>Ga0193728_1000024_pt1 | contig 59216 bp, 51 predicted proteins | sample U1c1metaG_FD_143037 | JGI IMG/M metagenome (GOLD analysis project Ga0193728, IMG submission 143037) | Soil microbial communities from a riparian zone of the East river system, Colorado, United States - U1c1 | ecosystem: Environmental > Terrestrial > Soil > Riparian zone | place: USA: East River... | reverse complement strand
CACCGCCTGGTCGCTACCTGCGTGTAGCGCCTCCTCGCGTAGGTCGCGCAGCCACTCGAGCCTCTGCTGCGTCGTCTCGTGCGCACCCGCCATGGGTTGGAGCCTAACCTGAGCAGCGTGCGACGACGCCTGCCTCCTGCACTCCGTGAGCGCGACTTCGCTTTTCTCTGGTCGGCGATCCTCGGGATGCGCTTCGCGGAGCAGATGCTCGCCGTCGCGGTCGGCTGGCAGGTCTACTCGATCCGGCGCAACCCGCTCGATCTCGGGTTGATCGGCCTCGCGGAGTTCCTGCCGCTGCCGTTGCTCGCACTCCCGGCCGGGCAGCTCGCGGATCGGCTCTCCCGCAAGCTGATCTCAGCGTCCGCGCTCCTGATCAACATCGGTGTCGCGTCGGCTCTGATCGTGGTGACGCTGCACGGCGCTCACAACGTCTGGCCGTTCTTCGCGCTCGCCGCATGCTCAGGCGTGGCGAGCGCGATCGGCTGGCCCGCGCTCGGCGCGCTGACGCCCGAGCTCGTGTCGGCCGACCTGCTGCCGGGAGCACTTGCCCTGGGCTCGATCGCCGGACAGGCAGCGGTCGTCGTCGGCCCCGCGGTCGGCGGACTGATCTTCGCCGCCCGCCCCGAGCTGGTCTACGTCGCCGCCGCCGGGCTCTTCGCCGTCTCCTTTTGCGGGATGCTTGCCGTCAGGCGCGGAGAGTCGGTGCGGCAAGTCGCCGGCGACCCGCCGCCGGGACTCGAGAGCCTCGTCGCGGGAGTGCGCTTCGTGCTGCGGTCGCGGATGCTGCTCGGCGCAATCACTCTCGACCTCTTCGCCGTGCTGTTCGGCGGAGCCACGGCGCTGCTGCCCGTGTACGCGCGCTCGATCCTCCACGTCGGTCCGGCAGGGCTCGGAGTCCTGCGCACGGCTCCCGCAGTCGGCGCCCTGATCGCGGCGATCATCCTCGTCCGGCGGCCACTTCAACGGCGCGCCGGCCCGGCGCTGCTCCTCGTCGTCGGGATCTTCGGCGTGAGCATGGTCGTCTTCGGCCTCTCCCATTGGCTGCCGCTGAGCCTCGCCGCGCTCGCCGTCGGCGGCTTCGTCGACATGGTCAGCGTGACCATCCGCAAGACCACGGTCGCGCTCGTGACGCCGAACGAGCTGCGCGGGAGGGTCAATGCGGTCGAGATGGTGTTCGTCAGCGCGTCCAACGAGCTCGGCGCGTTCGAGTCCGGCGTCGTCGCCGCTCTCGTCGGCACCGTCACCGCAGTCGTCGCGGGCGGGGCGGCCACGATTGCGATCGCGGTCTCGTGGACGCGCCTCTTCCCCGCCCTCTCCCGCATGGGCCGCCTCGACGACCTCCGGCCCGAGCCGCTGACCGCGGAGTAGGCTCGGAGCAATGGGCAACGTCGACCGCTCGACCATCTGGCCGTACGACGAGCTCGGCGAGCCGCGCGAGTTCTACTACCAGCGCAACGGCGATCCCACAGGCGCCGAGGCGGAACGCTTGCTCGGCGACCTCGACAACGGCACGGCGCTCCTCTTCCCGTCCGGGGCCGGCGCGACGGCCGCGCTCGCACTCGCGATCCTGAAGCCCGGCGACACGATTGCGCTCGCAGCCGGGTGCTACTACGGCACCAGCAAGACGTTCGAGGCGCTCGCGCCGTGGGGGCTCAACTACGTCGAGTACGACCAGACGGGCCTGCCGCCCGACGGCGTCCAGCTCGTCTGGACCGAGGCTCCGTCGAATCCGTACCTCACGATGCCCGATCTCGAAGCCGCGGTCGCCCATCCCGCACCGGTCGTCGTCGACGCGACCGTCGCGACGCCGATCTTGTTGCGGCCGCTCGATCACGGCGCCGACTTCGTGGTGCACAGCGCGACGAAGTACCTCGCAGGACATGACGACGCACTCCTCGGCGCCGTCGTCTGCCGCGACCCGAAAGCAGCCGACACGCTGCGGACCCTCCGGACGCGGATCGGCATCGTCGCCGCGCCCGACGCTGCATGGCTGCTCATCCGCGGCCTGAAGACGCTCGAGGTGCGGGTGCTGCGGCAGGCGGCAACGGCGGCCGATCTCGCGGCGCGGCTCGCCGGCCATCCCCAGGTCGAGACCGTGCGGTATCCCGGGATCGGCGGCCTCATCTCCTTCGACGTCGAGGGCGGCGAGGCCGCCCGGCTCGTCGAGACGTCGACGCGGCTGATCGCAAATGCGACGTCGCTCGGCGGCACCGCCAGCGTGATGGAGAGCCGCCGCCGCTGGGAGGGCGACCGCGTGCCCGCCGGGCTGCTGCGCCTGAGCGTCGGGCTCGAAGACCCCGGCGCACTCTGGGCCGACCTGGCCCAGGCGCTCGACAAAGCATAGGACCAAGCCATGCGCATGCGTAGGCCGCAGGTCTGGACAGCCTAGGCCGGTTGGCCTATGCTGTGATCGGACTTTACGCCTTTAACAGGGCTGCTCGGCCAATTGCGAACGATATTACGGGGTTCAAACGCACGACAATCCGGGGGCAGGCGTTTCCGCAGGGAATTGCGGCGGAATATCCGGCCTACGGCGCGGCTCCCTAGGGCCCGTGCACTGAGACACATCGCGTAGCGAGCTGATTGGGGGGCAATCCGTGGCAGCGGTCGACCATCGGAAGCAGGGCGGATCGGCAGCCGCGCGCAAGCGCGCCGGCCGCTCGAACGGCGCGAAGGCCCAGGCGCAGAACGGCGCGCAGGCGAACGGCGCCGACGCAGACGTCTCGCGCGCGGAGCTCGAGCAGCTCCTCGCCGCGCTTCAGGCTGCACGCGACGGCCAGTTCCACGTGCGGCTGCCCGCCCGCGGCAAGGGCCTCGCCGGCGAGCTCAACCGCGCCTTCAACGATCTCGCCGACGGACGCGAGGCGCTGACAAAGGAAGTCGCGCGCGTCGGCCGCGTCATCGGTCGCGAGGGCCGGATGACCGAGCGCGCCACGGCGGCCGGCGCCGCCGGCCCGTGGGGCGAAACGATCAACTCCTTGAACACGCTGATCGACGACCTCGTCCGCCCCACCACAGAGGTCGCGCGCGTCATCGACGCCGTCGCGCAGGGAGACCTCTCCCAGAAGATGGCGCTGAAGATCGAGGGACAGCCGGTCAAGGGCGAGTTCCTCCGGATCGGGACGACCGTGAACGCGATGGTCGACCAGCTCTCGTCGTTTGCCGACGAGGTCACGCGCGTGGCGCGCGAGGTCGGCACCGACGGGAAGCTCGGCGGCCAGGCAAAGGTGCGCGGCGTCTCGGGCGTGTGGAAGGACCTCACGGACAACGTCAACACGCTCGCCGCGAACCTCACGACGCAGGTGCGCAACATCGCCGAGGTCACGACCGCCGTCGCGAACGGCGACCTCTCCAAGAAGATCACCGTCGACGTGCGCGGCGAGGTCGCGGAGCTCAAGAACACCGTCAACACGATGGTCGACCAGCTCTCGTCGTTCGCCGACGAGGTCACGCGCGTGGCGCGCGAGGTCGGAGAGGAAGGCACCCTCGGCGGCCAGGCGCAGGTCAAGGGCGTCAGCGGCACGTGGAAGGACTTGACGGAGTCGGTGAACGGCCTCGCATCGAACCTCACCGGCCAGGTGCGCAACATCGCCGCCGTCACCACGGCGGTCGCAAACGGCGACCTCTCGAAGAAGATCACGGTCGACGTCAAGGGCGAGGTGCTCGAGCTGAAGGAGACCATCAACACGATGGTCGACCAGCTGCGCGCGTTCTCCGCCGAGGTGACGCGCGTCGCGAAGGAGGTCGGCACCGAGGGCAAGCTCGGCGGCCAGGCGAACGTCGAAGGCGTCAGCGGCGTGTGGAAGGACCTCACCGACAACGTCAATACGCTCGCCGGCAACCTCACCGACCAGGTGCGCAACATCGCCGAGGTCACGACTGCCGTCGCGACGGGCGACCTCTCGAAGAAGATCACGGTCGACGTTCGCGGCGAGGTGCTGCAGCTCAAGGACACGATCAACACGATGGTCGACCAGCTGCGCTCGTTCGCCTCCGAGGTGACGCGCGTTGCCCGAGAGGTCGGCACCGAAGGCCGGCTCGGCGGCCAGGCGAACGTCGAAGGCGTCAGCGGCGTCTGGAAGGACCTCACCGACAACGTCAACACGCTCGCCGGCAACCTCACCACGCAGGTGCGCAACATCGCGCAGGTGACGACCGCGGTGGCGAACGGCGACCTGACGAAGAAGATCACCGTCGACGTGCAGGGTGAGGTCGCCGAGCTCAAGGAGACGATCAACACGATGGTCGACCAGCTCTCCGCGTTCGCCGCGGAGGTGACGCGCGTGGCGCGCGAGGTCGGCACCGAGGGCCGCCTCGGCGGCCAGGCGCAGGTCGAAGGCGTCAGCGGAACGTGGCGCGGCCTCACCGAATCGGTCAACTTCATGGCGTCGTCGCTCACCGAGCAGGTGCGCAACATCGCTGAGGTCACGACCGCCGTCGCGAACGGCGACCTCTCGAAGAAGGTCACCGTCGACGTCAAGGGCGAGGTGCTCCAGCTCAAGGACACGATCAACGTCATGGTCGACCAGCTGTCGTCGTTCGCCGACGAGGTGACGCGAGTCGCGCGCGAGGTCGGCACCGAAGGCCGCCTCGGCGGCCAGGCCGAGGTCGAGGACGTCAGCGGCACCTGGCGCGACCTGACGGAATCGGTGAACGGCATGGCGTCGAACCTGACCGATCAGGTGCGCAACATCGCCGAGGTCGCGACCGCCGTCGCAAAGGGCGACCTGACCCAGAAGATCACGGTCGACGCGCGCGGTGAGATCCTCGAGCTGAAGAACACGCTCAACACGATGGTCGATCAGCTGTCGACCTTCGCGGACGAGGTCACGCGCGTTGCCCGCGAGGTCGGCACCGAGGGCCGCCTCGGCGGCCAGGCCGAGGTCGAAGGCGTCAGCGGCACGTGGCGCGGCCTGACCGAGAACGTCAACCAGATGGCGAACAACCTGACGAGCCAGGTTCGCAACATCGCGCAGGTCGCGACCGCCGTCGCGAAGGGCGATCTCTCACAGAAGATCACGGTCGAAGCGCGAGGCGAGATCCTCGAGCTGAAGAACACGCTCAACACGATGGTCGACCAGCTCTCCGCGTTCGCGGACGAGGTCACGCGCGTTGCGCGCGAGGTCGGCACCGAGGGCCGCCTCGGCGGCCAGGCGCAGGTCGAAGGCGTCAGCGGAACGTGGCGCGGCCTCACCGAGTCAGTCAACTTCATGGCGTCGTCGCTCACCGAGCAGGTGCGCAACATCGCTGAGGTCACGACCGCAGTCGCGAACGGCGACCTCTCGAAGAAGGTCACCGTCGACGTGCGGGGAGAGATCTCCGAGCTGAAGAACACGATCAACACGATGGTCGACCAGCTCGGTTCGTTCGCCGACGAGGTCACGCGCGTTGCGCGCGAGGTCGGCACCGAGGGGAAGCTCGGTGGACAAGCGGAGGTGAAGGGCGTCTCCGGTACGTGGAAGGACCTCACCGACAACGTGAACACGCTCGCCGGGAACCTGACCGATCAGGTGCGCAACATCGCCGGCGTCACGACCGCCGTCGCGAAGGGCGACCTGACGCAGAAGATCACCGTCGACGCACGCGGCGAGGTGCTCCAGCTCAAGGACACGATCAACACGATGGTCGACCAGCTCTCCGCGTTCGCCGCGGAGGTCACCCGCGTTGCGCGCGAGGTCGGCACCGAAGGCGTGCTCGGCGGCCAGGCCGAGGTCGAAGGCGTCAGCGGAACCTGGCGCGATCTGACCGAGTCCGTGAACGGGATGGCGTCGAACCTCACCGGCCAGGTGCGCAACATCGCCGACGTCACCACAGCGGTCGCGAACGGCGACCTCTCGAAGAAGATCACGGTCGACGTCCGGGGCGAGGTGCTCGAGCTGAAGGAGACCGTCAACACGATGGTCGACCAGCTCCGCGCCTTCTCCGCCGAGGTGACGCGCGTGGCGCGCGAGGTCGGCACCGAAGGCCGCCTGGGCGGTCAGGCCTCGGTCGAAGGCGTCAGCGGCGTGTGGAAGGACCTCACCGACAACGTGAACTTCATGGCCTCGTCGCTCACCGAGCAGGTGCGCAACATCGCGCAGGTGACGACCGCCGTCGCCACGGGAGATCTCTCGAAGAAGGTCACCGTCGACGTGAAGGGCGAGGTGCTCGAGCTCAAGGACACGATCAACGTCATGGTCGACCAGCTCTCGTCGTTCGCCGACGAGGTCACGCGCGTAGCGCGCGAGGTGGGTACCGAGGGCAAGCTGGGCGGCCAGGCGAACGTCAAGGGCGTCAGCGGCACGTGGAAGGACCTCACGGACTCGGTGAATGGACTCGCATCGAACCTGACCGGGCAGGTGCGCAACATCGCCGAGGTGACGACCGCCGTCGCGAAGGGCGACCTCTCGCAGAAGATCACCGTCGACGCACGCGGCGAGATCCTCCAGCTGAAGAACACCGTGAACATCATGGTCGACCAGCTGTCGTCGTTCGCCGGCGAGTTGACGCGCGTTGCGCGCGAGGTCGGCACGGAAGGCGTGCTCGGAGGCCAGGCGAACGTCGAAGGCGTCAGCGGCGTGTGGAAGGACCTCACCGACAACTTCAACCAGCTTGCCGCATCGCTCACCACTCAGGTGCGCGCGATCGCGGACGTCTCCACCGCCGTCACCGAAGGTGACCTCACGCGCGAGGTCACCGTCGAGGCGAAGGGCGAGGTCGACGCGCTCAAGCAGAACGTCAACCAGATGATCGCGAACCTCCGTCAGACGACTGAGCGCAACGCCGAGCAGGACTGGCTCAACTCGAACCTTGCACGCTTCAGCGGGATGATGCAGGGGCAGCGCGACCTGCAGACCGTCTCGCGCGTGATCATGTCCGAGCTGACTCCGCTCGTCGGCGCAGGCCACGGTGCGTTCTTCCTCACCGAAGACATCGAAGACGGCGAGCCCGAGCTGCAGCTGATCGCGAGCTACGGGTACAAGAAGCGCAAGAACGTCGCGAACCGCTTCAAGCTCGGGGAGTCGCTCGTCGGCCAGGCGGCGCTCGAACGCCAGTCGATCCTCATCGCCGACCCGCCCGACGACTATGTGCGCGTCTCGTCGGCCCTCGGCGATGCCGCGCCGCGCAACATCGTCGTGATGCCGGTGCTCTTCGAGGACCAGGTCATGGCTGTCATGGAGCTCGCGTCGTTCCAGCCGTTCTCCGACGTGCAGCGCGGCTTCCTCGAGCAGCTCGGCGAGACGATCGGCATCGTCATCAACACGATCCAGGCAACGATGCGCACGGAAGAGCTGCTCCGGCAGTCGCAGGGCCTGACCCAGGAGCTGCAGGAGCGCTCCGAGGAGCTCCAGTCGCAGCAGGAGGAGCTCAAGCGCGCGAACTCGGAGCTCGAGCAGCAGGCGCAAACGCTCAAGGCATCGGAGGAGCTGCTGCAGACGCAGCAGGAAGAGCTCCAGCAGACGAACGAGGAGCTCGAGGAGAAGGCACAGCTGCTCGAAGAGCAGAACCGCCGCATCGAGATCAAGAACCGCGAGATCGAGCTCGCCCGCGCTGCGCTCCAGGAGCGTGCGGAGCAGCTCGCGCTCTCGTCGAAGTACAAGAGCGAGTTCCTCGCGAACATGAGCCACGAGCTGCGTACGCCGCTGAACTCGCTGCTCATCCTCGCGAAGCTGCTCTCGGAGAACGCCGAGAAGAACCTCTCCGAGAAGCAGATCGAGTTCGCGAAGACGATCCATCAAGCGGGCGCCGACCTGCTCGAGCTGATCAACGACATCCTCGATCTCTCGAAGGTCGAGGCCGGGAAGATGGACGTGCACATCACCGAGGTCGTGCTCGGCGACGTCCGCGACTACGTCGACCGGACGTTCCGGCCCATGGCGGAGGACAAGGGTCTCGAGCTGTCCGTCGAGATCGTGGGTGCGAGCGTGCCCCCGACGGTCGTCACCGACGAGCAGCGGCTCCAGCAAGTGCTGAAGAACCTCCTCTCGAACGCGCTGAAGTTCACCGAGGAGGGCGGCGTGACCATGCGCGTCGAGATCGCGCCGGCGACGACGCAGTTCGCAATGCCGACCCTCTCGAACGCCGACACCGTGGTCGCGTTTTCGGTCATCGACAGCGGCATCGGTATTCCCGAGGACAAGCTGCGACTCATCTTCGAGGCGTTCCAGCAGGCCGACGGCACGACGTCGCGTAAGTACGGCGGCACCGGCCTCGGCCTCTCGATCAGCCGCGAGATCGCCCGCTTGCTCGGCGGCGAGATCCGTGTGCATTCGTCGCCCGGCAAGGGAAGCACGTTCACGCTCTACATGCCCGCGCAGTTCATCCCGCTCGACCACGCCGACGTGCAGGGGCTCGAGGCGCGGCTCGACGAGCTCGTGCGCGAGGGCGAGTCGCTCGTCGCGGAGGGCACACTGCTGCTCGATCCCGACGCCGAGATTCGGATCCCCGAGCTCGACCTCGACCCGGCGCTGCTGCTGTTGCGCGAGGTGCCGGACGATCGCGAGGACGTGATGGAAGGCGACCGCGTCGTGCTCATCGTCGAGGACGATCCCGTCTTCGCCCGCACGGTGCTCGACGGCGCCCGTGACCGCGGCTTCAAGGGTCTCGTGGCGCTACGCGGCGACGCCGGGCTCGCGCTTGCGCGCGAGTTCAAGCCGGACGCGATCGTGCTCGACATGAACCTCCCGGTGATGGACGGGTGGACGGTGCTCGACCACCTGAAGCACCACCCCGCGACGCGCCACATCCCCGTGCACATCGTCTCGGCCGGCGAGCTCGAGGGCAAGGCGACCGCGTTGCGTGCCGGCGCCGTCGCATTCCTGCAGAAGCCGCTGGAGAAGGAGCACCTCGACGACACGTTCCAGCAGATCGCCTCGTTCATCGACCGGGCCGTGAAGAACCTGCTCGTCGTGGAGGACGACCCGCACCAGCGCAACTCGATCGTCGAGCTCGTCGGCTCGGGTGACGACGTCGAGGTAACGGCCGTCGGCTCGAGCGAAGACGCGCTCGCGCAACTGGAGGAGAAGCAATTCGACTGCATGGTGCTCGACCTGAAGCTTCCGGATACGACCGGCTTCAAATTGCTGGAGCAACTGAAGAAGGATCAGCGCTTCGCGACGCTGCCCGTCATCGTCTACACCGGACAGGAGCTCACGCGCCGCGAAGAGACTCGCCTCAAGAAGTACGCCGAGACGATCATCGTCAAGGACGCGCGCTCGCCCGAGCGGCTCCTCGACGAGACCTCGCTGTTCCTCCACCGCGTCGAGGCGCGCCTGCCCCAGGCAAAGCGCCGCATGCTCGAGCAGCTGCACAGCGTCGAGGAGATCTTCGACGGCAAGAAGGTGCTCATCGTCGACGACGACGTCCGCAATGTCTTCGCGCTCACCTCGGTGCTCGAGGCGAACGGCATGGAGGTCATCTTCGCCGAGAACGGTAAGGACGGCATCGAGACGCTGCGAGGGAACCCCGACGTCGATCTCGTGCTGATGGACATCATGATGCCGGAGATGGACGGCTATCAGACGATGGCCGCCGTTCGCGAAATCCCACAGTTCAGCCGGCTCCCGATCATCTCGCTTACCGCGAAGGCGATGAAAGGCGACCGCGAGAAATCGATCGCCTCCGGTGCGTCCGATTACATAACGAAGCCTGTCGACACCGATCAGCTGCTGTCGCTGATGCGTGTCTGGCTGTACCACTAGGCGGCAGCAGGCGTGTCGGTGCCGGAACGGAGCGTGCCGCCCGCCGACGCCCGTATGGACCCGGCGGACGAAGAGCTCGAGCGGCTCGAGATCGAACTCCTGCTCGAAGCCGTCTACCGGCGTTACGGATTCGACTTCCGCGAGTACGCGCCGGCATCGCTCAAGCGGCGCCTCTGGCGGAGGATGTACGCGGAGGGGCTCGAGACGGTGACGCAGTTGCACGACCGGCTGCTGCACGACCCGGCGTCGATGGAGCGTCTGCTGCTCGATCTCTCGATCAACGTCACGTCGATGTTCCGCGACCCGTCGTTCTACATGGCGTTCCGCGAGCATGTCGTACCCACTCTGCATACGTATCCGTTCACGCGGGTCTGGTGCGCGGGCTGCTCGACGGGCGAGGAGGTCTACTCGCTCGCAATCCTCCTGAAGGAGGAGGGCCTGTACGACCGCGCGCGCATCTACGCGACCGACATCAACGAGCAGGTGCTTTCAGCCGCACGCGAGGGCGTGTTCCCACTCGAGAGGATGAAGCAGTACACCCAGAACTACATCCGCGCGGGCGGCAAGGGCGAGTTCTCGGAGTACTACGTCGCTGCGTACGAGGGGGCGCGCTTCAGCCGGTCGCTCACCGAGAACGTCGTGTTCGCGCAGCACAACCTCGCCTCCGACCGGGCGTTCAACGAGTTCAACGTGATCGTCTGCCGCAACGTGCTGATCTATTTCGACAAGACACTCCAGACGAGAGTGCACGAGCTCTTCTACGAGAGTCTCGACACGTTCGGCGTGCTCGCATTGGGGCACAAGGAGTCGGTGGCGTTCACGCCGTACGCGGAGCAATACGAGGTCATCCAGGCTGCCGAGCGCATCTACAAGAAGATCGGGTGAGGTGTACGAGGTGATCGTGATCGGGGCCTCCTGGGGCGGCTTGGACGCGCTCAGCCGGATGCTCGACGGCCTGCGCGACGAGATCCATCAGCCGATCGTCGTCGCGCAGCACCGGATGCCCGAGTCGGAAGCCCAGGGGCTCGGGCGACTGCTTCAGGAACACACGCGGCGCATCGTGAGCGACCCCGACGACAAGACGCCGCTCGAAGCCGACCACGTCTACCTCGGGCCACCGGACTATCACCTGCTCATCGAGGAAGGCCACCTCGCGCTGTCGACGGACGCACCTGTGCAGTTTGCGCGCCCGTCGATCGACGTGCTGTTCGAGTCGGCGGCCGACGCATACGGGCCGGCAGCGATCGGCATCGTGCTCACCGGCGCGAATGCGGACGGCGCCGCGGGGCTGGCGCGCATCAAGGACCGCGGCGGCGTGGCGATCGTGCAGGACCCCACAACCTCTGCGAAGCGTGCGATGCCGGACGCCGCGATCGCGGCGACGGCCGCTGATGCGATCCTTCCGCTCGACGAGATCCCCCTGTTCGTGTACGGGCTCTGCTGCGAGTTGGCCACGTGAGCGAGACCGAGCCGCTCGTGCAACGGCCGAGCATCTTGATGGTCGACGACCGCGAGGAGAACCTGCTCGCGCTCACGGCGATCCTCGAGCCGCTCGGTTACCGCCTCGTCTCGGTGACGTCGGGCACGGACGCGCTGAAGGAGCTCCTGCTCGGCGACTTCGCCTGCATCCTGCTCGACGTTCAGATGCCGGAGCTCGACGGCTTCGAGCTCGCATCGCTCATCAAGCAGCGCAAACGCTCGGAGCACATCCCGATCATCTTCGTGACGGCGCTGTCGAAGGAGGACCGGCACGTGTACCGCGGCTACTCCGCCGGCGCGGTCGACTACATCTTCAAGCCGATCGATCCGGGCATCCTCCGTTCGAAGGTCTCGGTGTTCGTCGAGCTGTGGGCCAAGAACCGCCAGCTCCAGCAGCAGGCCGATCTGCTCCACGAGCAACAGCTCGCCGAGCTCGAGCGCGCGAGCACGGTTCGCTATCGCCAGTTGGCCGACGCGATGCCGCAGATCGTCTGGACGTCGGGGGTCGACGGCGGCGCGACGTATTTCAACCGCCGCTGGTTCGAGTACACGGGTATGAGGGCCGACGAGGCCGGCCCGCATTCGTGGCATCTCGTCGTGCATCCCGACGATCTTCCGGTCGCGGTGGCCAGGCGAGAGCAGACGCTCGAATCGGGCGAGCCGTATGAGGTCGAGTATCGCTTCCGCGCGGCCGACGGCACGTACCGCTGGCATCTCGGCCGCGCTGTGCCGATGCGCGACGCTGCAGGGCGGATCGAGTTCTGGATCGGCACCGCGACCGACATCCACGACCGCAAGATCATCGAGGACCAGCGCACGTTCATCGTCGCCGCAGGCGATGTGCTCGCGCGTTCGCTCGATTACCGCGAGACCCTCACGCAGGTCGCCGTACTTGCCGTCGGCGACGTCGCGGACTGGTGTGCAGTGCACGTCGTGGAGACTGACGGGAGCATCTCGGAGGTCGCCGTCGCGCACAGAGACCCTGCGCGCCTCACGTTCACCCGTGAGCTCCAGGAGCGCTATCCCCCGAGCCCCGACCAGCCGGCAGGCGCCGCCGCTGTGATCCGGACAGGCAAGGCGGAGCTCGTTTCGGTCATCACGGGCGAGATGCTCGAGAGCGCCGCCGTCGACGAGTTGCACCTCGATCTCCTGCGGCAACTCGACTTACGGTCGTACATGTGCGTCCCGCTGCTCTCACGCGACCGCGTGCTCGGCGCGATCACGCTCATCTCGTCGGAGTCGGGACGACGGTACGACCGCGAAGACCTTCTCCTTGCCGAGGAGCTTGCGCGGCGTGCGACGATGGCAATCGAGAACGCCCGCCTCTTCCGTCAGGCTGAGGACCGCGCGCAGGCGGCACGGGTGCTCGCGACGATCGGCGACGGCGTGTTCCTGCTCGATCGCAACGGGCGCATCCGGCTGTGGAACGCAGCGGCGGAGCGCATCACGGGAATGGTCGAGGCCGACCTGCTCGGTCGCGCCGCCGCGGCGGCGATCCCGGGCTGGGAGTCGCTCGAGTCGCGCATTCCCGTAGCCCGTGAGGGGGAGCCGGCCCGCCCGGAGAGCGTCCCACTCGAGGTCCCGGGCGGCGAGCTCTGGATCTCCGTCTCCGCCGTCGGCTATGAGGAGGGAACGGTGTACGCGTTCCGCGACCTGACGGAGGAGACCGCGCTCGAGTCGATGCGGCAGGATCTCGTCGCAACGGTGTCGCACGAGCTGCGCACACCGCTCGCGGCGATCTACGGCGCTGCACTTACCTTGCGCCGCGAAGACGTCGAGCTCGAGAGCGGGCTCCGCAACAAGCTGCTCGAGGTCGTCGCCGAGGAGGCGAGCCGGCTGTCGGAGATCGTCAACGACCTGCTGCTCGCAAGCCAGCTCGACTCCGGCAAGCTCCGGATCAACATCGAGCAATGCGATCCGCTCGAGATCGCGCAACTCGAGGTCGAGACCGCGCGTGTCCATGCGCCGGGGGGCGTCGAGCTCGTGCTGAAGTCGCCGCAGTCGCTACCGGCGGTCGCGGCCGACGCCGGACAGCTCCGTCAGGTCATCTCGAACCTGATCGACAACGCGATCAAGTACTCGCCCGACGGAGGCAAGGTGCTGGTGGCGCTCGAGGAGCGCGACCATCACGTGCGGTTCGCGATCAGCGACTCCGGTCTCGGTATCCCGGCTCCCGAGCAGCGGCGGATCTTCGAGAAGTTTTACCGCCTCGATCCCGACATGACGCGCGGCATCGGCGGCACCGGGCTCGGCCTCTACATCTGCCGCGAGCTCGTTCGGCGCGTCAACGGGCGGATCTGGGTCGAGTCGGAGCGAGGCGCGGGCTCGACCTTCTTCGTCGAGGTGCCGCAGGAGCAGGCGACGCCGAGCGGCACCGCCGGCGAAGGCACCGGCCGCCGGCGCGCAGCGGCACCTGCTTAGAGCCGGAGGTGGGACTCGAACCCACGACCTATTCATTACAAGTGAATTGCTCTTCCAGCTGAGCTACTCCGGCGAGGAGCCAAAGGGTAGCGCGGGTCTCGGCGGGGTTGGGCGCTGCGCGCGCCCGCGCGCTTACAGCGCTACTTCTCTGGCCTTTTGATGCGTGATGATCTTCCGCTTCACACGCTGGAGCGCGTTGTCGATCGTCTTCGTATCGCACTCGAGCCGCTCCGCCATGTCCTCGTACGAGGAGCCTTCGAGGTAGAGGCGCAGCGCGTCGGCCTCGAGCGACGAGAGGCCGGTGCCGAGGCACAGCACGAGGCTCTGGAGCTCCTCGGTCGAGATGACCATCACGGACGGCTCGTGCACCGCCGGGCCGGGGAGCGCGTCGCCGAGCGAGCACTCGCCGTCGGAGTCCTGGCCGGCAGGCGTGTGGCTGAACGACACGTACGTGTTCAGCGGCGCGTGCTTGAAGCGCGTCGCGGTCTTGATCGCGGTGATGATCTGGCGCGTCACGCACAGCTCGGCGAAGCTGCGGAACGACGTCTCCTTGTCGGTGCGGAAATCGCGCACCGCCTTATAGAGGCCGACCAGGCCCTCCTGGATGAGGTCCTCGGAGTCGCCGCCGGCGAGGAAGTAGGAGCTCGCCTTCAGGCGGACGAAGCCCGTGTAGCGGCGCATCAGCTGATCCATCGCCACGCTGTCGCCATTGCGCGCCTTCAAGACGAGCTGCAGATCCTCAAGCTCTCGTTGAGCCTTCTGCGGCGAATAGGCTGGTGCGGTACGCGCGGACACGAGTCCTCCCCCGGTGATCATGGGCGGTTCCGGGAAACGGCTCTTCTACGCCGCACCCAAAGTCTCACCCTGTAGTTGAGGGCGAAGATAGCAAGGGGTCCAAGGTTTTACAAGCCGAGTTGCAGTGGACCCAACATGATACGAACACGTGTTCGTGGGCGATCAGCCGCCGCGACGGAGCCGCTCGAGCTCCGCGAGCGTCGCTGCGTCGAGCTTGTCGCGCATGTCGCCCCGCGAGCTGTCGACGTGGCTGGGCGGAATCAACTCATCCAGGAACGCAGCGGAGGAGAGCTTCCGCACCTCGACGCCCGACGTACCGCGCACGGCGACGTCGGACGAGACGACCGCCACCTGCTCTCCGCGACGGTGATCGGCCGCGAGCCGCTCGATCAACGTGTCGGCGTCCGGGGCCCAGCGCACCTCGAGGCGACCGTGCGACTCGTCGGGCCCGTGGCCGTCGAAGACGAGCACGCCGCGCGCGCCCTTTGCCGCGACCCAGCCGGCCAGCAGGTCGCGCAGTTGCTCGGGCGATTCGAAGCCGCCCGCGTGGAGGAGGTTGAAGCCGTCGAACAGGTAGAGCGTCGGCTCAGCCACCGCGCTGGCGACGGGCCTCGTACAGCAGGAGCGCTGCGGCAACGCTGACGTTCAGCGATTCGACCTTGCCGAGCTGCGGGATCGAGACCGCCAGGTCGCACGTGCGTCGCACGAGCGGCCGCAGGCCTTTGCCCTCCGCGCCGAAGACGAACGCGATGCCGCCGGAAAGATCGGTCTGCCACATCGGCGTGGCGTTCTCGGCGTCAGCGGCGACGACCCAGAGGTCGCCACCCTTGATCTCCTCGAGATAGCGCGCGAGGTTGGTCACGACGGCGACCGGCATGTGCTCGACGGCGCCGGCCGAGGCACGGCACACCGTCGGCGTGACGAGGGCCGAGCCGTGCGATGGAACGACCACGCCGGTGGCCCCCGCTCCCTCCGCGCTGCGGATGACCGCGCCGAAGTTGCGCGGGTCGCTCACCTGATCGAGGCACGCGATCAGCGGGCGCTCGACGCGCGCGAGCTCGTACGCGTCGGCGTAGGTGTAGGGCTCGCACCAGGCGAGCACACCCTGGTGGTCGCGAGTGCCCGCGGCGTCGCCGATGTCCTTGTCGAGCTTCACCTGCACGCGCGGCTGCTTGGTCTCCCGCAGCCAGCCCTCTGCCTTTACTGCGCGCTCGGTGGCCCAGAGCTCGAGCACCTCCCGCGGGCCGCGCAGCGCTTCGCGCACCGGGCGGCGGCCATAGACCTGCTCGCGTGTCATGAGCGCGGCACGAGACGGAAGCCGCCTTCCGCGTCGCGCACGTCCCACCCGGCGGCGGCGATCTCGTCACGGAGCCGATCGGACTCGGCGAAATCCCTGTTCTCCCGCGCCTGCCGGCGCTTCTCCGCGAGCGCAACAAGCTCGGGCGGGGCTTCGTTCGCTGTCGTGGTGAGTCCGAAGAGCGCGAGCGCCTTGGCGAGCTCCGCGTGAAGCCCACGACGGCGCCAGTCGTGCATCAGCGCGAGCGCCTCGGGCGTGTTGAAGTCGTCATCGAGAACAGCAACCAGGCGATCCCACTCCTCGTCGGAGACGTCGGTGGAGCCTTGCTCGAGCAGCGCGTTCGAGAACGACGCCCACTGCGCCTTTGCCTGCTGGAGCGTCTCGTCCGTGAAGTCGATCGGCTTGCGCCAGTGCCCGGTCATGAAGAAGAGCAGCACGACCTCACTCCCCCACGTGTCGAGCACGTTGCGCAGCGAGACATCGTTGCCGAGCGACTTCGACATCTTCTCGCCGCCGAACTGGAGCATGCCGTTGTGCGTCCAGATGCGCGCGAACTCGTGACCGAGTGCGTTCGACTGCGCGAGCTCGTTCTCGTGGTGCGGGAACACGAGGTCGAGGCCGCCGCCGTGGATCTCGAACACCGGGCCGAACTCCTCCTCCGCCATCGCCGAGCACTCGATGTGCCAGCCGGGCCGGCCGCGACCCCACGGAGCGTCCCACGCGGTGTCCTCACCGGGCTTCTGAGCCTTCCAGAGCGCGAAGTCGCGCGGGTCCTCCTTCAGCGCGCTCGGCTCCTCGCCCTGCTCCACCTGGTCGAGCTTCTGACCGGAGAGCCGGCCGTATCCCGGGTCCGAGGCGACCCGGAAGTAGACGTCGCCCTCGACGGCGTACGCGGCGTCACGCTCGAGCAGCTGCTCGATGAATCGAACAATCGCCGGGATGCTCTCCGTCGCCTTCGGCAGCGCATCGGGCATGCCGAGCCCGAGGTCGCCCGTGTCCTCCAGATACCAGTCGGTGGCGCGCGCGGCCAGCTCCGCGCTCGCGCCGGGAGCGGCGTCGTAGATCCTGTCGTTCACGTCGGTGATGTTGTGCACGAGCGTCGCGTCGAAGCCGCGCTGCCGCAGCCAGCTGCGCAGCCACATGCCGAACACGAACGGTCGTGCGTTGCCGATGTGCGCACGCTGATAGACGGTCGGGCCGCAGAAGTACATGCGCACGGGCCCGGCGCCGGGCTCGGGCAGCTCGACGAGCTCGCGCTGGAGCGTGCTGTAGAGACGCATCGTCCTAGCGTAGAGGCTCGAAGCGGTTTGGATCGCGCACGTGGATGGTGGGCCAGACCCACGCACACGCCCAAACCACTTCAAGCCTCTCGTGAAGCCCGGCGCAGCAGCTCGTCGCGCGGCAGAGCGGCGATCACGGCCCGTAGCTCCGGCCCGCGCTCGCGGCCCGTGAGCGCGAGACGCACCGACTTGAGATCGCCCCCGACCGCCTTCAGCTCGCGCACGACGGCGCCGGCGTCGAGGCCGCCTTCGACGAGCTCGCGGAAGCGCGCCAACGTCTCGGGCGCGTCGACCTTCACGTCGATCGGCTCGAGCACGTGCGCTGCGTACTCCCGCGCCTCGGCGAGGTCGCGCGCGCCTCGCAGAACGGGTGCGACCGAGACCGGGGCGCCGACGCGCGCTGCGAGCTCCTCGTCGGAGAGCGCGGCGAGCGCCTCCGTCGACAACCGCCGCAGCCGCGACAGATCGAGATGCACGTCGTGCTTCGGCAGGCCCAGCTCTTCGAGGTAGTGCCGCACGGCCTCGGCGGGAATCCCCGCGTCGCGCAGGTCTGCGAGTGACGACGCGCCGTGCCGTTTCGACAGCTTCGCGCCGTCCTCCCCGAGCAGCAGCCCGTGATGGATGTACTCCGGCGGCTCGCCGCCGAGTGCGCGGATCAGCTCCGACTGCAGCTCGGCGTTCGCGCGGTGGTCGGAGCCGCGGATGACGTGCGTGATCTCGAAGTCGAGATCGTCGACGGCGCTCGCAAGCTGATACGTCGGCGTGCCGTCCGCGCGCAAGAGTGTCGTCTGATGGAAGCGCAGCGCACCTTCCGCGTCCGGCTCGCCGATCGTGTGCGCGGCCTCCCGATGCCGGACGAACCGCTCGCTCTGGCGCAGCGGGCCGTCGTCCCAGACGACGCCGAGCCACTCGAGATCGCCGGCGATCGCCTCTGCCCCGCCCTCCACGTTGCGCGCCGGATCGGTGTCGTCGATCCGCAGCAGGAACCGCCCACCATGCTCGTCGGCGAAGCCCCTGTTCGCGACCGCGCTGAGCGCGCCGCCGAGGTGCAGCGACCCTGTCGGGCTCGGCGCGAAACGGACTCTCACCACGAGGCGAGTCTAAGCGGCGTCGCGGTAGCGCTCGGCCCGGAGCGCAAGCCAGAGCTGCATCAGCCGCTCGCGCTCCAGCGGCCCGAGCTCCTGGCCCGCCTTGCGCTCGTGGAGCGCCAGCTCGTCCTCGACCATCTCGAGGGTGAACGACTCGTCCCAGGCGACACCGCGGATCCAGTTCTCACACGCGCGGACAATGTCGACGCGCGGCTTCTTCCCGCCCGTCACCGGGATGGCCGCGCGGCGTGCGAGCTCCTCGGCCACGCGGACGGCCTCCATGCGGAGCTCGTCGATCGACCATTCCTCGAGCGGCTTGGCCATGTCTCGAACGGTACGGACAGCATCGGACGATTCACGTCAGGCCACCAGGTCACTCGAGGATGCGCTCGGCCAGGGCCGAGTGGCGGCGCCGGAGCTCGCTCCGCGAGAGCGCCATCGAGACCGCCTTGCGCTCGCCGACGAGCACGCAGAGCTGCTGGGCCCGCGTGACGGCGGTGTAGAGGAGCGCACGGGAGAGCATCACCGCATAGGCGGTCGACCACGGCGCGACGACCGCCGGGAACTGCGAGCCCTGCGACCGGTGCACGGTAAGCGCCCAGGCGAGGTCGTACGTCTCGAGCGCCTCCGCCGGCACGCGGATCTCACGCTCGCCCTCGTCGAGCGACAGGCGCGCCTCGCCTTCCTCATCGTCCCAGTCGAGGATGAACGCGACCTCGCCGTTCATCACCTCGCGGTCGACCGTGTAGTCGTTCTTCGTCTGCACGATGCGCGAGCCGACGCGAAGCCCCTTGCGCGCGAGCGCGACGGGGCGATCGCCGGGATTGAGTCGCGCCTCGAGCTCGACGTTCAACGCCTCGAGCCCCACGACACCCTTGCGCATCGGCACGAGCGTCATCACGTCGGTGCGCGGATCGAGCCCGAAGCGCGCTGGGATTCTTTCGCACACGAGGTCGATGACAGCCTCGCGCACCGACTCGGGCCCGTTGCGGCTGATGAAGAAGAAGTCCTCGTCGAACTCGGCGTCGGAGCCGAGCGTCTCCCGCGCCTCGTCGAAGCTGAGAAACGGCAGCTCGCCGCCGTTGATGCGCCGCGCGCTCTGGATGATCAGTGAGCGGGCGGCCTGGCGGTAGATCGCCGTCAGGTGCACGCGCGGCACGACGCCGCAGGCGACGAGGTCGGCGAGCACGCTGCCCGCTCCGATCGGCGGTAGCTGATCGGTGTCGCCGACGAGCAGCACGTGGCAGTCGCCCGCGGCGCGAAAGAGCGCGTCGGCGAGCTCGAGGGACAGCATCGACGCCTCGTCGACGATCACGAGGTCGTAGTCGTTCGAGAGCGGATCGTCCTCGTCGCGCTGGAAGCCGCCCTCGTTCGGCGAGTACGCGAGCGCGCGGTGGATCGTCATCGCGTCCTGCCCGGTGAGGTCGCGCATGCGCCGCGCGGCTTTTCCCGTTGGCGCACAGAGGAGGACGCGCTTCCTGGCACGCTTCGCGATCTCGACCAACACGCGCTGCGTATGCGTCTTGCCGGCGCCGGGCAGGCCGGTGAGGAGCACGAGCGGCCGCGTGCGCACGAGCTCGACGACCGCCCACTGCTCGTCGGACACCTGCGCGTCGGGCCGATGCGGCTCCTCGAAGAGCTCCGTCGGCTCCGCATGTGCGCGCTCGCCGAGCGCGCGCCCGAGGCGGCACTCCATCTCCCAGAGCTCGCGGCGGTAGATGCGTTCGCCTTCTTCGACGAGAAGGGCTTCGTCGACGAGCGAGCTCACGGCGGATTCGAGCTGCTCGCGCTCGCCGACGCCGAGCAGGCGCACGGCTTCGCGCCACAGCTCGTCGACGGGCAGGAACGTGTGGCCGTCCGACTCTGCCTGCTCGAGCACGAAACGCAGGCCGGCGCGAACACGTTGCGGATCGTCGGGGTCGATGCCGAGCGACTGCGCGATGCGATCGGCGATCTTGAAGCCGATGCGCGGCAGCTCGGTAAGGCGGTAGGGATCCTGCTGCAGCACCGCGACGACCTCGTCGCCGTACTGCCGCACGAGTCGCGCGGCGAGCCCCGCGCTGATGCCGTGCGTGAAGAGAAAGGCCTCGACCTCGCGGATCGTGGCGACGTCGCGCCAGGCGGCGATCGCGCGCTCGACACTCTTGCGCGAGATCGCGCGTCCGGCCTTCGTACGGACCTCGCGCAGGCGCTCGGGGTCACGGTCGAGCTCGTCGAAGACGTGCTCCGGGGCGAAGTGGTCGACGATCGCGCGCGCGAACGTGCGCCCGATGCCTGTGACGCGCGTCTGCAGCCAGAGCGCGATGCCGTCGCGCGACTGCGGCAGCGTCGAGTGGAAGGTCTCGACCTCGAAGCGCCAGCCGTGCTTCGCGTGCTCCGAGAACGCGCCGATGCAGACGAGCTGCTCCCCCGCGCTCACGTGGCCGAGCGGGCCGGTGAGCGAGACGTGCTCGCCGTCGCGCTCCTCACCGAGCGTCGCCGACCACACCGCCCACTCCGCGTCGGCGGTGACGTAGCGCGGGCCGGACAGCGCCAGCGTGACGCGGATCTGCCGGGCGGAGGGGTCGCTCGGGCGATCGTCGCTCTCGACTGCCCACATGCATCCGACGATACTGGCGCGCCCCGCAACCGGGGCGGACAGGTCTAACCCAGCTCGTCGACGAGATCGGCGATCGAGTCGACGATCCGTGAGGGGCGGTACGGGAAGCGCTCCGCCTCGGCCCGCTGCGTCGAGCCGGTGAGGACGAGGACGGTGTGCATCCCGGCCTCGAGGCCCGAGACCATGTCGGTGTCCATGCGGTCCCCGACCATGGCGGCGCTCTCCGAGTGAGCGTCGATCGCGTTCAGCGCGGAGCGCATCATCAGCGGGTTCGGCTTGCCGACGAAGTACGGGTCGACGCCGGTCGCGCGGCTGATCAGCGCGGCCACGGAGCCGGTCGCGGGAACCGGCCCGTCGGGCGTCGGGCCGGTCGGATCGGGGTTCGTCGCGATGAAGCGCGCCCCCTCGACGATCAGGCGGATCGCCTGCGTGATGCGCGAGAAGCTGTATGTGCGCGTCTCGCCGAGCACCACATAGTCGGGCTCGCGCTCGGTGAGCGTGTAGCCGGAGTCGTGCAGCGCTGTCGTGAGGCCCGCCTCCCCGATCACGAACGCCGAGCCGCCGGGACGCTGATCGTCGAGGAACCGCGCCGTGGCGAGCGCGGACGTCCAGATCGCCTCCTCCGGCACCTCGAGCCCGCTCGCCCGGAGGCGCGCCGAGAGGTCGCGGGGCGTGTAGATGGAGTTGTTCGTCAGCACGAGGAATGGCAGCTCGCGCTCGCGCAACCGCGTGAGGAAGCGGTCGGCGCCGGGGATCGCGGCCTCTTCGTGCACGAGCACGCCGTCCATGTCCATCAGCCAGGAGCGGATCTCACGGTGCGCCATGGGTGCGACGCTATCGGGTTAGGTCACTGCACGAAGCGCTTGACGAACTCGAGCGCCGTGTCGGCCACCTCGCGCCAGCCGCTGTCGATCACCAGCGCGTGCCCGCGATTCGGCATCTCGACGATCTCCGTGACGCCCGGGTTGCGCCGCTGCTTCTTGAACGACGCGTTGGCGATCGCCCAGGGGACGGTGTGATCCTTCTCGCCGGAGACGATCAGCAGCGGCCCACGAGCGGGATTCTTCGTGTCGGCCTTCGCCTCGGTCCACGGGTTGAAGTTCGCGGTCGCAGCCTGGAAAAGCGGGGCGCCGGGCGCCGGCACCGAGAACGTCTCGTACAACTCCTTTGCCTCGCCCTCGGTGAGAGCGTTTCCCCACCCGAAGCGGAACTGCGCGAACGTGAGCGACACGCCGCGCTTGCGGTTCGCCGGATTGCCGAGCACGGGCGACGCCGACTTGAGCGCGGAGATCGGCAGCGGCAGCACGCCGCGGAACGGCGCCGGGTCGATCGCGACGGTCGCCGCCGAGAGGGCCCGGCCGGCGACGATCTGCGCGAGCAGCCCGCCGAAGGAGTGGCCGATCACCGCGGGCTTCTTCTGGAGCCTGCCGATCACTTCGGCCGCATGGTTCGCGACCTGACCGACGGTCTGGCGGGCGAACGCCTCCGGGTGCGCGTTCGCCTCGGCGACGGCTACCGGATCGCCGGGCCAGTCGATCGCCACCGGCGCATAGCCCGCCTCGTCGAAGAGCGCGGCCCAGCGGTCCCAGCTGCTCGCCAAGAGCCACAACCCATGGATGAACACGACCGGCGTACGGCCTGTCGCGTTTGCCTGCTCGACCTGCTCGTTCTCGGTCTGCGTCGTTGCAACGGCCATGGCACGCACCTTCCGGAGGGAGACGCTCTTGGCGTCAGCGTAAACCCTTGGACGACGTCGGAAAAGTCCGCCGGTGGAGGGACCGAAGTCCCTCCACCGGTTGCGGTTCCCGGCAGCTCGTCTACCAGCCGGAGGGCGCCGGAGGCGGAATGACAGGCGGCCGGTCGTCGCACGTGATCGTGTTCGGCAGCTCCCACGGCGCGAGCCAAGGGCCGGTTGTGCCACCGCCATCGTTGCCGCCAAGATCGGTGACGGTGAACTCCGAGCCCGCCGGCGTGAAGTGGAACGAGCCGCAGTTGTTGATCCCCACGGCGCCGACGTTCCGAGCGTCGACGTCCTGGAACGTCGCTCCGCCCTTTACCCGGGCGCTCAACACGGACGTACCGGTTCCGTCAACGTGGATGTGTGCGAAATGCACGTTCGTGATCGTGACGGAATCCTTCACGGGGAAGTCCGACACGAGCATGATCGCGTTGTACGTGCTCTGGAGGAAGTTGTCGCCCGTGACCTCGAGGTCCGCGGCGATCGAGCCGTCGAGCGCGTAGATCCAGATCGCTCCGAGGCCGATGTTCCAGTTGAGCTCGTACGTGCCGGCGCGCACAGTCGTGTTGTCGGTGAACGCGAGCGTCCCGGCGAATGGAGTGGCGCCGAAGCGCGAGCCGGCATGGAGGCCGCTGCCTTCGCGTACCGGATCGGCCACGACGTTGTTCGACACGACGTTGTCGCGACCGCCGTAGATCGCGATCCCGTTCGCGAGCGAGGGGCTCTGGATCGTGTTGTGGTCGAACGTGTCGTTCGCGTTCTCGACTCCCGGATTCCCACCGACGGCCTCCGACCACATCGCCATCGCGTCGTCGCCGGTGTTGCGGAAGACGGAGTTGACGACGCTCGAGTTCGTCACACCCTGGTGGAAGTTCACACCGTCGGCGATCTGGTCGGCGACGACCGTGTTCGAGATCGTCACGTTGTTCATCGGCCCGTCGAGCCAGATGCCGACCTTCGTGTGATGGATGTAGAGACCGTCGATCGTCGAGTTGTTGAGCGCACCGCCGATGCCGTTCACCTGGTCGGTGTCGATGCGCTCGCGGACATCGCCCTCGATCGCGAAGTTCGAGAGGTGCACGTCGCTGCTGCCTCCGTCGGCCGCGTACTTCCCGTAGAAGCCGACACCACTGTGGATCGAGCGGTCGGGTGCGGGCGAGTCGAGCGTCACCTGATGGCCCTTCACGATCGACCACCAGCTGCCGGCACCCTGGACCGTCACCTGATCGACGACGATGTGCCTGTTGACCTGGAACGTTCCGGCGGGGATGAACACCGTCTTGTGCGCGGCCTCGGCCGCGTGGATTGCGTGGTCGAACGCTTTGGCGGAGTCGCGGACGCCGGTCGGGTCCGCACCGAAGTCGACGACCGAGAAGGACTTCGCCGGCTGTGCGGCCGGGCCGTCGACCTGCTGGAAGTCGGCGAGGTCGATCACGGTCCAGGCCGCGTTCGAGCCGGCCGGCACCGTCAGACGCACGACGTCACCCGCGTTGTAGGTGTTCCCGAGCAGCACGCGCTGCTCGTCGTAGAAATGCATGGGCCGGAACGGCGTCGACACCGTCGGTGGCGGGCTCGTGACCGCCGGAACGCACGCGCACTCGGTGATCCACCAGTCCGTGTGCAGCAGGCCCGCGTGCGGGTCGTTCGTGAACGGATACTGGTTGTAGAGATACGAGTACTTCGACGTCAGCGTCACGGTCTGCGACGCGCCGCCGCCGACGTCCACCGCGAGCGGCGCGTCGATGCCGCCGCCTGTCGGTGCGTCGGGCAGCGCGTAGCGGATCGTCACGGCGTTCGCGGGCCGCGTGAGCGTGAACGCAACGTACTGCCCGGGCAGGAGCTTGACGGCCTGCCGGCCCGACGCCTCGGCGGACAGTGTGTACGCCGACGCATCGAACGGCAGGACGGTGCCGTTCGTCGAGGCGTTCTCTGCCTCCTGCTCGGCGATCCCGAGCGAGGCGCCGCGGCCCGCGACGAGTGCAGGATCGATCGCCGCAACGGTCTCGTGGGCCGTTGGCGTTGCAGCGCTCGACGAGGCCGCCGCGAGTGCGACGAGGGCAACGACGAGAGCGACGAGGCTGCGCCTCCGGTTCGGGGAGGCGGTGGTGCCGTTCCTGCGAGGTCCCAGCTGAGCCATCGGAGGTCCTTTCGGGCAGGAGAGAACGGTCTTTACGGACATTTGCTTGAAACTTGCGAGATTTATACGACTTCTTGCAACTCGCTGTCAAGGATCCGACGACAGGTCCAGGCGGACGCCGGCCCCGCCCGGTCCGCGATCGACCGGGCGGGGCCGCCGAAAAGCGCGTCTAGTAGGGGCTCAGGCCGTAGCCGAGCGGATAGAGCGGTGTCTTGCCGTCGCCGGTGTTGATCGGCTCGTCCGTGACGGCGCTGGGCCAGCTCTGCGGAAGCTTGCCGATGAAGCCGCCGCCGAACAGATCGTCCGTGATCCCGCCGCCCTGGGTGCCGGGAAGCCACGCTGCGACGAACGCGTTCGCCTTCGGAACCTGGTCCTTGATGATCACCGGGCGTCCCGAGTAGAGGATCGCGATGCACTTCGTCACGTGCGAGCAGATGTTCGAGAGCGCCGACGAGTTGTCCGTGCCGAACGCGAGCGTCGAGCTATCGCCCTTGCCCTCGGCGTACGGCGTCTCACCGCCCACCCAGATGCCGATGTCGCCCGAGTAATTCCCGTTCGTGCGGGTGCCGACGTTCTGCAGCGTGATGTTCGTGCCGGCGGTCGCCTGCTGCAATGCCTGCCAGAACGTCGTGCCGCCGGTCGTCGTCGTTCCACCGGCGCCCTGCCAGCTGATCGACCAGCCGCCCATCTGGTAGCCGAGGTTGTCGACCGACTTGCCGCCGACGACGATCTTGTACGTCCCGGTCTTCGAGAGCGGAAGCACGCCGTCGTTCTTCAGCAGCACGAGCGACTCGCGCACCGCCTGGCGTGCCACCGCGCGGTGCGCGGCCGAGCCGACCTGCGCCGTGTAGGTGCTGTCGGTGTACGGCTGCGAGAAGAGCCCGAGCGCGACCTTCTCGTTCAGGATCCGGGTCACCGCGTCATTCACGCGTGACAGCGGGATCGCACCCGAGTTGACGCCGTTGACGATCGCGTTGATCGTGCCGACGTAGTCGTCCGGCACCATGATCATGTCGATCCCGGCGTTGACCGCATGCGCGACCTGCGCCGCGTACGTCGAGTCGGAGAGCTGCTTGACGCCGGCCCAGTCGCTGACGACGAAGCCCTTGAAGCCGAGCTGGCCCTTGAGCACCGTGTTGATCAGGTAGCTGTTGCCGTGATTCTTGACGCCATTCCAGCTGCTGTAGGAGATCATCACCGAGCCAACGCCCGCGTTGATCGCATTCTGGAACGGCGGCAGATGAATCGCGTCGAGCTCCGTCTCGGAGATCTGCGCGTCACCCTGGTCGATGAGGTAGCCGCTGCTCCCCGTGCCGTACTTCGTGCCGCCGTCGCCGACGAAGTGCTTCGCCGTGGCCAGCACCGAGGTCGAGCTCAGCGAGGTTCCCTGGAAGCCGGTGACAGCCGCCGACGCGAGCGGGTTGCCGATCGACGGATCCTCTCCGAAGCTCTCGTACGTCCGCCCCCAGCGATCGTCGCGGGCGACGCACAAGCACGGCGCGAAGGCCCAGCGAATGCCGGCGCCGAGAACCTCCTGCCGGGTGACGTCCTCCTCCTGTTGCACGAGCGCGGCGTCGCGCGTCGCGCCCATGGCGATGTTGTGCGGGAAGATCGTCGCGCCGACGATGTTGTTGTTCCCGTGCACGGCGTCGACGCCGTAGAGCAGCGGAATCCCGAGCCTGCTCTGAAGCGCGTAGCTCTGGTAGTTGTCGACCATCGTCTTCCATTGCGTCGACGTGCCGCCGGCGCCGCTCGGGCCACCCCCGCCGCCGCTGAGCACGGAACCGAGCCCATACGTCGCGATATCGGCGTTGCTCTTGAGATACGTGTTGGCGACCTGCGTCATCTGGCCCGCCTTCTCGGCGAGCGTCATCTTCGACAAGCAATCGCTCGTCGAGATGCACCCGGCCGCCGCAACGGATGCACTCGACGCAGTGGCGAGCAGCGTCACGGCGACGGCAGCCAGAACGGAGCAAGTACCGAGGAGAGCCCAGCGCTTCGCGGGCCTCCCTGAATGGAGCTTGGTGATCACTGACGGCTTCCTTCCCCAAGGGCGCAGGACACGGCAGTCCCGCGCGGCCGCGGAACCCTACGAAGGGTGTCGTTCTTTTGTCAAGTCGGGTCGGGGTCAAACCCCGGGCCGTGTCCGGTTCAGCTGCTGCGGCGCAGGCAGGCCAGGAGCGTGCTCGACGAGGCCCGCGGGCACACGTCGCGGCGGACGTAGAGCGACGAGGCGTCGGCGCCGACGCCGACGGCGACCGACGGCGACACGCGATCGACGGAACGAAGGCCGATCTTGCTCGGCGTGACGCCGCACCCGCTCGCTACACCGGACCCGATCGCCTTCAGCTCCTTCACCTGACCTGCCGCGACTGCGCGGGCGACGAACTGCTGGCCGTTGTAGAGCAGCCTGAGCGCGCACGGCTTCGTGTGCTTGCCCCCGCTGCCGCCGGTCGGCAGGATCGGAGCGATGAGCACGACGGCGAACACGAGTGCAGCCGCCGCACCGATGATCAGCCGCAGGCGCCTCGACATGCAACTCACCGTAGCTTGACCCGCAGGCGCGTCAGTTCGGCAGGAAGCGGCCCTGGGAATCTCTCCGCTTGACACGCAGCACGGCTCCGGGCTGGGCTCCGGGGCGGCGCGTCCGATACCCGTGTCGGGCCAGCATGCGCGACGACGTGCCGTACATGCGCTTGATCGTGCCGTAGCTCGGCAGACCGCCGATTCCCGCCTTCAACTCGCGCAACGTCGGAGTTCGCAGATGGCGGCGGTGGAACTGGTCGAGGGCGTAGCCCACGAGATCATGTGTCCACCGGGTTCCAGCTTTCGACCAGGGGCCATTGCGTCGCACGACAACCGTTGCGAATGCGCTCAGTCGGTCGGCGCCTGGGCGAGCGTGCGCTTCGCGTGCTCGTAGACCGGGATGTCGACAAAGTCGCCGTTCGACGTCACCATCGCGCCGACGCCTTGCGCGAGTGCCTTCTCGTACTCGTCGATGATCTGGTGCGCCTGCTCGCGCTCCTCGGGAGTCGGTGAGAAGACCTCGTTCAAGACGGGGACCTGATTCGGGTGCACGCACGGAGCGCCGCGGAAACCGATGCGGCGCGCATCGGCGACCATCAGCCGGTACTCGTCCAGATCGGCGAATGTCGTGATCGTCGACGCCAAGCCGAGGGGCACACGCCCGGCCGCGACTGCGGCGAGGACGACCTGATACGCGGCGATCGTCACGGCCAGACCGTTGTGCGGAACCCCGAGCGAAAGCGAGAAATCGCCGACACCGAGCCCGAGCGCGACAACTCGCGCGTGCGCGTCCGCTATCTCGGCGGCATTCAACACGCCGGCCGGGCTCTCGATGCGCAGGAAGAAGACGGTGTGGCCGGCAGGGAGTCCCCGGTCGCGCTCGACCTCGTCGACGACCTCTGCGATCGCCCGCACGTGCTCTGCGGAATCCACCTTGGGCAACACGAGTCCGCGAACGTCCTTGCTCACCGAGGCCTCGATGTCCTTGATCGCCAGCTGCCACGGCCGGTTGATCCGCACCAGCACGTCGGCGCCCGACCGGCCGGCGAGCGGCGCCGCTGACGCGACGAGGCCGCGTGCGCGTTCCTTCTCCGACGGCGCGACGCCGTCCTCGAGCTCGAGCGCGATCGCATCTGCGCCGCGCGTGTGTGCTTTCTCGACGAATCGCTCAGCCGTCGCCGGCACGTAGAGCACCGAGCGCCAGCGCGGCTTCATGAGCGGAGTCGTCTGCGCCATCAGATCACTCCCTCTTCGCTCAGCTCTGCGATCTGATCCGCGGTGAGGCCGAGCTCGCCGTAGACGTCGTCGTTGTCCTGTCCGATTCCCGGCGCAGCTCGCCGGATCGTTGCAGGCGTCTTCGAGAATCGCGGCACCGGATGCGGCATCACGACCGTGCTCCCATCCTCTTCGATCATCTCGACGATCGAGTGCCTGGCCTTGTAGTGCTCGTCGTTCACGATGTCGATGATGTTGTAGACGGGGCCGATCGTCACGCGGTGCTCCTCGGCGAACGCCATCAGCTCGTCGCGTGTTCGCTTGCCGAACTCCTCTGCGAGGATCTCGTTCAACGCGTCCCTGTTCGCGAGGCGTCCTTGCGGCGTCGCGAAGCGCTCGTCCTGCAAGACGTCCTGCCGCCCGATGCCGACGAAGAAGCGCTTTGCGATGTCGGGCGTCGCGGCGGAGATCACGACCCACTCGCCGTCACTCGTCTCGAAGGCTCCCCTGATCGACGAGACCTTCGTTCCCTCACCGCGGTATCGGCGCGCGCCCGTCGCGGCGTACATCGTCGAGTCTGGGCCCATGATCGAGAACAGCGGCTCGAACAGCGAGATGTCGACGACCTGCCCCTCCCCGCCGTTCACGCGCACGTTGAACAGGGCGGCGACCGTCGCGGACGCCGCGTAGGTGCCGGCCACGGTGTCCGCGAGCGACAACGGCGGCGGCAGCGGCGAGCTGCCGCCCTGGCCGTTCAGGTTCGTGAAGCCGGAGAAGGCCTCCGCAAGCGTCCCGAAGCCCGGGCGATGCGCCCGCGGCCCCGTCTGCCCCCAGCCCGAGATGCGAACGACCACGAGCTTCGGATGCTGTGCGAGGAGCTCGTCCATCGAGCCGACGATCTCCTCGAGCACGCCCGGCGTGAAGTTCTCCGTCAGCACGTCCGCCTGCGCGATCAGTTGCTGCAAGATCTCTCGCCCGCGCTCCGAGCGAAGGTCAAGCGTGACGCTGCGCTTGTTGCGCCCGTAGGCCCTCCAGTACGCATCGAATCCGTCGACCGTCGCATACCGCAGCCCATCGCCCCTGCCCGGCTGCTCGATCTTGATCACGTCTGCTCCGAGGTCGGCCAGCACCAACCCGAGCTGGCCGCCCGACACGTGGCGCGTGAGATCGAGCACCCTGACGCCGGCCAGGGGACCGGCGGCGTCCGGCTGATACGCAAGCCGCGGCAGCGAGAGCTCCCGTGACGACTCCGGCTCCGAGCGAATGGCTGTCATACGGGAACGACCTCCGGTGAAGTTGTGTTGGAACCCGCCCGTTCGACGATCGAACACGCGGCGGGAGGAATCTGGATGTGAACCGTCTCGGTCGTGATAGGCGTCGACGATGCCATGCTGATCTCGCCCATCTCGGCCAGCAACTCGTACTGGTAGTGGTCGCCGAGGAACGACCCGGCGCGCACGCGCGCGGTGTACGTGTTCGGCAGCTCCGACTCGCGGCCGTCCGGCACCACGGCGATCGATTCCGGCCTCACGGCGATCGTGACCGCCGAGCCAATCGCCAGGCCACCGGTCTGGATCTCCAGGACGTTCGGAGCGCCCCGCAACATCACGAGGGCACTCGAGGCATCGCTGCGCTCGATTGTCCCCTCGAGGAAGTTGCACTGGCCGACGAACTCCGCGACGAACCGATCGGCAGGTCGCCGATAGACATTCTCCGGTGTGTCGATCTGCAGCACGTTGCCCTCGCGCATGACGAGAACGCGGTCGCTCATCGCGAGCGCTTCGTCCTGGTCGTGCGTGACGAAGATCGTCGTCAGCGCCAACTCGAGCTGGAGATCCTTCAGCCAGCGGCGAGCGCGCTCGCGCAACTTCGCGTCGAGATTCGAGAACGGCTCGTCCAGCAGCAGCACCGACGGCGAGTACACAAGCGATCGCGCTAGGGCAACGCGTTGCTGCTGCCCGCCCGAGAGCTCGTGCGGATAGCGGTGCCCGTAATCGCCCATCTCCACGAGCTCGAGCGCGCTCGTGACGCGCTCGCGCAGCTCGGCTCGCTTGAGCCGCCGCACCCGCAGGGGAAACGCGACGTTCTGGAACACCGTCATGTGAGGCCAGACGGCGTACGACTGGAAGACGATCCCGAGGTTGCGGGCTTCCGCCGGCAGTGAGATACCACGCTCGCGATCGACGAACGTCTGGTCGCCGCAGACGATCGCGCCGCCCTCGGGCTCCAGGAAGCCCGCGATGGACATCAACGTCGTCGACTTGCCGCAACCGCTCGGTCCGAGCAGGGTGAAGAACTCGCCTTCGTTGACGTTGAACGTGACCTCGTTCAGCACGCGCAGATTGGAGAACGACTTCGTCAGCCGGTCGACGCGAATCTCAGGCATTGCCCCGCCTCAGGTTCGCCCGCAGCAGTCGCGCCGCGGCGAGGGCGATGACGATCGTCGCCGCCAACTGCACCATCGCCAGCGCGGAAACGGGGCCGATCGTCCCCTGTTCGAAGAGCTGCAGCATCGTGACGCCGATCACCTCGTTTCCGGGCTTGACCAAGAAGAGCGCCGGCTCGTAGTCGTTCAAGATCGCGACGAACACGAGCAGGAACGCCGCGAAGATCGCCGGCCACATGAGGGCGAGGACGATGCGGGTGGACGTCCGCCACCACCCGGCCCCAGCAGCGCGTGCGGCCTGGTCGAGCGAGCCGCTGATGCGCCCCATCGCCGGGTACAGCACGAGGTACGCGAGCGTGAAGCAGTGCACGCTGAACGCGAGCAGGATGCCCCAGAAGCTCGACAGCAGGAAGTGACCGGGCGGGTCGAAGAGCAGGTACGCCCAGAAGAAGCCCATGCCGAGCACGATCCCTGGGATCGCACGCGGGTAGAGAACGGCAAACTGCAGCGAACGTCGCAGCCTGAAGCGCGAGCGATGCGCGACGAGCGTTGCGAGCGAGATCAACGCGGTCGTCAAGGCTCCGCCGATCAGCGCGATCGTCACGCTGTTCGTGATCGAGTGCCTGAAGACCGAGTACCGGAGCGCCTGATAGTTGTCGGCCGTGAGGAAGTGCCACGGAGCGCGGAGCGGCGTGAGGATCGCGACGCCCGACATGACGGCGAGCCCGAGCAGCGGGAGCAGCGTCGTCAGCACCAGGTAGAGGACGATCCCGAACGCGAAGACATGACGGACTCGACCGAGCCGCAACGGATGATGTGCGCCGGTTCGCGCGGAGACGGCGACGAAGCGCGACTCCGAACCGAGCAGGCGATTCCGAAGGATCAGCAATGCCGACGCGAAGACGAGCAGGACGATGGCTCCCGCGCTCACGGAGCCGGGATCCGGGGAGCTCGCATCCGTCCAGGTCGAGTAGAGGTAGCTCGAGACGAAGTTCGTGTTGTGCGAGCGCCCGAGCAGCAGCGGGATGCCGAGCGTCTCCGCGGCGAGCGTGAAGACGAGCATTCCGGCGTTCAAGGCAGCCGGCCGCAGCATCGGCACCGTGATCCCGAGCAGCACGCGGTACGGCCGCGCGCCCGCGCTTCGCGCTGCGTCCTCGAGCGAGGCATCGGTGCGGGCCAGCGAGGCCTGACAGATGAGGAAGACGATCGGCAGCGATCCGGTCCCGCCGATGATCGCCATCCCCGGGATCGACGTGAGGTCGATCGCGCTCATGTGCAGATGCAGCGAGACCATGGTTGCCAGGTAGCCACCCGGCCCCCAGATGACGATCCATCCGAGCAGGACGCCGAGAGGCGGCAGCGCGATCGGCGCCAGCGTCAACCAGCCGAGGACTCTGCGTCCCGGCAGGTCGGTGCGAGCGCAGAGAATCGCGATCGACGCTCCGCCGACGACGGCGATCGCAGTGGTCAACGATGCGAACGCGAGCGTGTTCTCGACGGCACGCCAGAACGCCGGGTCGGAGAACAGCGTTCGATACGGCGCGATCGTGAACACACCGCCGTGCTCGTAGAGCGGGCGATCGCGAAACGACGCGTAGAGAAGCGGCAGGAGCGGGCCGATGACGAACACGACGGTGACGAGCCACGTCGCCGATTGCGCAAAGCCTTCGGGAACCCGTGCTTTCCGAGGATTGGGGATCGCGAAATCGGTCGTCGTCGTTGTCATCGGCCCGCTCTTCTCCTGCTACTTGAAGTACCCGTGCCAGGTCTTCGCGAACGGCGGCTTCGCGTTGACGAACTTCTGGCTGAACGGCACCGCATACACGTGGCTCTTCCCGACCGCCGCGTAGAGCGCCTGGAGGCTGTTCTCGCAGTTCACCGGGGCAAAGCCGTTCATGTACGACGTGAACCCGCCGTCACACAGGGCCTGCTGTCCCGGCTTGCTGAAGATGTAGTCCAGGAACAGCTTGGCCGAGCTCGGGCTGTGCGCACCGGCGGTGATCGCGATGCCGCGCGGAATGAGCGGCGTCGTGTCGTGCTCGTACGTCCAGCCGACGACGGCACCGATCTGCGGCGTGTTGCGGATGTTGCCGCGTACGGCGCCCGACGTCAGATAGGAGACCGTGGCACCGCCCTGCGCAACCGTCTGCACCATGGTCGCCGCGCTCTCCGTGACCTTCGTCCCGGGCGCGACCGCCTGCAGGTTCGACCACCCCTGCCCCTGCACGTAGCCCCAGTACGCGCCGTAGCCGAACGCGTTCTCGACGATGTACGCGATCGCCTTGTACGTGCTCGGATCGGCGGCCATCTTCTTGGCGAGGTCGCCGATGCCCGTCGGCACCTGCGACGGATCCTTGAGGACGAGCTTGTTGTAGATGATGATCGCCGGATCCGGCGACATCACGTAGATGCCCTTGTACTGCTTCGCAAATGACGGGAACGCCGAGAGGCCGTAGGGCGTGAAGTCGAGTGCGACCTTCGTTCGACTTGCATAGACCCAGAGATTCGGTGCACTCGCAACGATGAGATCCGCAGTGCGGACACCCGAGGCGTGCTCCGCCGTGTACTTCGAGAATGCGGCCGCGTCGCCTTCGTCATACGGCGTGACCTTGATCCATGGGTAGACCTTGGTGAACGCTGCGACCACCGGCGCCCAGAGTGCGGCCGTCGGGTTGCCGTAGATGATGAGGCCGTCCTCTTTCTTCGATGCCGCGATCAGCTTCGGCACCGACGGGCCGGAGGGCGTGATCGAAGGCCCGGTCGGCTTCGGGGCCTTGGCCGCGGACGCCGCGGTCGCGAACGCGGCGATCGCAACTGCGGTCAGCGCCGCGACCGTCGACCAGCGCTTCAGTCCCTTCTTCGATGAATGCGGAACCACGAGTCGATCCTCCTCCAATTCGGTGATCAATAGGATCCAAGCCCTCTACACCAAATTTGCTATAGCAATTGCCTCCCTCGTGTGCGAATCTCGCTCATTCCAGGTCTTTACGACTTTGCGGACACGGCGAGGAAGGCCTCTGTCACCGTCAATATGTGCCGGCGCATCAGCTCTTCTGCCAGTCGTCCGTCGCGCTGCTTGAGCGCCTCGAGGATCATCCGGTGCTCCTCGTGCCTCTTCGCCTTCGTGACGCTGCCGTCCGGGTCGTCGTAGGTGATCGCGTTGAGCCGGAAATCCCAGTCGAAGGCGGTGGTCGTGGCGATCATCCCTTCGAGCAGAGGGTTGTGCGCAGCCTGATCGATGAGCGCGTGGAAGCGACGCGTGCGCCGCAACACCTGGTCACGGCGGACCGCCGCCCCCTGCTTCGCGACGAGGTTCTCCGCTTCGACGACGATCGCCTCCATCTCGTGAAGCTCGGCGTCCGTCGCGGCGTCGGCAGCGAGTCGCGCCGCGACTCCCCGCAACGCCGCCTCGATGATCGCGAGCTCGTACAGCTCGTGCTGCGTCGGCTTCGCGACTTCAATGCCGCGCGTCGACGGTCGGCGGATCAGACGCTCGTGCTCGAGACGCTGGAGCGCCTCACGCACGGGTGTCGCGCTGACGCCGAGGCGGCGGGCCAGGGCTCGCTCCGTGGTGCGCTCGCCCGCGGCGAGGTCCCCGCTCGTGATCGCCTCGCGAATGGCCTGGTACGCCTGATCTCCCAGGGTCGGGCCTGTCGTCAGCTTGCGGGAAATCGGCTGCTTCGCCGCCAATCGGGGCTCCTGGCCTCGTCGCTAGGATCACATTCGCTATTTGCTGTAGCGAAGAGGGCATAATGTCATCGGCCCTCCAGGCTTGTCAAGGCGTCCTGGAGATGCCCCTGAAGATGCCCCTGGAGATGTAGGTCAGGTGCGTCCGCGCAGCCGAGGTTCGACGCGCGGATTCGGCCTACATTGAGACTGCCGATGGCCCCTCTCCGTCACATCCGTCAGCTGATCGGCGAGCTCCGCAGCGCGCCCAATGCGGACTACGCGCTGGCGCTGATCGCACTCGTGAGCCTCTTGGCAGATCCGGTACTACGCGGCCGCGGGGCCGACCTCGGCGTCGGTGGCGGCGTCGTTGCCGCGATCACGTCGCTCGCGTTGATCGTTCGCCGGTCGCACCCGGTCGGCGTGCTGATCGCCGTGGCGGCCGGCCTGCTCTCATGCCTGGCGCTGTTCCATCCGACGCGCGCGGCGGTCGCGATCATCATGCTCGCGGTCTTCACGGTCGGCTTCCAGGGACGTCGATTGGCGTCGCTCCTGGTCGGCGCGGCGATGGCGCCGCTCGTCGTGGCCGCCTTCTTCATCACGGCCGACGCTCACCCGGAGCCTGGAACTGTCGTTGCCTACGTCGCGCTGGTGTTGGCGGCGCTGGCGGCAGGCGATGCGATGCGAGGACGGCACGCTCTCCGAGAGGCCGCTGCCGAGGAGGTCGAACGCGAGCGTGAGGCCGCCACGCAACATCGCCTCGACGAACAACGGTTGCGCCTGGCCCACGAGGTCCATGACGCGCTCGCGCACACACTCGTCGGCATCAATGTGCGCGCCGCCGCCGCGGCGCGCTCGCTGGGAAGCGCCCCGGGCGAGGGCGTCGTGGCCCTCCAGGAGATCACGCGTACGTCGGCCGACGCTCTCACCGAGCTTCGCTCGACGCTGAAGACGCTTCGTCCCGCCACGGACGAAGCACCGTTGCGGCCGGCGCAGGGCGTCGCCGACCTGAACGCGCTCGCGGACGGCGTCCGCGGTACGGGGCTTGCCGTGGACATCGAGATCGACGCGATTCCCGAAGACTTGCCAACGCCGGTCGATCACGCCGCGTATCGCATCGTGCAGGAGGCGCTCACGAACGTTCTCCGCCACTCGACCGCAGCCCACGTCGTCGTGCGCATCGGCCACGCCGAAGAGAGGCTCACGCTCGAGATCGAAGACGACGGGCGCCCGCTTCCGCACCAGAGAGCGGGCTCCGGCCACGGATTGCAGGGAATGGCGGAGCGCGCCGGAGCTCTCGGCGGCTCGTGCGAGGCCGGCGCTCTACCGGACGGCGGCTGGCGGATCCGCGCATCCCTGCCGCTGACGGGCGCGTCATGAGCGACATACGCGTGCTCGTCGCCGACGACCACGCGCTTGTGCGCGCGGGGTTCCGGTCGATCCTGTCGGGCGAGGCCGACATCGACATCGTCGGCGAGGCGACCGACGGCCAGGAAGCCGTCGCGCTTGCGGCCGCCCACGCGCCCGACGTCGTCCTCATGGACATCCGGATGCCCGGCATGGACGGTCTCGAGGCGACGCGGCTGATCACGACCGACCCTGAGCTCACCGGAACCAAGGTGATCGTGTTGACCACCTTCGATCTCGACGAGTACGTGTTCGGCGCGCTCCGCGCCGGCGCCAGCGGGTTCCTGCTCAAAGGGGTCGATCCCACGCAGCTCGTCGACGCGGTACGCACCGTCGCGGGCGGGGAGGCCCTGCTCGAGCCCGGCGCGACGCGGCGCCTGATCGAGGCCTACGTCTCCGGCGAGGACAACACGCATGCTGCTCCGGCGCTCGTGCTGCCGGAGTCGCTGACGACGCGCGAGGTCGAGATCTTGACGCTCGTCGCAGGCGGCCTGAACAACGCCGAGATCGCCGAGCGTCTCGTGATCAGCCCGCTGACGACGAAGTCGCACGTCTCGCGGATCCTCTCCAAGCTGAACGCACGCGATCGAACGCAGCTCGTGGTCCTCGCGTACGAGAGCGGTCTCGTTACGCCTGGACAGGCCACCGAACCACCTCTCGGGCCGTAGTCCTCGCGCCGTAGTCGACGCCGCGAAGTGCATCGCAGCGGCCGATGACGCAGCGCTGTGCGCTGCCTAGCGTGAGCACATGAGGTCCTCGACCGGCGGGGACGGCTATTTGAGAGGACTCTCCGATGCGCAGGCTCGCTGATTGGTGCTTCACACACAGGTTCGTCGTGCTCGGGGGCTGGATCGCGGCACTCATGCTCGCGGTGTTCCTCCAGTCGAGCATCGGCAGCAACTACTCGAGCGGCAGTCGCCTCTCCGGAACACAGAGTGCGACAGCGCAGGACCTGCTGCGGCGTGCGGCTCCCGGCGTCTCCGGCGACACGGAGCGCATCGTCTTCGCCACGAAGCACGGCGGTGTCACCCAGGCGGCCGTCAAGGCTCAGGTGCAGGCGACGATCGCAAAGGTCGCCCAGTTGCCCGGCGTTTCGGGCGTCGTCTCTCCGTACAGCCCAGCCGGAGCCAAGCAGATCAGCCGCACGGGCGCGGTCGCGTTCGCCACGGTGAACTTCAGCAAGGACGCCAAGTCCATCTCGGCGTCGGAGGCAACGCAGTTCGTCAACGCTGCCCGCAGCTCGAACGGCGCGAATCTGCAGGTCGACGTTCTCGGCGAGGTCGCTGCCTCGACGAACCCGTCGTCGTCGAACAGCACGCTGTTCGGCGTCGCTGCAGCGCTCGTCGTCCTGTTCCTCGTCTTCGGATCGCTGCTTGCCGCGCTCCTGCCACTCCTCTCGACCGGCATCGCGCTCGCTTCTGCGCTGTCGGTGATCGGCGTCCTCTCGAACTCGATCACGATGGCGGGCTTCACGTCGCAGCTGTGCATCCTCATCGGCCTCGGCGTCGGGATCGACTACTCGCTGTTCGTTCTCACTCGGACCCGCGCCGGCATGCGACGCGGGTTGTCGGCACAGGAAGCTGTCGCGGCTGCCGCCACCACTGCCGGACGCGCGGTGTTCTTCGCGGGGATCACGGTGTGCATCGCGCTGTGCGGCATGTTGATCGTCGGGGTCAGCGTGCTCTCCGGTGCCGCCATCGCAGCGTCGATCGCAGTGCTCTTTCCGATGCTCGCCGCCCAGACCCTCCTCCCCGCCCTCATCGGCATCCTCGGCAAGCGCACGTTGACGCGCAAGCAGCGGGCCGCCCTCGCCGCCGGCGAAACGAACCCGGCGGAGGCATCGGCGCGCTGGGCTCGCTGGGCAACCCGGGTCCAGGTCAACCGGCTTACGGTTGGTGTTGCAGCGTTGACGATCATGATCGCGATCGCCGTTCCGGCGTTCTCGATCCGCCTCGGCGCTGCCGACTACGCGACCGATCCTACGACAACGACCACGACGACCTACCGCGCGTACGAGCTACTTGCCCACGGCTTTGGTCCGGGCTTCAGCGGGCCGCTCGAGCTGGTCTCGCCGATCAACACGGCGAACGAGCGCGCGACCTTTGCACGCGTCGTCGCTGCCGCCGCACAGACGCGCGGCGTTGCCGCCGGCACGACTCCTCAGTTTCTGTCGACGGGAGCAAGTCGCCCCGCCGTCGGCGTGGCGCAGCTCTACCCGACCGGGAGCCCGCAGGACGCCTCGACGTCAAACCTGATCACGAGCCTTCGCCAGACGGTGATCCCCGCCGCGCTGCGCGGAAGCTCACTTCCGGTCTACGTCGGCGGCCAAACCGCGCTCGCGGACGACGAGGCAGCGCAGCTGTCGTCGAAGATGCCGCTCTTCATCGGGATGGTCGTCGCTCTGTCCTTCCTGTTCCTCATGGTCGTCTTCCGTAGCCTGCTGATCCCCGCGACGGCCGCACTCATGAATCTGCTCTCTGCTGCCGCTGCGTTCGGGGTAATCACGGCGGTCTTTCAGTTCGGCTGGCTCGCGTCGTTCGTGGGCGTCACCCGAACCGGCCCGATCGCGCCACTCGTCCCGATCCTCATGTTCGCCGTTCCGTTCGGGCTCTCGATGGACTACACGAGGAGTGGGAGCACCATCGCGACAACGCACGCGCCGTCAACCGGGGGCAAGCGGTGACCGGACGCACCATCACCGCGCTCGCCGTGATCATGGTCGTCGTCTTCGTCGCCTTCGTCTTCAGCACCGATCGAACGATCAAGATGATCGGGCTCGGAATGGCGACGGCCATCGCGATCGACGCGCTCATCGTGCGAACCATCCTTGTCCCGGCGATCATGCACACGCTCGGCAAGGCGAACTGGTATCTCCCCGCCTGGCTCGACCGGCGCCTTCCGCGCATCGCACTCGAAGGACCGCAGGAAGAGGCAGCGACGAACCCCGCCGAGGTTTCGCGTGAAGCAGCCTGAGCGTCAGGCCGTCTGTGACGAACCGATCCAGGCGTCGATCTCTGCACGCGACGGCGGCACCGCTCCCGTTCGCGTGCAGGTGATCGCCGCCGCGGTGACGGCGTAGGTGACGGCTTCTTCGAGCAGCGCGTCGTCGAGCGGCCGCGTCGCGTCCAGCTCGAGCGCGTCGCGCTCGGCGAGAGCGGCGAGGAGCGCCGCACCGAAGCTGTCGCCGGCGCCGACCGTGTCCGCGACGACGACCGCGATGGCGGGCACACGCGCGTAGCCGTCGGCAGAGGCGGCAACCGCACCGGCTTTGCCCATGGTGATGGCGACGAGACGCGGGCCGAGGGCGAGGATGCGTTCGAGGATGTCTGCGAGCCGAAGATCCGGGTAGATCCACGCAGCGTCGTCCTCGCTCAGCTTGACGATCGTCGCCAGCCCGGCGATCCGCTCGAAGCGCGCGCGATACGACGCCTGGTCGCCGAACACCGCAGGGCGAACGTTCGGATCGAGGACGATCGTCCGCCGGCCAGACTCGCGTTCGACCAGGGCCTCGTATGCTGCGGCGGGCGGATCGATCGCCAATGCGAGGGTTCCCACGTGGATCGCCCAGACGTCGGGCGGCAGGGCGGGGACCGCCTCCGGCGGCAAGTCGGTGAACGAGGTCTCCGCCAGGTGAAAGGTGTACGTGTTCCCGCCGCCGTCATGCTGGTGGACGACCGCGAGCGGCGTCGGAGCGTCCGACCAGCGCACGAGCGACATGTCGACTCCCGCCTCGTCGAGGAGCCCGGCGAGCACGCTCCCGTAGTCGTCGTTCGACAGCGTGCCGAGATACGCGACCGGAACGCCGAGACGGCCGAGGGCGATCGCCGTGTTGAACGGCCCACCGCCGGGCACCGATCGAAGCTCGCCGTGCTCGTCGACGAGGTCGACGAGAGCCTCCCCGCCGACGACGATCACGACGGCGCGATCTCGCCGGACCCGCGAGGTATCAACTTGACGTCGATGACGCGGTGCACGGACGGCAACGTGTCGCCGTCCAGCCGCCGGAAGAGCAGCTCGGCGGCTGCCTGGCCCATCGACTGCGGATCCTGCGCGACGACCGAGATCGCCGGCTCGACGATGTCGGCGAGCGCGATGTCGTCGAAGCCGGCTCGCCGGAGCGCGCGTATGCCGCCGATCGTCAGGAGGTTCTGGCTCGTGAAGAGGGCCGTCGGCGGGTCGGGAAGCGCGAGCAGCTCGTCGACGGCGACCGCCGCAGCGTCGGAGTCGCGGAGGTCTGTCCTGACGAGCGCGTCGTCGTGGATGCCTGCCCGCTCGAGCGCGAGCATGTAACCCTCGAGGCGGTCTTGCGCCGTCGAGATCGAAAGGAGGTCGCCGAGAAACGCGATACGCGAATGTCCGTGCGCCAGGAGATGCTCGACCGCAATGACTGCGCCTCCGACATTGTTCGACACGACGCTGTCCGCGTCGAGATGTCCGGCCGGACGGTCGACGAACACGAGCGCGGTGCCGGCGCGCTGCTCCTCGTAGAGATACGTGTGGTCCCCGCCTGCGGGAACGACGATGATCCCGTCGACACGGCGATCGCGAAACGATCCGATCAGCTCGCGCTCGCGCACTGCGTCCTCGTCGCAGCTCCCGGCGAACACGAGCACGTGTCGGGAACGCGCCGAGTCCTCGATCGCGCGATGAAGCGCGGACGAGAACGGGTTGGCGACGTCCTCCAGGACGAGCCCGATCGTCTGCGTTTTGCCACCGAGACGCCGAAGCATGGATGCGTTCGCGTCGCGCCGGTAGTTGAGCTGCTCGATCGCCCGCCTGACCTTCGCCTCCAGGGCCGGACTGACCCCGGGCTCGGCGTTCACGACGCGCGAGACCGTCTTCAGGCCGACGCCGGCCAGGGCGGCGACATCCGTCATCGTGGGGCGACGCACGGTCGCGGGAGCGTATTTTGACAACGAATCCTCGTTCTCGTGGGTCAAGCGCGTGCTGATCGTACAGCGCAGATGCGGCTCTTGACAATCCCTTCTTGACAACGTTATCTTCCCGCCATCAGAAGCTCAGCTTCAGCCGCATCGGTTCAGTAGCCCGACGACGTCCGGATCTGTCCGAGGGACAGAGATCGGGAGGAGGCATCACCATGCAAGAGGCACGGAACGCGCGCAGGCGTGGGCCTGTGAAGGTTCTCGGCGGTGTGTTCGTCGTGGCGATCGTCGCGGCCGCGGTGCTCGCGGCAACCGCGACGGGAAGCCCCGCCGCCAAGACGATCAGCGTTGCGATCGTCGCCAATCCGCAGATGCAGGACATCGCATCATTGACGCCGTCGCTCTTCACGGCGAAGACGGGGATCAAGGTCAAGTACACGATCCTCGACGAAGGCAAGCTTCGCGAAGTGACCACGCGCGACGTCGGTGCGGGCGGCAAGTCGTTCGACGCCGTCATGATCGGCATGTACGAAGCGCCGCAATTCGGCGCCGCCGGGTTGTTGCAGAACCTCTCGCCACAGGCGAAGAGCGACGCGGCGTACGCCTACAACGACCTGATCCCGGCCGTTCGCAACGGGCTCTCGGCGAACGGCAACCTGTACGCGTCGCCGTTCTACGCGGAGTCGTCGTTCGTCATGTACCGCAAGGATGTCCTCGCGGCGAAGCACCTGACGATGCCGGCGCGTCCGACGTGGCAGCAGGTCGCCACGATCGCACGCAAGGTCAACACTCCGTCCATGGCGGGCATCTGCCTGCGCGGCAAGCCCGGCTGGGGCGACCTGGGTGCGTCGTTCACCACGGTGCTCAACACGTTCGGCGGCACCTGGTGGTCGTCGACGGCCGACGGTAAGCCGGCCGCGGCACAGATCGACAAGCCGCAGTTCAAGACGGCGCTCGACTTCTACGCCAAGCTCGTGCAGGACGCCGGTGAGAAGGACGCGGCGAACTCGAGCTTCAACGAGTGCCTCGCGCAATACCAGGCCGGCAAGGTCGCGATGTGGTACGACGCCACTGTGGCCGCAGGCCTCCTCGAGGCGAAGGACAGTCCGGTGAAGGGCAAGAACGGCTACGCCCTCGCCCCCGTCGTGAAGACGAAGGCGTCGGGCTGGCTGTGGAGCTGGGCCCTCGCCATTCCGAAGAGCTCGCCGGACTCGGCGGATGCCTGGAAGTACATCTCCTGGGCGACCGGCCCGAGCTACATCAAGGCCGCAGGCACGAAGACCAAGGGCGGGTGGGCGTCGATCCCGCCGGGAACGCGCCTCTCGACGTACCAGATCCCGCAGTACAAGGCAGCGGCGGCGGCGTTCGCGTCGAAGACGCTGGCCGCGATGCAGGCTGCGCCGATCAACAATCCGGGCACGACGAAGCGTCCAGGGCTACCCGGTGTGCAGTACGTCGGCATCCCGCAATTCCAGGACGTCGGCAACCGGTGCACGCAGCTCTTCTCGAGCGTGATCGCAGGCTCGACGAAGGACACCAGTGCAATCAGCCAGTGCCAGCAGATCGCCTCGAGCGCGATCAAGTAGTAGATAGGGAGTGACTGCCGCCGAAGCCACGCTGCGGGGAAGGGTCGGAGATCCGTTCTCTTCCCCGTGGCGCCGGCGGCTGCCGCTGCTTCCGGCGCTCGTCTTCACGATCGCCATCACGCAGCTGCCGTTCCTGGTCAGCATCTACTACAGCTTCACCAACCTGAAAGACCGGACGCAGTCGATCATCCCGGAGCCGACGAAGTTCGTCGGGATCGACAACTACAAGGCGATCTTCAACGACCCGTTCTTCCGCCAGGCGATGTGGACGAGCGTGAAGATGACCGTGCTCGCCGTCGTCCTGTCACTCGTCTTCGGAACGTTGTTCGCGCTCCTGCTCGACCGGAAGTTCTTCGGGCAGGGAATCGTGCGGACGCTGCTCATCACGCCTTTCTTGCTCATGCCCGTCGTGGCGGCGCTGATCTGGAAGCAGCAGATGTTCTCGTCGCTCTTCGGAATCCTCGACAAGGTGCTCGCGTTCCTCGGCCTCAACTCGGTCGCGTGGATCTCCGATCACCCGCTCGCGTCGATCGTCACCGTGCTCGTGTGGCAGTGGACGCCGTTCATGATGTTGATCATGCTCGCGGGGCTGCAGAGCCAGCCCTCGGACATCCTCGAGGCGGCCGGTGTCGACGGTGCCACACCGCTCGGGATCTTCCGCCAACTGACGCTGCCGCACCTGCGCCGGTACCTCGAGCTCGGCGCGCTGCTCGGGTCGATTTACATCGTCCAGGCATTCGACGCCATCGATGTGATGACGGGCGGCGGGCCCGGGTCGACGAACATCCCCTACTTCGTCTACCAGGAGTCGATCGGCGGCGGCTTCCGCTATGGATCGGCATCTGCGTACGCGATCGTCGTCGTCATCTTCTCGATCATCATCGCGACGTTCTCGTTGCGCGTTCTGTCCGGATTGCTGAAGGACGAGGAGCGCGCATGATCGCTCTCGGGCGCCGCGAGCGCCGCGGGTCGAGGCTGGGCGTCGGCGAGAGCCGCGCTACCGTCATCGCGCTCGGGACCGTCGCGTGGCTCATCGGCATGCTCTGGATCTTTCCGGTCGCCTGGACGGTGCTCACGAGCTTCAAGACGGAGCAGGACGCGTCGGCGCAGACATTCCACAACGGCTTGACCGTCGCTCGCTACAGCGACGTCAGCCACTCGACGACAGGAACCCTGTCGCTCAGCACGGCGTTCACGAACTCACTGGTCATCGTGCTCGTCTCGACGATCATCGTGATGTTGCTCGCACTGCCGGCCGCGTATGCGCTCGCGATCCGCCCCGTGCCGAAGTGGCGCGACGTGCTCTTCTTCTTCATCTCGACGAAGTTCCTGCCGATCGTCGCGTCGATCTTCCCGATCTACGTCTACGCGCAGAAGTGGAACCTGATCGGAACGCGCACGATCCTGATCGTGCTCTACATCGCGATGAATCTGCCGCTTGCGATCTGGATGACGCGCTCGTTCTTCTCCGAGGTGCCGCGCGAGCTGATCGAGGCGGCGGAGATCGACGGCACGTCGCTCTTCAATCAGCTTCGCTCGGTCATCCTCCCGATCGCGGCGCCGGGCATTGCGGCGACGGCGCTCCTCTGCGTGATCTTCGCCTGGAACGAATACTTCTACGCCATCCAGCTGAACTTCGCGGGAGCATCGACGATGCCGCAGTGGGTGATCGGGAACGTCTCGACGCGCGGCAACTTCCTTGCGAAGCTGTCGGCGGCTTCGATGATCGCCTGTCTGCCCGTCATCCTCGCCGGCTGGGCCGCCCAGAAGCGGATGATCCGCGGCCTCTCGATGGGCGCCCTCAAGTGAGAAGGGACTGATCTCTTGGCTTCAGTGGAATACGACGCCGCGACGCGGCTGTACCCCGGAACCGCCACGCCGGCGGTGAACGAGCTGAACCTGTCGATCGCCGACGGCGAGCTGCTCGTGCTCGTCGGCCCATCGGGATCGGGCAAGTCGACGGCGCTGCGCATGCTCGCGGGACTGGAGCCGCTCGACGAGGGCAAGATCCTGATCGGCGGCAAGGACGTCTCGGCGGTACGACCGCGCGATCGCGACATCGCGATGGTGTTCCAGAGCTACGCGCTGTACCCGCAGCTCGACGTCGCCGCGAACATGGGCTTCGCGCTCAAGCAGCAGGGCGTGCCGAAGGAAGAGCGCAAGCAGCGGGTTCTCGAGGCCGCGAAGCTCCTCGACCTCGAGCCGTATCTCGACAGGAAGCCGCGCAATCTCTCCGGTGGACAGCGCCAACGAGTCGCGATGGGACGCGCGATCGTCCGGCATCCCCAGGTCTACCTGATGGACGAGCCGCTCTCGAACCTCGACGCGAAGCTTCGCGTGCAGACGCGCACCGAGCTCGTCGAGCTGCAGCAGAGGCTCGCGGTGACGACGGTGTACGTGACGCACGACCAGGTCGAGGCGATGACGATGGGACATCGCGTCGCCGTGCTCCGCGATGGATACCTGCAGCAGGTCGATGCACCGGGGACGCTGTACCACTCCCCCGCGAACCTCTTCGTCGCCGGCTTCATCGGCTCGCCGGCGATGAACACGCTGCCCGTGCCGGCGACGGGCCCGCTGCGGATCGCAGGCACCGAGGTCGGTATCGCCGACGACCTCGGCGGCGAACGCGCGACGGTCGGCTTCCGGCCGGAGACGGTCATCATCGGCGACGGTCCGATCGCAGCCCGTATCCGCATCGTCGAGGATCTCGGCTCCGAGGTCTTCGTCCATCTGGTGCTCGACCACGATGGCGAAGAGCGGCGAGTCGTGGCGAAGGTCGACGCGCCATTCGTGGGGTCGGCCGGCGACAACGTGCGCGTGAAGCTGCACGGAACCGTTCATCTCTTCGACACCGCGGAGGTGCGGCGGACTAGCGTCACGCTGTGACCTTCGTCCTCGTCACCGGCGCGGCAGGAGACATCGGAGCCGCGATCGCCGAGGTGCTCGCGCAGCGCGGGTACCGGCTCGCCCTGGCCGATCATCCGAGCAGCGAGGCGAAGCTCGGGGAAACCGTCGATGCGTGCCGGCTGGTCGGCGCGGAGGCCGACGCGGTGACGTTCGACGTGACGGACGAGGTCGCGGTCAACGCTGCCGTGAGCGCGCTGGGGCCGCTCGACGGGCTCGTGAACAACGCCGGCTACCAGGGCCTCTTCACCGCCGTCGATGCATATCCGGTCGACGATGCGAGGCGCGTGCTCGAGGTGAACGTGCTCGGAGCGATGGCCGTTCTCACAGCCGTCGGCCGGACGATGACCGACGGAGGCTCGATCGTGAACATCGCCTCGATGGCCGGTGTGTCGGGCGCGCCAAACATGCCCGCCTACTCCGCGTCGAAGGCCGCGGTGGTCGGGCTGACGAAGTCGGCCGCGAAGGATCTCGCGCCGCGTGGCATCCGCGTGAACGCGGTGTCGCCGGCGTTCATCGGGCCGGGCCGCATGTGGGAGACGCAGGTCGCGCAGCAGGCTTCAGCCGGGAGCCAGTACTACGCGACGGATCCGGAGGAGGTCGCGGCGCAGATGATCGAGATGGTGCCGCTACGTCGCTACGGATCGGTGCGCGAGGTCGCGACCGTCGTCGCGTTCCTGCTCTCCGACGACGCGTCGTACGTCACCGGCGTGAACCTCGAGGTCTCCGGCGGCAGCAGCTAGCTGAGCAACGCCTGCATCGCCCCGACCGCGCCGCGGTGTGCAAGCTCGCGGCTCGCGTGCGCGAATGCGTCGGCGAAGCGCTCGCTCTCGCGCAGGCGCGGCGTGAAGACGTCGTCGAGCTCGAGGAACGCGCGCGGGTCGTCGAGCGACTCGACGGCGAACGTCGCAGCGCGATCGCCGTGCGGGTCGTACGCGCGCTCTGCGGCCGGAACGGTTGCGAGGTAGCGCGCCCAGCCGGCGAGCGCGAGCGCCGCGCAGTCGACAGGCCCGCCGAGCTCGAGCTCCCGCTCGATCGTCGGGATGAGGAAGACGGGGAACTTCGACGTCCCGTCGATGCAGAGTCGCGCGATCTGATCGCGGACGCCCGTGTTCGAGAAGCGGCCGAGCACGGTCCGGCCGTAGTCCGCGGCCGGATGACCCGGGATCTCGGCGAGCGTCGGGATCGCCTCCGTCGCGATGAGTCGCTCGAGGTACTGCCGCACCGCGGGAACGGCGATCGCCTCGTCCACGTGGACGATCCCTTCGAGCGCCGCGAGATACGCCATGCACGAGTGCGACGCGTTGAGCATGCGGAGCTTGTAGAGCTCCCAGTCGTGCACGCGGTCGGTGAAGAGCGCGCCGACATCCTCGTAGCGGGGCCGTTCGGCGGCGAACGCATCCTCGATCACCCATTGGCGGAACGGCTCCGCGACGACGGGCCAACCGTCGTCGATGCCGATCGTGTCGCGCAGCCACGCACGGTCGCCGTCGGTCGTCTGCGGCGTGATGCGGTCGACCATCGAGTTCGGGAACGTGCATGACGCCTCGAGGTAGTTGAGAAGCTCGTCGCCGCGCGTCTCGGCGACGCTCCTGATCGCTTCTCGTGCAACCGCCCCGTTGCCGGGAAGGTTGTCGCAGCTGAGAATGGTGAGCGGCTTGCCGCCCGAGGTGCGCCGCAGGTCGAGCCCACTCACGATCGCCTCGATGGTCGCGTTCGGCTTCGCGAGCGAGTACCCGCCCTCGGTGATGGTCATCGAGAGGATCGCCACGTCGGGATCGGCAATCCGCTGTGCGAACGCGGCGTCGTCGCCTGCAACGAGCACGTAGTCGACGATGCTTCCGACGACGCGCGGACGAGACCCGTCGCTGTCGCGCTCGATCAGCGTGTAGAGGTGATCCTGCGCCTCGAGCACGTCGGCCATCCGATGATCGGACTCGAGCAGCCCGACACCGCGGATGCCCCAATCTCCGCCGGCCTCGGCCAGCTCATCGGTGTAGAGCGCCATGTGCGCGCGGTGGAAGCCGCCGACCCCGAGGTGAAGGATGCGCGGCGCGAGCGCGGCGCGGTCGTAGTGCGGTACGCCGACGCCGAGACGTTCGATCTCGGCGAGGTCGGACGTCGCAAGGTGCACCGTCATATGGGCGAACGTACCACGCCGATCTGCTGCACATTTGTGCAGATTTATCCCTTTCACTTGCACATCTGCTCCGGAGCATATTCAATGCCCACGTGATGGCTGAGGCAACCGTTCAGCACATTCGTTCCGAGCCGGCCGGTCGGCTCCTGACGGGCGCGGTGATCTTCGACCTCGATGGAACGCTCGTCGACTCCGAGCCCTTGTCCAAGATCGCCTGGCGCCGGGTCCTCGCGCTTCACGGCCATGACGTCAGCGACGCTGAGATAACGGCCGCTCAGGGCCTCCGCTTCGCCGAGTCCTACGCGAAGTTCGCCCGCGCCCTCGTGCTCCCACCGCTCGATGTCGTCTGGAGCGAGTACTCCCGGCTGCTGTATGCGAGCTACGACGAGGAGCTCGTCATCTTCGCCGACGCGGTCACGACCGCCCGTCAGCTCCAGGCCGACGGCGTCCCGCTTGCCCTGGCCACCTCGAGTCAGCGGGAACGCCTCGAACGCACGCTGGCCTCGGCCGGCCTCGCCGGCCTCTTCACCGTCACGGTGGCGGGTGACGAAGTGGATCGCGGCAAGCCCGCTCCGGACGGCTATCTCGCGGCGGCCCACCTGCTCGGCGTCGACCCGGCCGACTGCGTCGCCGTCGAAGACAGCCAAGCCGGTATCGATGCAGCCAGGGCCGCCGGGATACCCGTCCTGGCCGTGACGCGTCCAGGACTTCTGCATCCACTCACCGGCGCCGATCTCAACTCCGACGAGGTGTCGCTCGCGAAGGTCACCGACCTTCTCGGCCGGAGTGCTCGAGCGGCTTAGCGAAGCCTGCACTCAGTGCGCTCGCGGTGATGATGTCCGTGACGAGCACGTTCACGAGGCTCGACCGAGCAGCGGCGACGATCGCCTCGACCTTTTGAGTCCCGACCGCCACCCCGATGCGTCGCCGAACGCGAGCCAGCTGCTCACGGCTGATCCCAAGGAGCCGCGACTCGGCGGCGTAGGCAATCGGCGCGCCCTCGGCATCGAACATTCGGCCGGCGACGTCGCCGGCCGACGCCCGCAGCGTCTTTGCGTCCATGGACAGGATCGACGGTGGTTCCGGCTGAGCGCGAGACCAGGCGCCGATACCGACCAGAGCCGCGGCGGCGTCATCCCAGCGCGTAAGCGCCGCGCGAATCGACTCGTCGGTGAGCAGTGAATCGCGCAACTCCGCTGACGGCACGGCAGGTGCATGAAGGAGAAGGACACTTCCCTGGAGCCGTGCGGCGATGCGGCGGGCGATCTCGTTCGTCTGCACCCACGGCTGCTCGTCGTTGAGTCCGCCGATAGCGGGCACCACGACAACGCCGGGAATCTTCGGTAGCTCCGCATGCGAGAGGCTCCAGGTCGCACGGCCCCAGGAAACGAGCAGTGCATCTCCAGGATTGAACTTGCTGTCGAGCAAGGCCTGCCCGACTGCACCTGCGAGGACCGCACCGGGATCATCTAACGCAGCGGCCCCTTGCGCGATGTAGACCCGCTCGAGGCCCAACTGCTGTGCGAGCTCTTCTTCGAACCCCGCGACCGGCGGCTGCGCGGTGACCTCGATTCGCACGACGCCCGTCCGTCGCGCCTCGGCAAGCAGGCGGCTGACCGTCGAGCGACTGACGCCGAGTTGCTTGGCGACGTCCTCCTGCGATCGATCCTCGACGTAGTACAGGTGTGCCGCGGTGACGATGAGCGCGCCGTCGCGCCCCGGCGCCGCCGGCGCCCGTGGTGACCGCGGCCTGGTCACGCGAGGTCACCGGCAGGCTGCACACGCCGATCCTAACCCCGACTATCGAACGGGATGTCAGCAGGTTTGGAGAAGACGGTCGCGCGTGGCGCCGGTAGCTTCCCGGCGATGAGTTTCGCCGCGTGTCGCGGTCTGACTCGAGAGGGACCGCACACGATGATCGGAGGAGCTCGAGCGTGGATGACGTGGCACGGGTAACGACCGCTGCGGTTGAGGCCGAGTCACTGGTGAAGCACTACCGCAGCCGCAACGAGGTCATCGAGGCCGTTCGCGGGGTCGATCTCAGAGTCGAGACGGGCGAGGTGTTCGGCTTCCTCGGGCCCAACGGTGCCGGGAAGTCGACGACGGTTCGCATGCTGACGACATTGCTGTCGATCACCTCGGGCACAGCCCGCGTGGCCGGCGTCGATGTCGGTCGCGACCCGGACGCGGCGCGGCGCAAGATGGGGGTGGCGCTGCAGGAGGCCGGGCTCGACCCGCGCCAGACCGGGCGCGAGCTGCTGGTCCTGCAGGGGCGTCTGTTCGACATGTCGGCGGGCGAGGCGTCGACGCGCGCGGAGGAGCTGCTCGCGCTCGTCGAGCTCGAGGAGGCTGCCGACCGCCGCATCAAGGGCTACTCGGGCGGCATGAAGCGCAGGCTCGATCTCGCCTCCGCGCTCGTGCACGAGCCGGACGTGCTGTTTCTCGACGAGCCGACGACCGGTCTCGACCCCGCGAGCCGCCTGACGGTCTGGGATGAGATGCGGCGGATCAACGCGCGCGGCACGACGGTGTTCCTCACGACGCAGTACCTCGAGGAGGCTGACCAGCTGTGCGACCGGCTGGCGATCATCGACAACGGCCTCATCGTGCGCGAAGGGACACCCGCCGAGCTCAAGGCGGAGTTGCGCGAGCGTCAGGGTCTGGCGAGCGATCCGACACTCGACGACGTGTTTCTCGACGCAACGGGACGCACCCGGAGTCGTTCCGCCGGCGACGTACAGGAGGTCTCGGCATGACGTACGCATGGGCACTCGGACAGCGCGCGCTGCGCGAGGCGTGGCGCACACCGGAGGCACTGTTGCCGACGTTGTTCATCCCGCTCTTCTTCCTCGCGGTCAACGTGGGTCAGGCGGCAAGGATCTTCCCGTCGGGGTCGACCGCCTTCCTGCATGGGCAGGGCTACGGCGCGTTCCAGCTTCCCAGCTCGCTGCTGCTCGCCGCGTCCTTCGGAACGGCGGCGCTCTTCCTCGTCGAGGACATCGAGGGCGGCTACTTCGACAAGCTGCGCGCGACGCCCATCCCACGCACGGCGATCGTGCTGGGCCGGCTCATCGCCGAGTCGGTCAAGGCCGTGCTCATCACGTCCGTGCTCATCCTGCTCGCGCTGATCTTCGGGATCACCATTGCGAGCGGCGTGCTCGGCTTCGTGCTCCTGGTTGCGCTCACTGCGCTCTGGGCGGTTGTCTACGTCGGCTTCATGCAGCTGATCGCATTGAAGACGCGCAGCGCCGCGGCGACCAACTCGGCCGGCCTGGTGTTCTTCCCGCTGCTCTTCCTCACCCCGAACTTCGTGCCCCGCAACATGCTCACGAGGCCGATGGAGATCGCGGCGACATTCAACCCGGTCACCTATCTCATGGAGGCGCTCCGCTCGCTCATCCTCCAGGATCTCGCGTGGAGACACATCCTGCCCGGCTTCGCCGTCGTCGCTGTCGCCGGCGCGGCGATGCTCGCCCTCAACGTTCGGATGATCAAGCACTACGACTGACGCATGTCGAGTTTCGGGCCTCGGCTACGACCCACTATCGCCAACTGCGGCGCACCACGAAAACACGCGAAAGGATGAACCCGAAAAAATGGACATGAGACTCGAGCTTGTGCCGCTGGCGGTTTCCGACGCCGACGCCAGCAAAGCTTTTTACGCCGACAAGGTCGGCTTCCACCTCGATCACGACGTTGAGCCGGGAAACGGCATGCGCGTGATCCAGTTGACGCCGCCCGGGTCTGCGTGCTCCATCGTCTTCGGCACCGGAATGGGCGATTCGGCGGGCGATCGCGATCCGGTGAAGAACCTGCACCTCGTCGTCGACGACATCGTCGCGGCACGGAAACAGCTCGAGGCCTCAGGCGTTTCTGTGAGCGGGATCGACGATATGGGTGGCGTCAAGTACGCGTTCTTCGCCGACCCCGACGGGAACTCCTGGGCGTTGCAGGAGATCGGCCCGAGAAGCTAGCGCCTCATAGAAAATGGGCTCAGACCCCGGGCCATGTCCGATCCGGAGGGGCCGTTAGGCTCGCGAGATGGACGACCTCCTGCTGGAGTGGTTCGAGAGGCACGGTCGCGACCTTCCGTGGCGGTCGACCCGCGACCACTACGAGATCCTCGTCAGCGAGGTGATGGCCCAACAAACGCAGGTCGACCGCGTCGTCCCGCGCTGGACCGCGTGGCTCGAGCGCTGGCCGACCGTCGACGCGCTCGCCGCCGCGTCGCCGGCCGACGTGATCCGCGAGTGGCAGGGGCTCGGCTACAACAGGCGCGCGCTCAACCTGCACCGCGCGGCACAGCAGGTCGCGGCGCACGGCTGGCCCGACGATCTCACCGAGCTGCCCGGCGTCGGGCGCTACACGGCCGATGCGGTCGCGTGCTTCGCGCACGGACGCGACGTGCTTCCCGTCGACGTCAACGTGCGCCGCGTGTCGGAACGCACCGGGCACGCGTTCACCGCGGCGTCCGCGCAGGCGCTGATGGATCTCGGCGCGACGGTCTGCCTCGCGCGCATCCCGCGTTGCGACGTGTGCCCGCTCGCAGAGGCCTGCCCGTCGCGCGGCCGGCGTTACGAGCCGCAGCGCAAGCAGGGCGCCTTCGAGGGCTCCTTCCGCCAGCGCCGCTCAGAGACCTTGCGCCTCGTCGCCGCGGCGGCCCGTCCCGCGGCCGAGCTCGACCAGGAGGCGGTCGCCTCGCTCGCGAAGGACGGCCTCGTCCATGTAGACGGGCTCCTCGTCTCGCTCCCCGCGTAGCCCGGTACGATCCATCCCATGCTCGTCGCAGACATCGTCACCCTGCTGATCCCGCTCTGGATCTTGTTGGGCCTCGTGTTCCTGCTCGGCGTGGTCGCCCTGCTCGGACGGATCCAGAACGGCCGCTACCTGCGGCCCGTGATCAACCTGATCTCGAAGGTGCCGATGTTCCGCCGCGGCCTCCAAAAGGCCTCGAACGCGGCGCTCGAGCGCTCGAACCCCGAGCTCGCGAGCGCGATGAAGAAGATGCAGCGCTCGGGTGCATTGCGCGACCCGAACCGCGCGCAAGCGGCGATGTCGCAGCTCACCGCACAGGAACGGCGCGCGCTGATCCAGGTGCAGGAGGAGCAGGGTGTGATGGCGCCCGAGGCGACGAACCGCGAGATGCGCCGCAAGCTCGAGAAGGCCAAGCGCGACGGCCAGCGCCGCCGCTAGGCACGACGCAGCGCCGCCGCTAAACCGGCAGGGAGTGCTTCATCCAAACGTTGGGCTCGACGTACGTGCCCTGCCCGTTCTCGAAATGCACCGGAACGAGCGCGCTGGGCACGACGTAGTCGCCGTTCTCCGGGAACTGCAGGCCCGTCCACTCCTCCCACTGCTCACGCGAGCCGGTGATCGTCATCGAGCGCGGCGCGGGATCGAGGATCTCAGCCCCGACGCGCTCGTGCGTCCGCAGCCACGGGTCGTACGGCAGCCCATCCTCACGGCGCCAGCGCAGGTAGCGCTCGATCGGCGTCAGCGGATAGTGCTCCTTCCACGTCGGCCGCACCGGCGCGATGAGCGAGTCGAGCCCGTGCGCAGCCGCGAGACTGGTCATGCGACGCAGCAACACGCTCGCTAGACCGGTGCCGCGGTGCGACGGCAGGATGTTCACGACGACGGCGCACAACGTCGTCGGCACACCCGTGGCGCCGTTCGTCATCGCCCAATCGAGACCGCGCGGCTCGGACATCCCGTCCCACGCGACCGGGAGCGTGCACGCGTTCGCAACCGTCTCCTTGCCGTCGACGACCCAGAGCTGGAAGTCGGCATAGATCTCGTAGAGGCGCGGCCAGAACGCGTTCACGATCGGGTCCTCGTTCATGAAGGCGGGCCACTGATTCGGCATCGTCTCGCGCAGGTCTTTCTCCGCGTGCGTGAGGATGCGGAGCTTCATCGACGCAGCAGCGCGACGGCCTGCGCGGCAAGCCCTTCGCCGCGGCCGGTGAAGCCGAGAAAGTCCGTTGTCGTCGCGCGCACCGCGACACGTTCAGCGTCGACACCCAACGCTCCTGCAAGGCACGCGCGCATCGCGTCGCGATGCGGAGCAAGCCGCGGCTCCTGCCCGATCAGCACGACGTCGGCATTCGCGAGCTCCCAGCCCGCCTCCCGCACCCGCCGCCACGCCTCGCGCAGCAGCTCGATGGAGTCGGCGCCCTCGAGCGCCGGGTCGCCCGACGGGAACAACGCGCCGATGTCCTCCATCCCTGCAGCGCCGAGTACCGCGTCCGTGAGCGCATGCGCGAGCACGTCGCCGTCGCTGTGCCCAGCAAGGCCGCGCGGATGGTCGATGCGCACGCCGCCGAGCACGAGCGGAACGCCGTCCTCGAACGCGTGCGCGTCGACGCCGGTACCAACGCGATAATCGGTGGTCACGGCAAAGCCTCCGCCAGCTCGTCGAGCGAGCGGACGCGGATCGCCTCGGGCGGCGGCTCGTGCAGAAAACCCCACGGGCCACGGCGCACGTGCACGGCAACCATCCCCGCCGCGAGCGCGGGCTCGATGTCGTTGTCGACCCGGTCGCCCACGTATGCGATCTGGCCCGCCGGGACACCCATCTCCTTGATGACCCGCGCGAAGAAGGCCGGCGACGGCTTCTCGACGTTCCAGCGTGCCGACGACCCGACGACGTCGACATGGCGCCGCAGATCGTCCTCGACCCACTCGGGCGTGTTCCCCACGGCCGCGACGATCCGGCCTTCCGCACGGAGCGCCGCGAGGCACGGCAGCGCGTCCGGGTAGAAGTCGCTGGCCGTCCAGGTCGAGTGAGGGTGATCCACACCGAGGATCTCCCAGGCGCGGTTGTGATGCTCCCCGCGCGCGGCAAGCCCGCCGAGGACACCCATAAGCGTGAAGCGCGGCACGCCTGCTACTTCGGCGGCGCGCTCCCACATGCCTGTCTCGTCGATGAGCGTCTCGCCGACGTCGAACACCACCGCCGTCACTGAAGCCATGCGACGATCTTCGCGAGGTCATCGGCCGTCGTCACCTTCAGCAGGCGGGCGTCGCCCTCGACGACCTTCACCCGCCCGCCGCGCGCCTCGACGAGCGCTGCGCAGTCCGTCGCGTCTCCCCCGCCGTTCACAGCGGCGCGCAGCACGTCCGCGGGGAACGCCTGCGGCGTCTGGACAGCCCAGAGGCCGTCGCGCGACACCGTCTCCTCGATCGCGCCGTCGGGACCGACGCGCTTCAGCGTGTCGGCGACCGGGAGCCCCGGCACGGCGCCGTCCCAGCCTTCGGAGAGCGGGGCAAGCACCCGCTCGATCACCGCGTCCGTCAGCAGCGGCCGCGCCGCGTCGTGCACGAGCACGACCACCGCGTCGGCCGGCACCTCCGCCATTCCGGCGCGCACCGACTCGGCCCGTGTCTCGCCGCCCGGAACACACGCGTTGACCTTGCCACAGCCGAGCTCCTCGGCCAGCAGGATCGCCGGCTCCTCCCAGCCCGGTGGCGCGACGAGCACGATCGCGTCGACCCAGCCGGATTCCTCGAGGCGACGCAAAGGCTCGGCGAGAAGTGGATCCTCGCCGAGCTTCGCGAATACCTTCGGTTGATCGAGCCCCAACCGCTCCCCGCGGCCAGCGGCCACGAGGATCGCCCAGACGCTCACGAGCGCGAGCGAGTGGTCTGACCGGTAACGTTGCCCGGTTTCCGGGTCGCTAGCACCAAGCGGGAGACCGCCGGCGATCCGAGTCAAGGCTGGTTGCCTTGACGAGGTCGACGGTGGGCTCCTGCGCCGCGTGATAGCGGGCCGGAGACCCGGCGAACGTTGCCGGTCGGGCCACTAGGCAGCGCTCGTCGCGACGGCCTTCTTCTTGGCCGCGGGCCGCTTCTTGCCGTTGCCCCCAACGCCCGCAAGCACACCGTCGAGCCACTCGGCGCACTCTTCCTCGTCCATGCCCTTGGCGTACATCAGCTCGGAGGCGAGGATCTTCTTCGCCTTCACGAACATCTGCTTCTCGCCGGTGGACAGGCCCTTCTCGTGATCGCGCAGCGAGAGATTCTTCACGACCTCGGAGAGCTCGAGGATGTCGCCGGTCTTCATCTTGTCCCGGTTGTGCTTGAAGCGGCGGTTCCAGTTCTTCGGCATCTCGGTCGAGCCGCCGGTGAGCGCCTTGATCACAACGCCGACCTCTTTCTCGCCGATCACCCTGCGAAGGCCGACCTGGTCGGCGTTTTCGCTCGGGACCTGCACGGTCATATCGTTGTGCAGGATCTTGATCGTCAGGTATTCGCGCTTCGTCCCGAGCACCTCGCGCGACTCCTTCTTGACGACCGTCCCGGCACCGTGGTGCGGGTACACCACCTTGTCGCCGACCTTATACAAGCCGACCCTCCCCTTCAGTTCGAGGCTTTCCGCCAAAAAAGCCGGTGCAAAGAGGGCACCGGCCCGAGAGGAGCCATTCTAGCAAAAACCCCTTGAAAACGCCACTTTTCGGGGTTTTTACTGCTCTGGAAACCTAAAGCTGGAGATACCGGTCGACCAGATTGTGCTCCTGGAGGCGCCGCAGGCCCTCCCGGATTTCCCGGGCCCGGACCGCCCCGACGCCGTCCACGGCCTCGAGGTCGCGCTGCGAGGCGCGGACGACGGAGTCGAGATTTCCGAGGTCGCCGACGACCCTCCGGATCACCGTTTCCGGGAGCCGCGGGATGTGCGACAGCACCCGGAAGCCCCTCGGTACGACCGAGCGATCGACCGGATCGATGCCCTTGTCATAGCCCAGCAGCTCGGCGAGCCGCTCGAACTCCCTCAGGTCTCGGTACCGCATCGCGTCGAGGCCATCGAGCGCCGCAGCGACATCGGCCTCGCTGCCCGTCGCGTGGTAGTCGCGGACGATTGCGTCGCGGTCGGCCGGCACCCTGCCGACGAGCTCCTCGAGCTGCATGCCGATCAGCCGGCCCTCCACCCCGAGCTCGACACAGTCGCGCTGGATCCGCCCCGACATCCGCGCGGTCATGGCGGCGCGCTGGAGGACGACGAGTACGTCGTCCAGCGTCACGGCGTTCTGGAACTCGAGCGCGGTCAGCCGCAGCAGCACCTGCTCGAGGCGCTGCCGGTAGGTGTCGAGCGTCGCGAGCGCCTGGTTCGTCTTTGCGAGCACATCGGCCACCGGATCGAGCTGATAGCGGAGCGGCCCGACGAAGATGCTCACGACCTCACGCCGCTGCGAGACCGTGACGACGAGCGCTCCCGTCTGCTTGGCGACGCGCTCTGCGGTGCGGTGACGCGTTCCGGTCTCCTCCGACGGGATCGTCGGATCCGGCATGAGCTGCACATTCGCCCAGGCGAGCCGCTTCACGTGTTCGTCGACGATGATCGCGCCGTCCATCTTCGCGAGCTCGTACAGGAGCTGCGGCCGGAACGGCGTGTCGAGTCTGATGCCGCCGGAGTAGAGGAACGACAGCTTCTGCGGATCGCCGACGACGATCAGTGCGCCCTCCCGCGAGCGGATCACGTCGTCGATCGCCTGGCGGAGAGCGGTGCCCGGCGCGACCTTCAGGATCGCGGCGGTCAGTGCGGGGTCGCGCCGCGGGTCGTCCTCCGACGGCGTGCGCGTGAAGCCCAGCTCGCCCGCGGGCCAGTCGGCCTTACCCTGCTTGCTCTCCTGCGGATTGTTCGTCATCGAGTCCGGCGCGGATCGCCTGGCGAAGCGTCTCGGCCCGCGTCACCCGAAGTGTGCCACGGCTTGGTGTCCCTTCCGGGGCGACGACGGCCCGGAGCCCGAGCTTGGCGCACTCCTCGAGCCGGCGATCGGCCTGCGTTGCGGGCCTGAGCCGCCCGGTGAGGCCGATCTCGCCGAACACCGCGATGGCCGTCTTGACCGGCCGCCGCCCCGCTGCGGAGGCGATCGCGAGGGCGACCGCGAGGTCGGCCCCGGGCTCGTCGATGCGGACGCCGCCAGCGACGTTCACGAAGACGTCGGCCTGGCCGAGCCCGATCCCGGCATGCCGGGCGAGCACGGCGACGATCATCGCGAGCCGCTTCGGGTCGACGCCCGTCGCGACGCGCCGCGGCATGGCCAGATCCGACGGCGCGACGAGCGCCTGGATCTCGAGCAGGATCGGCCTCGTTCCCTCGAGGGCGCACGCGACGGCTGCGCCCGGCTCACCGTCGACCGTGCGGCCGAACACCTCCGACGGATCGGGAACGCCGACGAGTCCTGCACCCGTCATCTCGAAGATGCCGAGCTCGTTCGTCGAGCCGAACCGGTTCTTCGTCGCGCGCAATACGCGGTGCGCGCGGTAGCGGTCGCCCTCGAATTGGAGCACGCAGTCGACGAGATGCTCGAGCACCCGCGGACCGGCGACGGTGCCGTCCTTCGTCACGTGGCCGACCAGGATCGTCGCCACGCCGGACTGCTTCGACACGCGCAGCAGACGGCCCGCCGCTTCCCGCACCTGGGCAACAGAGCCGGGTGCCGAGCCGAGGTCGGCGGAGTACAGCGTCTGGATCGAGTCGATCACGCAGACGTCGGGCCGCTCCGCCTCGAGCGTCGAGCACACGACATCGAGCTCGGTCTCGGCGAGGATCTCCACGTTCGCGGCGCCTCCCAGCCGCTCGGCGCGGAGCTTCACCTGCGCGACCGACTCCTCGCCCGTGATCAGAAGGACGCGATGGGTCGCGCTCATCTCCTGCAACGCGGTGAGAAGCAGCGTCGACTTGCCGACGCCCGGCTCGCCGCCGACGAGCACGAGCGAAGCCGGGACGATCCCGCCGCCGAGCACGCGGTCGAGCTCGGGGACGCCGGTGGAGATGCGAGCGGCCTCCTCGACCTGGACGTCGACGAGCCGCAGTAGCGCCTTCGGCGGAGCCTTGGGGAGCTCGGTGACCTTGCCGACGATCTCCTCGACGAGCGTCCCGAACGCGGAGCAGCCCGGGCACTTCCCGAACCACCGCCCGGTATAGGTCCCGCACTCGCTGCACGCGTATTGAACGGCCGGTTTCGCCACCCTCCAAGCCTATGGAGCGATCCGGACGAGAACCTCCCGCCTTCCCAACGGTTCCCCGGCACTTCGTCGCGAAGCCGAGCTTGCCTCGGCGAAAGCAGTGACCCGCCCGGCCGCGAGCCCAGCACCACCCCCAAGCGAGCGGAAAGCGAAGCGGGCGAAGCGACGAAAAAGCAGCCCCGCCGCAAGGGGGCTGCTCTATTCGTTGAGGGGAGTAGCACCGGCCCTGCCGCCGCAGGTGGCGGGCCGTGGGGATGTGCCGTCTGTGAAGGATCTAACAGCAGGCCATTCGCTTGATTCCTCCCCTTTCGGGTGGTTCAGCGCGCTACTTCACTTCACCGTTCCGGGGGAGGGCGGGTTCCCCACAATCTGCCCAATCTGAGAGAGCCGGGGATGCGGGAAGCCGCAGACCGGGTTTCCGGCACAGGGGGCGGAGCGGGCGTCCGAGCCGCCCCCGCCTAGTCAGGGGTTGCGCGCGAGGCGGTGGAGCCGCTCTCGCTGCGCGGTCCGCCTACCGGCAGACCGAGACCGCGACGACGCTGAAGTTGTCGAGGGCGACGCGCATCTGTTTGTGGGCCCAGTCGTTTGCCATGCCGAAGAGCTGGAGGCCGAGGGTCGTCTCGCCGGCTGCTTTGCCCGAATGCACGGCCACCCAACCGCCGCCCTTCGCGAGGTAGTAGGCGGTCTCGACGTCGCCGACACGGGCGAGGCGAAGGGTGCCCTGCGTGTCCTGGGTGTCCATGAGATCCCAGCCGTTCGCGACGTTGCCGCTGTACGAGTCGCTGTACTGGTTGATCTGACGGCCGACCCCCGAATTCGTGTTCGGGAAGATCCAGCTGGCGAGCTGCAAGTGAACGCCGCCCGCCGGCGGCCAGTCGAGCAGCTGGTAGTCGACGCGCGCGTCGAAATCGCCCTCGAAGCGACATTGGCTCGACCAGCTCGGACCCACCATGTTGTAGGTGCCGCCCGTCTGAGCGTCGGCCGGCACCGTGAAGATGAGCCGCCCGGTCTGGAGCGCTGA
>Ga0193728_1000023_pt1 | contig 62104 bp, 47 predicted proteins | sample U1c1metaG_FD_143037 | JGI IMG/M metagenome (GOLD analysis project Ga0193728, IMG submission 143037) | Soil microbial communities from a riparian zone of the East river system, Colorado, United States - U1c1 | ecosystem: Environmental > Terrestrial > Soil > Riparian zone | place: USA: East River... | reverse complement strand
TTCACAGGGATATAGTGTCTACACGGTAAAAAATAACCAGGCGCAGTTAACCGAAGTAAAGACCGGACAACGCGGCCCCAATTCTGTGGAAATATTAAATGGATTAAATAAAGGAGACACGGTAGTCACCAGCAATTTATTGCGCCTGATGCCCGGTGCCCCCGTCCGTTTCGTAACCCTGAAATAACTCAACTACTATCAACCGTCAACCGTCAACTGTTAACTATCTAATATGAGCGCAATATCACAAGTAAGCATCTCCCGTCCTGTACTGGCCGGAGTTATGTCGGTGCTGCTGATCCTCTTCGGCATCGTGGGGTACACCTTTTTAGGAACCCGTGAATACCCGGTCACCGATTCGCCAATCGTCACCATCACTACGGTCTACCCGGGCGCCAGTGCAGACATCATTGCATCGCAGGTAACCAAACCACTCGAAGAAGCCGTGGCCGAAGCCAATGGCATCCGGGCCATGAGTTCCGTTTCGCGTGAACAAGTGAGCGTGATCACCGTAGAATTCAACCTGAACGCCGATTTGGAAGCAGCAGCCAATGACGTACGCGACAAGGTCTCCAAATCACGGCAACAATTGCCGACAGATATTGAACCTACGATCGTGGAAAAATCCGGTCCGCCCGATTTCCTGGTTTTCCTCACGGTACAAAGCGATACCAGAAGCCTGGAAGACGTGACCGATTTTGTCAACATTAATATCAAGGAAAGGCTGCAATCCATTCCCGGCGTGCGTTTGGTGGATTCCTATGCTGGTCGTAAAAGATCCATGCGTTTGCGGATGGACCCGGTAAAACTCGCGGCTTATCGGCTTACGCCCGCCGATGTACAGGCAGCATTGCAAAGAGAAAATGTAGATCTGCCGAGCGGACGGATCGAAGGACAAAATACAGAAGTCACCCTGCGTACCGAAGGCAGGCTGGTTACAGAAGATGATTTCAACAATATGATCCTGCGTCAACAGGATGGCGCCATCATCCGCTTTAAAGATATCGGTACCGCGATCATGTCCTCCCAAAATGAGCGTACGGCCATGATCGTGAGTGAAGGCAATACGGCACGCTATGGCGTGGGAACCGGTGTACAACCACAGCGTGGTGCGAATTCCCTCGCTATCGTGGATGAATTCAAAAAACGTTTTGCCGATATTCAGAAAACGGCGCCAAAAGATTTTATCATTTCACTGGGAAAGGATTTTACCGTTCCGGTACGCAATTCCTTATCAGAAGTGGGGGAGACCTTATTGCTGGCTTTTGTGCTGGTCGCCCTGATCATTTTCATCTTTTTACGCGACTGGAGAAGTACGATCATTCCGCTCGTGGCCATCCCGGTTTCCATCATCTCTGCCTTCTTTATCATGTACATCGGAAATTTTTCCATCAATGTGTTAACCCTGCTGGGGCTGGTGCTGGCCATCGGGCTCGTGGTGGATGATGCCATTGTTGTGCTGGAAAACATCTATAGCAAGGTGGAACAGGGCATGGGGCCAATAGCTGCTGCACGAAAAGGATCAGATGAAATTTATTTCGCGGTCATCTCCACAACCGTCACACTCGCCGCAGTATTCTTACCGATCCTGTTTCTGGGTGGAATCACGGGGAAACTGTTCCGGGAATTTGCGATCGTGGTTTCAGGATCTGTGCTGATCTCTGCATTTGTGGCCCTTACCTTATCGCCTATGATGAGCGCCTACCTCCTGAAATCCGGTTCGCACCACAACTGGTTATATAAAAAAACAGAACCATTTTTTGTAAAACTGAACCAGGGATATGAAAGATCGCTTCGATTTTTCTTCAAAGCCAGATGGATTGGTTTTGCGCTGCTATTGCTTTCTTTTGGCCTGGCTGCATTACTGGCGCCAAAACTGCCATCCGAACTTGCGCCGCTGGAAGATCGTTCGATGATCGGATTGGCTGTGATCGCTCCCGAAGGAACATCCTATGAGAGTATGCAGGAAACCATGAAAGCCATTGGCAATTATGTTTCTGATTCCATTCCCGACCTGAATGAAAACAGGACCTATGCCGGCATCGCCGCTTCCATCGGAACACTCGTACAACCCGTCAATGGAGGTTTTCAATGGATATTTCTGAAAGGACCCAAAGACCGCAAAAGCAGGTTGACGCAGAACCAGGTTTATCAAAAACTGATTGTCGCTTCGCAGAAGTTCCGCAATGTGATCGTGATCCCGATCCAGATCCCAACCATCGGTGGTTTCTCCAGCGAACAGCCATTGGAATATGTGGTACAGGCTCCGGACCTCAAAAGTCTTGAGAACGTAATGCCCAAATTAATGGGTGCAGTATACCAAAGCAAAAAACTCGTCTTCCAAAATCCTGATTTTAAAATTGACCGTCCCGAAATTGGCATCAGCATCGACCGGCAGCGTGCGGCCCAACTGGGCATTTCAACACAGGAAATAGGCCGCACCTTACAACTCGCACTCAGCGGAAGAAGGTATGGATATTTTATTTATAATGACCGTCAGTATGAAGTGATCGGACAACTCGACCGGCAGGAACGCTCCGCCCCCGATAATCTCCGTTCGCTTTTCCTGAAATCGGGCAGTGGCGAAATGATTTCGCTGGACAACCTCGTGAAGATGAATGAATCGGTAAGTCCGCCGGCATTGTACAGATTTAATCAATCCTACAGTGCAACCATTTCCGCCACACCCGCGCCTGGCGTAAGCCTGGGTGATGCGATCAGGGAAATGAACAGCGTCACGGCGAAAGTATTACCCGCCGGGTTCAGAACGGCGCTGGCAGGGCAGAGCCGTGATTTTGCGGAAAGCAGCTCCAGCCTGGTCTTTGCGTTCATCTTCGCCATCCTGCTCATCTATCTCGTGCTGGCCGCGCAGTTTGAAAGCCTGATCGATCCGTTCATCATCCTGCTTACCGTACCCATGGCCGTTACCGGTGCATTGCTGAGTCTGTGGATCACGCATCAATCCATCAATGTATTCAGTGAGATCGGCATCATCATGCTCATCGGACTGATCACCAAAAACGGGATCCTGATCGTTGAATTCGCCAATCAGCGAAAAGCTGATGGCATGACGGTGCGCGATGCCGTGCTGGCAGCAGCTGCATCGCGTTTCCGCCCCATCCTGATGACTACCCTGGCGATGATCTTCGGCACCTTACCGATCGCATTATCCCTGGGAACATCGTCCGGAAGCCGCACATCCCTGGGCATCGTGGTCGTCGGTGGGTTAGTATTCGCAGGCATTCTGACACTCTATGTGATCCCGTCCGTGTACTCTTATTTTTCAAGACCATACAAGGCAAAGGCAGCAGATCAGCCCAGTATCATGACGATTCCGGGAAGTCTTGCTCACATTTAAAACAAATCATATGACACTCAAAAAAGCATTTATCTATACAACCCTTGTTTTTGCGCTCATTACCCTGATCTCCTATGTAGCGAGCGCGCAGGCACGGCGATTGTCGTTGCACGAGGCCCTCTCACTCACGCTGGCGAACAACCGCGAAATCAAAATCAGTTCATTGGATGTGGACCGGTCGCAGCAGTCGACGCAGATCGCCAAAAGCGCCGGCCTGCCTTCTGCCGGCATCAGCGCGCAGGTATACCATTATTTTTATGAACCCCCTTTTTTCGGGTTTACGCCCTCCGGCAGTTCAGGAGATAAAATTCCCTATTCCCGTTTTGGTGGCCGTGACCAGGCGGCCGGCATTGCATGGATCAACCAGCCGGTTTATAATGCCGCGACCAAACCGGGCATCGTCAACGCGCAATTGCAGGAACGACAGAGCCGGTTATCCGTCATCAACAAAGAAACGGATATCGCAGCCCTGCTGAAACAAACCTATATCCGCATACTGGTGCTCCAGGAACGCATCAAATTGCAAAAAGAAAGCCTGGCAAGAAATGAAAAAGCCCTACAGGACGCCAAATCATTACTGGCACAGGGAAGAGCCCTGCGGGTAGACACGTTGCGGGCATATACTTCTGTAAAAAACCTCGAGCCGGATCTCTTGAAATTATCCTATGCCATTGAAACCGGCAAACAGCAGCTCAGGACATTAACCGGCCTCGACAGTCTGCAGGAGATGGAGTTAACTGATTCCCTGACCCTTCCGGAATCCATGCCCACATTTTCAGAAGAAGAAGTATATCAGGAAGCAAAGGTTCATCGTGCCGATCTGCAATCCCTCGATCTGCAGCAGCAACAAGCCGACCAGCAGATTAAGATAGCAGCAGCCGGCATGAAGCCGTCGGTTTCGCTGAACGCACAATACCTGATTCAGACCCAGGCCAATCAGTTCAACTATTTTAATGCATTTTATCCATCCACGCCCTTTGTTGCCGCACAAGTTACCGTGCCCATCTTCAATGGTAACATCAATAAGGCCAAAGTCACCGGGGCCAGGATAGAAAAAAAACAATCCGTTCTCCGCTCGCAGCAGGCTTATGAGGAACTTCGCACGGCCGTCAAACAGGCTATAGCAAATGTCCGCGAGACTGCTGCCCGCATTCAAACCGCCGCGAATGTACAAGAAACTGCCAGACTGAGTTACGAGATCACGCAATACCGTTATGCAAAAGCGGTGGCTTCGCGGCTGGAATTGACTGATGCGGAACTGGCTTACACGCAAGCCCAATCAAACTATCTGGAAGCAGTGTATGATTATTTATCGGCCAATATTGAAATTGAACGGACGATGGGGGGCGATCAATGGCAAAAAGGGCGTTGACCTATCATTTTGAATTGGTTTTTTTCAATGCGGCTTTTAAACCATTGGCCAGTTTTTCAGGGTCATTGACCGCCCAGAAATGAAGCATAAATAAACGCGGGTTGTCGTATAGCATATGATTGTGGATCGCTGTAACGGCAATACCATTTGCTGTCAATGCTTTTATCACGGGGTTCACCTCATCCGCTAACAAAACAAAGTCCCCGGTCATGGCAGCATGATCTCCTTCCATTTGAAAATTAATAGCAGTTGCCATGCCTATTGCCGGTGGCATTTCCATTCCACTCTCTGTTAGTTTTTCATTTCGGGGAAAACTATATTGCAATAACTGACCGATGCGTTTACCGGTTGTGCCAAGAATCCCTTCCACTTTTGACCAATCGGGATTTATGGTTTGGCCTTGTGCTACTGGCGCCGTCAATGGTGTTCCGGTAACGGAAAGTACAGATTTGATGGATGCTGCCAACTGTAAAGCATCCCCGCTTCCGGAGAAATGAATGTACTTTATATTGGGTCTTTCATTGACCAGATGGTTGTGCATGGCTGTCAGGGAAAGATTTGAAGCTACGAGCTTGGAAACAACAGGAGCCACTTCTTCATCCAGCAAAACGAGATCGCCCATCATCATAGCCTGATTACCCATTGAAATAATGCCGATCCATGAGGTAAGCGCCAGACCCGGTGAAACCGCAAAATCATTCACTTTTACTTTCAGGTCGCTACGGGCGAAAGTGATTTTATAGACGGTTCCCATGATGGAACCTTTTTTCCCAAATACCTTGTCCAGTGCGGTCGAATCTAATTGTGCAAAACTGTGGCCGACATAGCAAAATGCGAGAAGGCAAAAGACTGTTTTTTTCATAATATCATTTTTAATATAAGACCGATTGCAGCAGCTATCAAAATAAGCAAAGGTGCAGGCAATTTTTTGAAATAGAGCAAAGAAATAATGGTAGCAACAGCAATAAGTGCTGTAGGGATATCCCTGATCACTCGAATAGCAATCACAAACACAGAACCAACCAGCGCAATCTAAATAAATGAATTTCAGGCAAACTTAGGTGTGTTCCTATTTACAAGAATAGAACAGAACTAACCTTTTGTATGAGGATTACTTTTTCGCAGCTGTTTTCTGTATAAGGAAGGATTTTGACCGGTACTTTTCTTAAAGATCCGTGTAAAATGACTTTGATCGGAAAAACCGGTGAGATAGGCAATTTCAGTAAGCGTATATCCGGGTTGCCGCATCAGTTCTATGGCTTTTTCAAGACGTGATTTCCGGATATAATCACCGAATGACAGGTCTTCAAAATATTTTGAAAATTCTCTTGATAAATAGGAGGGATTTATTTCAAGACCTTTGGAAATTTCTTTCAGACTCAGGTTGGTGTCAATATGATCCTGGATAATTTCTTTTAGTTCCTGCGCCCAGACTGGTATTTTCTTTTTGTTTCCCGGCTTGCCTTTAAGATAGGTATTGAAAACATTCAGCAATAAATGTTCAAAAGGCTGCTGGCCGTGTTTTTCTTTTTGTAAATGCGTTGCCCAACTGTATAGGGCATCATATAGCAGCATGCCTTGTTGCAACAATTCCAGATCATCACTCAAATTGTAGGCAAGTCCGGCGGAGATCGCCCATAGGCCGGAGGATTGCGCAGCTATGTCATGGCGGTCGGTATCTGCACCTCTTACGATGACCGCGATGGTATGAATTGCCGGATCATTGAGGTTATATTTTTCAACAAAATAGTCGAAAGTGCACTGACCATTGTAGTGTGTAAATTCAACGCCGGGCACATCGAACGGAATCGCATTCAGTTCCTTTGCCATTTTATTAACTTCCTCAAAGGGAACATAAATAAATTCAGCTTCGGTATCGATAAAACGTTTGATTAGCCAGGGGCAGGCAATACGGTCAATCTTGGGTCGTTCCCGGGTGATCCATTTCATGACTTAAAGATAGAAAATGCCGTTGGGTTACACCTTGTTGAAATAGTTATCTGTGCCATTGATCCAGTCTTCGCGGCGCGGTGCAAAAAAATCGAGCGCGATCGTGTCCTCAGGGAATTCAAAAAAATGGGGTATGCCGGAAGGAATAAGCAGGGCCTCTCCGATCTTGATTGTATATACTGTGTCGCCGATCGTCGCCCTTGCACTGCCTTTCAAAATAAAGGAGTACTGCTCGTTCGCATGCTGGTGAAGCGGCACAACAGCCCCTTTCTTCATTTCAAAATACCCGAATGTGCCGTTTTCGCCGGATGCCATACGGCGGATGATCATAGGGTTAATCTGTTTGGCCTCCATCTTATCCAGCACGAGGTGTCGGACCGGCTGCACCTTACTTATTGAGGATTCGTTCATATACTTAATTTTTCTTTCAGATTTTAGTTAACTACACAATTTAATTTATTTTGCTTGTAGTAAAGCATTCCGAATTTTACATGAATCAATTTACCAGGAAAAAGTTAAGCGTATATGAATCTTAATTTAACGGGAAAAACAGCAATCGTTTGCGGAAGCACGCAGGGAATTGGTCGTGCGACAGCAGTGGAATTAGCTCTTTTGGGAGCCCATATTACCCTGATGGCAAGGAATGAAGCGTCTTTGAAGCAGACCGTTGCATCTTTAGACATTTCATTAAAACAGGTGCATCGCTATATTGTTGCTGATTTTTCCAGTAACGAAAATGTAAAACATACGATTGAAGAATATGTAAAGGTATACCCTGATGTTCATATTTTGATCAACAATACCGGCGGCCCGGCAGGAGGCCCGATCATTGAAGCGGAGACAGAACAGTTTATGAAAATTTTCCAGATGCATGTGATTAATTTTCAGATCCTCGCCCAGGCCGTAGTTCCAAACATGAAAAAAGCTGGCTTTGGCAGGATCGTCAATATCATCAGCACTTCAGTTAAACAACCCATCATAGGACTTGGCGTTTCGAATACCATTCGTGGCGCAGTGGCCAGTTGGTCAAAAACCCTGTCTTTGGAATTGGGCCAATATGGTATTACTTCAAATAATGTGTTGCCGGGATCAACTAAAACGGCAAGGCTGGACGCGGTCCTGCGCATGCGTAGCGAGGCTATGGGGAAATCCGTTAAAGAAATTTCAGATCAAATGGAAGACCAGATTCCAATCAGGCGGTTTATTGAAGCAACGGAGGTAGCGGCAGCAGTTGCCTTTTTATGCAGCCCGGCTGCAGCTGGCATTAATGGAGTTAATTTGGCGGTAGATGGCGGAAAGACGGAGAGCATGTAATGATGTCAAATCTTGTTCTTAGGTTGAACTCCAATATATCTTCAGAATGTATGGTTAGTTTTAATCGCCTTGACTAAACAGACAATTTTGAAATATTTTTTTTGCGCTATTTCGTTGATTTTTTTGTACTTCCATATACATGCTCAGGAAAAAGGAAGGGAGCAAAAAAATGGCGTGATATCGGGTAAAGTAGTTGATGCAGATTCAAAAAGTTCCATTGAATATGCTACCGTAACCGTTTATCCTCAGGGCAGCACCAAGCCCGTAAATGGAATCATTTCCAATTCAAAAGGTATTTTTAAGGTCGAAGGGTTGACCCCGGGCAAATATACATTGACCATAGAATTTATTGGCTACTCCGTTTATAAAATGGATAGCATTGTCATCGCCGGCGAAAAGCCAATGGTTGCCCTTGGCACGGTGTCATTATTCAGAAAATCACAAACCTTACAAGACGTAACCGTAACCTCTTCCCAGCCAATCATTGAAAACAGGATCGATAAAATGGTCTATAATGTTGAAAAAGATCTTACCTCCCAGGGGGGAGTGGCAACGGACATATTGAAAAAAGTGCCCCAGGTATCTGTGGATGTTGACGGAAACGTGGAATTACTGGGAAGCGCTAATATTCGGTTTTTGATCAATGGGAAACCTTCAACCATATTCGGTAACAGTGTTGTGGATGCCCTGCAATCCATTCCAGCCAGCCAGATACAAAGCATTGAGGTTATTACAAGTCCGGGTGCAAAATATGATATCCAGGGTACCGGAGGGATCATTAATATCATCCTTAAAAAAAGTAATATCCAGGGAATAAACGGAAACATCACTTTATCCGCGGGCACAAGATTGGAAAACGGTTCTTTTAACCTGAACTATCGCCATAGTAACTTTGGCATGAATGCCTTTATCAATGGGAATGCGCAATTGTCCTCCACTACAAATAATCAATTAAACCGGGTTTCAACCGATACGGCATTAAAGACAACGACAAATCTTATGCAACATGGAAGCAGCGATTTTATCAGAAATGGTTACCACACGGGATTGGGATTTGATTGGTCCATGACTAAAAATGATGTTTTCATGGGATCGTTTGGGTATCATCATTTCATCAATAGTGACAAGGGGCCAACCTATTTAGAAACCATGCGAAATGATTTTTCACAAAATGTGCTTAGTGATTCCAGCACAGTACGTAATTCGGAAAACCGATCCAGCGTTCATTCAATAGACTGGAGTCTTAGTTATAAAAAGACATTTAAAAAAGAAAAGCAGGAGCTGGATATAGCATATACTGCAAGTTATGGCACAAACACCTCGTATTATTTTCAGAGCCAAAGTTATCCTTCATCTTCTTCCCCTTTTGCCGGATCTACCAGCAATAATCCGGGGAAAAATAATGAAAGTGAATTTTCCCTGGACTACGCCCATCCCATCAAGGAAGATTTTCTTTTGGAGACGGGAGTTAAATATGTGCGCGACAAGATTTACAGTGCTGCAGATGTTTTCACCTTTAACCAGAATTCTAAACTTTATTCTCTGGATACCGCACAATCCTATGCCTTAAACTACGCGAGAAATGTGTATGCATATTATTTATCCTTCAACCTTTCATTATTTCACTTTTTTGATATCAAAGCGGGGGGAAGATATGAATACACGAGTTCCCAGGCAGACTATTCCAACGCGCATAATGTGAGTGTTCCGGCTTATTCGATATTTGCGCCCTCCTTTGTCATTTCTCATTCTTTTTCGAAAAATCAAACCCTTAAATTTAGCTATACATACCGGATTGAGCGGCCTGATTTCAGGGATCTGAACCCGTTTATTAATTTAAGTGATCCTCATAATATTTCCACGGGGAATACGCAGTTACGTCCTGAGATTGGGCATAATTTTGAATTGGGTTATAATCATTCCTTTGATAAAGGATCAAATCTAAATGTGGCGGTCATTTATCGTAAGAATACAGATGATATCACCTCATACATTACTTATTACCCTACATATCAGATTGGTGATTCCATTTATAAAGACGTTTCGGTTACATCAAGGGAAAATATCAATTCAGACGAAAGAATCGGAATTAATATATCCGGATCCCTTTCAGTTAATTCTAAAATTACCTTGCGTACCAATATTTTTGGTTTTGACCATCGAATCATCAGTAATTTAAATGGCGGCGGCATTACCAGCGGTTATGGTTATCGGATGAATATCAATGGCACATACCTGTTTAATAAGGACCTGGCTTTTGAGTTCTTTGGGAATTTCCGATCAAAAGAAGTCAATGCACAGGGAACCCAGACTTCTTTTATTTCGTATTCGCTTGCCCTGAGAAAATATTTCTTGAATAAAAAGCTAAGCCTGGGATTAACGACTACCAATCCCTTCAACAATTATGTCAACCAGAAGAGAGAAACATTCGGTCCGAATTTCCAGCAATCTGCTCTTCGACAAATTCCCTATCGTTCCTTTGGCATAAGTCTGATGTTCAAATTTGGCAAGCTGGAATTCAAAAAGACCAGGGAAGAAGATCCAAGCAATCAGAATGCACCGTTCTAAGTCATATTTTATTGGTCAACGGATATGTCACTTATCTGTTTAAGATGTAGATTATGATGCATAATTAAACAGCGCCATGAAACCAAAATCCATATGCAGTTGCATATGGCAATGAAACAGGGACAGCCCTGGATTATCGGCGGTAAAATCAACTTCTATTTCCTGAAAACCGCCCAGCATTACTACGTCCTTCATTATCCCCGAGGTAGCTTTGCCCCCGATCCTGGTGATTTCAAAGCTATGCCGGTGGAGGTGCATTGGGTGAAGGTCGTCAGATGCATTGCGCATGTGCAATCGGTACCGCTTGCCTTCCTTAACATGGAACATCGGCTGCATATTCATCATATCGAAGGCCACACCGTTGATCGTCCAGCGGTTAAATCCATTGTCGGCGCCTTTCTGTTTGGCAAAAAGCATTTCAATAATTTCGTCCGGCTGTGGTGCCTGGCTATTATGTTTTCCGAATAGGGTATAATCCCAAGTAAAAGGCTTGGGTGTCACCCATTGAGGTTTGCCTTTGTGATTTTTATATTGGATTACAATGCCCATGCCGTTGCCCCGGTCGTCATTGGCGAGGTCTCCCATGATCCAAACTCCTGGGTTTTTCATTTCTACGATGGCGGAGATGCGCTCGGCTGTTCCAATCCACAGGACGGGAACTGCAGCGGGATTGGGCACAGGGTTGCCATCAAAGGCTACTACTTTGAAATGATGTCCGGGAAGTGCCAGGCTGCGGATCTCCGTGGCGCTCCCGTTGAGGATATGGAAAAGGACGCGTTCGCCATGTCTAACATAAATGGGTTTGCCATGCCCTAACTGATGCCCGTTGATGGTAAATATTTTATAGCCGACCTCATATCCTTTGGGTATGCCGGCAGTTTGCTTTTCTGCCTTTTCCTGCATGGCTTTCAATTCCGGGATTTCTTTACCGGATAAAAAGTCCATGGCCATATCTCCTCCGCGCATGAAGTAGGGGTCGAATTCTTTCAGCACGATAAATTCTTCCCGGTCATATCGGCCAGACCAATCGGCCGGGGTGGCAGGTTCTATATAAGCAGGGCCTACCTGGCCGCTGTATTGCCCGGCATCCAGATCGGCCTTTGCGACTGTATGTGTATGGTAAAACCGTAACCCTGAAGGTTTAGGTACAAAAACTTCCCGTCGCATTCCATGCGACGGAATATAGGGCGTTCCTTCTTCCGCGGCGCCATCGATATCTACAGGAAGAAATTGGCCGTGCCAGTGAAACTGCTCGGGTCTGTCGGTATCATTATAAATATCGACAATCGTGCGTTGCCCTTCTTTAAAGCGCAGGAGCGGACCCGGGAATTGACCATTGTACGTAGTGGTTGAAATAATATGTTGCGGTCCAACTTCAATCAACCCGGTTCCGATGTGGAGGGTATAGTCTGCGGGTTCGGCTGCTGGGGTTACCTGTACAGTTTTCTTTTTGATTCGGCGTTTTTCTGCTCTGAACAGTTCCAGCGCGCCCACGGGAAGAATGCCTGCAATGGGTAGCGCCGACCCGCCCACTTTTAGAAATTTTCGACGATTCATGGTTGATTGATTTTATGATGACTTGAGGTCCGAACATCTTCATACAGGCCCATTCGGAGATATAGAATTAGGCAGAATTGCTGCACTTCAAAAAATTCACCCTCATAACCTGTCTGCATCATTTATCACGCGCCGGGACACTAAGATTTTGCTTCACTATCGCAAGGAAGTAAACAACAATCAGCAAAGTGACAGTGGCCGTTACCAAAAACGTAGTAGCAGCTCCAAACTTAAACCACAGCAATCCGGCAATGCTGCTGGCAATCAGCGTGCAGATACTTTGAAATCCTGTATAAGTACCGATGGCAGTAGCGGTGTCTTTTTTGTCTGCTATATTCGAAATCCACGCTTTGGCAATACCTTCAGTCGCGGCTGCATACATTCCATAGAAACAAAATAATATCAAAAATACATACAAATGATTGGTTAGTCCCATACCTGAATATACCCCGGTGAATAGCAACAGACCAAAGACAAATATAGTTTTAAGCCCAACCCTGTCTGCCAGTATTCCTATGGGGTAAGAAGATATTGCATACACCAGGTTGTAAAGAATGTATACGCCGATGGTTGTGGTATCAGAATAACCTGAATCTTTTATCTTGAGGATTAAAAAAACATCCGAGCTGTTAAATAATGCAAAAACAAGTAATCCAATAACAAGTTTTCGATATCCCAAAGGGCTGTGTTTCCAATAGCTGATAAAATCAAAAAACTTTGTTTTTATTTTTTTCTCTTTTGGAACAGGGTTTTTATCTTTTAGCAGATAGGTAAATCCGATCGCAAACAGGCCCGGAATAAAAGCTATATAAAATAAAAGTTTGTAGTGGAAGGGGTAAATGTATAAAAACAATAAGGTCAATGATGGGCCTATAACTGCCCCAAGCGTGTCCATGGAACGATGAAATCCAAATACCCTTCCCTTGGTCCGCGTAGTAGCCTCATCAGATAGCATCGCGTCTCTTGCGCCTGTGCGAATACCTTTTCCCAGCCTGTCTATTGCTCTTGCCAAAAATATCCAGATTGGATAGGTAAGGATGGCCATCATGGGCTTGGAAACAGCGCTAAGACTGTAACCCCATCGTACAAAAGGCAGCCTCCTGCCGGTATTGTCAGACAGCTTACCAAAATATCCCTTGCTGAAGCCTGCTATAGCTTCTGCGAATCCTTCCAGTATCCCGATGATCACGATGGAAAAACCAATGCTTTTAAGATAAATAGGCATTACCGGGTAGAGCATTTCACTGGCGATGTCGGTACATAAGCTGACCAGTGAAAGTATCCAGATGGTTTTGTTGATGGTTTTCATTAAAACAAAACTATCAAATTAAAACGCTGTCTTCATTCAAATAAAAATATTTACCTTTTCTATCCATTTAACTGCACACAAATCGATGCGGTAACCAAACAGATCTTCATGCCGGATAAAACTTACCAGGATTTCCAACGAGAAGCGCTGCAGTATATCGGTGTAATTAAAGGAAGCGTTCCTGTACATCGAAGGGCTTCAAAACATCATTATTCATTTTCCGGGAAACTATTTGAAGAGCAACTTGCCGCGTGGGATCATATATGGCGGAATACAGATGACTTCTGGGTAAGGGCTCACGCTACCTTTTTTTTGGAGAGACACATGAGAAAGGCCGATACACTAAAACAGATGTGGCCGGTTGTCATGAAATGGCAGGACGATGTTGATGACTGGCCCTTGTGTGATGCACTGGCTAAAATATATACCAAAATACTTGTTGTGGCCCCCGCGACAGTATATGCCACCCTGAAGAAATGGAATAAAGACGATAATCTGTGGAAAAGAAGACAATCTGTCGTCTCATTATTATATTATAGCCGCACAAAAAAGGATCACCTGTCTTTCGATAAGATCGAACCCCTGATCACTTCATTATTAAAAGACAAAGAATATTATGTACAGAAGGGGGTAGGGTGGGCATTGCGGGAATTACATACCGTGTACCCAAAACAAACCCTTTTATATCTTAAAAGTCATATCAGGGCTGTAAGCAGTATCGCCTTTACCATTGCAGCGGAAAAAATGAAGCCTGATGTGAAAGATCAATTAAAATCGCTAAGAAGGTCAAACGGGTGAAAATTCAAAATTGAATTGTTTTCCAGTAAAAATGGTTCACCCTTTGTCCAGTCAATTTGTTTTTGTGTATATCTTTGCACTATTAAATTGATTAGCCATGAAAAATTCATCATTGCGAACGAACGCGTTTGTTCCATGTGTACTGACTGTGGCGATTGCCATTTTAACGGGTTGTTCAGGCAATACCGCAAACACTTCTGCCAGCAACGCTGAAATTGATTCCCTGAGAAATCAAATCAAAGAACTGACAGCTGGCAGCGAAACCATTGCAAAAAACCTGATCACATTCGACACATTGGATTTCACTGTTTTCAGTAACCAGCAGTGGACGAGGTTACACGAGAGTCATGACAAAGACATCAAGGTGAACTGGCCGGATGGACATTATACAACAGGTATTGACAGACATATTGAGGATTTGAAAGCCCTGTTTGTACACGCACCCAATACACAGATCAAACAACACCCCATTCGTTTCGGTTCGGGAAATTTGACTGCCGTTACCGGGATCATGACCGGAACATTTACAAAACCTATGCCTGTTGGTAAGGGGAAATTTATTCAACCGACTGGTAAATCATTTTCCCTTCCCATGTGTACCATCGGGATCTGGAAAGATGGCGTGATGACAGAAGAGTTTTTGTTTTGGGATAATCAAACCTACATGAAACAATTAGGTTTGGGTAAGTAGACCTGAAGATGCTAATTCGGATATTTTTTTAATTGTATTTTGCCTACTACCCATTCGCCAATGCGCTGACCTTCCACCTGCCCGATTTCAATAGCCGGTCGATAATGGATGCCCCCATACAATCTTGAAATGGCCGCTTCTGCGGATGCCTGCATAAAAGAATCGAAATGGCGGACAGGAAGACCGAACTCAACTTCAGTATTGTCGTCGAATGAAAAATGATCTCCAAAAATTTTGCTTAATACCACGGCAGCAGCTGCAGATATGATGCTGTGACCGCTTGTGTATTCGGGGAAGGGTGGTGTTTGCAATACCGGTCGCCAGCTTTCATCGATATACCTGTTTATATAAGTTTCCGGGCGAATCACATTGCTTCTGTATTTTTCGTCCCAGCAACTGATAAATGCATCGAACAATGCAATCGACGTAAGCGTATAAGCTGCGGCGGCATCCATAACAGGTATATTTTGTTGCTTTGACACCACAGCAACAATAGACATCCAATGGCCGCCGGGTGATATTTTTTTTGATGCAAATTTCAAGTGACCATCTGTATTTACGGCAAATGGATTGCAGTCCCAAAAATTTGCAATGGCCTTTTGTTCATCCGATAATTTATTACAAGTCGCATATACCTCATATGCGTTTTTATGAAACAAACTGCCGGAGTCCTTGCTAAATGCCACTGGCAAAGGCGGCCGAAATTGATCGCAGGTATTCAAAGCCAGCAGTCTTATTTTATTCCAGTATGGTTCAATGGCCGCCATATATTCCGGCGGTGTGGGAATCCATTTTCCCTCCGGCTTCAATATGCGGTACCGCGGAAGTTTGCGCGTTTCCCTGTACTGATCTTTTTCAATCCATTTTATCATGGTATCCGCAACCTGCCGGCCATATTGCAAAGACGCATTGTAAACCGATTTATCCATATTTTTTTTCTGATACCATGTCAAAATATGTTGAATGGAATCTTCTAAGACAGATTCTGAAAAGACCAGTTTTTTGCCTACCAACAAACATGCATATACGGATGCCAGCGACGCCGATATTTTTTTCTTCGCTGAAGGAATATCCGGGAAAGATTTTACCTGGTTGTGCAGAGACCTATATTTGGCTGTGTTTTCTTTTACCAATACTTCATAAGCGGCAATATTGGCATATACATAAATACGGCTGGCGACAGGGGGCGAAAAAATATCGTGCACGATGACGTCTGTCAATGCTTTCACCGCGCGATGCAGCGGTTCGGCATTGTTGCTCCATGGTTTTGCCTGAGCATGAACACCGATCCTGCCAAACATGCAAAAAAACAGTACGACTGACTTTTTCATTTGTTTACCTTTAAGACCTGGACGGCATCATTATTTTTTGCGATGATGATCATATTTTCGCCTGCTTTGTTTTTCACTTCTACCATCGCCCTTACGTCGCCGCCAATATAACAACCACTTGCGGGCGCATCGACAGGTTGAAAATATCCGCCGCCCCCTTTCAGCAATAAGCCAAGACTGGCATCGCATTGTCCCAATTGTGTACGATACGGATAAAAATTTCCTGACAATAAAATGTCTTTTGTCCCATCGCCATCAAAATCGTCCGTTACAATGCCAAATACTTTCGAAAATTGTGCTTCAAGCGGCAGTGGGCTGAAGTAAAATTCGCCATCACCTTTGTTGACCAGTACTCCCGAAGCGAGCTCCTCGCAATGATATACCTGCGCCTGTTTTATTTTTTCTTTTGGAAAGATATCGTCGATGGTGGCGTCCGCGTAGTCCTTATATTTTATAAATTTCTTCCTGAGTGGAACAACCTGGTCGAGCAGTTCGTCCCTCGACGCCATCGGGTAACTTTTACCTTGTATGTAATAACAAATGACCGGATCGATCGTGCCGTTATCATCGAAATCCGCAACATACATAGTCATGGGCTGCGTAGCGGTTGCTTTAAACTGGTTGTTATAACCGCAATTACCCAATATAAAATCCATGTTACCATCATGATTCACATCAAGTGCTGCAATAGATGACCACATTCCATTCAAATGCTGCAGTCCCGCTTTTTGTGAAATGTCCTCAAGCTTTCCTTTGTTATTTTGAAAAAACATGACGGACATCCAATCTCCTGCAATCAGTAATTCAGGATAATGATCATTGTTGATATCCTGCCATATTGCTGCTGTAACCATGCCGGGTAACCGGAGTTTCTGGCATACTTCATCTGTAACATCGGTAAAATGAACCACCCCATTTTTTGAATCGTTGCGAAGCAGGTAGCTTTTGGATGGCAACGGAAAAGAACCAGGCACTCCTCTGCCCCCAATGAATAAATCAAGATCCCCATCGTTGTCAAAATCTCCCGCCGCAATGGCAAATTTACTGCTGAGCATCGGCGGAATGGCATTTTCGCTTCGGGTAAAATTCCCTTTGCCATCATTGATGTATATATGGTCAGCGTACTCCGGCGACTGATCGGTATATTCATTTCCCCCGCTGACAATATAAAGATCCATATCCCCGTCATTGTCCGCATCGAAAAACAATGCGTTTACCTGTTCGCTGGTTGTATCTGCAATCCAAGGTTGAGTAATAGCCGGACTGAATTTTCCGTTGCTATTCTGAAGATATAGTACGCCCTGTTGGCCAATGGCTCCGCCGATAAAAACATCCTCCATTCCATCACCATTCACATCTGCTTTGACAAGCGGTGGACCCTGCCGGGATAATTGGTAAGGAAGCAATGGTTCATCCTTAAAATCAATAAAGTCATTTTCCTTATGCCGGAATGAAATGCCTGATTGCTCACTGATGTCCTCAAATCTTTTTTTAGGTGAAGCAGCTACCGATTCCATCTTTGCCCGCGATGCATCTTGTTGTTTTAGTGTGAGGGTATGATCGGCAGGAATATTTTCAAGCATGGTTTCATTTCCATCGGGCCATTCTACACGAAGTTGCTTTATAGAACGATTTTTGGGGAACCCAAAAAGAAGCTCGGGCGGCATGGTGGACTGATATCCTCTTACAGGGTACAATTCCTGGTATTGTTTAGTTCCATCATCCATGGTCAGTTTCGCCGTAACGCCGTATACTTTGGTATTCATACCGCTGCCGGTAAAACGAAGTTTGAGATAATGGTTTTGCAACAAGGCATCCTCATTATTGCGATAAACAAGGGCGGGTTCATTGTTGGCGCAAACAATGAGGTCAAGGTCGCCATCGTTGTCCAGGTCGGCATAGGCAGCAGCATTGGAGACGGACAATTTATAAAGACCCCATTCATTTGTTGTATTCGAAAAAGTAAGGTTATGGTTATTATGAAAGATGTAATTACTGAGTTTATTGGATGGCATCTTGTGAACGAGGTCATAAGTCTGAAAATGCTGATGTCCCTGCCTGGCCGCTTGTACCTTTGCATCGGCAACGGTGTATTTTAAAAAATCGAGATCGGTATAGTCGCGCAGGTAACCATTGCTGATAAAAAGATCTTTCCATCCGTCATTGTCAAAATCGGCCAATAAAGCGGCCCAGCTCCAGTCTGTATTGGACACTCCGGCCAACTGGCCGATCTCACTAAATCGAAGATTTCCTTTTTCATCTGGTCCCCGATTCAGCTGAAGCATATTTCGCATTTGTTGATGATAATATCCGCTGTCTAACAGCAAATGGTATTGATCGTATTCGTCGGGGCCCTTCAATAATTTTTGCCGGTGGTTATCTTCTGGCAACATGTCCAGCGTAACGATATCCGGACGGTCATCATTATTATAATCAGCGATATCAGATCCCATGGAATATTTTGAAATATGGGCGAATGACTGGTTCAGGGATTCTGTAAAAGTTCCATTCCGGTTATTGATATAAAAGCAATCTTTTTCCGTGTAATCACTGGTTGTATACAAATCGGGCCATCCATCCTGGTTCACATCGCTGACGGTGACGCTCAAGCCAAAATTGAGGGCGTTGTTGATAATACCCGACTGCAGGGTGACATCTGTAAAATGCATTGCACCATGTTCATCGCGATCGTTGCGAAACAACCGGTTCCCGAAATTAAAATTGGGCGTCGACCGCTGCTTTGTTGTATTCAGAAAAGGATTATAGGTATGATTTGAATGGTTCACTAGAAACATGTCGAGGTCCCCATCCTTGTCATAGTCAAAAAAAACCGCCTGCGTGGATTGAGTGCCGGGCGCATCCAATCCATATTCTTTAGCCATTTCTTTGAACACTGGGATACCGTCCTTTATTCCCTGGTTGATAAATAATTCATTGCTGAGCTTAACCGGGTCATCATACTTCCCCGAGTGGCATACATATATATCCATCAGGCCATCTCCATTTACATCGGCCACACTTACGCCCGTGCTCCAATTGCCATTTCCACTTACCTGCGCCTGGCTGGAAATATCCCGGAATTTAAAATTCCCTTCATTGAGAAAGAGTTTATTCGGAGCTGTATTCCCTGAAAAAAAGATATCATTCAATCCATCATTATTAAAATCAGCGATGCCGAGGCCAGCGCCATTATAGAGGTATTCATAACGCATCACATTCAGCGAGTCATCTTCCCTGATTTTATTCAGGTATGAAATGCCCGTTTCTTTTTCATCCATCAATGTAAATAAGGCGGGTTTAGCTTTCTGCGCGAAGGAAAACATGTGGCAAAAGACCGCCAGGACAATCAAACATTTCAATTTAAAAGGAATACCATGACTCACTTGAAATATTTTATTTTATTCGAGGCTAATATTTTCGTCTCCGGCTTTGTAGGGCAGAAAGATCATCATCAACGTCATCATCTCATCTGTAGTTCTCATATCTCCGAAAGAAAAAATATTTTTGGGAGGGCTATTTGGGTTGAAAGGATTTTCAGCGGTATTGTCATAAGTGCATTCCAAATGAATGACTGTGCCTTTCGGAATCCTTACCAGTTTTTTAAACCGGTATATTTCCTGCCACCTGAAATCCCATCGCGGAATATGAACCAGCCGGATGGTATCGCCGGTGGGGGTTGTAGCATAGGCTAAAAACTCCTTCCCAATCAGATGCATATGAGGCCAAACATACAATAAAGACTGATCTTCCTGTGGATTGGTCACTTCCAATGTAAATTTCTGTTCTTTGTTGGCCTTAATATAAAAAATGGGATCGATCTGATTTTCGCCAATGCCGCCGGAACCGAAACTCACCACTTTTACTCTGCGTTCCACGGGTGTTTTTTTAAAGAACAGGTTTGCGCCCACCATACAGGTTTCATCCGTTGCTGAAGGGGCAAAATGCACCGTCAATAAGATCACGCCACGTCGCGGCAACACCCATCCGAAATTCTTCGGGTATGATTCATAACTGGTTCCCGGGATCCATCCGCCATAATAAGTAATTGTTTTTCGATATGGCTGGTATTGATCAAATTTGCGCCGGTCGTCTTCTGTGAGGTTGATCAACTTATCCGAATGGTCAATGTCAACCGAGTTATCCAGGACGGGATGAATGGCGTAGTTGGCATGATGAATTAGTTTTTTGTTGCTGCAATAAAATTCGATAGCCTCAACATTGAACGAGTCTTTCAATTCAAATGGTATTTTAAAAATGATATATCGTTCTGTATTATCGCCTTGCAGATGAAAACTATCCGCGGCTTTTAAAATAAGATCGGGTTTGCGGGAATAGCTTGTCCCTGGAATTATGGGTTCTACTGCTGATTCGTTCACTTTTTCGCTGCCCCTTGGCATTTTGTTATCGATCCATTGTATGATCAGGGATTTTTCTTTTTCGGTAAGGGAGCGGTCGTTGCTAAATGAAACATAATGATTGTCTGCTTTCCAGGGGGGCATGTATCCGCGCTGGATCACATCTTTGATAAAAGATGCTCTTTTGCTGATGTCTTCATAAGTGATCAATGAAAAAGGGCCGGACTGTTCAGGTCTGTGACAGGTTGAACACTTGCTTCGAATAATGGGAGCAATATCTTTGAAGTTGATATCCTGACACCTTAACATCACAGATGGCAATAGAAAAAGAGAAATCAACAGGTGTCGCTTCATACTAATAATCGTTGATTAAACAGCCAACAGGTTTTTTGAAATGAAGGTTTACAGGCTTACTGGCTAACGAGCGGTCGATGGCATCGCTCAAATAAAATTCGGTGGTCTTACCGCTGGTTGTACCAAGCTGTTTAATCCAGTTATCTATGGCTCCATGATATACAATAAAGCCATTGGGCACTATGAGAAAAACTTCCGGTGTAACTTTCGCCTGTAAAAGACCTGATATGGATCTGGCTGAATCGATATATATGTCAAAATCGATTTTATACTTCCGCATATATTCTTTCACTTCTGCAGATGAATATGATTTGCCTGGAACTATCCCGGTAAGCCGGACGGACCCTGCATACTGTTTTTGCAATTCATTCAATACAAGAGAATAATTTTTGCAAAGAGGGCATTCCGGAGAAATGAAAACAAATACCAGCAGTTTTTTATTGTCTTGAAATAATTTAAGGGATTCGCTTTTTTCAGTACTTGCATTCCATAAGCGGGCGTTATGCAGGAGAGACATATTCAAAGCAGGCTGCTCCTTCGACGTCAGACATAAAACGACGAGGGAAATAACGATCCCTGTATTGCGGCATATTGCCTTCATGGTTAATTGAAACGATCATAAAGATAAAAAACTCCAGGCTAAGAATAGCCCGGAGTCAACTATTGCTTATTTGTGATTATTGTTGATCCCACCAAACGCGACCAAATCCATCATTTGGTCCGGTTCCCCAACCCGGATCTGCGCCCATTTCTGCAAATGCTGCCTGCTGATTTGCGTAGTTGGCATCCGTTGCAGGAAGAACCGTTATAGGTGCGCGCCGTGGAATCTTTAGTATTGTTCCGCTCGCGGTAAGTGGCGACCAGGCCAATACGGAAGTCGTATTGGGAAATCCTGTTCTCTTATACCATGCCCATGCTTCGCTGGGTTGACGGAAAAAATCAAGATAAGCCTGGCTCGCAATTTGATCAATTGCTTTTGCAGGATTGAATTGCACTGCCGCTGTTGCCAGGTAGTTATCAATTTCTGTTTGGGTAACCGGAGTATAGTTTGATATTTTTGCTGCCTGTGCACGGTCATCATAAAACTGGATAGATGCAGTGACGCCTGCTGTATACCATGTGGCAGCATCATCGCTGGTTATACTTCTTGCACCCAATTCGGCGCGAATAAAGCAGTATTCAGCATAGGTCACGAATGGAAAAAATCCCACGCCATCGCCACTTCCATTTCCATCTCCTTCATCATAAGCAGGTGTAAATAAACGATGCTGTAATTGCGACAAGGTATCGGTAGTGGTATATAATGCCTGGTGGGTCGCAACGTCATCCGGACTGGTATAACTGCCGAGATAAACGCCATTTTTATTTGGGCGGTAGAAGATTCTTAACCTCGGATCTCCGTTTGCCATCATGAAATCCACGACCGGTTTTGCGGCAGCGAAACCTCCCGGATTCCAGTTTCCGGTAGGGTTTGTGTAAGACGGTCCAACGTACAATACCCAACTGTCGGAATTATCCGCCATTTGATGGGCATCAGCCAATACTTCTGCTGCGATAGCTGCCAATTTTGTAGGATCACGTTTCATTAAACGCATCGCTATTTTTAGACGCAATGCGTTTCCGGTTTTGATCCATTGACCTACTTCATCATTTGCTGATCCGAAGAATGGATCCTTTGCTCCATAAAGCGTTTGCGTTGCTGCCGGCGATGCTTCGAGATTCTGCACCGCCGTTTTTATTTGCAGATCGAGCGTATCGAACAAAGCCTGTTGTGGATCGTAGGTAGGTGTAATAATGCCACCATAACGAGCCTGGAAGGCCTGCTTATAAGGTATGCTTCCGTTGATATCGCTTACATAGAAGGCGTAATAGGCTTTGAATATTTGTGCAATATTCAACTGATACACCCTTTTAGCCTGATCATTGGGGGCCATTTTTGATACGAGCGCAGGAATATCTGATAAGTAGGATCCAACCCTTCCGTAAAACACCTTTCCATAACGGTAATTGAAATTGGCCGTCGGATTTGTGAAACCCGGAGAGTTGCCTGATCCATTGGTCGCATATTGCAACCAAAGGTTCATGGCGCGGTATACGTCGTAATAATATTCAAAATCATCCTGACTACCTGACGATGCAGCAAGAAACTGATCAGCAGGATCCACCGCATACAAGGTGTTTGGATTGATGTTTGTTTCCACAAAACTTGATTTTTTACATGCCGCCATCGATAAGCAGATGGTTAACAGCATGATTATATATCTATTCATTTTCATAAAATTATTTTTTAGTGGGTTACAATGTTTAGAAAGAGGCTTTTACTGTGAAACCTAAACTTCTTATATAAGGTAATCCACCATATTCTGCAAATCCTGCTGAATTGTTATTAAAGAATCCTTCCGGATTGATGCCATCCTTCGCGGTTTTGTACAGGTAAAGTAAATTTCTACCGGTTATTGCCACTCGCAATCCGGTGAAGCTGGCCTTTTTCAAAATATTAGAAGGAATATTGTATCCAACGGATACTTCGCGTAAAGCGACCCAGGAATTTTCAAAAATGGAATATTCTCTGATACCACTTGACCACTGGGAAAGATTTTCATAATAAGCGTAGGCAGGGATTGGTTTCAGATAACCTTGTTTCACCGCATCCTTATAGCTCATTCCCCCCAAATCCGTTCCGTTAACAATGATACCGTCGTTCAAAACACCGTCCGGAATGATGCCATCGTCATGACTTGCTCCGCTGTTGTCGGTGTAAGTAATGCCCCCTGAAGCTGCGTTTCTTCCAGCCAGGGAATTTTTCAGGTTTCCTGTTTCTGAACCGTATTGATGTGTAGCGGACGCCATCAAACCACCAATTTTGGCATCTATCTGGAAACTCAGGTTAAAATCCTTGTACCTGAATTCCTGCGTGGTGCTTGCCAGGTAATTCTCCATGATGTTGCCCAGGTTTTTGGTAGTGCCGTCATAATCCTGCGAGCGCATATATGTATAATATCCGCCAGTGGTACCATATGGAGCCAGACCGAGGACTTTCTTTCCCATTCCCGCGCTGTTCTTACCATTATAAATCGCATATCCATAACCGGTAACGACTTCACCATAATCTTTTCCGGCAATGGCCTGTGCAGATACATCGGCTCCAAATGCAAGTTCCATGGTGTATGATTTTACGCCCGGTGCCAGTTCAATGACTTTATTCCTGTTCCTGGTAAAGTTGACGGTAGCATTCCAAATAAAATTCTTTGATTTTATTGGTGTTGCAGTAAGCAATATTTCTATCCCCTGGTTTTGTATGTTACCTGCATTGATGATCCGGGAACTTACGCCGCTTTCCACCGGCGTTCCAAGGCTAAGCACTTGGTTGAACGTATTCTTTTTATAGTAGGCGACATCGATTCCCAACCTGTTATCAAAGAACCTGATATCCGCACCGAATTCATATTCACGCGCCAGTTGGTTTTTCAGATGCAGGTTACCCAGGGTGCTTCCATTGAAAGTGTACAGCTGTTGGTTGCCGTTACCAGCATTATTAAATGTTCCATTTTGGCCATAGAAGCCGGTGCTGTTCGTCGTATATGGATCAGCGTCGGAACCCGTCCAGCCTAAACTGGCCCTCAACTTACCAAAAGACAGGATGGAATTTGAATTTTTAAATGAGGGCAATTCTGTAAAAATCCATGCAAGACCAACACTCGGATAAGTATATGAATAACCACCATGTCCGTCCTTATAAGTCAATGCGGAGGACCAGTCATTACGCACACTGAAATTAAGTGTCAGCATATTCCTCCAGGTCAAATCGCCATAAGCATATAAGGCATCCAGTCTCTTTGTTGCATAAGGGAGAAAATCATTTCTAACTGTAACACTTGGAGAGTTCACAGAATTTGAAATGACGAATAAATCCGGCGCGTTCAAACCTCCATTCGAACTGACCTGTGTTTGAACCCCACCAAGATTTCTAAAAGTTTCTCCGCCAGCTGAAATGTTCAAAGAATAATCTTTGGCTAAGTCTTTGGTGTAACTTAATACGCCCTGCACTCTGATGTTTCGATAATTACTCTGTGTCAGGGAATAATAACCATTGCTGAATGCAGGTCCTTGTCCTCTATCCTTTTCTTCCGTATAGTCATTGTAGTTATTGACGTTGGTCCTGGCGAGGAAATTTAATCCACGTGCAAGTCTGACCGTAATATCCAGATCGGCCAACAGGTTATTTTCATTTCTTGTAACGTTGTTCTCATAATAGTTCCACATGGTGTGCGCGAGATTATAAGGATCGCCGGTAAGTCTTGATCCGCTTGCGTAACCTTTTACGCCGCCCAATGTCGTATCTATAAAATTGTGCTGATAATAGTTAATATCCGCATTTCTCGGCATGTCATATGTAAATGCAAACAAGGGGCTGTTGTTACCTCCCTGTAATATCGGGTTCTTGATTTTTGAATTGGTAAAATTCACACTCGCGTCCAACGTAATGACATTGCCGATCTTATGTGTCGCCCGCAACGTGAAGCTGTTTCTTTTTAAATCATTATTGGGCATTACACTGCTGTTATACAGGTTGGAATAAGAAAAGCGGTATGTACTGATATCATTACCACCTTCTACAGCCACATTGGTATTTATGTATTTACCCGTTTGAAAAAAATCAAGCGGTTTATTTGCAACCCATGGAACCATACGGCCATCAATATCTTTTACCATGTGGCCGTCGAATTTAGGACCGAAAGAATATCCACCATTCGGAACAGGACTATAATAGCCTGCAGTCAGTGGATCAACGATATCATTGCCAGCCGCATCTTTCTTGAATGTGGGATCAATACCGCCTCCATAGGTATTTTGGAAGTCGGGCAATTTATAGGCCATGTCGAACGACTCTGTATGAGAAAAAGAAACTCCAAGTCCTTTCCGGGCGTGACCTTTTTTTGTGGTGATCAACAAGACACCGTTCAGTGCCTGTGAACCATACAAGGCAGAAGCTGCCGAACCTTTCAATACGGTTATACTTTCGTAGTCATCCGGATTCAGGTCCTTGATGATATTGCCAAAATCCCTGTTATCGCCCCAGGAGTCGGCGCCCGTAGTGCCTGGCTGGATAAGAATACCATCCAATACGACCAATGGCTGATTATTGTTGCTTAAACTGGCATTTCCCCGAATGCGGATTTTTGCGCTGGAAGATGGGCCGCCTGCTCCCTGGTTAATATAAACCCCGGCGACCTTGCCCTGCAAGGCGCTGACAACATTGACATTGTTGGCACGCGTCACTTCATCACCTTTTATTTCGGTGATGGAATAGCCTACTTTTCGAAGGTCTTTTTTCGCTCCAAAGCCGGTGACTATAACTTCATTCAGGTCCCTGGCGTTGTTGAGCAACACAATGTTGATGGAATTGTCTCCGGCGACACGAATTTCCTGGTTCAGGAATCCGACGGCCGAGAACACCAATGTAGTATTTGCATTGGGTACAACTATTCTGAATTTCCCCTGATCGTCGGTGGAGTTCCCCGTTTTTGTTCCCTTTACTGAAACCGTGACTCCCGGTAAAGCATTGCCCGCGCTGTCTCTTACGGTACCGCTAACCGTTACATTATTTTGCGCAATCAGCACGGTGTTCCCCATGCAGATCAGCATGAACAGCAGTAATCGGATTCTTTTGTTTCTCATTGCAGTGTGGTTTTGGTGTTTTGAATAAATATGAAAGAGTCCGGATCCTCACTTTTTATATCGGCATGTCAATTGTTTTGTAAAATGTTTAGTGTTGATTTGTCGTCATGATTTTTTATAGCCACTTTTTCGAAATTATCCATGACCAGTGCAGCGGCCCCGATCAATTCTGCATCGGATCCTATTTCTGATATTTCTATTTCAGTATTTGCAGCAAGTCTCGGAATGCAATGTTCGTTCAGCGCCTGTTGAATAGGCGTTTTCCATATTTTTCCTGCAGAAGAGCCTCTTCCACTCAATATGATCACTTCGGGATTGAGCAGGTGAATAAGAATCGCAACGCCTCTTCCAATATGGTATCCTGCTTCAGACAATAATTCAACAGCGAATTTGTCTCCTTTACCCGCAGCTGAAATGATTGCTTCTGACGAACGCTCCACATCATTTGTTGATAAATCTTTCAGCATCGACAATTGTCCTTGTTTCAGACCTTCTACCGCTTTCTCTACAAGTACAAACAAAGAAGCTTCTGTTTCCAGACATCCGTGTTTTCCGCAACTGCATAATTTGTTATTTAAAAAAAGCGGAATATGGCTGAACTCACCTGCAAAGCCAGTATCGCCTTTAAAAAGTTTGCCATTTAATATCATCCCCAACCCAACTCCCCATCCCAAATTCACCACCATTGCGTTTTTCCTGTTTCTCGCAGCACCAAAGCGGAGTTCGGTTAAGGCGATCAGACTGGAGTCGTTGTCGATGAATACCTGCAGACCGAGTTTTTGTGAAGTATATTGAGTGATGCTTTCTCCATCTCTTTCGAGAAAAGAATAGTTGACTCCCTTTTGCTGATCTATAAAACCAGGCATACCAATTCCGATGCCTGCAATTTTATCTTTTTTAATTCCAGATTTTTTGATGACGTGGTCAATGTGTTCAATCAGAGTGTCGAGTGCCTTCGGATTTTTTGCTAAGTGCAATTCGAATTTTTCGGCTTCCGTTACATGCTTGTTCTGCATATCCACAATAGCAATTCTAGCCACGTGCTGATCCAGCGCAACGGCCACGACATACATCATGTCCGGGCGCAAGGAATACATCAATGGCCTTCGGCCACCTGTGGATGGGGCATATCCCGTTTCCATTACATAATTTTCTTCAACCAATTCGTTCAGCATCTTGGTAGTTAGTGGTATACTGGTGTCTATCCTTGCACTCAAATCCGCACAGGATAAAATATTGGCGAAGTACAACTGCTTTAAGATTCTTTTTTTGTACAGAATGTCCTTATCAGCCATACTTCGTAATTAAATGTGACTCGCGTTGAAAATATTCATGAAGTTATTAAACTTTTTAAAAAAATTAAAAACTTTTGTGATTATTTAAAAAAATCATTGTAGTTAGTTTAAATTAAACATATAAATAAAAGATTTTAAGCCTGTTAGGGATATCTGCCTTCAAAAAGAGATTTAGGAAGTCGAGGTATGAAGGCCTGTACAAACCAGCCGATCAACTTATTTGGCACAGCTGCGTATATGAAAATGAGTTGGGTTTGCGATCAATAAAGGATCATTTTTATATAAGAAATTTTACATGCCTGTATTGAAAAAATATTACTATACCATCTGCATCATATTAGTTTTTGTATACGCGGGCAGTCTTCTATCGGGCTTCAATTATAAATCACAATCAAAGGAAATAGCAGACATCGTGGATTCTCCATTTGCAGGATCGGCCTCATGCCAGAGCTGTCACAAAGAGATTTTCGAAAGTCATATAAGAACTGCGCACTTTCGAACGTCAAAACCCGGCAGCGCTGAATATATCAAAGGAAGTTTTACTCCAGGCAGGAATAAGTTTAAATACAACAAGCTCATGGATGTTGTAATGGAAAAAAAAGACAGCGGCTTTTTTCAAACAGCATATATAAATGGCGTCGAATATCAGAGCGAACGAATGGATATTGTGATTGGCTCGGGGAAAAAAGGACAAACTTATCTCTATTGGAACGGGAATACATTACTCCAACTCCCTGTTTCTTATTATGTGCCATTACAAAGTTGGTGCAATAGCCCGGGATACTCGACCAACCTTATCCGTTATGACAGGATCATTACGGCATATTGTATCGAATGTCATGGCACCTATGCGGTTACCGAGGGAGAGGGCAACAAAACCATCTTTGATACCGAAGGAATCATATTTGGCGTTGATTGCGAACGATGCCACGGTCCCGCTGCCGCACATGTATCATTCCATAGGATCCACCCGGTTGAAAAAAGAGCCGCCTTTATCATCAATCCCAAAAAATTAACGCGGTCTCAACAACTCGATGCCTGTGCGTTTTGTCATTCCGGATTGCGGAAACCCATCAAGCCTGCATTCTCATTTATGGTGGGAGATAAGTTAGACGAATTTTCATCGCCCGCGTATAACGAGGATTCTGCATCGGCGCTGGATGTACATGGAAACCAATACGGCCTGCTTACGGCAAGCAAATGTTTTCGTACAAGCAATATGAATTGCTCTTCCTGCCACAATGTTCATAACGAAGAAGTGAATGCACCTGCGCTGTTTTCACAACGTTGTATGAGCTGTCATAATGAAACCTCACACAGCACATGCAAATTAACCAATAAGCCTGCCGGTTTGTCCCTGAGTGACAATTGCGTTGATTGTCACATGCCTCTGCTTCCTTCCAGCAAAATATTTCTGCAATTGAATGATCCAAAAAAATCCACGCCTGATTTTGTACGAACGCACCGGATTGGCATTTATCCTAAACAGACGCAGGAGTATATTGAAAAGATAAAAACATCTACATTTGACTCCCGTCATCACAAAAATTTGCAGCTTCAATGAACTTCAGAAAAAATGCACTGACCGTACTGCTTTTATGCGGGATGCTTTCGATAATTGCACAGCAACACAATACAAGCAGTGATTATGTTTGGCCGCAAGATAGCCTCGTGCTGGAAAAATTACATCATTGGCAGGATATCAAATTTGGATTGCTGATGCATTGGGGACCATATAGTGAATGGGGTGTTGTAGAAAGTTGGAGCATTTGTCCGGAGGACGAGGGATGGACACAACGCAGGGGACCGTATAGTTCCAGTTATCATGAGTATGTAAAAGCTTATGAGCAGTTGCAGACAACGTTCAACCCGGTACAATTCAATCCTGAAAAATGGGCCTCCGCAGCAAAAAATGCGGGGATGAAATATGTGGTGTTCACCACAAAGCATCATGACGGCTTCTGTATGTTCGACACAAAGGAAACTGACTATAAAATAACGTTTTCCAAAACTTCTTTTGCTGCTAATCTAAAAAGCAATGTGACCAAAGAAATTCTTCATGCATTCAGTAAAGAGGGTTTTATGACAGGCACCTATTTTTCGAAACCGGATTGGAATTGTCCCTTTTACTGGTGGCCATATTTTCCACCGAAAGACAGAAATGTAAATTATGATCCAAAAAAATATCCTGACAAATGGAATGATTTTAAGCGTTATACTTACAATCAAATAAAGGAGCTGATGACTGGTTATGGCTGCGTGGACATCTTATGGTTAGATGGTGGCTGGGTTCGCCTTTACACGTCGATTGATCATTCGGTGGACTGGCAAAAGTCAATACCCTATAACCAGGACATCGATATGAGCAACATCGCCAAAATGGCAAGAACTTATCAACCCGGTTTGATCGTTGTTGACAGAACGGTGTCGGGAGAATTTGAGAACTACGTTACCCCCGAACAAACGGTTCCTGCAAAGCCATTGGACCATCTATGGGAATCATGTATGAGCATTTCCTGTGATCTTTTTCCTTATATTCTTAACTTTGTAAAATGATTACACAAAATATCAACATACTTCTTGCTGATGACGACAAAGCCGATTGCCTTCTTTTCAAAGATGCTTTAGAAGAGCTGCCGGTATCCACCCGTCTTATCATCGTGCATAATGGAGAACAGTTGATAGAGGAACTTACCAAAAAAGGAAACAAGCTGCCCGATGTTCTTTTTCTTGACCTTAACATGCCGCGAAAAACCGGTTTCGCGTCTTTGGGAGAAATAAAGCGCAGCACCGAACTACAGAAACTCCCGGTTGTTATATTCTCCACTGCTTCAGAGCTGGAAACGGTTAAGGTAGTTTTCAGAGACGCAGCGCACTACTACATCTGTAAACCCGTTGATTTTTTGCAACTGAAAAAAGTAATTTATGAAGCGCTTACACTTATAACGCAGAAAGATCACCCTTTGCCGGGCGAAGAAAAATTTCTGATTACAGGCGATTCGATAATAATTCCTGATAGAAATGAAAGTAAATCAAAAGGTTAGACATCCTAAATTTATAGTTGTAATTGGCGCATCGGCCGGAGGACTAAATGCCTTGATGGAAATGGTGCAAACCCTGCAAAAAGGATTGGATGTTGCCTATTGTATTGTGCTGCATTTATCGCGCAAAGGCATTGGAGATTTTGTAGTGCATCGGCTGACACAAGTTACGGCTATGCCTTGCAGCCTTGCGGTGAATGGCGCCCCGATAAAAAATGATAATATTTACATAGCCCGACCCAACCAGCATCTGCTGGTAAAAAATAATAAGTTCCTTTTGGGCGCTGGTCCTGAAGAGAACCGTTTTCGCCCCTCAATTGATGTGTTATTTCGTTCTGCAGCAGCGGCTTACAGCTCACATGCCATAGGAATTATTTTAAGCGGATTGCTCGATGATGGCACTTCCGGCATGTGGGCTATTAAAAGAAGCGGGGGCACCTGCATAGTGCAGGACCCCAATCAGGCAGAGTATCCTGACATGCCGCTTTCTGTAATAAACAATATGGAAGCCGACCATGTAGCGACATTAGAAGAGATAGGCGCGCTGATCGCTAAAACTGTAAAACATAAGAAGGGAAGAAAAAAAGCGGTACCTGAAGATGTTATAGCGGAATCAAAAATCGCCGAACTAACAGCGGCTGGCATTGATGATGTAAAAAAATTAAATGTTGAGCAAAGCTTATTCGCCTGTCCCGATTGCGGGGGTGGTCTCTGGCAAGCAAAAAATGACATTATTAAACGCTACCGCTGTCATATAGGGCATGCTTACACAGAAAGAGACCTGGTCTTAAGACAGGCTGAGGCGGCTGGCACCACATTATGGGTAGCCTTGCGGATGATGGAAGAGCGAAAACATCTTTTAAAAAAAATGGAAGTTGAGCACACCAAAAAGGGGTATAAAACCTTATCGGCAAACAGTGTTGAAAAACAAAGCGAAATGACAAAGCATATTGATAAGCTGAAAGAGATATTGTTCGATTTGCAAAACCATGATACAGCATAAATGACAATGAAAAAGAGCAAATCAAAACCCGCCATATCCAGTCCCCATCCCACATCCCTCAACCACTTTCCCATCATTGCCATTGGCGCATCAGCAGGTGGATTGGAAGCTATGATGGAGTTATTAAAACACCTTCCAGCCGATACTGGTATGGCTTTTATTTATGTGCAGCACCTCAGCCCCGACCACAAAAGCATGTTGACTGAAATTTTATCCAAGAAAACAAAAATGAAAGTGCAGGAAATTGACGACATGGATAAGATAAAACCCGATAATGTTTTTGTCATTCCATACAATAAAGGAATTGAAGTAACAGACGGGCACATAAAATTAACTCCCCGTTCCGAAAGCAGCGCAGCAATTTCCATTGACATTCTTTTCTCTTCACTTGCACACGCGCAAAAAGATAGAGTCATCGGCATTGTTCTTTCGGGCAGCGCTAGTGATGGTACAATCGGCATAAAAGCCATTAAGCACGAAGGCGGATTGACCTTTGCGCAGGACGACACTGCAAAATTCACGAGCATGCCCCACTCTGCAATTGCCGCAGGTGTGATTGACTTTATTTTATCACCAAGAGAAATTGCGCTCGAATTAGAGCGACTAAGCAAACATCCATTTATAAAATCCGCCAATTTCGGAGTAAAAACAGGCAAAGAAGAATTGATTGACAACAGCAATCCCGATTTAAAAATTATCCTCAATCAATTACATAAAACAACTGGTGTTGATTTCGGCGCGTACAAGATGAACACCATCAAGAGGCGCATCATCCGCAGAATGTTGTTGTATAAAATAAAAACACTCAGAGAATATGCAAAATTGCTTACACAAAAAAATGAAGAGATAGATATTCTTTATCAGGATTTACTTATTAATGTAACCAGTTTTTTTCGCGACACCGGCACGCACAAATACCTAAAAGAAAATCTTTTTCCAAAGCTGCTCAAAAGAAAAAAAACGGGAGAGTCGCTGCGTATATGGGTGCCTGCATGTGCAACAGGGGAAGAAGCGTATTCTATCGCTATGATCTTGCTCGAAATTCAAGGAACGAGAATAATCACCTCACCCGTTCAGATTTTTGCTACCGACCTCAGTGAACAGGCAATCGGCAAAGCCCGCTTAGGTGTTTACACCAAACATGAATTAGAAACCGTTTCGCCAAAACGCATCCAACGGTTCTTCACCAAATCGGATGGCAGCTTCCGTGTTAACAAAGCGGTGCGCGATATGTGCGTATTTGCTCCGCATAATATTTTACGCGATCCGCCTTTTTCGCGCCTCGATTTTATAAGTTGCTGCAACCTTCTTATTTATTTCGATACTGCCGCGCAAAAAAAAACAGTCAACACTTTTCATTACGCTTTAAATAACGATGGATTTTTGATGCTTGGCAAATCAGAAAACATTAGCCAGTCAGCTAATCTTTTCAAGAGCTTTAATAAAAAGTACAAAATATTTTTGCGCAAACTGAGTTCTGGCATCCGCACACTGCCTGTACTTTCACCACGCTTTACGCAGCAGGCTTTATCTGAAAAAAGTGTCCAGGCAGTCAATGAAAATGAAATACGAAGAAATATTTCCGTTAATTATAACGAGCTTGACAATGCCATCGATGCCGTGCTTGTCGCAGAATTTATGCCTGCAAACGTTGTCGTCAATCACCAGATGGAAATTGTGCAGTTTCGCGGCATAACCGATTTGTTTCTCACTCACCCAAAAGGCAAAGCCACTTTTAATATTTTGAAGATGGCGCGACCTGAAATTGCTTTTGAATTGCGCAATGCAATTTTGAATGTCATAAAAACCAAACACCGCTTTCGCAAAAGCGGAATTGAAATCAAAATAAATTCCGAAATCAGAATTGTAAGTGTAGAAGTTGTTCCGCTTAAAATAGAATGGGACGAACCCCTACTTCTGATTCTTTTCACCGAGCAGGAACGAACGGAAATTTATTTAGAACGAGCCAAAGGCGGAAAAAATAACTCAATTGCCAAAGACCGAAGGATAAAAAAATTAGAAGATGAACTTGCATCAGCCCATGCCGATGCACTTGCAATCTCGCAGGAGCAGGAAGCATTTACCGAAGAGTTGCAAAGTGCCAATGAAGAAGTAGTTTCAAGTAATGAAGAACTGCAAACCGTGAACGAAGAATTGGAAACTTCAAAAGAAGAAATTGAGTCTGCCAACGAGGAACTCACCACCACCAATCAGGAATTACAAACACGCAACGACCTGCTCAATGAATCGTACGAATATTCAGAAGCAATCGTATCTACCATGCACGAGCCAATGCTTGTTTTAGGAAAAGACCTTTGTGTAAGATCTGCCAATAAAGCATTCTATAAAAAATTCAATGTTACCGAAGATCAAACAGAAGGAGTGCTTTTATACGACTTGGGAAACAAGCAATGGAACATTCCCGCGCTTCGCGAACTGCTTGAAGAGATCATCCCTAGAAATTCTGAATTCTACAATTACGAAGTTAAACACACCTTCCTGCATTTAGGCGAGAAAATAATGTCACTCAATGCAAGCCGCATTATTCAGAAAACACACCGCGAACACTTAATCCTGCTTGTCATCGCTGACATTACAGAAGTAAGACAGTTAATAGTAGAAAAAGAACTCAGGCAAAAAGAATTGCTCAATAGAGAAATCAGCGAACGCAAAGAAGAAAAACTAAGATTAGAAAAAGCTGTTGACGAAAGAACACAGGAATTAAAAGAAGCCAACGAATCACTCGAAGATAGAAACACAGCGCTTCAAAACATGAACAAAGAATTGGAAGCATTTACCTATGTTTCCAGTCACGATTTGCAGGAGCCGCTTCGAAAAATACAAATTTTTGCTAGCCGCATACTTGAAAAAGAAAATCAAAACTTATCTGAAAGCGGAAAAAATTATTTTCGCCTTATGCGGAATGCGGCAGAACGAATGCAGCAACTTACACGCGATTTGCTTGCTTTCTCGCTTATCAGTGTAGACGAACGGAAATATGAAGACATCAATCTCAGCATTATCATTGAAGAAGTGAAATTGGAGTTCAAAGAATCCATTGCTAAAAAACGCGCTATCATAGAGGTAAAAGAGATCTGCGAAGTAAAATCCATTCCTTTCCAATTTCGCCAGCTCATGCACAATCTCATTGGAAACGCACTGAAATTTTCACATCCAAATGTGCCGCCTCACATAACCATAACAAGCAAAAATATTAAATACAGTAAACTAAATATTGCAAACCTGCCACCTCAAAAAGAATACTGCCACATCAATATTACCGACAATGGCATTGGCTTTGAAAAAGAATTCAGCAAGAAAATATTTGAAGTTTTTCAAAAGCTTCACGCCAAAGATGAATACGAAGGCACGGGCATCGGACTTGCCATCGTAAAAAAAATAGTTGAGAATCACGGTGGTATTATCACCGCCAGAAGCGAATTAAATAAAGGAGCTGCATTTGATATTTATATTCCTGCTTCACAAAAATAGTAACTCATGACGAACAACGAACCATTTCATATTCTACTTGCCGACGATGATGAAGGCGACAGGCTTATCTTTAAAGAAGCACTGGAAGAATTGGAGATAAAGCTCATTGTTCATACCGTGAACGACGGTGTGGAATTGATGGCTTATCTAACGAGAAAAAACGCACACCTGCCCTATCTTCTTTTTCTCGACCTTAACATGCCTCGTAAAAATGGTTTGGAATGTTTGAAAGAAATCAGAAGCAATGAAAAGTTAAAAGATATTTCTATAGCTATTTATTCGACATCAGACAGCGAAAAAGACATGGAAGAAACTTTTCTCTGCGGAGCAAATGTTTACATTACCAAACCCAATGATTTTAATGTGCTCAAACAATTAGTATACAAAGCTGTCGCAGCTACTCATTTATATCAGGGGGAATCTTTGTCCAGAGCAAATTTTTTTCTTAGGGTTGAATGAACAACACCGTGCCTGAATGTTTACGTATAACCGGACAAACTTATCTACGAGGTTTTTTATATCCGGTTAATCAGTGAACGCAAAGAATTTGCAATAGGCCCGTAAATGAGTGTTCAATTCACTCAGCCAGTAACTGGCTTCCTTCTTAGATTGCTTATTCGGCTCAAGATATTCTTGATGATGGCGTTTGAACCACTCTCAGAAATGACGCTTTGGTATTCTGCTCATATCATTTGTTGCCAAAGATTATTTAATCATCGGCGGAGGGCCTATACCCATCGCAAGGCAATATTACAGGACTGCAATCAGGCAGCTCATAAAACCCCGGAATAAATTCCGTTCTGGTTCTATCTATTACTTTTTCACACTGCGTTCTAAATAGGTAATCCCAGTATCCTTATTTCAAAAAGGTCCCCGTCATATAACTTGTTTATCAGAACTTCGAACCCTTTCTCAATTAACTCTTTCCCGGTTTGCGTATTGATTATTTTTCCATCCATTTGTCTAACCTCGTATGTTTTTAGTGGATCAAGATCGCGAATAGTAACCTGGCGTTTTGTTTCTACTGCCCCATGTCTGAATACCCCAATAATACCTCCGGTTTTTGTTTCAGCATTAATGCGCTGAAAGCCATCCCACATGGCTTCAGTCGGCTCACCAAAACCTGGCAGATCCTGCCGGTAACTCATTATCTGGTACCGGTTGTCCATTAATTGCAGCCAGTCTGCAAAACCTTTGTATTTTATTAAGTCTGTTGAAGATAATTTCCTGGGGTCGCCTAACATAATCGGTAAAGCACCGGCCAATGATTTGATGTGTAAATCCCATGCGGTATCCTGCATTTCGGGGTTGCCGATGACCAATGCAGTAGCGGGTATTGCAGGTGAACGCCACCATGCCATATTCCTGATGCGCAAGTCAACCTTTTCTCCCGGGCCGTTAAAATTTGATAACCAGTTCCCTTCGGCATGTTTGAGCATGGCATAGTCAATCAGCTGTAAACCACCTGTGGCTTCAAAAGTGCAGTCGATAAAAAGACCAGGTTTTGCAGAATGTAATTCATCAAATAGTTTCCACACCTGTTCGTAATTCGTATATAACGATTCATTATGATCGATATGCCCCGGATGATTAGTTGCATAGCAACCAGATTCTGTATTATTGAACGTGTAAGGGCTGGTAACCACAGCAAAATCGAGTTTCATGTATTCCAGTCCGTAATCAATGGACAAATTCAACAAAATCTTTTTAATATATTCATACCAACCTGTAGAAAAACAGGCCGTTAATCTGTCTTTATCACCCGCGGCCTGCAATGAAGTGAAATGGCCATTTCTATCTCGCACAAACCATTCCGGATGAGCTTCAAATACTTTGCTGGTAGAAGCAGCGCTGCCAATGCTGATCCATAATCCTGGCTTCATTCCTAATGATTTGATGTAGGCAAAAACCGGTTTTAGGCCATTGGGAAATTTTTTCTTATCAATTACCCAATCTCCATAGTTCTCCTCCCATCCATCATCAATTATAAATTCTTTCATCCCTGCATCTGATGCTGATTTCGCCAATTCCATTACGAGTTTTTCATTAATATTGGTTTCAAAAGGTTCCCAGGTATTATACACGAACGTAGGCTTTTGTTTTAATTCTGAAAGACGGGTACCCAAATGGTTTCTTATAAATTCAGGTACTGCCGTATTGAGTATTTCACCAGGACTTTTATGGTTGTTGTATAGCATGATAAATATCTGGGGCGTTTCGAAAGTCTCACCTGGCTTAATATATTTTCTAAAAGGGAAACGCGCATCCTTGTGAGTAAGTCCGCTACTAATGCTACGATCTCTCCAAAAAACAGAAGTCTGTTTTATTACTCCGGGTGCTTCATTACCTATGACAATACCCTGTTTCCAATCACTGTTATGAACGATGACCAGGGCGTCCTGCATGTTGCCCTCATAGGGCCCAATGGAACACCTTCTGCCGTAATCATGACAGACCCAACTGAAGGTAGTAGCCCAATATGCTGTTACATCGAATTTCTCAATATCAAGAGATTCTAATTTTACCGTTTCCGGCGACAGGTTTTTTACCAATAAGTTTTTACGGATAACCGGCAATCCGGGGTAAAGTAAAAATCGTACGGTGAGTTCAATTTTTTTGTCTTCACTTTCAATTATAACGGCCGCACCATCGCCTGATTTGGAATCAGTATATTTTACCACATTTTTTAGAAGCCAGCTACTATTGCCGGAATAAACCCTGTCGTTTATTTCCAATTGAAAATCTGTACTGGCGGCAGTAAAATATTTAAAATCGCCTTGTACAGGTTTATATAATATCGTACCAAAATTCCCTTTATCGCCAGGCAGCTTTATTGTCCTTTCAATAATGCCGTTGTTTAATTTTAACTCAGATTTTGTCCAGGAGGCAAAAGATTGCGCTGCAACAAATGATGCTGATGGTAGTAATAAGGCTAACATTAAAACGTACGACTTTTTCATATTTGCTTCTTGTGTTTTATCACATCCGATTATTACTTATTTATTTACTTCATGCTGCCCATATTCATCATTGTACTTTTGATCAAGATCCCACGAAATTCGCACATACAAGATTAGAGAATTTGCCCACACTACAGAAGAAAAAAAGGGATTCTATTTTTCATATGAAAAGAAGGTTAAAAAACCAAAAAGTTTTGTTACTATGCAGGTGAATGGTTTAGTTTCATATCATAATCTTCCAATATGCCAGCAACACGCCGTGATTTCCTGATAGATACGACCAAAGTGGTTACTGCCGTAGGTTTGAGCGGCATGCCACTTTTTTCCAATGCAGCCCGTAAAAAAACCCTTGCCGGCGATAAAATTAATATAGCCCTGATCGGTTGCAGGAATATGGGTTTTGGCGACCTGGAAAATGCCCTGAAGCAAGCAGGCGTGGAGTGCGCCGCCCTTTGTGATGTTGACAGTAACATATTGGCAAAACGCCAGGCAGATGTAGCAAAATTGCAGGGCAAGGCGCCGCTGGTATACAAAGATTACAGGAAGCTGATGGAGAATAAAGATATTGATGCAGTGATCATCGGTACACCCGATCATTGGCACTGCCTTCCTTTTATAGCTGCCTGCGAGGCTGGTAAGGATATTTATGTAGAAAAGCCGCTGGCCAATTCTATTGCCGAATGCGGCCTGATGGTGGAAGCGGCGAGAAAATATAAACGTGTCGTTCAGGTGGGACAGCAACAACGCAGTAGTGACCACTTTCAAAAAGCGATGGATCTTATAAATGTTGGGAAGATCGGCCAGTTGCGGAAGGTGAACATTTGGGCAAATTTCAATTATGGCATCGGGGCGCCCATAGTACCTGATGAAGTCGTACCCGCCGGTGTTGATTATGATATGTGGCTGGGGCCTGCACCGCTGCGTCCGTTCAACATAACCCGCTTTCATGGCAACTGGCGCATGTTTTGGGATTATGGCGGCGGGCTGATGACAGATTGGGGGGTGCATTTGCTGGATATCGCCCTATGGGCAAAGAATATTACTGAACTACCCCTGGCTGTAACCGCCGTCGGGGGAAATTTTGCCAGCTCCGATCATGCCCATGAGACGTTTGACACCCTAAGCGTAAGCTACCAGATGAAAGAGTATACCATTAACTGGGAAAATACCGCGGGTACACAAAACGGGCCCTATGGCATTGGGTATGGCCTAGCATTTATTGGTAATGATGCCACCCTTGTCATTAACCGAGAACAGATGGAGTTACTCCCAGAATTAGTGGACGGGAAAGCCAAGGTTTCTGCCATGCCCAAACAAACGGGCAATGATTCCCATGAAGAGCATATGAAAAATTTTATTGAGTGCATAAAGACCCGTAAAGATCCCGCCTGTTCCATTGAAAACGGGCGACTGGTAGCCATGTCTGCACATATGGGAAACATTGCATTAAGAACCCAATCCAGACTGGAATGGAATGAAAGGGATAAAAATTTTGGCCAGAATAAAGCAGCTAATGCCCTGATAACACCCCGTTACCGTGCGCCCTGGCAGTTGCCGGCGGTTTAAATTTTTTACCTTAATCTACAGCATGCCGAAGCCTTTTTTTGTTTTAATACTGGATTAGATCATTTTATTATCTATGTCATTTTTTGAGCAGGTATTTTTTCAATCACTATAGGAAATACCAATAAATATACTTTACTTTGTATTCCAAAGTGCTTTTTAGTGTAAATGCAAAGGGCATATAAAGGCATTATATTATTCAATTTATCAGCCTGTTTTATGAAAGACGAAATCATATTAAATCTTGACAATCCTGGGCAGCTTGAAAGGTTGTATCGGGCGGACAAACCAACTTTTAAGCGCGCATTTAATGATTTGTATCCCGAATTCAAAGACAACAGTCTTGTTGGCTTTTGGAATGAACGACTTAATTTCGCTAACGAAGAAATTTCCTGGGGTACGCGTAAGGACCTGGTTTTTGTGATTATTGGTTCTCTCCTGGCAGGTCTTATCGCGAAGTTGCCGGCGATTTTACACGTAGACGAACAGCTTTTCTATACCAGAAATATCGGTTTTATCATTTTTCCAGTGTTATCGGTTTACTTTGCCTGGAAGAATAAACTGCCAGCAGGTAAAATTGCATTTATAGCTGGCGCAACCCTCGTTGCTCTAGTTTTTATCAATTCCCTCCCGCAGGTCAAGAACAGCGATACGTTATTTTTATCCTGTCTTCATTTGCTCTTATTGCTATGGTCGATATTGGGTTTTGCCTTTGTTGCTGAGATCAAAAATAATGATGAGAAGCGGCTTGGCTATCTGAAATACAATGGCGACCTCGTGGTGATGACAACACTTATCCTGATAGCCGGCGCAATCATGACCGGCATTACCATTGGTCTTTTCCGGCTGATCGGTTTTGATATTGAAAAGATTTACTTCGAGTATGTTGGAATTTTTGGGCTTGCCGCTGCACCCATTGTAGGCACCTGGCTTATCCGGACCAATCCCCAACTCGTAGGTAGGGTTTCTCCGGTCATTGCTAAGATATTCAGTCCGCTGGTATTGGTGATGCTCGTCATTTATCTTATCTCCATGATATATTCAGGCAAAAATCCTTATAACGACAGGGAGTTTTTGCTGATTTTTAATGCATTATTAATTGGGGTAATGGCGATCATTTTCTTTTCCGTTGCGGAAACATCCAAGATCAAAAGTCTGAATGAAGTCTGGGTCCTTTTTCTGCTATCTGTCGTAACCATCATTGTAAACGGCATTGCGCTATCTGCCATATTGTTCAGGATTGCAGCATTGGGAATTACGCCCAATAGGGCCGCGGTGCTGGGAGGAAATGTTTTAATGCTGATCAATCTTCTGTTGGTAACCGTGCAACTGTTCAGGGTGATCTCGAAGAAGGCCAACATAACTAAAGTCGGAAAGGTCATTGCCTTCTACCTGCCGATTTATTTTCTATGGACAATTGTCGTGACTTTTATTTTCCCGCTACTATTTGGGTTTAAACAATAAGGCTGTAGATGCATTCAAATAATTTCATTAGGCAGCGCTTTCAGACTTAAAATGTACAAAGTTTCATTACTACTCATACTTTCCTTTTTTTCTTGCAGGACGCAAAATATACAACTGGAAACGGTAAGAAAGACATCTGAATTACTGCATTGTAGAATAGTGTACGGTTACGATGCAAAACGACTTTACGAACAAAATGAAATACTCATACAGGTTGGTGTTATCGACACAACGACGGAACACCCGCCAATCGAAACAGCGATAGTAAACATCCATAAGACTGAAATCGTATTAAACCTTGACCTGGATTCTGTTTTAGGCAAGCGGACTATTCAAAAGTATTCGGGTGACAATTACTACTTAACCCTGGACTATTCAACAGAAAAAAATGAAAGTTATTATGGATCGTACATTTATCCTGGCACATGTACGATAACAAAAGGCAAAGTAACTTCTAAATACGACATTGTCGGAATTGCTAACCCTAATCTTTAGGGTTGCGAATCGCCGTAAATCATCTTAGACAGGTGGTTTTCAGGGAGGTGGTATACCCAATTATCCACATATGTCTGGTCATTGGCTCATGGGCATTGCGTCCTTCAACTCGTAAATTGCGGACCGGATGAAATAGTGAAGAAAACTACGGTAAACCATTATGAGAAGCAATAATGTCAGTTAAGAAACGTTTTCAGAGGTCACGATTTCAAAGATTGCTTGACTGAAAACTTAAACGTATTTTGACTGCTTATGAAACTCCAATTTCCGTCCATGCTCATTCTTTTGGCAGCCATGGTTTTCTCCTGTAAAAAGGATACAACTGCTGTTCCCAATCCTCCTCCAATTGTTGTTCCCAATCCTCCTCCGGCTGAACAGGATACCCTTGCCGCCGGCTGGAGTAAAAAAAGTTTAAGCGGATGCCCAACATTTTTTGATATTTATTTTATTAACAATACCGGCTTTGTGTTGGCAGATTCGAGTATTTATAAATCAACTGATGGCGGTGATAATTGGAATAAAATCATATCTGGTGCGGCACCCGGCAGTTACAATAATAATTTGGGCATGGGAAGCGAGATGAATGTAGCATTTGCTGTTAGCCCAAACAAAATAATCTCTTCCCGCGATGGCGGCGTAAGCTTTGATACTGTTGTGGTTTCAGATGTCGCTATTTCTGACGTTTTCTATGTGGACACGCTCACAGCGTACGCTGCCGGAAGGAGCATTTGGAAAACAACCGATGGTGGTTCTCATTGGACAAAGCTTTATGATTTTCCCGGCACCGCTACCTATCAAACACTCTTCTTTCTCGACGATCAGACTGGTTGGATAGTTCGTAAGGACGGTTTATACAAGACAACGAATGGAGGTGTAAATTGGCAACTTGTAAATACAGGAAACCAGTTTAATTTTTATGTAGACGGAGTTGTATTTTTCGTAAATGTTAATCACGGATTCGTTGCTGACACTACTTCAGTGGGTGTAACTACAAACGGCGGTACAAGTTGGAATAAAATATATACCGGAAGCAAAAATTATCATGATCTGTTTTTTCTGAACGATAATACCGGTTATATGACGGACAACCGTTATATCCTTAAAACAATTGATGGTGGAACAACCTGGACTAAAGAGGCAAGCATACCTGGCACAGTTTTTTTTGAATTGCATTTTACAGACGCCAATCATGGATGGGCTTGTGGTTCCGGAGGAACGATACTAAAGTTCAAGCAACCCTAAATTTTATGATGAACACAAGAAAAGCGATTCAATTTCTGTTCATTCTTCCTTCGATTTTTTTATTTTCCTGCGCGAAACAACTGGACCGATCACCATCTTCGGTTGACACAGCTGTGCACGTGATGAGTTTGACAATTGATGCAACCGAATTTGTTTTGTTACCTGCATCAACCCGGCAGTTGTCCGTAAATTTCACTCCTGCCAACGCTGATAATAGACATTTATCATGGAGCAGTAGTGATGCGGCCATCGCGACGGTCAATACATCTGGTTTGGTGACAACAATCAGAGCAGGTACTGCAAACATTATTGCTATGAGTGAGGATAATGGTTCTGTACAAGGTATCGCCAGGCTTAACGTACTTAACGATTTTGATGTGTATGCGGCGGGCAGTGGTTTTACTCCGGATTTTAGTGGTGTCGCCCTTTATTGGAAAAACGGAGTAAAATCGGGATTACCCGGTGGCTATCTTGTCGGCAGCAATGCTTTTGCCATTTTCCTGGTAGGAAACGATGTATATATAGCAGGTAATACACTCAACAGCAATTTTTGGGATATTCCTACTTATTGGAAAAATGGCGTGCCACATGTCGTTGGTGATGCGACTGTAAGTTATAATAGCTACACAAAAGCGATTGCTGTTGACAACAACAAAGTATATGTAGCAGGTTATAGCTACTTTAGTTCCGAGTGTCCAACTTATTGTTTTGGACGGACCCGTGCTTCGTATTGGGTCGACGATGCCGGCACGATAACGCATGTTTCTTTGTGTGATAGTATTTCTGCAACATCGGCCAGCGGCATTGCACTCAATGGAAATGATATAATTGTTACAGGTGCACAAACAACCGATAATACTTACCGATGGTCAACATTCTGGAAAAATGATTTGACAAATGCCATGCCACTTACAACCCCTTCGGGTACTTCCACCTTTGATGAGGCGACCGCGGTTAAATTACATGGCACTGATCTTTTTTTTACGGGTTATACTGCGTGCGGAGATTATGGTTGCGTTCCAACTGCAAAATTGTGGAAGAACAATATGAACAATGTTATTGAAATAACAGACGGTACAAAAGCCGCGAAGGCTTACTGTGTCGCATTTTCAGGTGACACTATATATGTTGGAGGATATGAAAATAATGAGGCCGGCAAAAGAGTTGCCAAATATTGGAAAATCGCTAACGGCCATATAAGTTCCCGCACACTTTCTGATGGCACGATAGACACAGAAGTAGATGGAATTGATGTTGCAGGCAATGATATTTTTCTGATCGGCACTCAAATAACCGATGTCGGGTCTAGTACAGCCAAATGTTGGCGTGCATACGAGGGTTTTCCAACGGGTCCTTCTTTGGACCTTTCTGATTTTTATGTTCGGGATGGCTATACCGGATCCGCAATTTGCGTCAAGTGAATATTTAGCGGGAGGGAACATTGTGCCCCAATTTTTAAAGACCCTTCCAGTAAAATGTATAAGTGATTCGTAGAAACGTATAAGTCCAAAGCTGTCTTTAGTCAGACTTTTGCATTGAACAAGTAAAATTCAAAACAATGACAAAGACAGTATTCATAACAGGGGCTTCATCAGGTTTCGGAAAAGAAACCGCAAAACTATTTCAAAACAAAGGTTGGAACGTAATTGCAACAATGCGTAGTCCTGAAAAGGAAGAAGAATTAAATAAATTGGAAAACGTATTGGTTACCCAGTTAGACGTTATGGACAGGCAATCCATTGATTTAGCTGTTAAAACAGGCATTGACCGTTTTGGCAAAATTGATGTATTGATAAACAACGCTGGCTACGGACTTATGGGTGCATTTGAATCCGCTACGCAAGAACAAATTTACAGACAGTTTGCCGTCAATGTTTTTGGGGTGATGAGTGCAACGCAGGCCGTTTTGCCACATTTGCGAGACAACGGAGGCGGCACGATTATCAATATTTCTTCTTTTGGCGGTATTATAGCTTTGCCTTTTGGCACACTTTACAACAGCTCAAAATTTGCAGTGGAAGGCTTTTCTGAAGGTTTGTCCCACGAATTATCATCTTTCAATATTGCCGTCAAAATAGTTGAGCCGGGTGGTGCAGCTACAAATTTCAGGAATGGTTTAGATCTGATTAAAAATGAAGTAAAAGAATATAATCCGCTAATAGCATCTTTTTTCAATCGTTATGAAAAAGCGACCGAACATTTATCCAAGCCAGGTGTAACAGATGTGGCAAATACTATTTATCAGGCTGCAACTGACGGAAAAACACAATTACGTTATGCTGTGGGCGAAGACGCTTTATTCTATATTAATCTTAAAACTAAAAATAACGAGCGGGAATTTGTAAAGTTAGTTCGTGATTATTTTATAAATTAGTTTCTGTCTTTTTCTATTATGGCAAGCAAACTTGTAGAAATTAGGTCAATAAGCGACTTATACGAATTTTATGGATGCGCAAAGCCGCTGCACCCATTGATATCGGTAATTGACCTTACAAAAACGGACAGCAGTTTTCGTTTCAATGATGAAACTTCATACTCACTTAATTTTTACACCATATTTTTTAAAACCTTTAAAGGTGTATTAAAATACGGAAAATCGTATTACGATTTTGACGAGGGTTCATTGATGTTTACTGCACCATATCAGGTAATCTCAGTGAGTTCAGACGTTCAGTTCAAAGAAGGTTGGGGTTTGTTTTTTCACCCTGATTTATTAAACAGAACAGAACTGGGAAGAAAGATAGATAATTATTCCTTTTTTCATTACAACTCAAACGAAGCATTACACATTTCCGAAGAAGAAAAGAAGGTTACAAAAGATTGCATAGAAAATATTGAAAGAGAATATTCGCACAATATTGATAGGCATTCTCAAGGTTTGCTTGTCAGCAATATTGAATTATTACTCAACTATTGTAACCGTTTTTACGACAGGCAATTTTTTACAAGGGCAAAAGTAAACAACGACATTGTGCAACGCTTTGAAATATTGTTGAATGAGTATTTTGCTCAACAAACCCTTATTGAACTTGGCTTGCCCGATGTAAAATATTTTGCTTCCAGACTGAATTTGTCGCCCAACTATTTATCCGACTTGCTGAGCAAATACACGGGTAAAACGACACAAGAACATATTCATCTTAAACTTACCGACAAAGCAAAATCTTTATTGTGGGGAACAGAAAAATCTATTAGCGAAATTGCGTATGAACTTGGCTTTGAACATCCATCTCATTTCACCAAAATATTCAAGTCAAAAACAGGGAAATCGCCGAGTGAGTACCGGCACTTAAATTAACTCATTAAAATATAGCATGTCAAATAAAGTTTGGTTGATAACAGGTAGTTCGCGCGGACTGGGACGTGCACTCGCTGAAGCTGTACTTGCAGAAGGAGACCAACTTGTTGCAACTGCACGCAACCCGGAACAGTTAAATGGTCTGGTAAAGGGCTATGGTGACAAGGCATGTACCATTGCCCTTGATGTAACAAACGAAGCTGCTGCTGCAACGGCCGTTAAAACCGCCGTGGACGCTTTTGGAAGGTTAGATGTTTTGGTAAATAATGCGGGCTATGGAAACATCAATTCTATTGAAGAAACCAGCGTCGCTGATTTCCGGGCAGAGATTGAAACCAATTTGTTCGGCACCATCATCGTTACCAAAGCTGCCCTTCCGTATATGCGTAAACAAGGGTCCGGTCATATCATTCAATATTCGTCTGTAGGTGGCCGCATTGGACCAACCGGTCGGGGCCCATATGCATCTGCAAAGTGGGGTGTTGAAGGGTTTTCTGAAGTGCTTGCGAAAGAAGTTGCGCCACTTGGTATTAAGGTTACTATTGTTGAGCCAGGTGGTTTCCGTACAGATTTTGCGGGAAGTTCTACATCCATCAGCGATGGTCTACCTGCCTATGCTGCCACGGTAGGTGCAACTGCTCGTTTTCAAAAAGATTATAATGGCAAACAACCAGGAGACCCGGTTAAAGCGGCCAGTGTGATTATCCAGATTGCAAAGCTTGATTATCCGCCTTTGCGATTATTATTAGGAAGCGATGCAGCAAACGCGGTAGAGAAAAACGATCTGGCTAAAATGGATGCGGACATGAAATGGAGGCACTTGAGCATTTCAACGGATTTTGTCTGAACTTTGACCCTGAATTCAATTCAATGCAAGCAAAAGAAATCTTGAAACAGCACATCGCTAAAACAGCATTGCTTACCGATCATGAGTGTGATTATTTCTTCTCACATTTCAAACTTCAATCCTATAAAAAAGGGCAAATCATCATCACACAAGGCGATAAAGTAGATTGCGAATATTTTGTAGTGGACGGTTGCCTCAAATCCTTTTATATAAATGACGACATGAAAATGTTTGTCCTTCAGTTCGCCATGCCGACATGGTGGGCATCAGATTATAATGCATTGTACAGTGGAGAAAAAGCTATGATCAACGTTGATTGTATCACCAATGCTGAAGTGCTTTGCCTCTCTGGCATCGACCGTGAAAAGCTGTGTCGCGAAATTCATCAGGTTGAGCATTTTTTTCGCTGGCGAACGAACAAGGGGTATGTCGCAGCCCAAAGAAGATTACTATCCCATATGAACAATGATGCTAAACAAAGATATGAAGAGCTCATGATGCAATACCCGGCACTTTACAATATTGTTCCCAAACATTTGATTGCTGCTTATTTGGGCGTCTCCAGAGAAACGCTCAGTCGACTTTATCATTCTTAAGATGTGACGTAGATCACAAAGGATAGTTGATCGCACAAAAGTGATATACGTCACGTAGTTCCTGAATAATTATTTTTCAGCTTTGTGAAATAATCTAAAAACACAGGAATGGAAAACAAAAAATTTAAGGTCGTAGCGTCATTGAGCAACATCGGCTGGAGAGGGCGAAAAATATCGGGCGGACATGATGGCACGATTGCCATCAAAGAAGGTGAATTCACTCTCAGCGAAGGCAAACTTACTGCTGGTAAATTCGTTGTCGATACGACCGCCATAAGTGTACTGGATATTACCGATCCAGCTACCAATGCCCAATTTGTAGGTCATCTGAGATCAAACGACTTTTTTGCGTCAGCCGACTACCCAGAGGCCATCTTTGAAGTTACCGCGATAAAAAGTAACCATATTGAAGGCAACCTTACAATTAAAGGAATCAAGCGTACAATAGGTTTTGATGCGGACATTCATGTAGCGGGGGATACGTTAACGGCTATGGGGAAGATGATCATTGACCGCACCCAATTTGATATAAAATTCCGATCAGGTAATTTCTTTGAAAACCTCGGGGATACCCTTATCTACGATGATTTTGAACTGAATGTGGACATCACTGCCAGAGCTGTAGCTTAAATCAGATTGCGCAACCTGAATTAACATGAAAACGCTTTTATTGACCGCTTTCTTGTCCTGTACTTTGCTGGTATTAAAAGCGCAAAATTTAAATAAAATGGAAACGACACAAGATTCATTAGCAATTACTCAGGCATTGGAAGATGACTATTTCAAAGGAATTTACGAAGGGGATATTCATACTTTGGGCAATATCTTCGATCCCGGCACTTTATTGTTCGGGGATGTAAAGGGGCAGCCTTATGCAAAAACCCTCGACCAATACTTTGATGGTGTTGCTCATCGTCAAAGCCCCAAAGATTCCGGCAAACCATTTAAAGGAACGATCATCTCGATAGACGTGATCAACTCCATAGCTGTTGCCAAAGTACATGTTAAAATGTACGATTTTAGCTACGACGAGTTCCTTTCTTTTCATAAGATCGGTAACCGCTGGCTGATCGTCAATAAAATGATCACCGACGTAAAGGATTAAATTGCCAGGTTATGTGGTACAACACGAAAGTAGCCGAATTATTAGCTATCGATTATCCAATCCTGCGGGGTCCTTTTGGTGGTCATTTTTCCTCAGTTGAGTTGGTGGCGAGCGTGTCCAATATGGGAGGACTGGGTGGCTATGGAGCCTACACACTAAGTCCGCAGGAGCTTATAGCGGTCGATAATAAAATCAAAGCGGCCACGAACAAACCGTATAATATTAATTTATGGGTTTCGGACACTGATGCACCCAACGGCTTGATTACAGACGAGCAGTATGAGAAGGCCGTTAAAATATTCAAGCCATACTTTGAAGAGGCGGGTATTGGCTTGCCCGAAAAACCGGCCCCTTTTAGGTCAAAGTTTGAAGATCAGGTGCAGGTGATTTTGGACATCCGTCCTAAGCTATTCAGTTTTGTGTTTGGGATACCATCGGCTGATATCCTGGAACAATGTCATAAGGTTGGTATTCTAACAGCCGGTACTGCTACTACACTTGATGAAGCGCTTGCCCTGGAGGCAGCCGGAGTTGACATGATCATCGCTTCTGGTTTTGAAGCAGGCGGGCATCGCCCATCATTCCTTGCAGCAGCGGAGTCATCCATAACCGGAACGTTTGTTTTGCTCCAACTGATTAAAGAAAAAGTAAAAACCCCGGTTATCGCCGCAGGTGGTATTGCAAACGGGAAAGCTGTTGCCGCAGCACTGGCACTTGGTGCTGATGCTGCACAGATCGGTACTGCATTCCTGGCAACCGATGAGTCCAATGCCACAGGAATTCACAAACAAATGCTGTTTTCGGATGCAGCTAAATATACCATTCTATCGCGAGCATTTACCGGTAGACTCGGCAGGGGGATAGCCAGCCGTATTGCAAAGGACCTGATTCATAAGGAAAATAGCTTTCTGCCCTTCCCGCTTCAGATGCAGTTTATGTCGCATTTAAGGAAGGCGGCCGTAGAGCAGGAAAAATGGGACATGATCTTATTTTGGGGCGGACAGATTGCGCCGGCACTAAAACATACAAAGGCTGCTGAACTGATGAGGTCCGTTCTCGAAGAAACAACTGCATACTTTGAACATTTTAAAATCTAACAAATGAAACGTACAGCAAAAGCACATTGGAATGGTAACCTTAAAGAAGGTAAAGGAGAAATATCTTCTCAAAGCACCATCCTTAACCAAACACCCTATTCGTATAAAACACGATTCGAGTCTGGTATCGGTACCAATCCCGAAGAATTGATAGCAGCGGCACACGCAGGCTGTTTTACCATGGCAGTCAGTGGATCGCTTGAGCGTGCAGGCTTTACAGCCAATGACTTGAATACGGAGGCCATTCTCGACCTGGATATGGCTGACCTTCAGATCATGAGCATTCATTTGGATTTGAAAGCATCATTGATCGACGGTGTATCCGCCGAAGCTTTTCAGCAAATTGCAGAAGGCGCTAAAGCCAATTGTATTGTATCCAAAGCGCTGAGCGTGCCTATTACTTTACATGTTTCTTACCAATCATGATGGAGGTTTAATGCCTCTTGTATATCGTGCCTGAATAAAACGCTATAAAAACATAATATCATGAACACTTCAAAAGTATGGTATGTAACAGGGGCCTCTCAAGGGCTGGGACTGATCCTCGTAAAAAAACTTCTTGAAAATGGCTACAGGGTTGCCGCAAGTTCCCGCGATGTACATACGCTGACCCAGGCGGTCGGCTTGATAGATAAGGACCGTTTTCTCCCGCTGGCTGTCGATTTGAAGAACCTGGATTGCATTGATGAATCCATACAGCAAACGCTCGCAATATTCGGGCGGATCGATGTGGTGGTTAACAACGCGGGTTACGGAATGGCCGGAACAATAGAAGAAATAGGAGAGCAGGATATCAGAAACATTTTTAATGTCAACCTGCTGGCAACAATAGATGTGGTAAAGAGTGTCTTGCCGGTAATGCGCAGTCAAAGATCGGGCTACATCATAAATATCGGTTCGGTGGCCGGGTTTGTGGGAGCTGCGGGCTGGTCTGTTTATTCGGCCACCAAAGCTGCGGTGGCCGCTTTTTCCGAAGTGATCGCACTTGATGTCAAAGAATTTGGAATCAGGGTTACTGTAGCCGAACCATCGGGATTCCGAACCGGCTTTTTGAGTAAAAACTCGCTGGCTTACACCGAGAGTAAGCTTGATGGCTACCAGGCTGTCAAGGACACGCAGGAGCGCTATTTGGCAAATAATGGCCAGCAGCCGGGTGACCCAGAAAAGGCTTCAGAAATACTAATCAAACTTGCTGAGAAGGAGCACCCTCCAATTCACCTGTATTTGGGACGGGACGCATATAACCGGGCATCGGCAAAACTGGCAGCAATGACCGCGGAACTCGAAGAGTGGAAGTCCACCAGCATTTCAGCGGATTTTTAATGACAGTGTTTATAGGATTTCTACATACCCTTCTGTTCCATGCACACGAATTCGTTGCCCATCTTTTATCAGCTTGGTAGCATTTTCTACTCCGACAACTGCTGGTAAGCCATATTCCCGTGCGATAACTGCTCCATGGGTCATCAGTCCGCCAACTTCGGTGACCAGGCCTTTTATAGATACAAATAATGGTGTCCAGCTAGGGTCAGTAAAGGCGGTAACTAATATATCTCCATCTTCCAGATCGGCATCTTCCATGTTTAAGATAACACGTGCCCGTCCCACTATAACTCCGGAAGAAACAGCCAGACCTGCAATAGCTTCGGCCGGGAGATTTTCCTGTTTGTACTTACCTGTAATGATTTCACCATCAGATGTAATAACACGTGGAGGAGTTAGTTTTTCATATAATTTGTACTCGTCTTTTCGTTTGTTGATGATCTCGTAATCCGGTTTATTTGTGCGCACGACTTCGTGAAGCTCTTCAAAACTGAGATAGTAAATATCTTCTTTTTCATGAATAACGTTGGCCTGTACGAGTTGTTCCGCTTCCTTCAGTAAAGCCTGCTTATAAACGAAGTAGCGACTAACCATGCTGTATTTTGGATATTCACGATAACCGGAAAGATTCCGGACCAGGTCGATCATTCGTTTTGTTTCTTTGGCTTTTTGTTCACCATCCGGTAGTTGATTCAATCGATCTAATAACTCCTGTTCTTTTTTCAAAGCTTCCTGCCGCCCTTGCTCAAATCTTCGATTGCCTGCATTAGGTTCAAAGTTTTTGATGTTATTGAGAATGATGGGGACAAGTGTACTTGGTTTTTCACTCCAACGGGTTTTCGTAATATCGATTTCTCCGGCACATCGCATTCCGTATTTGTTAAGATAAGCATTGATAGCGTCCTGGGTTTCTTTGCCACCATTAAGCTTACCCAGTTCGTCTAAAAAGTTATCATCTTTTACCTGTTGCAAATATTCAATGACGCGCGGATAAGGACGAATCACATCAGCAACACGCAATAAGTCCAGGCCCATTTGCGAAGTAACATTGTTTGGCGCAGATTGAGAAAGCGTGTCTGCTGCATTTTTCTCACCTAGCCATTCGTTCATTTTTTCATTGATCCATAATGAAGCATTCATACCAGTCATAATTACACCAAAACTTTGCGGGTCAGATAAGGTCTTCTTTAATTGCTGGATATCTTCCAGGATAAAATCAAACAGATCCGATCCTGATTTCGTTTGGATGTTTTGTTTTAATGCTTCAATCGATGTTTGCCTATTCCTGATCAAATCAGAAACGATTGTTGGGTCGTAATCGTTTAGCGGTTGATAATTTCGGGGCGACACAGCTTTATCGCTTTTACCGTGACCTGATTCTTTTTGATCATCCGGCAGCGCCGTCGGCAATTCGCCTCGGGCGGAGGCCGATGGTAACGATTTTATAAAATCTCGCCGTTCTATGATGGTTGTAAGTGCGTCGTTTATGAGCGGATCGGATTTTCCCAGAACATCTATTATTGTTTTTCTACCGACAGGCGAAGCCAGCATATTGGTAACATCCACAAACAACCTTCCACCAGCAGTACGCATGAGTGCCTGGGTTGTTAACAGCCAAAAAGACAATCCCAATGGTTTCATCGCGTCGGTCATCATTTGTTGATGACCGACAGATACGTAAATGTGATTTTCCTGATCATTCGCCATCGGAATCGGGTATAAAGTAGTGATTGGCCTGCTCTGGACAATATAAAATGTATCCTCAACCAAGCACCATTCGATATCCTGGGGGCGGCCGAAATGTTCTTCGATCTTTCTGCCTATGCGCTCAAGCTCTATGATCTGGTCATCCGTCAGTGCTTGCCTGGTCTGCCGCTCAGGCTCAATCTCCTGTTCTTTCGTACCGCCATCTTTTAAGGCATAAATAGCCAGTTTCTTGGTGGAAATCTTCTTATCGATAATCTTGCCGTTACACACTTTATAGATATCAGCATTTACCAGGCCGGAGACCAATGCCTCACCAAGCCCAAAGCTCGCATCAATGGACAATGTCTTTCTATTTGAGGTAACCGGGTCTGCTGTAAACATAATCCCTGCTGCATCCGGGAAGATCATTTTCTGAATAACAACTGACAAATAGACCTTTCTATGGTCAAATCCATTTTGCAAACGGTAGATTACAGCTCTGTCTGTATACAGCGATGCCCAGCACTTGCTGATATATCTCAGGATAGCTTTTTTGCCGATGATGTTCAGATATGTGTCTTGTTGCCCTGCAAAGGAGGCTGTCGGAAGATCCTCCGCTGTGGCGCTGGAACGTACGGCATAGGCATGTCTTTCACCAAGTTGTTCAAGATGCCGGGAAATCTCATTATGGATGCCTTTCGGAATCGCTGTTTCTTCGATCAGCTTTCGGATTTTTGCACTGGTTTCACTAATGGCTTTCCTATTATCTGCTTTTAGAATCGCCAACTGATCCAGCAGTGAATTAAACTCCTCGCTATTCCCAATAATTTCTTTATATACTTCCGTAGTAACGCAAAAGCCCTCGGGCACTTGTACACCCTCAATCCTGGATAGTTCCCCCAGGTTCGCGCCTTTGCCACCGACCATGGCAAGCTTTGTTTTATCGACTTCGTGAAAACTAAGTATGTAGAAACTCATATCGTTCATTTTTACGATTATTTGTTGTTGAGTCTATTTGTCGTTTCATTCATTATTTCAATTGCCTTTAAAAAGTAGGTTTCCATGATTTTGATTTCCTTGTTTGAAAATGAAGCCGTAAGTTTTTCTGACTTGTTTCGGAATTCTTTATAAAGCGGTACTAAAAGTGCCATTATATTTTTGGTGTTTGGTTCAATGATTACCTTCCGCCTGTCGTCTTCAGCAAATTGTCTTTTTACTAGTTTTTTCTTTTCAAATCTGTCTATTAAACCGGTAACTGCGCCTGTCGTCAGGCCTGTTAAATTGGAAAGCTCGCCAGCTGTCATTTGCCCTTTTTCTATTAAAAATCCCAAATATTTATGGTCGGTTCCTGAAAGCCCTGCCTTTCGGGCAACGGCTTCGTGCATCTGAATAGCCGTGTATGAATATTGTTGGCTCAGTTTTCTTATTCGTTTGATTGCGTCACTATCCATTTTATATCTTATTAAGTAAATATCTTAGTTGCAAAGATAATATTAGGGTTGCAACTCGCCCAAATAATTTTGGAATGCTTAATATCGGCAGTGAATTAGAAGTAAAATATGAACACCAGAAATGCGTCACAATCACAATGATGAAGGGAATTAATGATATTCTCGTAAATGAAGCAAAAGCAGTCTTTCCAAATTTTAAATAGGATTACTAAGGTGCTTTCTGTAAAAATCAGATTTTTCAGGCTTAAGCGGTTGATTTCCTAAAATTATATCGGCCGCTTTTTCTGCGATCATCATAATTGGAGCATACAGATTACCATTCGTTATATACGGAATTATACTTCCGTCTACTATCCTCAAACCGTCAAGGCCATGCACCCGCAAGGTTAGTGGATCTATGACAGACATGTTATCCGTACCCATGCGACAAGTGCAGGATGGATGCAAGGCAGTTTCTGAATCTCGGCTGACCCAATCCAGTATTTGCTCATCGGTATCAACGGCAGGTCCAGGTGAAATTTCCCCACCATTAAATTCATCCATCGCTGGCTGATTTAGGATTTTTCGGGCACAGCGGATGGCCTCCACCCACTCCTTCCGATCCTGATCTGTAGAAAGATAATTAAACCGAATGGCTGGTTTTTCCTTTGGATCCGATGACTTAATCAGGACAGATCCACGGGCATCAGAATTCATTGGGCCAACATGGACCTGATAGCCATGACCCCCTGATGGAGAACTACCATCATATCGTATAGCCACAGGCAAAAAATGAAACTGAAGGTTAGGGTAAGCAACCGTTTCATTACTTCTAATAAATCCTCCTCCCTCAAAGTGATTTGTTGCCGCAGGTCCTTTATGAAAGAACATCCACTGAAAGCCCACCCAGGGTTTGTTATACCATTTCAATGCTGGCCATACGCTTACTGGTTTTTTGCAGGCAAATTGGACATATACCTCAAGATGATCTTGTAAATTCTGCCCCACACCAGGAAGTTCGTGTAGCACCTCAACCCCTGCCGATTTCAAAATTTCAGGATTTCCTATTCCTGACAGCTGGAGAATCTGGGGAGAATTAATGGCACCTCCACAGCAAATAACCTCACCTGCTGTAACCCTGCGCAAACTATTTCCTTTCAAAAATTCTACTCCAACTGCGCGCTTCCCCGAGAAAAGAATTTTGGTTGCGAGAGCACCACAGATCACTTCAAGATTTTTTCGTTTTCCCAAAACAGGATGCAAATATGCCTTTGAGGCAGACCAACGCCTCCCATTTTTGATGTTGCGGTCGAACATTCCAAAACCTTCCTGTTGGAATCCATTGACATCTTCTGTCAGCGGATAGCCTGCTTGTTTGGCCGCATCGAAAAATGCTTTAAACAAGGGGTTGGTGGCAGGCCCGGTCTCGAGGTGCAGAGGACCAGTACCACCACGCAAGAAGTTTGCTCCAGCGGTTCTGTTTTCAGACTTTTTAAAATACGGAAGGCAATGGGCATAGTCCCATGATTCCATTCCCGGATCCTTTGCCCACTTTTCATAGTCCAATGGATTACCACGAATGAAGATCATTCCGTTAATGGAACTGGAACCACCTAATATTTTTCCACGGGCATGATACACCCGCCGGTTATTCATGAATGGCTCGGGCTCCGATTGGTATTGCCAATCATAAAATTTACTACCAATTGGATAGGTAAGAGCAGCTGGCATATGAATAAAAATATCCCACCAGTAATCTCTTCTTCCCGCTTCAATCACCAACACTTTATGGTCCGGATTTTCACTCAGTCGATTTGCCAACACACAGCCGGCAGACCCGCCTCCAATAATGATTGTATCAAAAACTTTATCCATCTTAATAAGGAGATTCGACATTTCCTAATTCTACATAAACACTTTTTAACTGGGTATAATGTTGAATAGCAGCAAGGCTATTCTCCCGGCCCTGACCTGATTGTTTATATCCACCAAAAGGAAGTTCAATAGGAGTTATATTATAATTATTGATCCAGCATGTGCCTGCCTGTAATTGATGAATTACCCGATGGCCACGTTTTATATCATTCGTAAATACACCTGCTGCCAATCCGAAAGGGGTATTATTAGCCCTTTTAATTACCTCTTCTTCTGAATCAAAGGAAAGTATAGAGAGCACCGGACCAAAAATTTCTTCTTTGCAAATTTCCATTGAATCATCGCAATCCGTAAAAATTGTCGGAGTCAGGAAATTGCCGGAAGTAATATCCCGTCCCTTAAAATCTTTTTCAGGTTTGAAACCTCCGGTCAATAATGTTGCACCTGAAGATTTTCCTGAACCTATAAACCGGATTATTTTTTCCATGTGTGCCTTGCTAATTAATGCGCCCATCTGGGTATCGGGATCTGCCGGATCTCCCAACCTGATTTTTTCAGTTCGTTCCTTTAGCTTCATTAAAAAGGATTCAAAAATTTGACGATCCACAAATACCCGTGTACCATTCGAACAAACCTCACCTTGCGTATAAAAATTTGCGAGCATGGTTGCTGATACGGCATTATGTATATCTGCATCTTCGAAAATAATTAGGGGTGATTTTCCACCCAATTCAAGAGTAACCCGTTTCAGTTGGGCTGCAGCACCGGTAAAGATTTTTTTTCCAGTTGAAACTGAACCTGTCAATGAAATTTTTGCTATACGCGGATGATCCACCAACATACTTCCAACCCTGCCATCACCCTGAACTACATTGAACAAACCAGGCGGAGCTCCTGCTTCCATAAATGCCTCAGCTAATTCAAGTGCAGTTGCCGGGGTGAGTTCGGATGGTTTAAAGATCATGGAATTGCCGCAAGCCAGCGCCGGAGCGGCTTTCCATGCAGCAATCTGAATCGGATAGTTCCATGCACCGATTCCCGCACAAATACCTAAAGGCTCAGGACGCGTATATCCAAAGGCGTTTTTCAAATCAAAATACTCCCCATGTATACCCGCAGCCATTCCTCCAAAATATTCCAGAGCATCTGCAGCCGAACTAATATCCACAGCCAGAGATTCCGAAATGGGTTTTCCAACATCCTGGGTTTCTAAAAAAGCAATTTTCTCCAATCTGGATCTCAATATATGCGCTGCTTTTAATAAAACCCGGCCACGTTCTGCTCCGGTTTTGGTTTTCCAAGTATGGAAGGCCTTTTCTGATGAATTCACAGCTGCTTCAATATCCTGATCGTTAGCCTGATAAACTTCTCCCAATGGATTATTATTAGCTGGATTATAATTTATCCAGCATTCCCTGTTTGAACTTGTAGTTAACGCGCCGTTTATAAATTGTGTGTACACCATATTCCGTTTAAGAAATTTTTTGTCTTTTAATAGACTTATAATAATAAATGAACAAACCAACCAAAATCAAACCAGCTGTATAAATCCATGCTGAATACTGGTGATACCATTCCGAACCATAGGTTGCAGTCCGGGGCCACGACACATTGATAACCATAAAAGTGCTCCAAATCAGGGCCAGAATGTTAACCGGGAATCCCCATTTGCCCAATTTAAATCTGGCGTCCGTATCTACTCCAGACCGGGCCGATATAAACCTGTTTTTCAGTTGAAGTGCAACCACTATCCAGTAGGCCAGATTAGCCCAAAGCATGGCGATAGAGGTTACCAACTCAAATACTTTTGGAAATTGAAGATTCATCGCCAAAATAATGATGGCTCCCAATCCACAAAGCAAGGTAGCTAAAACAGGAACCTGGGTTTTTGAGGAAACTTTCGATAAGGACTTACTAAAGGGCAGGCACCCATCACGCCCCATGGCAAACATTAATCTTACTGACCCGGAATGAACTGCAAGCGTGCACACAATGATAGCAAAAATAACATTACATAAAAAAAGTCTGCCGGTTGTTTCGCCCAGGACTGATTTTACCAACATGGGCAACCCTCCGTTTATATTTCCCAAATCCGGCATACCTAAATCCGGCGCTGCCATCAAAGCAAAAAGTAATACCAGTAATCCGGCAGATCCAGCGGCAAGAAGCGCCTGCAAGATTGCACGGGGAGCTTTTTTACGGGGATCATGAGTTTCTTCAGCCAATGTTCCGGCAGTGTCGAATCCATACAAAACATAAGAGGCTGTCAGGGCAGTCGCTGCCATTAAAATTGTTACATCTGGAAAAGATTTGTACCCAGATCCGGTATTTTTAATGTGAACGACAGCTTCGACCGGAGATCTTACTTTATGCAAAAACAAAAGAACGATCAGCAACATAATTCCAACCAGTTCGGTAAAGACACCAATATTATTGATCAGTGCCAGTAGCTTAATTCCCCTGGCATTGACTATAGTACTTATAATAACCAGAATAGAACCCAGCAAAATGGCATTAATAGCAACCGATTTTGGGTCAATTGAGGTTCCAATTATCTGAAAGGAACCTGAAATTTGGGGCAGGCTCACCTGTAGTGCCATAGCAACAGCAGCAATAGTGACAATAAGACAAGCCAGATAAATCCATCCTGTCATCCATCCAAGGAAAGGGTTCCCCGTAAACTTTGCCCATTGATAAACCCCGCCAGACAACGGAAACCTGGAAGCAAGTTCTGCAAAGCAGAGCGCCACGAGCAATTGACCCGCCAATACAAATGGCCAGGTCCAGAAAAATGCAGGTCCGGCAACCCCATAACCCAAATGAAACATCTGAAAAAGACCAGTAAGAATAGAAATGTAAGAAAAGCCTGCTGCAAAACTGGAGAAGCTACCCATGGAACGCTTTAATTCCTGACGATAACCAAAACTGGCAAGATCATTATTATCGGTAGCCGGAGACTCCTTCATATTTGAATTTACAGGTTATTGGTCTTACTCAGTAATAAAATTGAATGAAGAGGAAGCGTTTATTTTAATTTTTCAAGTCCACCCCGATTTTTTTGGTCTTCACTCTAATGGAATGTTGAATAGCAAACTTAACTTTATGTTTTAGGTTGCTATTGGATCTGTCTCCAATTTATAAAAAATATCACCATGTCCTTGACGGGAATTGACACAAACTTCACGCTGCCACCGCGCTTCTATACAAGCACTGAAATTTTCGAGGAGGAGCTTGAGCGGATTTTTTACGGTCGATGGATTTACGTGGCTTGCGAGGCCGATATTCCGAAACCAGGCGATTACGTTGCCTTAAAAATTGGAAAGCGGTCTTTTTTTCTGCAGCGGACGGAACGCGGGGAGGTACGGGGATTTTACAATGTATGCCGGCACCGTGGTCATGAACTGGTGCAGGGAGAGAAAGGCAACTGTCGGCGGTTCATCTGTCCTTACCACAACTGGACTTACAATCTAGACGGAAACCTACTCCATGCCCGCGGTATGGATCCCGACTTTCCCAAGGAAGATTTCGGACTGAATCCAATAGAGGTTGCCGTGATCGGTGGCCTTATTTATGTTTGTCTTACCACACCCGCACCCGGTGATATAGAAACCGTGCGCAGCATACTGACTCCCTATCTTGCTCCCTATGAATTACCCAAAACCAAAATAGCCTGCCAGAAAGATATCATTGAAGCCTGCAACTGGAAACTGGTGATAGAAAATAACCGGGAGTGCCTGCATTGTTCCAGCAATCACCCTGAATTGCTGGTGCCGCTTTACAGCTCAGGTTTTGGCAAGGGCCTCGACAAGGACAATGTACAGGCCGATGAGCGACGTTTCCAGGAAAAGCTCCAGGAAAAAGAAAGCGAATGGGAAAGCCTCGGCCTTCCTTATGAATTGATAGAGTTCCCTGATGGACTCTGGTTCCGCGCGGTTCGACTACCACTAGCCAACCAGTGCCTATCGCATACGCTGAAACCCGAACATGCCTGCAAAAAACTGCTCGGTAATTTCAAGAAGCCAGAGGGAAGCGGGCTTTCTTTGTGGACCCATCCGAATTCATGGAATCACTTTTTGAGCGATCATATCGTCACTTTCGCAGTCTTCCCGCTTTCGGTTGACCGGACGCTGGTACGAACGAAATGGCTCGTAGCCGCCGATGCAGTGGAAGGAGTTGACTATAATCTTGACGACCTGACCTGGGTTTGGACCCAGACCAATGCACAGGATCAAAGCCTGGTAGAAGGTGCTTACCGCGGCATTTGCTCCGGTGGCTACAGGCCGGGTCCACTGGCCGACGAGGAGTACCTCGTGAAGCAGTTTCTCTCCTGGTATCGCGATCAACTCACTGAAACCCCGGGGCACTGATGCCAAAGATTGTTATCATAGGAGCGGGTATCGTTGGTTGTTCATTGGCCGACGAGCTCACCGAACGCGGGTATTGCGATGTAGTCGTCATTGAAAAAGGTAAGCTCTGGAATCCCGGCGGCTCGACGTCACATGCACCTGGCGTTGTTTTCCAGACCAATGGGTCGCGTACCATGGCGCAGTTCGGCCGCCAGACAGTTGAAAAACTTTATGGTCTTCGCCATGGCGGCGAGGCCTGTTTCCTCAAGGTGGGCAGCCTCGAGATCGCAACGACGCCTGAGCGCCTGGCCGACCTTTACCGCAGAGCAGGACTGGCCATGTCCGCCGGGATTAATGCGCGTGTGATTTCTCCTGAGGAAGCGTTGAAATTGCATCCGCTTCTTGTTAGCGATAAATTGCTGGGTGCATTATACGTGTCCGATGATGGGATCGCTCGAGCGAAATTGGCTGACGAAGTGATGGGTGAGCGGTCGATCAGCCGCGGAGCGCGATTCATTGCAAATTGCGAGGTCCTTGCCATCGATCAGAGCGACGGTCGAGTCACCGGTGTTCAAACAACACAGGGATCATTCCCGGCGAATATCGTTGTTTCCTGCGCTGGAATATGGGGACCGAAGATTGGAGCGATGGTGGGCATGCCGAAGGCTATACAGCCGTTGGCGCACCAGCTTTGCTATACAGCGCCTATGCCTGACCTGGCCTCTTACAAGGGTGAAGCTGAATTGCCCGTGCTCCGTCATCAGGGTTCTGACCTTTATTTCAGGCAGAGAGGACAGAGTCTTGCGGTTGGTTGGTACGGACACCGGCCACTTCCTGTGAAGGCTGAGGACATCCTTCCCTGCGAACTCGCTGAAGTAATGCCGAGCCAGATGCCCTTTACTCCCGAGGAATGGAAAGGTGCCATGGAGGGTGCTACCGAAATCATCCCCGCACTGAAGGGCAGCGAGATTGCCGAATCGATGAATGGTTTGTTCTCCTTCACCGTGGACAACTTCCCCCTGATGGGTGAATGGTCGGGGTTGAAGGGTTTCTGGGTTGCTGAGGCAGTATGGATCACCCATGCATGTGGCGTGGCACGTGCGATCGCCGAGTGGATCGTCAATGGCCATCCCGTACTGGCCGTGCATGAATGCGATGTGAATCGTTTTGAAGCCCACCAATTGGGGCCACAACATATCGAAGAACGCGGTGCACAGAACTACGTCGAGGTGTACGACCTAATGCACCCGCTGCAGCCTATGGAGTCGCCACGTCCCCTCCGCACCACTGGTTTCTACCAGCGCCAGCAG
>Ga0193728_1000022_pt1 | contig 64088 bp, 49 predicted proteins | sample U1c1metaG_FD_143037 | JGI IMG/M metagenome (GOLD analysis project Ga0193728, IMG submission 143037) | Soil microbial communities from a riparian zone of the East river system, Colorado, United States - U1c1 | ecosystem: Environmental > Terrestrial > Soil > Riparian zone | place: USA: East River... | reverse complement strand
GTTTCACCGTGGAGCCCCCAAATCCCGTATTGCGATGCACACCGCAGAGCGTTGCGGCGCACACTCTTTATGAAAATGCCGATCCTTATATGTTGGTTGAACCGGGAGGACGTTTGGATACCACTGCAGCCACATATGAAGCAGTCAGCGACCGAGCCGTCCGCGTGGAGGGTGGCCAGTTTGTCCCCGCTAAATATACGGTCCGGATCGAAGGTGCCGCGCTGGCTGGTTATCGCTCCATTGTGATAGCAGGAATCAGAGACCCGCTGATCCTCGGGCAGCTTGATCCCTTTTTATCAAGCTTGCATTCGGCAGTGGAACGAAAGATTGCCGACAATTTGTCACCGCCGCCGGGAGCGTACAGCTTGAATTTTCGAGTATATGGCCGGGACGGGACACTGGGTCCACGTGAGCCCAATCCCAAACTGGAAGGCCACGAAATCGGACTGATTATCGACGTGGTCGCATCCTCACAAGAGTTGGCCTCGGACATTTTGCCGCTGGTGTGGCATTCCGGACTGCACCATCCCATTCCCGAATATCAGGGACTTATCAGCAATTTCGCGTTTCCATTTTCGCCGCCCGGAGTTGACGTGGGGCCGGTGTATCGATTCTGTGCCAACCATGTGTGGGAGCTCTGTGAACCTTGCGCCCCGTTTCGTACTACGTGGGAAACTTTTTAGGAAAGACTCATGCGAGAGCTCTGGCAATTCACGAGATTGATCCGAAGCAAGAACGCCGGGCCCTTTGAATTGACTTTTGACATCATGTTTAAAGATCGCGCCGGTTATGACCTGGTTCTAAAGAGTGGCGTGTTGTCAGCGGAATCGATAGCCAAAATCTATGGCGTGAAATTGGAAGAAATTCGACTTTTTAATATTGAGCAAATTTTGACCGTCAAGTTTTCCATTCCCCGTAAAGTATTTTCGGGCGATGTCGCCGATACCGATGTGTATGGCGGTCAATTCCATGGTCCGCTGGTTCGCCTGCTCATCGATGAAGCCTCATGAGATTCTTGATACTAAACATAAATTAATATGGGTTTTAAGTTCGGGGGGCGCGTCGTGAAGTATGCTCTCCGAAAGAAATAGGCTTGGCTCGCTACATCAGCCGGCTGTTGGCCGTTTCATACAATTGATAAACCGTAACATTTTTGTGCAAAAGTAAAATTTCGGAGGTCGCCATTCATACAGGCCGCCATTTTCTTCAGATACCCGGTCCCAGCAACATACCGGATCGTGTGCTGCGCGCCATCGATCGCCCGGTGATGGATCATCGCGGAACTGAATTTGCCTCCATCGTGAAAGAATCTTTGGAGGGCATGCGGAAAATTGTCCAAACCCGCGGTCTCATAGCGATGTATCCAGCTTCAGGATCCGGGGCCTGGGAAGCGGCCATCGTAAACACCCTCTCGACGGGCGACCGAGTGCTGATGTTTGAGACGGGACATTTTTCGAGGCTGTGGCGGCAGGTTGCCGAGCGATTTGGAATTCGCGTTGATTATCTCCCTGGCACGTGGCGCACAGGCGCGGTAACTGCAGATATCGAAGCAAAATTGTCTGACGACAAGAACTACGAATATAAGGCTGTGATGGTGGTACACAATGAAACCTCCACCGGAACAACCAGCAAGATTTTTGAAATCCGCCGAATGATGAACCGCCTAGGACATCCGGCTCTATTGATGGTCGATTCAGTTTCTTCCCTGGGCTCGATTGAGTATCGCCACGATGAGTGGGAAGTCGACGTCATGATTGCGTCGTCACAAAAAGGCTTGATGCTGCCTCCCGGTCTTGCATTCAACGCGATTTCTGAAAAAGCGATGGCTGCCAACAAGGCGGCGAAACTGCCGCGATCGTATTGGGACTGGCAAGAGCTCCTGGAGTTGAGTAGAAATGGCTTTTTCCCATACACCCCGTCCGTCAACTTGATTTTCGGGTTGCGTGAAGCAGTTCAAATGCTATTAGAAGAAGGCTTACCCAATGTTTTTTCGCGGCACCAGCGTCATGGAAACGCTACTCGCGCCGCCGTGCGCGCCTGGGACCTCGAACTTGTTTGCGAAGACCCCACAGAATATTCCAACACCGTTACAGCCGTTTTCGCGCCGGCGGGGCACAGCGCCGATGCATTAAGAGCAACTATTCTTGACAACTTCGATATGTCTTTAGGGGCCGGTCTATCGAAGCTGGCAAATCAAGTTTTTCGGATCGGGCATCTTGGACACTTTAACGATTTGATGCTGGCCGGTACGCTCGCCGGAGTGGAGATGGGGCTTCGCCTTAGCGGTATACCTCACAGCGAGGGCGGAATCATGGCAGCACTCGACTCTTTGGCGCCCAAGTCCAAGCCAGTCGTCGTGCGGGTATAGTTATGACGCTGCCGCGATACTCTGGCCTGGTTCGCAAGTGAGCGAAGCTTACTCGCGCCCAAAAATTTTCTCGGCAACGACAAATGTTTTGAGTCTACTGTGCATTATGTACGCACTAACGTACATCGACCGTAATAATGTCAGCACCGCGTCATTTGTTTTCAAAGAAGACTTGCATCTTACGAATACCCAGGTGGGCCTGGTTTTTTCCGCGTTTGCTTATCCGTATCTGATTTTTCAAATTGTTGGCGGTTGGGTCAGCGACCGCTTCGGTGCGCGGATGGCTCTAACGGTTTCCGCCATTATCTGGGGCGCAGCGACACTGTTAACCGGCAAAGCCAACGGGTTAACTGCTTTGGTGTGCGCTCGACTCCTCCTGGGCTTTGGTGAAGGCGCAACATTTCCAACAGCGACGCGGGTTATGAGCGATTGGCTGCCAGTGGAAAAACGCGGATTTGGCCAGGGCGTTACGCATGCAAGCGCGAGGCTCGGCAATGCTCTCACTCCGCCCATCGTGGCCTGGTTAATCGCATCTGTCACGTGGAGAGGATCGTTTATTATTTTGGGAATTGTCAGTCTAGCGTGGGCTCTCGCGTTTGGACTGTATTTTCGCGACGATCCGGCGTGTCACCCCGCTATCACTAGCCGCGAATTGGAAAGACTTCCCGACTATTCCGCAAAACAAAGAAGCTTAAGCAAGTCTGTGCCGTGGATGAGTCTGATGTGGCGAATGTTGCCCGTCACAGGGGTTTATTTTTGCTACGCGTGGACCTTGTGGCTATATCTGGCATGGATTCCATCGTATTTTCTTCATAGTTATGGCCTGAAGCTGCAGAACTCGGCGCTTTTCTCGGCTGGCGTATTTTTTGCGGGCGTTGTTGGCAACACATTGGGCGGAGTCGTCAGCGACCGCATATTAACCCGCACCGGAAGCCGCAATAAAGCTCGTAGAAACCTAGTGGTGTTTGGTTTCCTTTGCTCGCTAGCTTTCATGCTGCCTCTGCTGTTCTCGCAGAACTTAACTTGGGCGGCAATTTGTCTGAGCCTGGCGTTTTTCTTCTCAGAGTTCACCATCGGGCCGCTATGGGCCATTCCCATGGATATCGCGCCCAGGTTCGCAGGCTCTGCCAGCGGACTCATGAATACTGGGACCGCATTCGCCGCCATCATTTCTCCTTTAGTATTCGGATTCGTGATCGACAAAACGGGCAACTGGGATCTTCCCTTTATCGGGAGTATTGGACTGCTGCTTTTGGGAGCTATTCTAGCCTTCTGGATGAAGCCCGAGGAATCCCTTTGCGGGGCGGAGTTGCTGGACTACGTGCCTAAAAGTGCGGTGGTCAAGTGTTGACTCTTAGCGGCAATCCAATCGCCGAAGTTATTTTCACTGTATCCCACTAACCTAATCGTGCGACCGCTCTCTCCACTGCCGCTAAGCTCTCACGCCAAGCCAATCGATGTATTTGACCAAGCGGCTGTATTGGAAACGGAATTGAAGCGCACGTTAAAGGGAGAGGTTCGCTTTGATCGTGGCAGTCGCGCGCTTTATGCCACCGACGGCTCAAATTACCGCCAAATTCCCATCGGGCTTGTAGTTCCGCGTGATGATGCAGACGTAATCGCCACAGTGACGGCTTGCCGAAAGTACGGCGCGCCGGTATTGGCCAGGGGAGCGGGCACGAGTTTGGCAGGGCAGTGCTGCAACGTCGCCGTGATCCTCGATTTCACGAAGTATATGAATAAGATTATCGAAATAAATATTGAGCAAGGATTTGCGCGCGTGCAGCCGGGCGTCGTTCTAGATACTCTGCGCAACCAGGCGGAGAAGCATCTGCTGACTTTCGCGCCTGATCCCTCAACTCATAATCGCTGCACCATCGGCGGAATGATCGGCAACAATTCTTGTGGCACACACTCGTTGCTGGGGGGGAAAACTGTCGACAACGTAGATGAACTGAGGATTCTGCTCTACGATGGGACGCAATTAACGGTTGCGGCGACCGGCGATAAAGACCTAGAGACAAAGATAAGTGACGGTGGGCGTGAGTCTGACATCTATACCAAGCTTCGGCTGATCCGCGATCGCTATAGCTCCCTGATACGCGCGCGCTTTCCGCAAATTCCTCGTCGCGTGTCCGGCTACAACCTCGATGAACTGCTGCCGGAACGTGGGTTCCACGTCGCTCGAGCTTTAGTTGGAACCGAGGGCACCTGTGCGATTGTTTTGGAAGCTAAGTTGAAATTAATTCACAGCCCCCAACACAGAACTCTCGTTGGTATCGGTTACGAAGACGCTTTCGTGGCTGCGGATCATGTGCCCGAAATTCTGGAGTTTCAGCCTATCGGTCTCGAAGGTTTTGAAGGAAGTATTGTGGACGGGCTCAAAAGTAAGGGAGCGGCACATATCGATCTCCTCCCTGAAGGCCGCGGAATTTTGCTGGTGGAATTCGGTTCCGATGATCCCGCTCAAACTGAGACCGTTGCAAACAGCTTGGTCAAGCGCTTGAAATCTTCAGATGCAACTCCCGCTGTGCGGATTTACACAAAGCGTGAAGCAAAACATGTATGGCACTTGCGCGAAGCGGGGCCGCGCGCTGCCGCGTTTGCTCCTGGGGCAGTGGCGGAGTGGGAAGGATGGGATGACGCCGCGGTCGCGCCAGAAAAGTTGGGCGGCTATTTGCGCGACATCAGAAAATTGATGAGCGAGTTCAACTATCGCGGTTCGTTTTATGGGCACTTCGGGCATGGTTGCATTCACATGCGAGTGAGCTTCGATCTGCAAAGTGAGAACGGGATTCGAAAGTATGGTGAGTTCATTGATCGTGCCGCAGATCTGGTAATCAGCTATGGCGGATCGCTTTCTGGGGAACATGGCGACGGACAGTCGCGTGGCGCACTGCTTCCAAAAATGTTCGGCCCTGAGCTGATGCAGGCCTTCAAGGAATTCAAGGCCACCTGGGACCCTGACAATAAGCTGAATCCGCACAAAGTGGTACATGCGTATTTGCCAACGGAGAATTTGCGACTGGGCGCGGACTACAAGCCTCTGGAGCCCAAAACCCATTTCGCCTTTGCGGCCGATGACGGCTCCTTGGCGAAGGCCACGTTGCGATGCATCGGACTGGGAGCCTGCCGTAAGCAAGATGGTGGCACGATGTGTCCAAGTTACATGGTGACCCTGGAAGAAGAGCACAGCACTCGCGGCCGGGCCCATCTGCTTTTTGAGATGTTGCAGGGAGAAGTTATCCGGGAAGGCTGGCGAGACGAGCACGTTAAGAAGGCTTTGGATCTGTGCCTGTCATGCAAAGCATGCAAATCGGAATGTCCCGCGAATGTGGATCTGGCCACCTATCGCGCAGAGTTTCTATCGCATTACTACGAAGGCAAGGCGCGACCCTTATACGCGCACGCGTTTGGCAAAATTGATCGATGGGCGCGAATGGTGTCGCCCATTTCTGGCCTCATTAACTTTGTGAACAGCAGTCGCATGCTGCGACCAATCGTGAATCAATTGCTTGGATTGGCCACCAAGCGCGAAATTCCTCAGTTTGCCGCTGTTAGTTTTCAGCGCTGGATGCAAAATCGTCAGCCCACGATAGACCCAATTGAGAAAACATCTTCGGCGACCGCAGAACACCCGGAAGTCATTCTGTGGGCCGATACCTTCAACAATTATTTCCATCCGGAAACGAGCCGCGCGGCTCTCGCGGTGTTGGAGGACGCCGGATTTCGAGTCACGACACCACGACAACATTTGTGTTGTGGACGCCCGCTATATGATTTCGGAATGCTCGATGAGGCGAAAAACTATCTTGTCCGCATTTTGCAAGCCATGGGCTCCCAAATCGACGCAGGATTGCCCGTGGTTGTGCTGGAGCCAAGCTGCGCGTCCGTTTTTCGAGATGAACTGGTTAATTTATTGCCGAATGACGAACGCGCTAAAAAGCTGCGCGCACAGACTTTCCTGCTTGGTGAATTTCTGGAGCAGCGGGCTACTGCTTATAAAGCCCATCAGCTGGTGCGCCGCATTCTAGTTCACGGCCACTGTCACCATAAAGCCTTAATGAAAATGACCGATGAACTTTCATTGCTGCAAAAAATGGGAGCGGAAGTGCGCTCGCCGGATGCGGGCTGCTGTGGGATGGCTGGCGCGTTTGGATTTGAGAAAGATAAGTACGAGGTTTCACAGGCCATCGGAGAGCGGGTGTTGCTGCCGGCAATACGTCAAGAGTCAGCAGAAACGCTGATCGTTGCCGATGGTTTCAGTTGCCGCGAACAAATCAAGCATGCGACGGGACGAAACGCGCTGCATTTAGCCGAAGTATTGCAACTGGCGATGAAAGAAAGACGCGCGCCGTAATAGCTACACGTGTCTTGAATCTTTGAGATCGTCAGGACGCGAGCGGCTCGCCAGAAGTGATCGGTTGGTCGGCATCGACAAAAAACCAAGCCAGTCCACTGACTACGGTAATAGCTGCTGCCAGATTGAGAGCGGGAGTCCAACCAAATTTCGCAGCGACGTAGCCGGTTAAAACCGGTGAAACCCAACCTCCCAGGCTCCCAAACGTCGACATGCTACCTGAGATGGAACCCGAGAACTTTGCGGAAATATCATTACATGTAGTCCACAAAACCGCGGACGCCGCGAAATTAAACCCCGCGGCAACCGCCAACTGCACAAGCGCCAAAGTATTATTCGCAGTTTGGCTGCCCGACCATAACAGCAGCGCGGAACCCGCGATCGCCAGCCACGCCGAACTGCGCCGGCCCATACGCTTGCCTAGTCTTTCTACCGTGCGGTCCGACAACCAGCCCCACAGCGGAACCATAAACACATTGGCTACAAATGGAGCGGAAGCCCAAAAACTCGCTTTGCTGATGGTGATGCCACGGGCCTTCATCAGATAAACAAAAAACCACGTAAAGAAAATATATACCGGGTACACCAGACAGAAATGGCTGATCATCAGCGCCCAGATTGAACGGGTGGACAGGATTGCTCTCCATGGGACTACCCTGACTTTCGTAGTTAGTGATGCGCCGTCTCTCTCAATTTTGCCGGGCCCGTGAATGAGAGCAAGCTCTGCGGCGTTCACGCGTGGATGATCTTCCGGGCGGCTAGTTACGTACGTGTAGCAAACAATCGCCAACGCCGTCCCTACCGCACCCGATACAAAAAAAGATGCTCGCCAACTCCAGCGTCTTATCAACCAGGAAATAAAAAATGGTGCGACGACTCCGCCTACTCCGACTCCTGCCAGAAAAATGCTGGTGCCAAATGCGAGTTCCTTCTCGGCCAGCCAGTAGGCCATCAATTTATTGCCTACTGGCAACGCCGCAGCTTCACCCAGACCCATCGTGAAGCGTACGATAGCAAACGCCCACACTGGTCCCAGAAAATTTAAAATTGGCAACCTTGGGGCGATGGCTGTGAGCGCGGTAAAGACGGAAAACCAAAGAATAGCTGCGGCTAAGACCCGACCCGGACCGTAGCGGTCTGCAAGCCATCCGCCCGGCACGTGAAACACGGCGTATCCCAAACTGAACGCGCCGAGTATCCAACCCATGCTCTGGGTGCTGAACTTATATTCGTCGAGAATGAACTTTGCGACGATCCCAAGATTTAACCGGTCGATGTAGGTGACGCCAGCGACGATTGCCAACACAAGGACAATCCGCCAACGCACGCCGGTGGATGTCAAATCGGTCACGAATAACTCATGTACTCCTGAAGGCCGTAATTTACATCTACCGCAAAAAAGATCGACAAAAGTTATTCCGGCAATTCCCGCGTTTTCTCTTTTTGTACCGCTTGCAATGCCTGCGGATTGAGCCCCAAAGCGCGCAGAATTGTCGGAGCAATTTGGGTGGTCTGTACCGGAGTCTTGATTACTTGCGGTCGCGAGCCTGGACCCGCCAAAAGCAGCGCGACGTTGATGTCTTGCTTGTGGAATCCGCCATGCTCCGCCAGAAATTTGGTGTCCGCCTCCATATAGAGCCCGCCTAATCGAGGTACTAGCAGGATGTCTGGAGTGCGTGAATCGCGGAGCGGGTCATTGAACATCAGCTTGAGCGATTCCCCGGCAAGAATTTCCTCGACGTCCGTGGCAGATTCGTTTTCAGGCTTACTCAGGGTATCGACGACCTTTTGAGTCTGGCCCTGGTCTTTGAGCCAGACTGAAGCGAGATCGCCATCCTGATACGCAAACGTCAGCGCTCCCGGATGCGACGTCTTCATGATTCCTTCGAGGATAGTATCGGCGACCAGTTGACGCTTCCTGGGATCCATCGGTGACTCGCCGTGTTTGGAAGTGACAATCACTAGCGTGGATTCTTCCAGATTTCGCTGGCGTAGCGCCGCCATCAACTTGCCGATGGATTCGTCGGTATGTCGCAGGGTTTCCGAAAGAACATCGCTGGGAGTTCCCATTTCGTCGGTGTAGCCACCCAACTTCTGACCCATGCTGAACGCCTGAAGTGAAGTTCCAAAGAGATTAGGAGTCGGCGCATCCTTTGAACCCGTATGATCCTTGCCGTTAATTTCGTGCAATACCGCTTCTATTTTCTTGTCGTCGAAAATCTCCGCTGCTTTCACATCGCGACTGGCGCCCGAGGCCGCCAGCTCGGGAGTGAAAAGGTCTTCAACCCCTTTACCCGACGGGCCGTTGACCATTTCGTAGGAAGGATGCTTGTCTACCCAGGCGGTACGCATGTTTGCTTGGTGAACGACCTCAAAAATTGTGTTTACGCGAAGATAATCGTGCGGATACACAGGAGAGCAACCCCTGGTTGGGTCGAGGGGAAGCTTCGCAGGATCGATGCCGCCGCCATCGAACTGTTTTTTATTTCGATCGATGCCGCTGTCCCAAACAATTTCCGTGCCGCTTGTTTTGCAACCAGACCCGGCAGGCGACAGGTCGCGCGCGTAGGCCCCTTCGTACCAGAGCCCAGTGGAAATGGGAGAGCCACCGGTGACGATAGACATCAAACCAGGAAACGAATCAGAAGGCTTGGACGTGGACGCCTGTGTGTAGGTAACTCCGCGAGAGCTCAATTGGGCGAGATTCGATTGCGGATTTGATTTTACGAAATTGGCCAGATCCAAAGCGTGTAGCCCGTCCAAGCTGATAAGCAACACATGCTTGATCTTCCCGTGCGCGGGAGTCGCAGAAAGCCCACCGCGGACAGAGATGATCCCGACCAGTGAGGCGAATGCCACGACGCTCGCAGCAATAGCACTTTTCTGAGTGAACAGACGACTTGAGTTTCTAAAATTGAACAGGGACAGAACCTCTCGATTTGCTGCGACCGCGCTATTTTTTATACTCAACGGTGCTCTCCTCGATCCGGTAGAACTCTTCGAGTCCTATGGTGTCCTCTATCTCCTTACGCACTTTCCTGAATACCTCCTGTTCCATTCCGGTCTGGCCGGTCTCTTTGAGGCGAACGAAAAGCTCTTTCACGGATTTGAACATAACGGTGATCGCGCTGATCGCGTCGTTCACCATCTTGTAACCCATGTCTTCCAGTTCCCGAATGCCGAAAATAGGTCTTCCAAGGCGGTTACCTTCGCTGTTGACGTAAATCAACGGGGTATTCACCTCGTGTGGCGCCTGGCGAACCTCGCTTGCCGTGTTAGGGAAAATCATGATCAGATCGGCGCCGGCTTCGGCGTAAAGGTTTGCCCGGCGGATCCCTTCGGCAAACCCATCGGTGCGCATCGCGTCGGTACGAGCGGCGATGACAAAACCTGCATCGCGACGGCTCTTCGTTGCGTAGCGAATTTTCTCGCACATCTCCTCGGCGGGGATGACGTGCTCCTGGCCTTTGTGGTAGTGCACACGCTTGGGGAATACCTGATCCTCAATGTGCACGGCGGCAGCCCCGGATTGCTCCAAGACTTGTACCGTACGCATCACATGAACTGCATCCCCGTAACCCGCGCCTCCGTCGACCATGATCGGAATATTCACGACAGCAGTCATGCGTCGCGTAGCCATAGCAACTTCCTCCAGGCTGAGCAACGGCTCTGGAACACACGAACTCGCGCCCAGTGCGTAGCCACCAAGGTCCAGAGCGCGAAACCCAACTTGCTCGGCAATTTTTGCGCTGAGCGGGTCGTAGGCGATCGGGGCGTGAATGATTCCCGGGGATTTTAGCATCTCTCGAAACACATCCGTCATGCTCTTCAAGGTCTTCGCTCCTTTATTGCTTTAAGAACTTAGAACCGGTTTCGGCGGTAAATACTCTCTGCTAGGAACCTCCACGTTGTTGCTAGCATCTACAAAAATCCACACAACCCCGGCAGTAAAACTCATCAGCGCGCCAAAATCTAGCGCCTTCGTCCAACCAAATGTCGTCGCGATGTAGCCGGTGAGAACCGGCGCGATGCCTCCCGCGCTGTTCGCACAGGTATTCATCAACGCGGAAAGCGAGCCCGAATGGTTTGGAGCCAGATCGATGCAAGACGCCCACCAGCTGGGTGCGGCAAAATTGCTGAAGCCCGCAGCACCCGCGAGGAGCAGAATCGCTGCCACACTGTTTCCCATGTGACTCCCTAACCACAGCAGCAGCGCGGACGTCGTCATGCCGATCCACACGATGCTCTGCCGACCTCGCTTGGTACCAAATCGTTGGACGGCTCGGTCAGACAACCATCCGCCAATCGGGGACAAAATTGTCATAGCGATGAAAGGCGTAGTGGTCCAAAGCCCGCCCTTCGCAATGGTGAGTCCGCGAACGCGTGTGAGGTAAATGAAAAACCAGGTGAAGTAGATGAACGGGGTGTAGCCGTGAAAGAAATAACTAGTCAGCAGGCCCCACACCGACCGATTGGAGAGAATGTTTCGCCATGGCGTTTTAGTGGATGCGTTTGGCCCACTGCCAGATTGATGGTCCGCAGTGAGAATCTCAAGCTCCGCGGAATTTATTCTCGGATGTTCTTCTGGACGATTGGTGGAAAACAGAAACCACGTTATGGCTATGACAACCGCGAGGATGCCGGAAACGAGAAATGACGAGCGCCAACCCCATCGCTGCATGGTGGCGGCAAATAATGCCGGAGCCATCACACCACCCGCACCCACTCCGCCGAGCAGCAAGCTGCTCCCGATCCCGCGTTCGCTCTTGGTAGTCCAGAACGCGACCATCCTGTTGGCGTTTGGGTAGCTTGCAGCCTCGCCAAGGCCAGTCAGAAATCTGGCTACGCCGAAGGTCCATGCCAGATTCAATGAGAGACGCAATGCCAAGAAGGGAACTGCGTTCATCGCAATTGTGAGCGTGGCCCACCCTAGCATCGCGAGTGTAAGTGTTTTTCGCGGACCAAACCGATCCGCCGCCCAGCCGGAAGGAATTTGAAACAATGCATATCCAAAAGCAAAAGCTCCAAATATCCAACCCATGGCTTGAGTCGAAAGATGAAATTCTTCCTGTATCGATTTTCCGGCAATTCCCAGATTCAAGCGCCCGAAAGCGGTTACCACCATAATCAGAGAAAGAATGGCCAGGATTTGCCAGCGAACCGAAGTAGGACGTTGACTGCTCAGTTGAATTCTCATCCTTTTTGCTGACTTGGGCGCACGCGCGTGACGGCCGGAATTTAAGTGGCTGAAATTTCAACGATGCGCGGATGCTACGTCGCGAGAATTTTCGAGTCAACGCCGAATCGCACCTGACAAAGGAACGTGAACCCCAAGATGAAGAATTGCCGCGTATTCTCCGCAAAATTACGCGTAGAGCCGCCTCGACTTAAACGAAAATTAATCTTCTTTTAAGTCCAAAAACGCGCGGATGATCTATTATTTCGGTGCCCGTTGAACATGCAAGTTCAATCCATTACGCAATTCCAAACATCTCAATCCCGGCGCGCCATCGGCAAGGGAGAAGCATGCCGGGCAAAAATTGCGTCACAAAAATTCAGGAGAAGAAATGAAAAAACCGTTTTTGGCATTCCTGGCGGCTCCTCTTTTATTCGCTGGTGCTATTAAGTCGGAAACCCAACCTCTGAAGCTGGTACAAACGATCAAGCTTCCGGCAGAAATTAAAGGACGCTTCGATCACTTCGCGGTGGACTTAGTTGGAAACCGGTTGTTCGCCACGCCTGAGGACAATCACGCCGTTCTGGTTTTTGAGTTGAAAAGCGGGAAATTAATTCACACCATTAAAGATATCGGCAAGCCTCACGCCATTCTTTATCGTGATGATCTGAAACAAATTTATGTTACCGACGGCGACGCTGGCGATCTGAAAATTTATGACGGAAAAACGTACGCCCTGAAATCCACCGTCAAGCTCCTTGAAGACGCGGATTCTATCGGATACGATCCAAAGACGAAATACTTGTACATCGACAACGGCGGTGGAGACGTGCACCAAACGTATTCCATGTTGAGCGTTGTGGATACCACCAGCGGGAAGAAAGTGGCGGATATCAAGGTTGACGGCGAAACCTTGGAAGCCATGGCTCTGGAGTCCTCCAGCTCCAAAATGTATGTGAACAACAAAGCCAAGAATCGCGTCGATGTAATCGACCGCGAGAAACGCGAAATTCTGACCAGTTGGCCGATCAGTAAGGGCAAAACAAATGTGGCCATGGCTCTGGATGAAGACAATCACCGCTTGTTTGTGGCTTGCCGCAGCGGCGACCTTGTGGTGTTTGATACCACTTCAGGGAAGGAAATCGCCACATTGCCAATCACCAAAGGTGTCGACGACTTGGTGTTCGACAAGGACAACAAGAGAATCTATGCGGCGGCCGACGGATTCGTGGACGTGTACCAGGAAGAAAGTCCGGACAGTTATAAGCTGGTCACTAAGGTTCCCTCCGGTCCATCGGCTCGGACAGCCAGGTTGGTGCCAGAATTAAAGCGCTACTTCGTTGCGGTCCCTCAGCATGAAACGACTCCGTCGGAAGTGCTGGTGTATGAAGTTCAATAAGTTTCTTCTTGCCGAGCAAATGAGGCACGGCTCTGCCAGTCGGGCCTCATGTTTTTCTTAACCGCATAGTATCGGTCACAGCCTAATTTGATGCGCGGAGAACTCCATTGAATTCCTGGATAGCACGTCTGTCGCTGCTGTTATTGCTTTTCGTCGGCGGTTTTACTGCTAACGCGCAAGTGAGCATTGTGGCGATTCGCGCCGGACATCTATTCGATAGCAATTCCGGCAAGGTCTTGGAGAACCAAATCATTCTTATCGAAGGAGAGAAAATAAAGTCCGTTGGTTCGGCGGACAGCACAACCATCCCTCCGGGCGCCCAGGAAATCGATCTAAGCAAAGCGACAGTGTTGCCGGGATTGATCGACGGTCACACCCATGTTTTTGGTTTTGGACTCGATGGCATCAAACCTGGTGGACCACCATTTGCGAATGCTGTTAACGACACTCGCGAGCTGCGCACGCTGTTGGCATTGGCCAACGCCCAAAAAGACATGCGCGCCGGCTTCACCACCCTGCGTGATCTGATGAGTCACGGTGGTGGCTACGCTGATGTGGACATCAAGAAAGTCATAAACCGCGGAATCTTTCCCGGGCCTAGAATGCAGGTTTCCACCATGGGGCTGGTTGCAACGGGGGAAGGAATAACAGGTTCTCCTGAAGTGAACTTGCCGCGCAACTATCAAACTGTCGACAGCCCTTGGGCCGCGCGTCAGGCGGTGCGTGAACAAATTCACTATGGAGCTGATTGGATCAAGTTTCATTCTACCGCTGATTATGAATTTGAGCCTGACGGCAGGTTATTTAGTGACCCTACTTTTACGAAGGAAGAAGTGGCAGCCATAGTCGATGAAGCGCACCGTCACGGGAAGAAGGTGGCTTGCCACGCATTCGGGGGTGAGGGTTTAAGGAACTGTATCGAGGCCGGCGTCGACACCATTGAACACGCCATCGAATTGGATGAAGCCCTGGCAGACGCGATCAAGAAGAAGGGCATCTACCTCGAGCTCACCGCGTATCACTACTCGCTTTCGGAATATACCGAAAAGGACGCGAAGTCTACCAGCGGGAAATACAGTTTGGAAGCCATGAGGGAAAAGAGTGGACGCCTAGCTATCTCCCGCGGGCTTAAGATTTCCTTCGGAAGTGGAGTTGGACCATTTCCGCACGGAAGCCAGGGTAAGGAGTTTGCGTATTTAGTGAAGTACGGCATGACGCCTGCACAAGCGATTCAATCGGCAACCATTGTAGCCTCGGAAATGATGGGCTGGCAGGACCGCATCGGGTCCATCGCTAAAGGCAAGTTCGCCGATATCGTGGCGGTTTCTGGCGATCCGCTGAAAGATATTACTGAGCTCGAACGCGTGGGCTTTGTAATGAAGGGCGGTCAAGTCATCCGGAACGATATTAAGTAGCGGCGAATCCTTCGAGCCCGCGTGTGGATCAGAGCTATTCGCCCGCTTAAGTCTCCTCCCAGTGTGGTTAGCAAGGTTTTATGCGCATTTTATTAGTCGAAGATGAAAGAAAAATTGCCAGCTTCATTGCACGTACGTTGAGGGAAAATGCGTACGTTGTAGACATTGCTGACACTGGCGAAAAAGCTCTGGCGCTTGGTAGTGACGCAAGCTATGACGCCATCCTTCTTGACGTTAGATTGCCCGGGATCAGCGGGATAGAAGTTTGCCAGGAACTACGCCAACGTGGCGTCGAAGCTCCGGTAATGATGCTCACCGCGCGAACACTAATAGAACAAAGGGTTGAGGGTTTAGACGCCGGAGCCGATGATTATCTGACCAAGCCTTTCGTCCTAGTCGAGTTTCTCGCGCGTGTCAGGGCACTGGTGCGCCGCGGTTTTCACAAAGGGAATGCCCGGCTTCGCTTTGCGGACTTGGAGCTGGATCGTCACCGCCGGCGCGCTACTCGCGACAACGAAATCATTCCGTTAACCTCCAAGGAATTCGCGTTACTGGAACTTTTGTTGTTACACGCCCCTGAGCTTGTAACACGCAGCGCGATTGTCGAACATGTCTGGGATTATCATTTCGAAAGCGAAACTAATCTGGTCGAGGTCTATATTAACCGTCTGCGCCAGAAGATAGATATGCATGGCGCCGCAAAACTCATCCACAATGTTCGCGGGATTGGATATTTTCTTGGGAATGCTTGAATAGCACGATGAACCCGAAAAATTTACGGCTTCGCATGATTGTATTGTTTTTGCTCCGTGATCGCCGGTCTTCTGGCCGTTTCCCTACCTGGCATTCTGGGTCGCGAGGCGCGGCCCTCCACTAACCGACAACTGCAAGAAACTGCTCGTCCGATTATCGCGGATTTGATTTCCGAGCCCCATGTTGAGGATAATCTCAACACCCCAGACGAATTCTTTATGCCCAAGACCTCGATAGCCCGGTGCGGCGCGTGCAAAAAATCTAACCTGGCCGCTGAATTTAAGGGGCATCGATACCCGCAGTAGCGAGCCGCCTTCGGTGTTGGCATAGACAACGACCGGCGGCACGTTGGCACCGCACGGATTGCATTTCAACAGGTTTCCGAGCCGCGCGTCTTGCTATGGCTCTAAAGATATGCTTTGCCAGCGTTCTTCATCGTTATTTTAACTCTCAGTCATTCCGCCCCATTGTTCCAGGTCGAATAAAAATTTTGCATCGTTGTAGCTAAATTTTTATTAATTCGCTGTTAAGGCATGAAAATTGACTTTGCGTTAGCCTCACGGGCAACTAGGGGGCTCTATGATTCCTCGTATTCGCTTGAGAATTTTCGCGTACCTCGTAAGCGTAGCCATTGCGCTGCTCTTGACCAACGCAACTCCGTCGCGAGCGCAGGTCGCCGGCGCCACACTCACGGGGACAATTACGGATTCTTCCGGCGGCCAAGTTCCAAATGCTCAAATTGTCATTAAGGATGTTTCCACAGGAGTGGAGCGCACCGTCACTACCAATAAAGATGGCTTTTACATCGCCGCGAACCTATTGCCCGCGGAATATCAAGTGACTGTTTCAGTTCCGGGATTCAACACTGAAATTAAAAATGGCATCAAGCTCAATGTCGGGATGGAACAAGAGTTCAACCTCGTGCTACAAGTCGGCACGGTAACTCACCGTGTCGAGGTTACCGCGGAAGCTCCGGCCGTGCAACTTTCGACTTCAGACATTAGCGCTACCGTCCAGGCCACCACCGTCCGCGAATTGCCCCTAAACGGTCGCAGTTGGACCGATCTCGCGGCGTTGCAGCCCGGCGTTGACACCATTCAGACGCAGCCAAGTTTTTCTTCGGGTGCGGATCGCGGCAATCGTGGCTTCGGTCAGCAACTGACCATTTCGGGTGCGCGACCCCAGCAGAACAACTATCGTCTGGATGGCGTCAGCTTAAATGACTATGCCAACGGTGCGCCCGGTAGCGTCCTCGGCGGCAGCTTGGGTGTCGACGCGATTCAGGAATTTTCAGTGCTTACCAGTAATTATTCCGCGGAATATGGGAAGACGTCTGGTGGCGTTATTAACGCCATCACCCGCTCAGGAACGGCGGCTTTTCATGGAAGCGCCTATGAATTTCTGCGCAACAGCGCTCTCGACGCCAGGAATTTTTTTGACGGTCCGCAAATCCCGTCGTTCAAGCGTAATCAATTCGGCGGATCCATCGGCGGTCCCATTATTAAGGAACGGACATTTTTCTTTTTCGACTACGAGGGTATTCGCCAGTCGAAGGGCATCACCGCAGTCACTACCGTTCCTTCACTCGATGCTCGCAACGGGATGATTCACGACTCGGACGGCAATCCAATCACTGTGACTATCGATCCCAATATCGAGAAAGCTCTGGCGTTCTACCATTTACCAAATGGACCAATCACTGATAATCCGGACATTGCGCAATACCGTTTTTCTGGCCAGCAGGTCGTCAATGAAAACTTCTACACCACCCGCCTGGACCATAAAATCTCGGAAAAAGACAGCATGTCCGGAACCTATTTGTTCGACAAAACTCCTTATACTTCGCCGGACGGTGTGAACGCCGTTCTTCTCCCCACCAAATCATCGAGACAGATTGCCGTCCTGGAAGAAACCCATATTTTCAAGCCGAGCTTCGCCAATAGCGCTCGCTTCGGATACAACTATGAAAACGTAGACAATAATACAGGAGCGAAAGCGCTGATCCCGGAGGCAGGGGATACTTCGCTCGGCACTTTCCCAGGAAGAACCGCGCCGCAGATCAACAACGTTGCCGGATTAACCAACTTCCTTGGCGGTGTTGGCGGCGAATCTGCCTATTTTTATCACTGGAACACCTTCCAACTTTACGACGATGCTTTTATTAACAAGGGCACGCATACCATCAAGTTTGGATTCGCCGCGGAGCGAATGGAGTTGGAGATTAAAGCCCTGTCCGATCCAAACGGAATTTTCCAATTTAAAAATTTGCAGGCGTTTTATGCCAATAACCCCAGTCGCTTTAAGGGAGGAATTGCCAGCACCCTTTCGCCCCGCAATCTTCGTCAGACCCTCGCGGGCGGCTACATCCAGGACGACTGGCGTTTTAAACCGAACCTGACTTTAAACCTGGGTTTGCGTTATGAGATGGTCACGGTGCCAACGGAAACCGCCGGCAAACTTGCAGTGCTGCGTAACCTTTCCGATGCCACGCCACATTTGGGCGATCCTTTCTTCAACAACCCCACGACGAAAAATTTCGAGCCACGCGTCGGTTTTGCCTGGGATCCCTTCCGCAACGGAAAAATGGCCGTGCGCGGCGGGTTCGGTATGTTTGACGTTCTGCCGCTTCCTTATCAATTCACTCTGCTAACCACGTTGGCCGCTCCTTTTTTCCAGTACACCTCCATTAACAACCCCGGCGTCGGATCATTTCCCAGTAATCTTCCGCCGCTTCCGGCCAACAAGTTGCGCGCAACTTACATCGATCCGAATCCAAAACGAAATTACGTAATGCAGTACAACCTCAATATCCAGTACCAACTGACTCCTAGCCTCACTTCACTGCTTGCCTATGTAGGCTCGCGGGGAATACATCAACCTTATCGTCCTGACGACGCTGACATCGTGCTTCCCACGCTAACGCCTTCCGGATATCTGTTCCCCAAAGTAGACGCCCTGGGAAACCTATTTACGCCGACATGTAATCAATTGGATCCCAACGGCAGTGACCCCGACACATGTGCGCCGCCGAATCGAATCAATGAAAACTACGGTTCGGTGCGTGGGATGTTTTACGAAGGCCAGTCTTACTACAACGCCTTGGAGGCGCAGTTAGCCAAGCGCATGAGCCACGGCTTCCAGGTGCAAGGTACATTCACTTGGGGGCGCAGTATCGATACCAGTTCGGCGACCGTTGCTGGAGATGCGTTTGGCAACTCCATCGCGAGCCCAAGCTTTTTCTTCAATCCAAGGGCTAGTCGCGGTGTATCAGATTTCAACGTAGCGCGCACGCTGGTGATCAACGGCCTCTGGGAACTACCCTCGCCGAAATCCATTACCGGGCCAGCTCGTTTTTTGACGGAAGGTTGGCAACTCGGGATTATATTTACGGCCAGCACGGGCATACCGTTCACGCCCACATTTGGTACCGGGGGCGACCCGAATGGGACATTGAGTTCAGACGATTGGGCGTATCCGAACCGTCTCGGTGGTTCTGGTTGCCAGTCGCTGACAAATTCGGGGAACCCCAACAACTACATCAAGACCCAATGCTTTGCCGTGCCTGTTGCTCCGAATCAGGCATTCTTTGATGCCAATTGTGACCCAGCCCCGCCAAGTCTCGGTGCGGCGCTCGCTCCCGGAGATCTCCGTTGCTTTAACTTGAAAGGCAACTCCGGCCGAAATATCGCAGTTTCACCGGGTCTGACGAGCGTTGATTTCTCGGTATTCAAGAACAACTACATTCGCAAAATTTCCGAGACTTTCAACATTCAATTCCGTGCGGAAATGTTCAATGTGTTCAATCATGCGAACTTCGCACCTCCGGTCACACCGGACAATACGGACATCTTCGATCCAACGGGCGCGCCAACTGGCGTAGCCGGACTCTTGACCAGGACTACAACCACCGCGAGAGAAATCCAGTTCGCCCTGAAGGTCATCTTCTAGCTGTGGTGGAGACCGCGGGGTTTTTGCGCGTAAGGCCCCAGATGGCGGCTCATCCTCATCTACGCAGGAAGAATTATCAGGTTTGGGCAGGTTAATGTTCTGAATCACACGAATTTCGCTCCGCCGCTCGACAATCGAAATATCTTTGATTCGGCCGGAACACCGATCGGCAAAGCGGTCCTCGTCACCTCTACACAAACGCCGTCTCGACAGATTCAGTTTGCTCTTAAGATGATCTGGATAAAGAAGCACCGTCGATCACACAATAGCCTCGATTTTCATCCCAAGGTCACGACTGCCGACGGACATTGCCGTGAAGAGGGCACTTCCGCCCAACAGCGACAATCAGGTAAATCTCACTCGTGTGTATCTAGAATCGCAGGTTGATCATCGATGAGGTTGTGCGCGCCTATGGCATGCGTCGTTTTTGAAGCGTATTTGCACGTCTGCGGCACCCCGTGGGAAGGCAATGAATACCACGACGGCGATAAGGCAGTCTGGGCCATGTCTTATGCCCGTCACTGATTGTCGACAGCCACGGCCCCATCTAAGGGCTTGGTCTCACATATGAAGTTTGACTGTCCGTTCGCTGCTAAGAGTTTTTAGACGATCTTCCTGACGGGACCCCAGTTGGACCCTGAGACTTGCCATAAAAGCGCTGCTGGAGTGAGTTGCAACAGATTCTCTTTGTGATATACAATCGGAATGTATATCAAGGGGGGGGGCAATTGCGGGTATCTAAATGGGGGAATAGTCTGGCAGTGCGGTTGCCCACGGCGGTGGTTAACGCGCTTGATCTCAAAGAAGGCGACCAAATCGAGATTCGAATTGCTCGTGAGCGGGTGTTCGAAGTGAGCCGCGATCAAAGCAAATCTCACGCGCTCGCTCGTCTACGCAAACTGCGACGTCCTTTGCCTCCTGGATTTGTTTTTGATCGAGAAGAGGCCAATGCCCGCTAAGGCTTTCTTCGATACGAATGTGCTGATCTATGCTGTGGGGCACGACGATCAACGCAGCGCGCAAGCTGAGGAACTCCTCGCATCAGGAGGAGTAGTCAGCGTGCAGATCTTGAACGAATTCGCCTCTGTGGCTCGCCGAAAAATCTTAATGTCGTGGAGTGACGTGACGGAAGCGTTGGATGCTTTTCGAGTTCTCTGTCCTTCTCCGCTGCCCATCACCATTGAAATGCACGAAGCGGCACTCAAAATTGCGGAGAAGCACGGGTACAACATCTATGATGCGCTGGTCGTTTCCGCTGCATTGGAAGCCGGATGCGCGACTCTCTATTCCGAAGACCTTCACGATGGCCAGACAATTGATGGACAACTCACCATTCGAAATCCCTTCGTTGGATTATCCGGCTAGTAGGACGCCCGACACTGCCGGTCTATTCCCAAGCTTCAATCGAACAACTAGGCGGCCGTGATTTGCCTCCAAGCCGAACGCGAACTCGTACTGCTTCGGCGCCGCAGGCCGGCGACGAAATAGACGCTGGATAAGGAAGAAAGACGGTTAACCTACGCGTCGGTTACTCGCGAGCCATCATGCTGAGCGCCGAGGAATTCCAAAATCGCCTGGTGGGCTGCAGCAGGCTGGTCGGTCTCGAAGATGTGGCTGGCGTGGGGAATCAACACCAACTTAGCTCCCGGAATTCGCTCAGCGATTAATTTGGCGTTGTCGGCTGGAATGAGTCTGTCGGTTTCGCCGTGGATAACGAGCGTTGGGACGGTGATCTGCGCGATGCGGCTATACGCTTCCCATCCGAAAATGCCCTGCAACTGGCCCGCATAACCCTGTGGGGTGGGGTACCACTTCATGCGGATAGCCATATCTTCGTTGATGCGCTCGCGGGGAGTGGCGGGGTCATAAATGAATGGCGTGATAGCCTCCCGGGATTCTTCAGGTGTCATGCCTTGACGCAACAGGGTCTCTATTACTGCGGCTTCGGCTCGCACGGCATCGGGCCCGCCCGCAGCGGTGCAACCCAGAATCAACGAGCGCACCCGCTTCGGATATTGAAGCGCAAATTCCTGCGCTATCATGCCCCCCATGGACAGACCAAATACATGCGCGGCCTCCACACCCGCAGCATTCAGCACCGCGGCTCCGTCGGAGGCCATCGAGGGCATGGAATAAACGCCCGAAGGCACCTCGCTTTGTCCGATGCCGCGATTGTCGAAAGCAATGGTGCGGTAGCGTTGGGCAAGAACAGGCCGGGTGCGATGCCACATATAGGAGGGATAGCTGAGGCCTATGATAAGCAGCAGAGGTTCGCCGGAACCGCATTCATCCCAATATATTTCGACTCCTTCGTTCATAACGAATGGCATGGAAGTCTCCAGTTACATGCCCCGCGTATGGAAATATGATGGTTTAACACAGATGAATGTGACTAACGCGATTTCATTGTATATAATTCGCCTCGCTATGCCAAATCAAGAAACGCTGTGCCAGGTGGCTGACCGCATCGCCACGATTACGCTCAACCGTCCGGACAAACTCAACGCCTGGACTGCCGTCATGGAAAGCGAAGTGCGCTCCGCCGTGGAAGAGGCGGAGCGCGATGAAAATGTTCGCGTCATTGTCCTGACGGGGGCGGGACGCGCGTTCTGCGCCGGCGCAGACATGTCGGTCTTGAGCACCGTCGCCGAAAAGGGACTCGATGCAGCGCGGACGGCGCAGGCGGTGCAAAAGACAGAGAGCAAACCCGATGGTGTTCGAGATGACTTTCGACACAAATATTCGTATTTCCCGGCTGTGACGAAACCCGTGATTGCCGCGATCAATGGGCCGGTAGTGGGATTGGGTTTGGTGATTGCTTTGTATTGCGATATACGGTTTGCTTCTGATGCCGCGCGATTCGGGACAACTTTTGCCCGGCGAGGACTTATAGCCGAGTACGGAATGGCGTGGATGCTGCCGCGCCTTGTGGGACACGCAAATGCGCTGGATCTGTTGCTCACCGCCAGAATGATCGATGCAGCGGAAGCGGTGAGAATGGGACTGGCGAACCAAGTCTATCCGCGCGACACATTCATGGAGAAAGTGCGGGAGTACGCAATAGACCTGGCGTCGAACGTCAGCCCGCGGTCGATGCGGATCATCAAGCGGCAAGTGTATGAAGCGATGTTTGAAACGCTGACACGCTCGTTTGAACGATCTGAGCAAGAAATGCTGGCCAGCTTGCAGTGCGCGGACTTCAAAGAAGGTGTTGCACATTTCGTTGAAAAACGCGCACCGGTGTTTACCGGAAAATGAAGAACCCTCTATGAATTTCGAGGTCGGTGAAAAGACCAAGGAACTACAGAAGCGATTACAAGCTTTCATGGATTCCCATGTCTATCCGAACGAGGAGAAATTCCACGCAGAGATCGCCCAGGCGCGATGGAAACCCACGCGAATTGTCGAAGAACTAAAGGCCAAGGCGCGGCACGAAGGATTGTGGAATTTATTCTTGCCGCAGGACAAGAATGGCGCGGGCCTCACCAACCTCGAGTATGCACCGCTATGTGAAATGATGGGCCGCAGTCACATCGCACCAGAGATCTTCAATTGTTCAGCGCCAGACACCGGGAACATGGAAGTACTTGCTCGCTATGGCACCGCGGAGCAAAAGGAAAAATGGCTGAAGCCGCTGCTTGCTGGTGAAATTCGATCCTGCTTTGCAATGACCGAGCCGGACGTGGCGTCTTCAGACGCTACCAACATCAGCGCGAGCATCGTGGCGGACGGCGATAGCTACGTGATTAAGGGGCGCAAATGGTGGTCCTCAGGCGCAGGAGACCCGCGTTGCAGGGTCGCAATTCTTATGGGCAAGACCGATCTTTCCGCAGCCGCGCATAAACAGCAGTCCATGATTCTGGTGCCGCTCAATACTCCGGGCGTAAAGATTGTGCGGATGTTAATGGTATTCGGCTACGACCATGCGCCTCACGGGCACGCTGAAATCCAGTTCGAGGATGTGCGTGTTCCGAAGACCAACATGTTACTCGGTGAGGGCCGCGGATTTGAGATTGCACAGGGGCGGTTGGGGCCTGGCAGGATTCATCATTGCATGCGATGTATTGGTGTGGCTGAGCGAGCGCTCGAGACCATGTGCAGACGGGTGCAATCACGGGTGGCCTTCGGCAGGGCATTGGCGGAACAAGGAACGATTCGCGCGGATATCGCGATGTCTCGCATCGAAATTGAACAGGCGCGCCTGCTAACGCTAAAGGCGGCGGACATGATGGACAAAGTGGGAAACAAAGCGGCGCGATCAGAAATTGCCATGATTAAAGTCGTGGCGCCCAAAGTGGCGCTGCGGGTTTTGGATCGGGCGATTCAAGCTCACGGAGGCGCGGGCGTTTCGCAGGATACATTCCTGGCCAGCGCTTGGGCTGGGGTTCGGTCTCTGCGGCTGGCGGATGGACCCGATGAAGTGCACATTGAATCCATCGCCAAGTGGGAGCTGGGGAGGAACAATTAGCGCTCTGGATCCACGGTTTCGCGCTGATCCCGCAAAATGAGGCCTCCCACGCATTAGGTAACTGGCATGGAAAGTTCATGGCGCCACTGCTCATCAAAAATCCGCAAGCGCTGAAAGAAATGATGGGGCGTGAGATTGGTGTAACCGAGTGGTTCCAAATCACACAGCAACGCGTCCATCAGTTCGCGGAAGCCACCGAAGACCGGCAGTGGATTCATGTCAACCGCGAGCGGGCAAGCCAGGAATCACCTTACGGCACGACAATCGCACACGGCTTTCTCACATTATCGTTGATCAGCTATTTTGTGAAAGAGCTGATCGACATTCAAGACGGTGTCGGACTTGCCGTGAATTACGGCCTCAACCGGGTGCGCTTTCCCGCCCCTGTGCCTTCCGGTTCCAAAATTCGCGCGCGCATTTTTCTTTTGGCGTGGAAAGAATTGGTTGACTCCATAGAAGCGACCTTCAAGGTGACCATTGAAAGCGACCAGTCTGAGAAACCAAGCTGCGTAGCGGAGTGGATCGTCCGCTATTACGCGTGATGCCCCGGAAGCGTTAGACAACAAAATATAAATGCGTGCTAGGTGCGGCTCTAAATGTGTTGCGTTTGCGCGCACTCCCAAGAGGCACGGAGAAGCAGTTGAACTCTCTCGGGCATGGATGCAAAGCGCTTGTCGGTGGTCAGACCCTGGTGATAACGGTAATAAATTTGCTGCACGATGACTGCGAGTTTGAAGCGAGCGAACGTCAGGTAAAAAGCAATCTGCGAGGTATTGCAACCCGTCTGCCGAGCGTAATACTGCACGAATTCCGCGCGCGTAAAACTACCCGGTTGTGTCGTTGGTCCCCAGCGTAGGTGTTGCATCTCCTCAGGGTCGGTGGCGTCGATCCAATAAGCCAATGCGGTGCCCAGATCGGTGAGAGGATCCCCAATGGTGCACATTTCCCAATCGAGCAGGCCCACAATTTTCGCGATGTCCCGCGAATCGAGAATGAGATTGTCGTATTTGTAGTCATTATGAATTAGAGAAATGGAGGCCGTGACGGGCATGTGCTCCCGCATCCATGCCGCAATTTTCGGTGCTTCTGGGTAATCATGCGTTTTAGCAGCGAAGTATCGATCGGTCCAGCCGCGAACTTGCCGTTCCAAATATCCATGAGGTTTGCCCAGATCGGACAGACCCGCGGCTTCGTAATCCACGCGATGCAGGCGTATCAGGTTTTCGATAAAGGATTCGCTCAGGCGCCGTGCTGTTTCCGCCGGGAACTCCAGACCGGGCGGCAGCTGATGACGAAGGATGATCCCATGAATCGGTTGCATTAAGTAAAACGGAGCACCCAGCACATCCTCATCGCCACAATAGAGAAGCACCTCAGGAGCTGGACTATAGACAGCGTGAAGCTTGGACAACACGCGAAACTCGCGGTTCATATCGTGAGCGGACTTCACCTTGCTTCCGAAAGGAGGGCGTCGAAGAATCAGTTCCCGCGCCGCGAGTTGCAGTGAGTAGGTCAAGTTGGAGTGGCCGCTAGGATATTGGCGGACGTGCAGCAAGCCGGCTTCCTTGGGAAAATGTTCGCGCAAATACCGGTCAAGTTTCCTTAAGTCAAGTTCTTCGCCTTGCCGAACAGAAGTCGGATGGTCCAGGAAGTCGCTCATCACGCGCTCTTTTTACCGGCAGGTGAGCATCGCAGGATCATGGTTATGCCCGTGAGCGTTCCGTTGAGCATTAGAACTTCAGGAACAGTTGAGAAAACTCGCCCAGAGCGAACACTAGGCTGCTGCACCTTCTTCTTTTCCGACCTCTGCGAAGGTCCTACCTTGCTCCGCCAGGCGTTTCAACAGCGGCGCGGGTTCCCAAATTTCACCATGCTGCCGGTGGAATCCCGTGACGCGCTCGTATACCTGTTTCAGCCCTACGGTGTCGGCGTACCACATCGGACCGCCTCGATAGCTGGGAAAGCCATAGCCATTTATATAAATGATGTCGATGTCTGAAGCGCGCAGAGCGTAGCCTTCTTCCAGAATACGGGCGCCTTCGTTTACCAGCGCGTAAAGACAGCGGTCGGAGATTTCTTCGGCGGAAATTTGGCGCTGTGGGATGTCGGCTTCTGCTACCCAATCGTGGATTAATTGATCGACCACAGGATCCAATGTGGCGCGCCGGTTGGCGTCGTATTTGTACCAGCCTGCGCTAGATTTTTGCCCATAGCGGCCGATCTCGCAGAGTTTATCTTCCGCCAAGGGCTGGCGGATGCCGGGCTTTTCGAGATCGCGATATTCTTTGCGGATACGCCAGCCGACATCGAGGCCAGCGAGATCCCCGGTAGCTAGTGGACCCATGGCCATGCCGAAGTCAGTGAGGGCTTTATCTACTGCGGCAATGCCTGCGCCTTCTTCAACAAGGAATTGCGCTTCGCGGCGGTAGGGACCAAACATGCGGTTGCCTACGAAACCGCGGCAATTGCCAACCAAGACTCCAACTTTCCCAACTTTTTTCGCTAGAGCCATGCAGGTGGCGACCACTTCTTTGGAAGTAGCTTTGCCGCGAACGATTTCGAGTAAGCGCATCACATTGGCGGGGCTGAAGAAATGCATGCCAATCACGGACTCCGCCCGTTTCGTGGCGCTGGCGATTTCATCGATGCTTAGTGTGGACGTGTTGCTAGCTAGAATCGCGGTTGGTTTACACACGCGATCGAGGTCTTTGAAGATTTCCTTTTTCAGCGCCATGCCTTCAAACACAGCCTCGATTACCAGGTCCACGTTTGCGAACCCCTCGTAGTCAAGCGTTGGCTTAATGAGCTTGAGGCGTTCTTCCGCGACTTGTGAAGTGAAGCGGCCACGCTTTACAGAGTTTGCGTAGTTGGATTGGATCGTGGCTAGTCCGCGATCCAGCGCGGCTTGATCTGCTTCCTTTAGCAGAACGGGAATTCTCGCGTTGGCTAAAACCATCGCAATGCCGCCCCCCATGGTGCCAGCGCCGATCACGGCCACGGATTTTATCGGAATCAGTGGAGTGTCTTTGGGCACGTCGGGAATTTTGCTGACTTCACGCTCGCTGAAAAAAACGTGGATTAGCGATTTGGACTGATCGGAGAAGAGACATTCGATGAAAAGCTTTTGTTCCAGCTGGCAACCTTCCGCGAAAGGCATGGTGGTGGCGGCTTCGATAGCGTCTACGGCTGCGAGAGGAGCCTTCAGGCCGCGCTGTTTGGTTGCCGCATGGTCCCGTGCGCCGGCGAAGACGACCGTGTTTTCTGCTGGGTCGCCTAACTTGCCGTTGCGCTCGCGTGTTTTTGGAGCAGCCTTACCGGCGACTTCTCGCGCAAACGCGACTGCTCCCGTCAGTAGATCGCCGTCGATGATTTTATCGATGATGCCGAACTTTAGGGCTTCTTCGGCTGTCACGGGATTGCCGGAAGTGCACATTTCGACGGCTTTCGCTACACCGGCGAGTCTCGGAAGACGTTGCGTGCCTGCCGCGCCGGGGATGATGCCGAGCTTTACTTCTGGTTGACCGACCTGGGCGCTGGATAGCGCAACGCGGTAGTGTCCGGCCATGGCTAATTCAAGTCCACCGCCGAATGCGGTGCCGTGAATAGCAACGATGATTGGTTTGGAGCTGTCCTCGATTTTTAGCAGCAGCGGCAGCAGGCCCGCACCGCGCTTCTTGCCGGCGATCATCTTACCGAATTCCTTAATGTCGGCACCGGCCACGAAGGTGCGACCGCCACCGATTAATACAGCGGCTTTGACGGCATCGTCTTTCTCGATTTGATCCAGGGCTTCGGAGATGCCTTCAGGCACGCCGGGGCTTAGTGCGTTCACCGGGGGATTATTGACGGTGATTACGGCGATGTCGTTTTGCTTGGTTAATTGCACTAAATCGCTCATGGATTGATTCTCTCTGTTTGTCAGGAATTTTAGGCTGATTTTGCGGTGACGCCGGCGGCATCGATTACTAAAGACGCGATGCGCTCGCGATGAAAGGTCGCATCACCAAAGCCGTTTTCGGAGGCTTTGGCGCGTCGATAGTAGAGGTGCAGATCGTTTTCCCAAGTGAAACCCATGCCGCCGTGAATCTGGATGCCGCGATTGCCGACAGTGCGCGCGGCATCGCTCGAATACATTTTCGCGATCGAAACGGCGGTGCTCGCATCTGGCGCATTTTCTTCCAGCGCCCACCCTGCGTAATACACAGCCGAGCGAGAGCTTTCCGTTTCAAGGTACATGTCTGCACATTGGTGCTGCACGGCCTGAAACATGCCGATGGGTTTGCCGAATTGCTTGCGAGTTTTGGCGTACTCGACGGTGAGGTCCAGAGTGCGCTGCATGCCACCGACCAATTCTGCGGACAGCGCGGCGCTGGCAATGTCGAAAGCTCGCGGGAGATTGGTGGCCGGCCCCAGGTGCTCGGCGGGCGTGTCCTTGAATTCGACGGCGTAGAGCTTGCGAGTAAGGTCCATGCCTGACATTGGCGAAATCTTCAGGCCGTTGGCTTTGGCGTCCACAATGAAGACACCGTTGCGGGCGACCACAAGAATAAAGTCCGCGACGCTCGCGTCGGAGACGAAGAGTTTTTCGCCGGTGAGTCTGCCGTTAGCGGCGGTCAGCTGCACGTCGCCTAGATTCCAGCTGGCACTGCTTTCGAGGATGGCCACGGTGGCGCGGGCTTCGCCGCGACAGATGGGGGCCAAAAGTTTTTTCTTGTGGGCGGGAGAGCCAACCGCTTCCAATACAGAACCGGCGAGAACCACGGTGGAAAAAAAAGGACCTGGCAGAAGCGCGCGACCCGCTTCCTCCATAAGCAGCATCAGTTCGACTTTACCCAGTCCCACGCCGTCATACTCTTCCGCGTAAGTGATTCCGGTATAGCCTTGATCCGTAAGCTTGGACCAAAGTGCGGCATCGTAGGCGGTTTCTGTTTCCATCAAGCGGCGCATTTCCGCGCTGGGGCATTCGCCCGCAAAGAATTTACGAGCGCTGTCTTTCAGGAATTCCTGGCTCTCACTAAGACCGAATTGCATATAGCCCCCATCTGGTTTTCGCGCTACGGTTTTGCGCTAGTAGCTTCTGGGCAGGCCAAGAACGAAATGGCCGATGATGTTGCGCTGCACTTCAGACGTGCCCGCTTCGATGGTATTGCCGCGGGTGCGCAAATACCCGTAAGACCAGAGGCCGTTGTCGACGGCATGGGGATCGCCGCCCAGAAGCTGTCCGTAGGAACCTAGCAATTCTTGTGCAATTTGCTGCAGTCGCTGGTTGAGCTCGCTCCAGAATATTTTTTGGATTGACCCTTCGGGCCCGGGAACGCCGGTTGCCGAAATGCGGCTGAAGGCCCGCATCTGATTGAAGCGCATGATTTCGATTTCCGCGCTGCACTGCGCCAGTTTTTGGCGGATTAGCGGATCTTCGCTGGCGGGACGGCCGTTGTGCTGCACGGTGCGGGCTAATTCGATGAGGCGGCTGATGTAACGGTTGAAGGTTAGCTGCAGCCGCGCGCCATAGGAGCCGCGTTCGTACATAAGGGTGCTCATCGCTACGTTCCAGCCGTCGTTGACTTTGCCCAGAACGTTTTCTGCAGGGACGCGAACATCTCGAAAGAAAAGTTCGTTAAATTCGGATTCGCCGGTCATTTGTCGGAGTGGACGTACTTCGACGCCCAGAGATTTCATATCCACGAGCAGGGCTGTGAGGCCTTTATGTTTTGCGGCACTGCTGTCGGTTCGCACGATCAGCTCGCACCAATCGCCGACCCAGCCATAGCTGGTCCAAACTTTTTGCCCGTTCACGATGTAATGATCGCCATCCAGCTTGGCTTCCGTTTGCAGCCCGGCAAGATCTGAGCCGGCATTTGGTTCGGAAAACCCCTGACACCAGATTTCTTCCGCGCTCAAAATCTTCGGGATGAAGCGCTTTTTTTGTGCTTCGGTGCCGCACGCAATTATGGTGGGGCCAATAAGTCCGAGGCCTAGAGAATTGGCCATTGGCGGGGCTTCGACGCCCGCCATCTCTTCCCAGAAAAGCGATTGCTGCATCAAGGTGGCGCTGCGGCCACCATATTCCTTGGGCCAGGAGACGGCGGCCCAGCCACCGTCATGGAGCTTGTGCTGCCAGGCCCGCAGGTATGGAAAGGATTCGTCCAGCGGTTTTTCGCGCCACTCCGCCCAGTCCTTAGGGGCGTTCTCAGCCAGCCAGGCCCGAAGCTCGTCGCGGAAACTCGATTCCTCGGGGGTCAACTTTAAGTCCATGAAGCATGCTCCTTCACTTTTCTAAGCACATGGGCTTCGGCATTACTAAGCCTTCATAGGCCGAACAAACCGTTATGAGCCCTTCTTTACTGCGGCCGACTCAGGGCGAAGTGTGCTCTGGCCGTGCCAATACTTTTTCCGAATATCTTTCTTGAGAATTTTGCCCGTTCCCGTCTTGGGCAAACTGTCGACGAATTCAAACGAGCGCGGGCATTTGTAATGCGCCAGCCGCGTACGGCAGAAATCGATCAGTTCCGATTCGGTCGCGGCTGCGTTGGGCTTAAGAACTACCAGGGCCTTCGGGACTTCGCCCCATTTTTCATCAGAAACCGGAATCACACCGGCTTCCAGAACGGCGGGATGAGCGAGGATGGCTTTTTCGAGTTCGAGCGACGAGATATTTTCTCCCCCGCTCACGATGATATCTTTCTTGCGATCCACGATCAGAAAATAGCCATCCTCATTGAGCGTGGCCATGTCTCCGGTGTGAAACCAGCCGCCACGCATTACTTCGGCAGTGGCTTCCGGTTGCCGCCAGTAGCCTTCCATCACGCCGTCGCCACGCACGACGATTTCGCCGATGGATTCGCCGTCAGCCGGGACATCCTTGTCATTGGCATCAACGATACGCATTTCTACGCCGGGAACCGGATAGCCGGTCATCGCTTGGCCGACATAACGCTGCTCGCCTGCCCATTCCGAACCGGCCTTCATCAGAGAAATCGAGAGCGTCGGAGAGGTTTCCGTGAGGCCGTAGCCGGAAACGCATTCACAGTCAAATGCTTCTTCCACTTCGCGAATAAGAGTCGGGGAGGATGCGGCGCCGCCGATCACTATGCGCGTGAGACTGCTCAGATTGTAGTTTTTGCGCTCCGGGCAGTTCACCAGCGCGGTGGCCATGATGGGGACCAGGCTGCACGTACACGCTCCTTCTGTCTCAATGAGTCGAAAAATTTCCTTGGTATCGAAGCGCTGTACCATGACGTGCTTGCCGCCTAGTTGCGTGAGAAAGTGCGCCACGCCCCAGCCATTGGCGTGGAATAACGGAATGGTGTGGAGCTCCACGTTTCCGTTGGAGATCTGGAAAGCCATGCAGACATGCACAGCGAGCAGATAGACATTTCTGTGCGTCAGCATCACGCCCTTGGGATTGGCGCTGGTGCCACTGGTGTAAAACAGCTCGGCCACGGTGTTTTCGTCGATGGTAGAAATATCGGCACTACGCGGCGCGGCGGCGGCGAGCAATGCATCGTAATCTTGCGCAGAGAGCCACGGCGCTTCCGCAGTGCCTTCCAACAGCACGAAACTTCTTACTGAATTCAGATCTTTGCGGAAAGCTTCCACCAATGGGAGGAATTGCCTTTCGAGGAACAGAATCGTTGCACCGGCGTCGTTAAGGATGTAAGCAAGTTCGCTGGCGGTCAGACGAATATTCAATGGGAGCAGGATGGCGCCGGCTTCGAGAACCCCGTAATAGGCCTCCAGCAGACGATGACAATTAGTACTGAGAAAAGCCACGCGGTCGCCGGGCTGGACACCATTCTGATTCAGCGCACCGGCAAGACGCCGGGTGCGCTCGGCAAACTCCTTGTAGTTGTAGCGTTTCTCCTTACAAACCACCGCGGTTCGCGTGGGATATTGCCGCTCCGCGTAGCGCAGAAAACGCAAAGGTGTGAGCGGAATGTTCATCGTGAAACCCGCTCCTAACTAGGCGGATTGTCCCCCGTCCACGACCAGTGTGTGTCCGGTAACAAAATCCGAAGCGTCTGACGCTAGAAAAATCGCGGCGCCTTTCAAATCGTTGGGCCCGCCAAAACGTCCTAAAGGAATGTTGGCTAGCAAGTTTTCTTTATTTCGCTGGATCACTTTTTCCGACATGTCTGTGGGAAACCATCCGGGCGCGATGGCATTCACATGAATGTTGTACATGCCCCATTTGCAGGCTAAATCTTTGGTGAAGATGATGACGCCGCCTTTGCTGGTGCTATAGCCAATGGCGGAGAAGCTTGGAAGTGAGCCGCGCATTCCGGCCACGGAAGCGATGTTGATAATTTTTCCTCGACGTTGCGAAATCATGACTCTACCGGCCGCCTGAGAAAATAAAAATGTGCCAGTCAAATTCGTTTCAATTACTTTGTTCCACTGCTCCAAGGTCATGTCTTCAGTCAACGCGCCCCAGGAGGTCCCGGCATTGTTGATGAGGATATCGATCCGACCGAATTCAGTTACGGTATTCTCTACAACCGCTCGGATACTGGCGGGGTCCTTTACATCACAACCCAGGGCCAGCGCGCGCACTCCTATTTTTTGCATCTCCTCGGCGGTTTGCTGACAACGCTCTTTTTTGCGTGCGCACAGAACTAGGTTGGCGCCCATTTCCGCCAAGCCTTCCGCCATTTGGCGGCCCAGGCCTACGGAGCCTCCAGTGATCAGGGCTACGCGGCCGCTCAGATCGAACAATGGATAGTTCTTCATGATCGCTGATGAATCCGCGTTATTTTTCAGCCAACTACTAAATATGATTGTTTATATCATATTTGCGTTACCAACAAACACGATTCTCTCGCGCGCGCTGCCTACCCCAATTCGAACTATTAATTGCCACGCGATTCGCGCTTATGTAATGGCAGCCGGAATCAGAAACTTAAGCGCACTCCCAGCTGGATCTGGCGAGCTGGGAATGCCGCGGTGAACGCCAGAGGCTGGTTGGGATAAAGATTCGCGCTGCCATGTGCGTTAAACGGCGGTCCAAAAGCCGCGCCCACGACATTGTTCACGCTGGAATAGTTGGTGTGGTTGGCAAGGTTGAAAGCTTCCGCTGTAAAGTTCAGCGCGGTCTTTTCGCCCAGCTTGAAAGCGCGGCTTAACCGTATGTCGAAATCGGTGAAGTCCGGACCAATGCCGCTGTTGCGTCCCGCCCCGGGCGGACGATCATTCGTGAAATGTCCGTCGCTGTTGATGTCCGCCGCAGCCAAAAGGTTGAATGGGTGGCCGCTGTTGTACGTAAAGATCGGAGCGAGCTCGAATCCCCCGAAGATTCGCGATTTATCAAACGGGCTGGCCAAAACCCCGGCGATTACCACCTTGTGCCGCTGGTCAAAATCGGACAACGAACGGTCACACTTCAGACACGTTGCGTTGAACGGAGAGTAATCACTATTAAAGTCCGTGACGTTATCGATCGCTTTGCTCAAGGTGTAGTTGGCCAGGATGGTGAAATGATTGGCAAACCGTTTTTTCACTTCCACAATCCCACCATTGTAGATCGCCGAACCCGCCGAACTGTAGACGTTGTTCTGGAGAATTGTTTCCGTGGGATCCGCAAAGCACAAAGCCGGATTTGCTACGCAGGCTGGTGCGCCCCAATCCTGGAATGACAATCCATTGCTGGGCAAACCTGTGGAACCCGTATCGACCGGTGCACCTGGAAGCAAATTCGTGTCGATTGCCACCGGCAGGTGCGTGGTATGTACCCAGATGTAATTCACCGACACGGTGACGCCACCGCCGATTTCCCGCTCAATACCCAGAGAGGCCTGTTGCGACGTCGGGCTCTCGTATCCTGGTTGCCCTGCGAATAGTACCGTCCCGGGAGGTAGAGGCCCGGAGTTAGGAACCGACAAGCCGAATTGCGTAAGGTCTGCTTGTGAAATGCAGGCAAATTGACCGGGCGGCGGAGTGCCGCAGTTTATTTTTCCCTCGCCAAATAGCGTTTGGAAAATGGCGGCGGAGTTGGCGATGGTGGGCTCCCCGGGAACGCCGGTTAACTTAACCAAAGTGTTGGCGATCGTTCGGGTGTTGTTGATATTTCCCAGAACACTGACCACGCCGGGGATTTGCGCGTAGATCTGCGAGTAGAAGATTCCATAGCCGGCCCGCACCACGGTCTTGTGATCGCTGAATGGATCCCAGGCCAACGAAACCCGCGGACCAAAATTCTTTTTCGGAGTATGCAAGGGGCCATACTGCGAATCCAGTTCGTAGCGCAGCCCATAATTCAGCGTAAGATTTGGCCGAACCTGCCAACTGTCCTGAGCAAAGAAAGCTGTGAATGGCCGAACTTGTACGTACTTGGGATTACCAAAGCCCTGCTCGTAGAATCCTGGTGCGCCCAGGCTGAAGGATTGCAGCGGCGAGATCGCCACCGTGTTCGGCACCGGGCCCGCTGCCGTATTCCCGGAAAGGCCGCAAGCAATGGGCACCTGCAAGCAGGGGCTCAAGAGAATGCCTGGTAGCTCCAAAAATTCAAATCGTCCCGCAAAAAACGTCTGCGACGTCGTATCGTTCCCGCGCACCACTTCGCCGCCCCCGAACTTTAGAGTATGGCGCCCGCGAACCAGACTGAAGTGATCGGCGGCTTCATAGCGGCCTGCGCGCGTGTGGCTCGGAAGAAAAATATTCCGCCCGAAAAATCCGAAACCTTGTATATCCAGCCCCGGCCCGCCGGGGTCATTACTGTCGACGTTAAATTGATACATATTCCACTGCAGCAGAGCTTCGTTCTGCGCGGTGGGACTAAAGGTGTGAAACCACGACCCCTGGAGTGTGCTGTCCCAAGCTAATTCCGATGTGCCCCGGGAAAAAGCGGTCAATGCTTGCACGTCAGGATCTTTTTCCGTTAAGTGATCAAAACTGTAGCGCAGAAATCCTTGATCGCGTTCGCTGAAACGGTGATCGAGCCGCGCCGAGAATTGGTGTTCGTGAATCGGAAAGGGAAACAGGCCGCCGTTGGTTTCCGCTTGATTGATGATGAATGGGTTTAACGCCTGGGTGGCTCCATTGGTTTGGCAAGCGGACGCCGCCGGGGTGATCGTCAAGCAATTGGAAAGCACAAATGCACAGGTCGGCGCCGGCAAAAACGTCGGTATACCAAAGATAGGATTTGTGGGGTTCGAAAGACAAGGCACCATGGTGGTGGCCGGTTCAGCCGCCAAGCCCGCAAAGATAGGCAGCTGCTGGGCGGTCGGATTAAACACGCTACTGTTGGTCAGCAGCGGAACGGAATCTTGGGCATCAGACCGCAGCCCTTCATAGCCCACAAACAGAAAGGTTTTGTCTTTCTTAATCGGCATGCCAATGTTGCCGCCGAACTGCTGGCGGTTCAGGGTGTTTTTCAGCGGGGTAGCGACTGCATCTGCGGAAAATGTCTCGCCGGGCAGCAAGGCCGGTTGCAGGGCGAAATGGTCGCGAGAGTCCAGGGCATCATTGCGAAACAACCCATAGAGGCTGCCATGCACTTCGTTGGTACCGGATTTGGAGACGATGTTAATCGTGGCGCCGCTTGCTCCGCCCAGTTCCGCCGAGTAATTGCTTCGATTTACCTGAAACTCTTGCACCGCATCCTGGTTCAGATTGAGCCGGACGCCGCCAGCATCATCGTTGAATTCACCCCCATCGACAGTAACGCTGTTCCCTCTGCCGTTGCTGCCGTAGAATGACAATCCACTTTGTGGGGTTTGCTTAACTCGAAAGTCTGCATTGTCAGCAATCGTATTGGAATTGCTCACACCGGGTAGCAATAGCGTAAAGGTCAGATAGTCGCGGCGGTTGATTGGCAGGTCATTAATGTATGTCTGGGAGAGGGTCTCGGCCTGACTGCCTCGCGTGGTCTCCACCACGGCCTGCTCGGCAGAGACTTCTACTTGCACGTTCGTCCCCGCCAGAGCCAATCGAAAATCCAGGGTGGCGGTCTGACCCACCTCCAGTTCGAGTCCCTTCTGTACTTGGGTCTGCATCCCGGCATGACGCACCGTCACTTCATAGGCCGACGGCGGCAGGTTCGGAAATTCGTATTGGCCGTTGCCATCCGCTGTCGCGGTGTAGTGGGTTCCTTTTGCAGTATCAACTGCCTCGACGCTCGCATTCGGAATTACACCACCGGAGGGATCAAAAACCGTTCCTCTGATTTCACCGGAGGCCCCCACGCCTTGGGCCTTTGCGCTGGGACTTAGGGAAAGGAAAAACAGCAGGGAAGCTAGTAGGATCGTTTTCATAGTTCCTCTCGGATTCGCCGGAGTACCGCTAAAAACCATCTCAGATTGTCCAGTTATTCCCAACCAAGTGTTAGCAAACCAGCCGGCACCGTGGCAGGATCGAGCAGCGAATGGCCGCCGACCGGGAGGAAATCCCCACTCTTTCGACAATTCTCCCCATCACCGCCCCGTGCCCCGACAAATGCGAAATTATGATAGGGGATATCACAATATAGCGACTAACGTCAATATGAAACCCTGATTCGTCGCTTCATTTTTCTTGATCCACCGTCGGCGGGCCACAATTCGCCAGGAGTGCGTGGTTTCAGGTACCCAGCATGTGGAGTAAACAGATTCAGTTAGCGTTCAGGGAAGCTAGTGTGGGAGCAGCACGATTCGCCCTGGGATGGATCCCCTTCGCAGCTCTTCGAGGACCTCATTGGCTTCCGCCAACGGTCGAGTTTTCACTTGGCAACGCACTTTGCCCGCCGCAGCCATAACTAACATCTCCCGCATATCTTGTCGCGTGCCAACCGAGGAGGCCTGGATGTGAACCTCCAATGCCGCCATCATAATCGGGGCGAAGCAAAGAGGCTCTGCAGGTAGCCCTACGACAAGAAGCGTCCCGCCCGGCCTAACGCAGGGAAAGGCCATCTCATAAGCCGCTTTTGCCGCAGAGGTAACCAGTGCGACGTGGACACCCCCCACAGCTCGCAATTCTTTGACGACTTTTGCAGTCACGGCGTTCAAGGTGGTATCCGCTCCGAGACTTCGCGCATACATTAGCTTATCCTCGGAAACATCAATGGCCGTCACCACCGCTCCTGAACCGTGACCAATTTGCACAGCCAGATGGCCAAGCCCCCCAATGCCAAAAATCGCCAAGCGCTGGCCGGCCTCGATTTTGGCCCGCCGCAAGGCTCGGTAAACCGTGACCCCGGCGCAAAAAAGCGGTGCGGCCTCAACGCAGGAAAGCCCGTCCGGAATCTTCAACGCGTGGCTTGCGGGCGCCTTCATGAACTCCGCGTAACCCCCGTCGACCGTCACCCCAGTAATCTTTTGTTTGACGCAAAGGTTTTCATTACCTTCACGACAGAATCCGCACTCCCCGCAGGTCCAGTGCATCCACGCTACGCCCACTCTCTCGCCCAATGCCAAATCCGTAACCGCAGATCCCTTTTCCACAACGCGGCCTGCGATTTCGTGCCCGAGGATCAACGGTCTCTTCGTGATCGGCACGATCTGCGGCCAGTCGCCATCCGCCACGTGCAGATCCGAGTGGCATACGCCACACGCTTCCACTTCGATCAGCACTTCGTGGGCCTCAAGCTTGGGCGTAGCAACCTCTTCAATTGTCAGTGGCGCTTTGAATTCACGCAGGATCGCTGCTTTCATTGCCTATACCTCAAACCAACACGAATGGCGCGACTGACGCTCGCGTAACTCTTACGGACTTTTATAACCTCTACAAGATCGAAACGATTTTTACGGCTTGGCGCCGCGCAAGAAAAATTCCACTGCATTATGCACACGCTCGGTGAGTTTGTGAGGTCCCGTAAGGTCGACGGCCCACTGGCGAACCACGGTGTTGAAAAGTCCTTCCATAAATTCGGCCAAGTGCACGATCGGAAAATCCACCGTCACCTCGCCATTCTTCTGCCCTTCGGCGATGATTTCACGAAGCAGTCTAACTGTGGCCGCCTCCGCACCGCGCAACTCCGGTGAGCGCACTGGGTCCATCGCCCCGGCCAGAATGACTGCTTGCCACAGCGGGCGCCCCACCTCAGTTACATTCCCTAAGGTTTCATAAAACCGCCGCAAGCGCTGCTGGGTAGTGGCCTTGACAGCTAGTTCAGACCTTAGGCTGTCGGCTTGCCGGGCAAACGCCCGGCGGCCCACTTCGCGCAGCACCGCATCCTTGCTGGGAAAATAGCGAAAAAACGTCGGCTGGCTAATCTCCAGCGTTTGCACGATGTCATCAATCCGCGTGTTCTCGTACCCGCGTTGGCGGAAAAGATGCAGCGCCGTTTCTACGATCTGCTGGCGGAGACGTGCCTTCTTGCGCTCGCGAAGACCGGGCTCATTTCTCTGCCCCATGCCCGCACGGTCCCGCTCTTTTTTTGACATTCGTGACTCTTTGGCGCTCCCCGAAACTGGCGAGGGCGTTCGTCTTACCGCAGTTTTGGTGCGGCGCATCCTCATTCTCCCTCCTGAATATGGTGGGCCGCTGCACTGCGGCATTTGATAGTTACCCTAACATTATAGTGACTATCGTAAAGTTGCAAGCCTAGCGCCGCGTCGTTTACCCGGCGCGTCAGCCTAAGCAGCAAAAAAGAAACGGGTCGGTCTTCGAGATGGCGGTGATTTCAAGCACGATACGAAGGCTTGAGAGGGGGAAACTGGCCAGGGATCGGGCTCTCTAGGTATAAGGACGGAGCGGCGAAGAGTGGGATTTTTTCTGTCGACGTTGCTTTCGTTCAATCAAGTTGGCGGACTGTTCCGCGTATCAGGAATTCCGTAGGTAGAACCCGTTGGCTGAAGGCCATTTGAGGATGATGGAGGCGTTCGAGCAGCATCTTCATACAAGTCTTGCCTATTTCCTCTTTATGAACGCGGACGGTTGAAAGCGGCGGATCCATCAGAACCGCTTCCTCACGATCGTCGAAGCCCACCAAACTGATTTCGTCCGGAACTTTCACGCCTTGTCGACACAACGAGCGCCAAAGTCCGTAGGCGATCTCGTCGTTGCCGGCTACGACGGCAGTCGGCTTCGGCCGCCGGGACAGGATTCTCCCTACACTAGCCTGACCGAAGTCTCCGAAGCTCAAATGACTTCGACCCTTGATCAAAACGGGTTTTAGTTTGTTCTCGCGCATTCCTTGCCGGTAACCTTCGAATCGGCGATGAAGCCACGGATAGGAGATGTCTCCCGCGAAAACAACCTGCCGGTGACCCCTGCCGATCAGGTGACGCGTGGCGTGAAGCATGCCGTTGAAATCGTCAAAGCCCACTTGGTCGAACTGCTGTCTATCGTCTATTCCCACCACATTGTTGCTGAAGGCAACCAAGGGCATTTGTATGGATTCGATTCTGCGGAGCAGATTCGGATAAACGGTGCCGGCTAGAATGACGCCATCAATCAGCCCATGCTCTTGCAGAACGGGAGGCAGGTCGATCTTGTGGGCCGGTGTCCTCGGAGAATAATGGAGAGCCGCGAATAGCACGTGTTGTTTCAAACCGCTGGCGTGGGATTCGACTCCTTGCAGGATGCGCGCGTGAAAAGGATGGAGAAAATCGCGGTTGCTCAGGAGAAAGCAAACCATTTCTGAGCGGCGCTTGAGCATTCGGCGGGCCTGAGCATTGGGACGAAATCCGAGACGGCGGATTGCATCCAGGACGCGTGTGCGTGTTTTCCGGCTTACTTGTGAACTGGAATTCAGCACGCGCGAAATGGTTCCGACGCCGACCCCCGCGGCGCGGGCGACTTCGCGAATGGTCGTTTTTGCTGGAACCGTTTCCATGTAGGGTACGTTTTTGAGGCTTTCGGGACTTTTCTTATGCTGGCAGCAAGGGAATCTTCGCTCCAGTTGCACCGCCGGGAGTCTAGCATACGACAGGCACGCTGTCTAAACTACGTAACTGGGTGGCCCTGCGCGCGCTCTCTGTGAAGGTCTCAAAAACTTCATCTTTTGGACTGATTTTTTAAGATTCTGACTTGACAGACACTGGCTCGCTCAACTAGGGTGTGGAACCAGTTCCAGCATTTCGTCCGCGAGTGGCGAGTGGGGTGTGTGATGCAAGAGATACTTGCCCAATCTTCCGATTGGACGCTTACCAGCTGTAATTCTTTTATGGGAAATAGCCAAGCGCGACCGGCGCGCCATGCCGGAGGCTTCTTCAAACTGTGCCGGCTAAGCATGGCTGTATTGCTCTTAACAGTTCTGGTGGGATTTTCTGAACAGGCTCGAAGTCAAGCGGTGAATGCGACGCTGATCGGGACGGTGACGGACTCCTCCGGGGCCGCGGTTGGTAAGGTGAAGATGACGATCACTGAGACGAATACGGGAGTCAGCCGCGAGTCCCAGACGAATGAGAGCGGGAACTATGTGGTTCCGGATCTGCCGCCGGGCACCTATAGAGTGACCGCGGAATTATCAGGATTCAAGCGAGCATCGCGAGCTGAAATTGATGTCATCGTGAACACGACCGAGCGTGTCGATCTGATTCTTGAGCCCGGGAACGTGACAGAGACAGTCACGGTCGAGGGGGAAACACCGATACTTCAGACCGAGCGGGCGGACACTGGTCGCAAGATCGAAGCGGTACTAACGGAGAACATACCGTTGGGCACCAATCGCAATTTCCAAAACCTTTTGAACATAGTGCCTGGAACGACTCGCGCCACTTTTCAGCATTCACAGTTTTTCAACGCTAGCAGTTCGCTGCAGACAGAGGTCAACGGTCAACTGCGCGAGGGCAACAACACCCAGATTGAGGGCATAGACGACAATGAACGCACCGGCCTCTTGCAGATCCTAGTGCCGCCGCTGGAGGCCATTCAGACAGTGGACGTTTCGACGAGCAACTATGACGCGGAGCTCGGCCGGGCAAGCGGCGCGGTCACCAATGTGATCTTGAAGTCAGGCACCAACAGCTACCATGGTGCGGCCTATGAATTCGTGAAGAATAGCTTTTTCAACGCCCGGAATTTTTTCGACCCCGCTGTGGGACATCTCGCTTATAACTACTTTGGCGGAAATATTGGCGGTCCGATCAAGAAGAATAAGCTCTTCTTCTTTGCCGACTATCTGAAAGTTTATGATCACGAGGCAAACACAAATCTGGTTACCATCCCTACCATGGCCCTGCGCACCGGTGATTTAAGTACGTCGGGGACTGCAATTTACAATCCATTTAGCGGGAATGCGGACGGAACCGGCCGTCAACAGTTCGTCGCCACGTCCAGTCCTGGCTTGGCTATGGTTCCGGGCCGGAGCGGAATGGTGGACGCTTATAACCCCGCGTGCACAAACGCAGCCGGTTGTCCGAACATCATTCCCTCGGCCTTGATTGATCCAATTTCTGCAAAACTGCTGGCGTTCTTGCCGGGTCCTACCGCTCCAGGGAATACCAACAACTATTTTGGGTTACTGGCTTTCCATAAGGACACGGACTTCGTTGATGCCAAAGTCGATGTTGAGTTGACCAATAAAGATCGGCTTAGTGCGCGGTTCAGTTTTCAGCGTCCGTCGATCTTCCAGGCGCCGCTCTTCGGGATCGCGGGGGGACCGGCGCAGGGCAATTTCGAGGGATCGGGCCTTCAGAGCACCTACAGTACCGGCATAAACTACAATCGCTTTTTCTCGAATACGTTGGTGGCTGAGTTTCGAGTTGGTGTGGCGTGGTATCACAACGAGGCGCACAACAGCGATTTCGGCACCAAGACTTCGGAAACGCTGGGCATTCCGGGTGTGAATCTGGACCCAATCACTAGTGGAATCGTTGGCATCACGATCAATGGTGGTTTTTCCAATCCGTTGATCGGCTACTCCGCCAGCCTTCCCTGGATCCGGTCAGAGACCAATATTGACTTTGCGAATACATGGACCAAAATTCTAGGCAATCATACTGTGAAGTTTGGCGTCGACCTTCGTCGGGTTCGCGATGCTTTGCTGCAGGAACAGACCTTTAGTCCACGCGGTCTCTATACGTTCAACGACGGCCAGACGGCACTAAAGACGAGTACCGGCGCTTCCAAAACCAGTTTTACAAACGACTTCGCCAGCTTTCTGCTGGATGTTCCAGGCCTGGCAGGACGCGACCTGGCGACCTTTTTTCCGAATTACCGAGCGTGGCAATTCTTCTCCTTCGTACAAGATAAGTGGATGGTGACACCGAAGTTTTCGGCGGATATTGGATTGCGCTGGGAATTTTATCCGCCTGCGACGCCAGTCAAGAAGGGCGGTTTCTCAAACTACGATCCAACTAACAACACACTACTTGTCAGCGGATACGGAAATATCCCGAACGACCTTGGAATCACCACCCACTACAAATATTTTGCGCCCCGCCTTGGCCTGGCTTACCGCTTGAAAGATTCGACAGTGGTCCGAGCAGGATTTGGTATCAGCTACACGCCATTTCCCGATAACAGCTATGCTTACAATTTCCCGGTTCGTGCCAATAATTCCTTCAATCCGGCGGTCGCAAGCTTTGGTCCGGCAGTTCTTCCCAATGGACAAGCTGCGACTTTCGAAAATGGATTTCCCGATCTGATTTTACCGGTAGTTCCGCCGAACGGAATCATCACCAACCCGGCTGTAGCGGTGAACTATTTCGTTGTGAATCAGAATTTCAAGAATCCCTATGTGGAATCATGGAATCTGGCAGTGCAGCAGTCTCTTCCGTGGCGGTTCGTGCTCGATGTGGCGTACGTCGGGAATCATGCTGTGGATACTGTTGTGAACTACAACCTCAATGCGGCTACCGTGGCAGGCCTTGGCAATCACGGGCTTCCTGAGTTTGATTCTTTCAACAGGACCGCCAGCACGAACCTGCTCTTCGCTGGGTACTCCTCAAGTTATCACGCGTTGCAGGTCAAATTTGACCGGAAATTCTCCAGCGGCTTTGCGACAACTACCGCATACACATTCGGAAAAGGCATGGGCTTTCAAACTGATGATGACGGCGGCTTGTCGTTTTACATAAACCAAAGAAGAGATTACGCTCGAAACGACTTTGACCGGACTCACACGTTCGTGCAAAGCGTCGTTTACGAGCTACCATTTGGGCACGGCAAACGACTAATATCTTCCGGGATCGGTGCCGCCATACTGGGTGGCTGGCGCATCTCAAGTTTCATGACCATCATGTCGGGGCTTCCGATGTACTTTACGGCGAACTCTACCTCGCTGGCAGCGCCGGGAAACACACAGACGCCGGACCTAGTTGCTCCGGTAAAAATACTTCACGGTGTCGGCCTGAACAATCCCTGGTTCACCGCGTCGAGCTTCGCTGCGCCGGCTGGGGACGCATTCGGCAATGTGGGGCGGAATTACCTGAGCGGCCCCGTGTATTTCGACTTGGATGCGGCTTTATCGAAATCCATCCGATTTACGGAGCGGTTCAATCTGGATTTGCGCCTGGAGGCATTCGGCGTCACCAATACTCCGCAGTTCTTCTTTAATAACACCAACGGAACACCGGCAGGCGGTACTGCGGCGGGGACAACGCTGGGCAGCTCCAGCTTCGGCGCTATCACGAGCGCCACTGGGGGACGCGTGCTGCAACTCGGAGCAAAGTTGAACTTCTGATCCGGCTGACCACGAAGCTAAGTGCGCTAGTTGCGTGTCCGCAGTCCCTGTCGCACTCGGCATATGCAGGTCGTTCAGCGAATGTGAAACCACGCTGACGCCGATCTGTTTAGTAGCGTCCGGTAGGAGAAGCCGACATGGCGCTTCGCGTCTCACGTCGTGAGTTTCTCGGTGAACTTGGGGCAGTAGCAAGCGCAACCGCCATTCCGCCCGTCCCGGGATATGCGTTTTCGCATCCGCGTCTCTTTCCTCTAATAAGTGACCTTGCGAAGTCGCCGTTTAAAATCGCTGTGATCAATGACGAGATCAGTCAGGACTTTGGCCACGCCTGCGAGGTGGCCTCGCGGGAATTCGGCATGGGTTGGATCGAGCTGCGCGGCATGTGGAACAAAAATCTGCTGAAACTCGATTCTATGGAAATCGAGGAAGCACGGCGCATTTTGGAAAAGAACAAGTTGAGGGTGACCGATATTGCCAGTCCCCTCTTCAAAGTGGATTGGCCGGGCGCGCCGAAATCAAAGTACAGCCCAAAGCGCGATCAATTCAATGCTGACTTTACCTTTGAACAACAGGACGAAGTGCTGGAGCGCAGTATGGAGATGGCGAAGGCTTTCGATACTGACCGAGTGCGATTCTTTGATTTTTGGCGGCTAGATGATCAGGCACCGTATCGCGCGGCCATAAACGAAAAATTGCGCGATGCTGCCGAAAAAGCGGCCAAGAAAAATGTGATTTTTATTCTCGAAAACGAACCTGCTTGCAATACCGCAACCGCGGCCGAAGCCACTAACGTCCTGAAAGCCGTCACATCCCGCAATCTACTTCTCAACTGGGATCCGGGGAACGCCGCGGAGCGTGGTGAGAAACCCTTTCCAGATGGATATATTCTTCTCCCGAAAGAGCGCATTGGCCACTGTCATTGCAAGGATGCAATAAAAAAGCCAGACGGCACGGGCTACGAATGGGCGGCCATCGGCCGCGGCACGATTGACTGGGTTGGGCAATTCAAGGCGTTAAACCGCGACGGCTATCATTTTGCCGTGAGCCTGGAAACGCATTGGCGGGGAGCGGGGACCCCAGAGGAATCGACGAGGCAGAGTTGGGCAGGCATGAAAAAGGCACTGCAAGAGGCCGGAGCGATTTAGGCCAGGAGAGCAAAATGGCGGAGAACACCAGACGGGATTTTATCAAGCAAAGTGCGCTGGGTACTGCGGCGATGCTTGTCTATCCACATGCGAGCGTGCTCGGTGCCAATGATCGCGTTCGCGTGGCGATGATCGGTGTCGGTGGCCGCGGAGAGGAACTGCTCAAGCAGGTGCTGCGGGTGCCCAACGCTCAACTGGTCGCGATCGCCGATGTGTATAGTCATCGGCGTGAAGAAGCCAAGCGAATGGCGCCCGGCATTCAGACAGTTGATGATCATCGGCGCTTGCTTGACATGAAAGACATTGACGGCGTCATCGTGGCCAGCCCTCTGCACATCCATGCGCGGCACTTTCAAGATGCACTTGCAGCCGGCAAGGATCTCTATTCCGAGAAAACAATGACTTGGTCTATCGTGGAGGCCGAGCAATGCTTGGCCGCGGCCAAGAGATCCGACCGTGTCGTGCAAATCGGATTGCAGCACGAGAGTTCCGGCTCTCTCGCCGATACCCGTAAGTGGATCAAGGACGGCCTGGCCGGCAAGATCACTCAAGTGGATTCATGGATGAGTCGCAACACACCGCACGGGAAGCCTCAATGGGTGCGACAGGTGCCTTCGGACTGCACCGTGCAAAATGTGGATTGGAAAGCTTTCCTGAATGGGCGCCCGGATCGTCCGTTTGATGCGTTCAAGTTCATTAACTGGAGGTTGTATTGGGAGTTTTCCGGCGGAAACGTGACCGAGAACATGGTGCACCAAATCGCGTGGATTATGTCAGCGCTGGATCTGCCAGAACCGAATGCCGCGTACATGTCCGGTGGCGTTTTTTCCGAGAAAGATGGGCGCGATGTACCGGACACGATCGCCGTCACTCTCGAATATCCGACGGACATAGTTGTCGCGTGGCAGTCTACTTTCAACAATAGCCGTTACGGCCTCGGTGAACATCTGCTGGGAAGTGACGGCACCATCGAACACATAGCGGGAGCGACTGAGATGGTCAGCGGCAAGTCAGATGAGACAATTCGCTACTACCCGGAGAAAGTGAACCGGCCGCGGGGCGAGGGACTGACCGGGCAGACTCCAAATCAAGACCATATGGCCAACTGGATCGCTTGCGTCCGCACCCGAAAAACGCCGAATGCGCCCGTCGAGATTGGTTATCGTTCGGCGCTCGCTGCGCATATGGCTAACTTGTCTTATCGCCACAAACGGCGTCTCACGTTGGAAGAGGCGAGAGCAATCCAACCTGAGTTCTAAATCCCAGAGCCGACGAGTCTTTCCATCCTGAGAGAATTATCTGTCCGGGCGATTTGTAAACTCTGTACTTCCGACCCATTCATGGAAACGAATCTACCTACAGACGAAATAGGATAGTCTCGGCAGCAGCTTCGCTGCGCTGGAGTACAAACTATCACGCCCAGGATTTTCTCGTGCACCTGAGCGCGATTATCTTGATAGACGTTGGGTGGGATGCAGACAACGCAGTCGTTCATTGCTCCAATTACGAGAAATCTTATTTTCGCTAAGTGCCGCGGCGATGATTGCAGTCACCGCCATGGGGCTGTCAATTTGCCCTCTTGCGCTTGACCCTGCCCCTTGCGCCTTCAATCGCCGTCATGGCGGGCAACTTGACGAACGTGGTATTGGCGCTTGTCGACTCAAGTTCGCGGACTCAGCCACTAATGGCGAGTGACAGCAAGCGACTGAGAGGAGCTCTCCATCTCCTTACCAGCTGCGCTGGCCGCCATGGTCGCCACATTTGACCGCGTTCTGCTTTGCTGGTTTCGGAACTGACAGGCTTCGTCGCGCAAAAGTGATGAAAACCTGGTAGAGAAAACCCAAATCGCTGGGGCAACGCGTCCAGCAACCGAGCACATGGCGCGGAAGTTCAGAACAGATCCTGCTCAATCATGTGGGCTGGGAGTCGGGCCGTTGCAGGAGTGTTTTTTCTTGACTTTCCTCTTTTATAGAACTTACCAGGCACTATCGAACAATTCGCTGGCACATGGCTTCCCATTCCGGTGTCTAATTGTTTTGTGGGAAGGGTTGGTTCTCTGCGCAAGGTTATCGTCGCTCTCTCCTTAAGTCTCTGTGCAGTTCTGCTCCTAACACTGTTAGCCAGCCAGGTGGAGCAGCAACTCTTTCGCCGTCGTGCAGCGCTGCTCTTGTCTCAACTTCAATCGCTCGAATTGCGCAAGACTTCCTGGCAGGACGCCAAGACTCAATTCCAGGTTTGGGATGCGAATCGCCAGTTTAGCGAGCAGTGTGATTCGCAAAGATGCTCTCTCACCATAACCCTGAGCGAGTTCGTGCTTGCCCACGTCACTCGGCGGAATCTTTTTTGGAAGTTGGACGATTACTTTCGGTGGCGGCTAAAGCTGTCGTATGACCAAGGGCCCTTTGTACGCACTGAACTCTGGCTACTCCGGCTCTACATGCGGGTTGGGGGGCATCCCGCAAAAGTTACCGCCACTGTCGGCATGCGTGATGGCATCGTCTGGAACCAAGGGATTTCAGTATGGATCGAGACATATGCCCACGACCCCTGAATGGAGCGGAAATGAACTGTTCGAGTTTAGCTTGCTGGCAAGTGCCGATAGCGTTTCACGATTTGAATATTTTTCAGGCTCACCGATCAATCCCCAGCTCAAGCTTCACTCGAACTACCTGATAGGGCGTCCCAGCGGTTGTGAAATATGCGTTGAAGGTTGGACCAAATTCACTCTCTACGCAGAACCTTCAGACGTTCGTCGCTTGATGAACCTGGACCTCTCCTGCCTGACACGCTGGCATCCTTGTGTCTCCCAGAGTGACATCCTGCCCACCGCTTGGGCCCAGTATCGCGCCGAACGTGCTCTCGAGGACCGGGCTAGGAGCGAAACCTCATGTCCGCAATCGTTCCTCGAAATTCTCGGCAGAGATAGTGTGAACATCGCTACGGTCGAGATTCTGGAATACCACAGCCGACTGCATAGCGAGAGTTCTCAGGGTGTCGCGAAAGTGCGTCTGCTGAGACGGCTCAAAGGAGTTTCCGATTGGAATGTCGGAGAGGCCCGGGACATGAACGTGACCATGACGATGGGAAAAGGCCGCGCAAATCTGATAGTCCCTGCGCTGTCGCGCGTATTCCTCTTCGGTGGCCGAGGTCGCGCAAATGAAATGTGGATTGATCTTGGAGGATCTTGTCCTGTCGTACCGGTGAACGAGGCCACCCTGACCCTAATCGGCGACGGAATCAATCAGGACTACATCGCGATGGACCATGCGGATTAGACACATAAGTCCTTCCATGCATCCTGCTAGTCAACCCTGCCCAGATAGTTGTCCAGCCAATCGAGAACATTTTGAATCAGTTGGGGCCGTCGCTCTGTAACATCGTGGGGGGCATCAAGCACGACGTGGCGTTTGTCGTCCGCTGGTGAGCCGAGCATTTGAAACAGGGGCAGTTGAGCCCTTCCCAGCGAGAAGACATAATCGTAGCGCCCATTCACCATCAATACGGGTTTCTTCAGGCGCGGCGCAAAATCAGCCTGATCGCCTCCGCTGGGCGGTCTGTAAAGAAAGAACCCGCCGTCCAGGAATACCACCGCTTTCAGCTTGTCTTGGAGAAGAGCAGCATAGATGACGCCCTCCGCCGACCCCATGCTGACGCCAAGATACGCGAGCTTGTTTTTGTCAATATCAGCCCGAGTTTCTAAGTAATCGACCGAACGTCCCAGATCCTTGAAGCGCTGCGTCATGTATTCCAATTTCTGAGTCGTGCCGGGAAGCACATCGTCGACTCGTCGTTCGTATGTGTCCTTGTAGATTGGATAGAGGACGGCGCGACCGCTCTGGACGATGTAATCGAAAAACTTAATGTCCCCGAGTGTCTCACTGTTGGGAATATCGACAACTCTCGCACTGGGGAAAAAGACCACTGTTTGAAAAGGCGCCCGAACTTTTTTTGGCAGGAATAGGTACGCTGCCATACGCTCCTTATTATAGGCGGCGTCGAAGGTAATCTTTTCCTCGCGCCAGTCCGCAGAATCTTGCACCACGCCTTCCACCTTTGCATTCAAGGGCGTTTTGTCGTAGGAATACAGGGTCTGGTAAGCGCGAAAAACTTCATTCGAAGCGGGCTTTATTTTGGAGAAGTCGCGTTCCATAGTCTTAATGGGGCGCGTAAGTTCCTCAGGCAGATGAGTTGTGTTACGAAAACACCGAAATCCATTTGTTGAGGAGCGATCCAAAGGCGCAAGTGCTTCCGGATCGGCGTACAGATAACTCTGCGACTTCCACGCTCCACCGAGAATAAAGTACGTGTTGTCGCCGGCTGCGTTTTCAATCCATTCCCTTACATTTCCGGCCATGTCGTAGGTGCCGTAGGGTCCCAGCCCCTTGAAGGCGCCAACGGGTGCAACCTTGGACTGTGAGATGTTGCTTGCCCGAACGGTGTACGTCGCCACATCGGACGGAGCTGCCATAAACCACTGAGCAAACGTGGGCAGGCTCATGCCTGCGAACGCAGCGTAGGCAGCAGCTTCATACCAGCTGACTCCCGAAACAGGATAGTCTCCTTGACCTTCCGGATAATGGCCGCCTTCCCACGTCGATGGGCCAGCGCGCCCGGTGCTGTCGCGGAACAAAGCCTTGGCCTCGTGCCAGCTTAGTTCTCGGCCGTTCTGCTTGATTTTCCGAGTCCAATACTCTCGCTTTTCGTATCCACCTTTATCAACGAACTCCTGGTATTGGCGATTCGTTACCTCGAAGTGAGCGATATAGAAAGGCGGCACGCTGTAAGGGCCGACCCAACCAACGAATGCAATCATATCTTGCCATTGGCCTCCGCTCACCCAGGACATTCCTACTGGAGCGGCCAGCTCTGTGTCCAAAGCGAAGTTCATCTTCTCGACCGTGATCGGGGCTGTGACGTACTCACCAACGCCCGGTTTGGATATCTTCCAGCGAAAGTAGCCGGTCGGGATCCGGATGTTGGTTAGGGGGGTCGCGCCTAGGCGGTACCATGCGCTAACTGGGGATAAATAGTCTTGTATTTCAACCGACGCGCCGGGAGGTGAAGAGGTGATAGAAGCGATTGTTGCGTTTTCTTCAGCAATCTTTGCGAGTTGTGAATCAGCTGGCAAGTATTGCTGTGCTTTCTTGAGCAAGAGGAATGCTGCGAGGGATTCGTCTTGAGCCTTGAACTTGGCAATCCCGGGAATCGCTTCCTCCCGCGCCCAATGACGCCTCTCAGATCGCTGGTAGAACCAGACTCCGGAAGCGACAACAGCGAGGAGCAAGAGTGCAGCCGGAATGCTATACGCGGTTGATAGCCGTAAATTCCGGTCTGCGGGTGGTAGCACCGGGGCACTTAACTTCATAAGGAAGATGGAAAGATCGCGAGACATCTCCGCAGCAGATTGATAGCGCTTCGACACATCCTTTTCGAGCGCATGTGAGACGATGCGGTCCGCTTCGTCCGACGTGTCCGGACGGAGGTCCCTGAGCAGTTTCGGAGTTTCCCGAGTTATCGCGCTGAGGACCGCCAGGGCACTCCCTCCTTCAAAAGGCGTCTGGCCGACTAGCGATTCATACAGCACAACGCCGAAACTCCACAAATCGGTGCGGCTGTCGACGATTTTGCCCTCGGCCTGTTCGGGCGACATGTAAAGCAACGTGCCAACCGGCCCCTGCGTCTCCGCGAATGACAACGTAACGTCGCGAGCGTCCTGAGGCGCCAACAGCTTTGCTAAGCCGAAGTCCAACACCTTTACGTGTCCCTTCGGCGTAACAATGATGTTTGCCGGCTTCAGGTCTCGATGCACGACACCCTGTTCGTGCGCTTCCTCGAGCGCCGCGGCGATCTGCACGCCCAAGGACACAACTTCCTTTGGGGAGAGCAGGACCGATTTCAGCTTTTGCGCGAGCGATTGACCGGGGACGCACTCCATGACGAGATAGGCGACGCCATCGTGTTCGCCTACGTCGTAAACCGCGGCAATGTTTGGATGGCTGAGTCTGGCCAACGCCAGAGCTTCTTTGCGAAAGCGCCTTCGTGCAGATTCGTCAGTCAGGAGTCCCGAAGGTAGCACCTTGATGGCAACATCGCGCTCGAGCCTCTCATCGCGGGCGCGATAGACGACGCCCATTCCGCCAGCGCCGAGTGGCGTCGTAATTTCATACGGGCCAAGTCGTGTACCTGGAGCGAGGGGCATCATTGGCCGCGATTATAACCCCGAGAGGCCTTCGTCGTGTGCCTCCAGCCTGCAACTGCCTGGTTAACGCGGTTCCCGTCAATGTGAAGTACTACTTTACTTCTCCGATTTTGTGACTACTCGGGCGTTAGCTAGCTTTCCAGACTGCGTCGGAGTGTATCTCGCGTGAACGTAACTAAATTGTTAGAATCTCACCGTGCAGATGAACTCCAAGCGTCCACGAAGATACATGGCGACTGCATTCGTTCCAATGCTGTCACTTTGGTTGGGTGGTATAGTCGCCAGACTCCTGACAGTCGAGCCTTGGCGCATTGGCCTTGTTGGGGTTGTCCTCTGGTTTGCAAGTAGCACATCTCTTTGGTATCTGCACCGCCCTCAAGAAGTCGCGAGAGCAAGAAGCTTGGGCGCTACAATCTTTCACGGTGTTTGAAGCCGTGGGCGACTAATTTTAGCTGGTGCAGCAGATGAGTACCGCCTTAAAACTACGACAACGGCTTTCAAGTGTTGTTGATGGTTTATCCGTTCTAATTCAGACGTTACCAGTGCTTCGAATTAAACAGGACAGTAATATCGTATGGGTTAATCCCCAATGCTACTGGGGGAAATTGTCTCACGATCAAAGTGCGCGTCAGCTTGCGCTCAAGCGCCAATACGAGCCCATTTCGGAGCTTCTCACGCTGCTCCTCCGCCAAGCGCCTAATAGCTTGATGGAACGCTTAAGAGAGGCCAATAAGAATTTTCGAAGCTGGCTTGAGCTTGACAGTTCCAATTGGAGTGTTTCGCCGAACGCAGACCGAAGTGTGAAGGAAATGCGCAAGGCAGCGGAACAACTTGAGCAAATACTTAGCGTTCTGGATAACACGGGCAAAGGTGAAGTCATTCTTGTTCCCGATACGAACGCGCTGCTCGCTACTGCCGACCCAACTCAATACCGCCAAGTCGTGGCAAATCATTCTTTCACATTCATGCTTTTACCATCAGTTTTAGGACGGCAGAAATCTAAACTCAGGTTGAACTACGCGGCTTGTAAGTGATTGATATTTCGGTTCGAGCCAGACGTTTTTTCACAGTTCGACTTATGATTTTAAAACGGCCTACTATAGACGGCTGAGTTTTGCTTCGCCGCCAGAGGCGGCCACAAGACGATCCACTGCCCGAGGAGGTATGCCGTCAGACGATCCGGATGTCGTATGATTTCGTGGGCAGAGCCAGGGCAGATCGGGAGCGGTCAGAGCGGGAGCGGCGGAGGCAAAAGTGGGAAAGGTCAGGTCAACTGCCGGTCGCAATGGCGGGCAGGACGGAAAGGACGGAAGGTGGCGAAAGGGGAAAGGCAGAAGGTTTTACTTAATGGAGATTAGCTTTTGCCAAGAAGCAGGTGGTCGATGCGGCGACTGACGTCGCGGAGGTAAGGCTCGTCGCCGGGTTCGAGTTCGGCGATGGCGCTGCCCCGATAGCCGACGTCGGCGAAGGCCTGGCGCACTGCCGGCCAGTCGATGTCCCCGTCGCCGAGGTTGACCCAGGCGTAGCCATCTTCCTTGCGCCTGAAGTCTTTGAGATGAACCTTAAAAATGCTGCTGCCGAGGGTGTGAATCCAGTCCTGCGGGTAACCGTACAGAACGACGTTGCCGACGTCGAACCAGGCACGAATTAATGGCGTCTTGAACTCGGAAATGTAGGTGACCATTTCGAGGGGACTCAGAAGGAATTTGTTCCAGACTTCCTCGATCGCGATGACGATTTTGAGTTCTTCAGCAAGAGGGAGCAGAGACCGGATCTGCGCCTGCGAGCGAGTCCAAGCGTCTTTATATGAAGTTTGCGGATCCACGACAGCCGGCACGAGCAACACTGCGTCCGAGCCCCAGAGTTTGGCGTTGTGTAGGGAAGTGCGCATGCCCTTGAGGCTGGTTTCAACAACCGAGGGATCGCTGGAAGACAGAGGATACTTCCAGTGATCCATGTTCATGACGGAGTCCACGCGAACGCCCGAACTGTCGGCTGCAGCCTTGATTTCGTCGGCGTGATTCGTATCGGTAGTCGGAGCCTGTATGACCTCGAAGCCGGTGTCGCGAGCAAGCTTAAAGCGATCGGCGATTGGCAATTTCGAGGGAAGCATGCTGAGGACTAGGCCTTTTTTGATGGAAAGCCCATCCGGAGCGGGGAGTGCGGAATCAGCCGCCGATGCGAGCGGCGAAGGAGAGAAGGCGTTGCGCGAGATTCCCGCCGCACAAATCGCAGCGGCTGAGGATTTCAGAAAGTCACGGCGCGACTTTCCCGGCATTTCCTTTGGCATGACAGGCCTCTCTATTTGGGCTGGTTAGCGAGGACCTTTTTGAGGTCGAGTCTGGCGTCCCAGGTTTCGGTGGACTTCAGGGTGTCTTCCCAGGTGACTTCATGGCCTGTGTAGGCGGCGGTGCGCGCCATTATACAAGAGAGAGCCGACTCGGCTCCGGCAGGGGTTTGATTGTGAAATTTGCCGCTCACGATACTGTCCACAAAGGCTTTCTTTTTTTGCGGGTCAGCTTGTTCCAGATTGGAGCGGAAGTTTCCGGTTACCGAGAAGGCTTGCGGCTGCGAAGAATCCTTCGGAGTGATGGAGTTAGGATCCTGCCAGGGTTCATCGCCCCAGATGCCGAGTGGGCCGACGTAAGGCGATTGCGTGGTGCCTTTGGTGCCGAAGAAACGTTCAGTGACATCCCACCAGCCTTTAGCGAATTGTGTGGAGCTGAAAGTGACATCGACGCCGTCCAGATACTGAAAGACGACGTGATAGTTGCCATAGACGTCGCCGTCCGTGGCGGGACGTCCCATGCGTCCACCGGTTGCGGAGGCTTTGAGCGGGTGGGCGTCGAGAACCCAATTGCAGATGTCGATGACGTGGATGTTCTGTTCGACGATGATGTCGCCAGAAAGGACCTTGTCGTAGACCCAATTGCGGAGTCGATGTTCTTCGGGTGTAGCATTAGGCCACTGCGGCCTGTCGATGTAGCCGGTGAGGTAGTGGGCTACGCCGCAGATGATTTTTCCGATAGCGCCGGCGTGAATCCGACGAACAAGTTCGACAAACGGCGGACAATCGCGAATCTGGAACCCAACATCGAGGCTGAGTTTACCTTCGGCGCGTTTGCCGATATCGATCACTTTCATGGCGCCGGGAACATCCACGGCGACGGGCTTTTCCAGATAGACGTGCTTGGCGCCGCCGACTGCCGCTTCAAGATGTAGGGGGTGGAAGTACGGCGGGGTTGCAACGACGATGGCGTCCACTTCTTTTGACGCAGCGATTTTCTGATAGGCGTCAGGTCCGACAAAAAGCTGAGTCGTCTCGAGATCGGGATAGTTTTTGCCTTGCTGGATTTGGTTGAAATGCGTGCGGGCGGCGTCGAGTTGATCCTGAAACAGATCTGCCAGCGCAACGACGCGAGCGCCGCCCGTGTCGACGAGGCTGGTGGCGTCTTCGGTTCCTCGGCCGCCACAGCCCAAAAGACCGACACGGACCGCGGAGTTTGCAGCAGTGCCCCGAACCAAATCGGGATTGATGATCATGAAGCCTGCCGTGGCGGCAGCAGAGGTGATAAAGGTCCGCCGGTCCACCTGGTCCCCGGAATTTTTGTTTTCAGTTGCGTCGGTCGACATGATTCTCTCCTGGCTGCGAATTACGTTACCCGATCAGCTCCTGCAAATAATCCTTGGCGGCTCGAACGTCTTCCAGCTGTTGTGGCCCGGAAATTTCGCGTTCGATGGTGACCGCTCCGCCATAGGTAAGCTCCTTCAAGCGTCTGATGATGCGGGGAAAGTCTACCTTGCCTTTCCCAATAGGAACTTCCACACCGAGATCTTTCGGGTTGGTAGGCCACAGACCATCTTTTGCATGGACGCCTTGAATGTAGGGAGCTAGGATTTCAATGGCATCAACGGGATTGGCTTTGCCATACAGGATGAGATTCGCAAGATCGAAATTGACGCCCTGGTTGTCCAGACCGACGTCGTTGATGGCGCGGACAAGAGTGATGGGAGTCTCCTGTCCGGTTTCATAGCGGAAATTCTGGTGGTAGCGCTTGCAGTAGCCGGTAACTTCCCGCATTGCTGTTATGGTTTCTTTGTACAGAGGATCGGAGGGATTTTCCGGAATGAATCCGCAATGGGTCTGCACGGCGGGAATGTCGCAGCGGACGGCAAAATCGGCGGCCTTCTTAATGCGAGCTATGCGTGCCTCGCGGGTTCCGCGCGGGACGAGACCGATCGTAAGGGGCCCCTGGTAGAAGTCCCATCCTTCCTTGCCCGGGCCACCGATGACCAGCGAGGTAGCTTCGACGTTGGCTCTAACAAGCGATTGGCGGAGTTGGGCGGCGAAGGCCGGTTCGAAGCGGTTCAAATACACCTGACAGGTCGCGATGCCAAGATTGTTAAGCGTGGCCATGGCTGCGGCCGGGTCAGGTTCGACGCCGAGGATCAGGCCGAGACGGAGAGGTTTCTTGCCATCGTTAGAAGCTACGTGCGGAGCGAATTGATTTGAGATCTGCTCGGAGGAAATGCGGCCGAAAGTGGCGCAGGCTGAACCCAGGCCCGCTGTGAGCGCCAGACTGGAATTTTTCAGAAATTTGCGACGGCTCTGGTCGGTCATAAGAATTTCATTGGAGCTTTTGCATGTGCTGGAGTCAATTTGTCTCTCGAACGTAGAGATCCTTCCATCTGACCTTGACTCCCCCGCCGGTGTGAATCTGGAGACCGATGACACCCTCGGTGAACTTGGGAGAAGGATCAGTGAAGTCCACGGTCTTGACTCCGTTCAACGTGGTGACGATGTGATTGCCATGAGCCGAGACCAGCAGGTCATTCCAGTCGCCGGGCTTCAACGCTTTCTCGCCATCCTCGGAAGGCATGCTCACCCAGCCGCGACCGCCGCTTTCGTATAACCCGCCAGTGTGTTTCCCGGGCGTGGGATCTACCTCGACTTGCATGCCTTCAATGTCAGGTCCATGTTCCGGATCAATGCCGAGGATCTTTGAACGCAGGAAGACGCCACTGTTGCCGCTAGCTTCGCCCTTGAACTTGAGGCGAAGATCGAATTCCCGGTAGGATTTTTCGGTGGTTAGGTAGCCGTACTTATTGGCGGTGCTTTCACACAGGATGGTCCCCTCGTCGACGACCCATTTTTCTTGACCGTTATTCTTCCACCCGCTAAGGTCCTTGCCGTTGAAGAGTGCAGCCCAGTCACCGCTTGGAGGTGACTGCGACACACAGAGGATCGAAGAACCCAGCGAGAGGAGAATAATCCAACACGCGCGTTTCAAGCTTGAGCTCCTTTGGCCCTGCTGCAAGCAGAAATCGCCGTCGAAACGAGCACACCTTATCACAGTGGGTGTCGGCGAAGAAAGGTTTTTGGGCTGATGCGAGAAAGCTAACATAACTACAATATATTGATTTGTTTTGTCGGATTTCTGGTCCGCAGCAAGTAAATCGAGAAAGCCCGGATCGTTGCCTTCCTTGGCTCCGCGCAGTACCTTGGCTAGGCCCGTTGTTTCAACCGTTGCAATAAAGCGCTACTCAGTTCTAAAATGCCCCCACCAATCTGGCCCCCAATCCACTTCTCAATCAGGAGAGAACATGAAAACAAGAACGATCCTATTCACTCTGTTGCTGTGTTTTGTCGGCGCAGGCGTGTGCCTCGCCGACGACCCAATGATAGGCACCTGGAAGTTGAACGAGGCCAAGTCCAAGATCGACGCGGGGCCGAAGAACACCACGGTTATCTACGAGGCTGCCGGAGACAGCGTGAAAGTCACGACGGATGGCACCGACGGCGACGGTAAGCCTTCGCACAGCGAGTGGACAGGCAAGTACGACGGCAAAGACTACCCGGTCACAGGGGATCCGAATACTGATACGCGGTCCTACAAGAAAGTCAACGACCATACGCTGGCGTTCACCAACAAGAAGGGCGACAAAGTTACGATTAGCGGTCGTGGCGTCGTATCGGCCGATGGCAAGACCCGCACGGTCACCATCACGGGAACCGATTCGAAGGGCAAGAAGTACACCACCACAGCCGTGTACGACAAGCAATAGAGGGAGCTACTCGATAGCGCCAGCAACAGCCATGCCCTTCCGCTCGTTTCCCGACGGGAGGGCATGAGTTCAGTTGTATTTTCATCCCTTCGAAGTCTTGCGCTCAGACGCCTCGCACAAAAAGCCGGCTAAACGCGTCCGACGATAGCTTCCTGTTTGCCGACCATCCGTCCAGAATCACCAGATCCGGCGCACCAAGGAACAGGGAAATTCAGTTGCTAGGTGAGAGCTGGGCATTCAAGTGGTGTTGGTGGCACTCTGTATTGCAATAACAACTCACCCAAGGCGGACGGTGTGTTGTGTTGTCACAAGACCGCCAGAGAAAAAGTCAGGGAAGACTGATCGACTAAGTGTGCCGCGGAAGGGTTGCCGGGAGGCGGTCCGGAACTGTTTCCGAGTACGCCTGATCCGGAATGGATCGGTTCGCGCGATGTCACATTCTAGTGTTTGCTGCCCTGCTCCACTGTAATCAGCTTATGGGCGCGACCAAGTCTCCTTAATCAAAAGGGGCAGGTCGTGTATCCAATCGTCTTTACTTACCCCGCCAGGATAGATGACATGGGCCAGATTGTCTTTGGTGTAGGCGACAACAAAATTGGCGTGCGCAATTGAATAGTTGCCGTTGCCGGGCTCTGTTCTGTGGGCCAGAGGAACCCCCGCAGCCTTCTGGACCGCTTCGAGAGCAGCTTCGGTTCCCGTGAGGCCGACAAAATGTCTATCGAAATTGTCGAGCCAGCGGCGCAGTTCCACCGGGGTATCCCGTGCGGGATCGGTGGTAACAAAAACGAGTTTGACCTGATCGGCAACACCGGGGGGCAATTTCTTCAGAGCCGCGCCAATATTTGCCATGTGCGTGGGACACTGATCGGGACAATAGGTATAACCGAAAAAGAGAAGCGTGACAGACCCCCCGGTCCTCTTCCAGAAATCAAACGGAGCGCCGGACGTGTCAGTAAGAACAAATCTCGGTTTCGGCAGGGGCGGCGTGACCAGCCCGCCTCGGTATGTTACTTCAGACTGCTGGGCATGGGTCGGGTCGCGTTTCGTTTCTTGCCCTGACACGACACGTTCACCAAATGAAAGGGCGACAATACACAAACAGAGAAAGCGCAAATTCATTTTAGAGCAGCTATCGGTGAACAATCACCGTCCCTTTCATGCCGAGTTGGTCATGAACGGCACAGATGTAATTGAAAGTGCCTGGAGATGTGAAGGTCACCCGAAAACGCGTTACACCCGGAAGCGACTGGGCGAGCCCCGCCCTATCTTGCGGTGCAGGAGACAAAAATCCCGAGTTCACGCTTTCCGCAGGGGAGCTTATTACCGCCTGCCTAGCCCCGTCCGAGGTCAGTAGCACATTTGCCGAACGCGGCCGCGGATCCGCAGGTTCCACCCCAAAGGTCACGGTATGGTTTATCGACGGGTCGAGACTCGTCCACTCAACCGTGTCCCCAACCCGCACGACTATCGTGTCCCGCAGGAAGCGCATCAGTGATGCGGTCTGTGAACCTCCTCCAGTCGTCGTCACGATTTCGCCGATACCGGCCGCCACGTCGCTGCTCTGCGCTCGATCCTGGTCCCCAGGAGTTCCCCGGCCCTCCAAGCGGGAGGTGTCTGCAAGCAGCAGCACTTGCTCGCTCTGAGCCTCGCGATCGTAGAAGTTCTGATAGTGGGGAAGGGGTTCAGCCGCGTCAACAACGTGAACGACGCCGGTCATGTCCGCGTGAATCAGGCAAACAAACTTGAAGTTGCCGGCAGTCGGGAAGCTTACGGAATAAGTTGGCGCGCTTGCTGTCGGCCCCGCATCTTCAGCCAACAGCAAAACGCCAGTGGTGACGCACGCGGTACCATCAAAGCTGGATCCATCAGGTGTAAGCCCCGGGCACCCGACCGGGACGCCGAAGATGGGGCCAAAACCAGGCGGGCGTGTCTGGCCGGGTTTTAAGAAGGTAAGCGTATGGCGCTCATGCGTGGGAAAGGTCCATAGGATGCTGTCGCCCGTATGGACCCAAAGTTCATTCGGCAAAAAGGCCAGCGCCTGGCTTCCCCGATTGGGGCTCTCCGCGCCCACGCTTACCTGCCACTGGGCTTGGACCAACTGCGGGATGATCAAAACCGACACCGCCAACGCCCAACGGACTGTCGCTGAAAATCTGATGAAATTGAAAGCAATCATTGTCCCTCCCTAAGGCAGTTTCTTCGCGGTTAATTCAAGGTGAAAAAGTCAAAGTGCGTTCTTCACAATCTCTTGTTACCCTTTTTCTCGCGGCCGTCGCCAACTATGAGAAAGAACAATACGAAAGGAAACTGGTGGAAACCGAAGCAACTCTGCGTCCGCCTGTGCCGACTTGTCAATTAATAAATTCAGTAATGAGAGTACTCAGGCTCGAAGAGATTTCAGATTGTGATCGGCGTCGTGGAGCGCGGTCCCATTCGAGGAACCTCGGCTACACGTAGAAGTAACTTCCATTGCAGCCGATCAGGAGTGCTCCCTCGGGATTGTGCCTGGATCACGGGCAAACCTGATGTAATCCCAAGGTAAGAGTTGCCGACAATACTTCTGTCACTAGATACGACGCCAGCCGATGTTAATTAGAGGCATGGTAATATGCACCGCCAAGATGACAGAGGATAATCCCACTTCTCAGTATGCTCTCGGCAGCACCGACGTGGAGCACGAGCGGCTTATTCGGCAGGCTAGGTGGCTTGCTGCTCACACGGAGAGGCTCTTCCGCGAGGCCGGCATCGGTCCAGGTCAACGTGTCTTGGATCTCGGCTCCGGCGTTGGAGACGTGGCTTTGATAGCAGCCCGGCTCGTTGGTCCGACAGGTGAGGTAGTGGGAATAGAGCGCGACCCACGGTCGATTGCACGAGCCGAAGCTCGCTTGGCTGAGGCGGGCCTGCGCAACGTGAAATTTACGCAGTCCGATGCGGCCGAAATCCCGGGCGACAGGCCCTTTGATGCTGCCGTCGGCCGTTACATCCTGATGTTTCTTCCCGATCCCATTTCGGTTTTGCGTTCGCTCTCCCATTTGGTCCGTCCTGGTGGAATCCTGGCGTTCCAAGAACCTTGCTGGAAGTCTTTTCTTGAGCAATCCGCGCGGTTACCTTTGTGGTCTTCAGCCGCTTCTCTATTGGTCGAGACATTTCAGTGCACCGGTACAAACACTGAGATGGGACCGGCACTTTCGCGGGTTTTTCAAGAGGCAGGTCTACCAGCGCCGTCCACTCGTACGGATACTCTCATTGGTTCGGAACAGTGGCTGCCCGATTGTCTTCGCAGTCTGCGTCCGCTAATGGCGCAACTCAACCTTTCGCTCGAGCCTCTAGGTGACTTCGAGACTCTCTCGGAGAGGCTGCAAACTGAAGTCATAGCATTCGAAACAACGACACCGCTGCCGGACCTCGTCAGTGCCTGGTCCCGCAAGCCGTTAAGGGAAGGGCTCTGCTAACGCTCTCTGCTAATCCGCCGGTGCGCGTGTTTCTCTCGGAAGAAACATGAGCAGTGCGAAGGACATAAACATGCAAGCACTAACGAACGCCAAGCCGCTATAGATACTGCCTGTTCTTTGACTCATGAACCCAACCACCGAAGGGCCCACAAAACCTCCGAGGTTCCCAACGGAATTGATCAAGGCGAAGCCAGTCGCGACGGCGTAACCTGAAAGAAACTCGCTCGGCATGGCCCAAAAGGGAGCCAGAAAGCCGCAGAGACCAATCTCCACGAAGGACAAGAGCGTCACTGCAGACAAAGGCGAACGAGTGGTGCCGATGAGCGCGAGAGCCAAGACTGCGGCGAGTACTGGCAACGCGGCGTGGAATTTCCGCTCCAGTCTTCGATCGGAACTGCGGGAAATGAGAACCATCGCAGCTGCGGCCACCAGGCTCGGGATCATGACCAGCAGTCCGACGGTCGTATTGGAGTATCCACTCGACAGGGACTTGATGATTTGAGGTGTCCAAAAACTCATCGTATACCGGCCGACCATCAGCCCCGAATAAAGCAAGATCAGATACCAAACGCGACCATTCGTTAATGTCGCGAACACGGTATGCTGGCCCTGTTTCGATTTTTCCTGTTCTTCGTTTTTCAATTCTGCCTGAATCCACTTCTTCTGCTCTGCAGTCAGAAAACCAGCTTCCTGCAGTCGGCTTGGCAGGACAAAGTAAGTGAGGAATCCAAACATTATGGGAGGAAGTCCTTCAAGTATCAGCAGCCAGCGCCAGCTCCCGACCCCCAGCCAGTGGACATGGTCCAGGATGTAACCTGACAGAGGCGATCCCACGATACTGGACACCGGCAGCCCGAGGAGAAACAGGGCAATCGCGCGCGCTTGTTCCCGCCTGGGAAACCAATACGTCAGGTACAAGTAGACTCCCGGAACGTAACCCGCCTCGGCCAGACCGAGCAGAAATCGTGCCCAGTACAATTGGTGAACGTTCTGCACGAACCCGGTCAGCGTGGCAATGATCCCCCAGCTGATCAGAATGCGTGCGATCCAGATTCGTGCGCCAATCTTGTGTAGCAGCAGATTGCTTGGAACTTCAAAGAGGAAGTATCCGATAAAGAAAATTCCTGTCAGCAGACCGAACTGCTCACTGGTGATGTTCAGGTCCTGATTCATGGTCAGCGCGGCGATGCTGATGTTGACGCGGTCCAGATAACAAATGACGTACAGGACGAAGAGGAAGGGGAGAATCCGGATTCGCACTTTCCGAATCGTTTGCGTTCCGATCGGGATGGTTGCTAATTCTAGAGTGGATGCCATGCTCTCAGCGCTTCCTTCAGCAGGCTTGGTGGATCGGGCGCAAGTGGAGATTGCGCATACAGTATGCTTCGAATGTACATAGGTCAACCGATAGCGCGCGGTGAGCACCAGGCCAGACCATCCAGCTGTTTCGTGGACGTTGGACGAAACAAGCGGCTCAGTGGCTGTACTAATGGCGCACTGAATCGGATTAGGGAAGAGTGGCCGACCACTCGTGAGTTGACGCGATATTCGTAAACACAAGCGCGTTTCACAGGACTAATGTTGAGTTCGGTAAACATTGGTCGCTGAGCGCATTGGCCTGAAGGCAAGAGTTGAGCCAAGGGTCACTTAGCCGGAAATGCGTCTATTCGGCCAAGCGACGAGAAGCCCGTTCTAACCAAGCCTCCGCCGCCAGCCTTAGCTGTATCTCGCGCATGACGATCATCAAAACTTCAAATTCTTATTTCGCCTTTAGCCCCGCAACAACTGCGGCAACTTTATCGAGTATCTGATTCCAGCCCTCTAGTTCCCCGCTGTTTTTTGCGTTCTCCATGGTTTCATTTCCAATGAAGGTGAGTTTCGTCTGGCCGTTTCCAAAATCCTCAAAAATAACCACGTCTTGCGCACCGTCTATGGCCTCATGTTCTATTCCATAGTGCGCAGGCTCAACCTTGTTTCCCTTGGAGTCGGAAAAGTACATGGAGTAAACGATCTTCTCGTGCAGAACAATCTCGTGGTATTCCCCAGCATTCCAGCCCTCCTGCCCATCCGGCGCTCTCATGCAGCAGAGAAATTTTCCTCCTACGCGAAAATCCATCTCGCAAAAAGGCGCAGTAAAACCCTTCGGCCCCCACCACTGCATCACATATTTCGGGTTTGTCCACGCCTCCCAAACCAATGCGCGTGGGGCGTCAAAAACTCTAGTGACAACCATCCGCTCTGTCTCGTTAACCGTGTTTTTTGTCATCTCTGACCTCCGCTTTTTTCATTTGATTCACAACCACATCCAACTTGTCGAAACTCTCTTCCCAGAATCGGCGATAGCTAATCGCCCAGTCGCTGACTGTCTTTATCGCCTCTGGCCTAAGCGTGCACACGCTCTCTCTTCCACGCTTCGTCTTGATCACAATCCGCGCCCGCACCAGGTAGGCAATATGTTTTGAAATCATCTGCTGCGAGAGTGCAAACGGTTCCGTCAATCCATGCACAGAGGCAGGCCCATGGGAGAGTCGTTCGATCATCGCCCGGCGGGTTGGATCAGACAGAGCCGCAAATGTTGTATCTAACTTATCCACCACCATATGGTAGTGAATTATCCGTCGATGTCAAGTGTGGATTTTGGAGTTCCCGATTTCTTTTTCCTGATCTCTAAGCTCTGACACCTGCGCTAATTTATGCTTCCCCATGCGCCGCGTATCGCAGCGGGTGCATGGTTTAACAAATAGGCTTCCTTAAGCAATTACTCATTGACCCGACGATTAGAGTGCTCCAGCCCCTCCGCCCGCTTCTCGGCGCTCCACACATTTCAAGCATTCTGAAAAGCCCCCACGCAACAACGGCTTGCGGGGCGCCCTCGCGGTCGAGTGACCTCAACGGTCAGGGCCGCCCGCCCTTGCAAGGGGTGAAGGTGACCCAAAACCTAGTATCCGGTGTGACAGAGAATGGGAGCGGTTCAGAAGGATTAAACGTCGTATAATCTCGTGCGCGCAACTGGGGAGCAGAACATTTGAACGTACGAGAACAAATCAAAAAGTATATTACCAGCCAACCGGAGCCAAAACGAGGTGACATGCGAGAGTTACATCGGCTCACACTTCAAGTGTCACCAGAATGCAAATTATGGTTCTTCGATGGTAAAGACAGCAAAAATCATACTGTTTCCAACCCTACGATTGGATATGGATTTCACACAATAAAATATGCCAACGGAAAAAGTAGAGAGTTTTTTCAAATTGGTGTGAGCGGAAACAAAACCGGAATCTCTGTCTATATTCTTGGTCTCAAAGATAAGAAGTACTTAGCCAAAACGTATGGAAAAAAACTAGGCAAGGCGAGCGTGACCGGATATTGCATTCGGTTTAAGGCTCTAAAGGATATAAACATCGATACGCTTGGAGCGGCAATACGATATGGGCTTGCAGCTCAGAATGAAAAAGGCAAGCTGACGAAATAATTCCACTGTTAAAGGCAAGCAGTTATCGATGTAAAGGCGCTCCAGTATACGACCCCTACAGCCCTGACCCGCGCCACAAAGCCATTCCCTATAAAACGGGTCTCCCGCAATAGTCGTGCGGCTCTCTGTCAGCGCTCCTTACCTTTCTCTGTTTGCCGTTGCCCACTGCGGAAGTATCACGGGCAACCCTTCCATAATCCGGAAGCCGTGAAAGAATGACTCGCAACGCGAAGAAGCTCGGCGTAGAGCTCGAAGAGCGCCGTACCAGCCGTGCAGTGCGACTCAACGGGACCGACCTGGCCGGTTCGATCTAACGATTGACGAAGC
>Ga0193728_1000021_pt1 | contig 66169 bp, 53 predicted proteins | sample U1c1metaG_FD_143037 | JGI IMG/M metagenome (GOLD analysis project Ga0193728, IMG submission 143037) | Soil microbial communities from a riparian zone of the East river system, Colorado, United States - U1c1 | ecosystem: Environmental > Terrestrial > Soil > Riparian zone | place: USA: East River... | reverse complement strand
ACCGATGGGCAGCGCGGTAACGGTCTGAGTCTTCTTGTCGGCGGTAGCTGGCGCCGCTATCTTCAAATCGGCAAAGAGCACGCGATTCCCCAGGTGCGGGCTAATGAGGTTGGGGATTTCCTTTTGCCGGGAATCGAGCGCCGCTAGGAAAAGTTTGGCGCTGGCCATTTGATTATTGTACGGGGACTTGGCAAGCAACTCAGCGGCCTTAGCGCTGGCTGCGTTTTCTTCTTCCAGTGTGCGGGCAAATCCAAAATGGCGGAAGGTATCTTTATCCTGTACGCCCAACAACTGGTCAAAGAAGGCGTAAGACGAATCGAGACGATGACCGAGGACGATGTGGCCAAGCTCGTGAGCGATCATAGTGGCGAGACTGGCCTCGTCGGGAAGCACGTCGATCAAGCCCCGGCTGAGCACAATGGTGTGGCCAAGAGTGAAGGATTCGAGAGTGGAAGTCATCATGACCCGGCAGCGAACGTCGGGATCGATGTCCAGATTATTGGTAACTTCCAGGTTGTTGACGACGGTTTCGCAGACTTTGTCGACTTCGCCTTTGGGAGCGATGAGGCCGATGCGCTGCAAGCGGTCGACGACGTTATCCTCCGCCTGGCGGTCCCAGGAACGCTGGGCCTGCACGGGAGTAAGGTCGTTGGCGTTCTTGGTGTCATCCTGCACGGGAGTTTCGACCAGGATTTTGGTCAGCTCCTGCTCCTGCGCGGAGTGGCCGAGGTTATAACCCCACAAGCGGGTCTGCGCTTTGAAATCGAGCTTCTTGGCTAGCGCGTAATGCAGCTCGCGTTCTTCGCTGTAAACGAAGGAAGGCAGCCAAAGATTGGGCTGCACGTTGGTGCGCCAGCTATCAAAGTGAAAATACCAACTGGAGTGGCCGCCGCCGCCGTAAGCGCCATTGAAGCGCACCACGTGGTAATCCTGATCCTCAACCCAGATGCGTCCGAGGAAGCGGCCTTTGCCGGCCTTTTCACGTGGGGTTACGTCGAACACCAGGCAGCGGACTTCTCCGAGAAATTCGCGGCGCACGTAATCGAATTTATAGTGCTGTTTATCGAAACCGTTGGTGTCGATGAAAATCATCTGCAGAAAGCCGTCGGGAAGGTACTGCATAGCGAACGAGAAAAAGTTCCCGATACCACTGAAGATTTTTTTGCCTTTGCCGCTGGTGTCGGACATGGAGATCAACTCAACGCCCTTGGTGAACTGAGCGCGGCCAAGGAAATATTTATCTCCGGCAGGGGTGAAACCGAGATCCTTATCTGGTTTGAGATTCTGGATGTAGGTTTCCACTAACGGTTGATACTTGGAAATCTGGCCATTCAGACGATTTTCATTGGTGATAACGCGGTCGATCACCTCATCCATGGTCTTAGCGGTCGCTTGCGGCGGAGCTGGTGCCGCCGGGGGCGCAGCGAAAGCGGCTGCTGCCAAGTTGCTAAAGACGAGGATGGCCAGAACGGATCGCCGGACGGCGGATACTAACTTACACATTTTCTTCTCTCCCTCAGGAAGCCATGTGGAATTCAATTCGCACGCGCGCCGGAAAGTCGACGGGCTGATTGTCTTGCTTCGCAGGCTTGAATTTAATTTGTTGCGCCGCGCGAATAGCGGCTTCATCCAAGCCATGGCCTAGACCACTGATGACGCGGTTGACATGCACAGTGCCGTTGGCGAGGAAAACCAAATCCAGAACAACGTCACCTTCTAGTTTCAGACTACGCCCTTCGGCGGTGTATTCAGGACGGGGCTTGTCCAGAATGGTAACCGAGCCGGTGCCGCTAGCCACGGCGTCGGCTTTCTTTTTAGGAGCTTCCGCAACGACGGATTGATCGCCGAAACCGCTGGACTGCACGGAGCCACCCTTTTTGCCGCCACCCTGCGGAGGATTGGCGGTACCGTTTCCGAAACCGGTGCTGGCCACCGTGCCGCGAATGCCTTTATCGCCGCCGGTGCCGTTACCGTAGCCGGGGCCGCCGGGAAGCGCAGGCGAACCCAGACGATTGATGTTCGTGGATTTTTTCGGATCGCCGTTGCCGGGGACCCCATTGGGATCGCCGAAACCGCCGGTCTGCACTTTGTTCACGGGCGCAACCACAGTGGCCGGTGCCGCGCTGCCGGAATTCAAATTATTCATCTTTACTTCCTCGCGCGGCCGCTTGGGTTGATTGGTATCGGTGTTGATGTTGGCCGCTTGAAGAACTGGATTCAGCTCCGGCGCCTTGGTCTCGACCTTTTGAACCTTGGGCTGGATCACTTTTTGCGTCACGAAAATGTGTGGCTGCTGGGGATTCAGTTTAACGGGTTCCACCACTTCGGGTTTCGGGGGAGGTGGAGTGGCCCGAATCTTTTTGGGCGGCGGAGGCGGAGGCGCGACCGGAATTTCGATGACGGGCTGCGCCAACTGCACGATGTCCAGGTGCAAAACGGTTTTGATTTTTTCGGGGTATAGCAGGGGCACGAGAAGCACAAAGCTAATCAGCACGACTTGGGTGATCGCGCTTAGGCCAATGCGATTCCAGCGTGACTTCCCTTCCGGGAGAAGTTCAAGCCGAGCAGCAACCGGTTTAGTACCAATGGCCCGGCGCCAAGCTTCTTGATTCGCCGTGGAACGCGGTCGGTTGGCGTTCAACCCGACTCCCATGGTCGTATTCCTTGGTGAATCTGAAATCATTATCGTCATCCGTATGCCCGCCTAAAAAAGATGCCGCGTTGGGCTAAAGGTTAGAGGGCACAACGCCCGCAGCCAACTAGAAAAAGGTCTTCCCTTCCTAGAAGTACCACAGTACCTAGCGGGCCGGGAGAGATCGAATAGGACTTTGGTACCAGAGTCACCAAGTCGCTATTGCTATTCACATCTCACAACACTCTGTAACGCACCGTGTTCTAACCCGCCGTTAGCGGTTTGGTTGCGGGGCATGGGGGGCGCAACACAGTTATAGGATACAGCAAACTGGATAAGGGGTGCCTTGCATTTATGTTTAGATTTACCGGGGATGGGGATATCCTCACGGGACAGCCGAATCAGATTGAATCTTATGGACATGCAGGCAAAAAAGGGTGCCGCGGGCGACGCCGGATCAACGAGCGAATTCGCTAAGATTTTGCGGCGCGAAGCCGCGATATTAGCGCAATGGTGTGTGCAAGCGGGCATCGAACAGTGGGGACTTTCGGCAGCACGATTTGGCGATGAGTTGGCGCGTTGCGCGGCGGCCAGGTTTCGCGGCGCGCAACCGCCCAGTGTCGAAGCGCTACATGCCTACGTGTGCTCACTGCGGCTCGAGGATCTCGGGCTGGCTTGTGCTTGCGCGGACGGGATGCCAGAGGCGTGGGAGCACTTTTTCGGCGTTTACCGGGGCTACCTGCGCGCCTGCGCGGGGGCAATGCTCAAGCGAAGTGCCAGCGCGCCGGAGGCCCAGGAGTTGGCCGATTCCTTGTTCGCCGATCTTTACGGGTTAAGCGCTGAGAAGCGTGGCTCGCTGCTGCGCTATTTTCATGGACGAAGCAGTTTAAAGACATGGTTGCGAGCGGTGCTGGCGCAACGACACGTGGACAGGATTCGCGCCCGGCGAAAATTTGAGGAACTAGGGGATGAGGACCGAGCGGACGGCGCGAAGTTGGGAGTTGCGGCAGGGACGTTGCAGATTGCGGATCCGCATCGCGCGAGATATTTGCTGAAATTTACGAACGCGCTGGAAACGGCGCTAGCGAATCTGGATGCGCGGGATGTGGAGCTATTGCGAATGTATTACGCCGAACAAAAAAAACTGGCGGAGATTGGGCGCGGCTTGGGAGAGCACGAGTCCAGCGTGTCGCGGCATCTAGAAAAAGTGCGGCAAGATGTGCGGCGCGCTGTAGAGGGAATATTGCGCGGCGGATCTGAAGCGGTGAATGGCGATGGCAGCACCGGTGGGTTGAGTGAGGCGGAGATTGCCTTGTGCTTTGAATATGGAGCGGAAGAAGCGCCTGTAGATTTGGACAAATTGTTATCGCCAAGCGCGGTACCAAAAGTTCAGCCTGATGGAAAAACAATGCGCGAGCCGAGGCGTGAAACGTGAGCTGGGGTTGTTGGTGGAATTGGTGTTAACGCAAGAAAGCACCGCAGGTTCGTTCTAAGGATGGGTAAGTATGAGTCACGAGGATCGCGAAAAAAAGTTTGAGCGGGCATTGGAGCGGCATTTGCGTCGCGACGCAGCCGGCGCGGGAGACGAAGCGGACGCGCGGGCCGCCGCGCCGGATGAAGCGGTCGAGGCCGCTGAGTGCTTGGATGCTGCGAACTTGGCCGCGTTTCATGAACATACGCTGTCGAGCTCGGAAATGGTTGCCGTGAAGGAACATGTCGTCAATTGTTCGCGATGCCAGGAAATTCTGATGCAACTGGAAGCGACGGACGAAATTCCGTTGCCGGATGAAGCGGTAAAAGATTTGAAGATGCGCGAGTCCGTTTTGTCCACTGGCGCGCTGTATGGGGATTATGCAGCGATACAAACGCCAAGCTTGACCGTCGCTGGTCAGTCCACACCGGCGTTGAAGGGGCCACAGGATATTTCGCGCGAGCGTGGGTTCAAAGCATGGCGATGGGCTGCTCCAGCAGGCGCGATTGCGGCGGGACTGCTGATTTGGGTTGTGGCGCGCGACAACAGAGTACAAACGCTAAATCACTTTGAAAACGTCCAGGTAGCGCAGCCGCAGCCAACGGAAGAACGACCGGCTACGCTCCGGGCGTTGCCAGCTTCGCCTGCACCCGAACCCGCGCCGAAAATCACGCAGTTGAATGAAAATCGAAAAGATCACAGCGGAGCTAAGCAGCCAGCCAAAGAATCTGGTGCCCTTCGTGCGCCTGCGAATGCATCATCGGCAGCCATTACGAATGAAGCCGGTGCCGGTGCCGTCGCCGACGAGGCGAGTCCGCGCGCGAATGCTGGTCAGCTGCAGGCTAAGTCCAGGAATTTTTCTTCGCGCGAAACGGTTGAGAACAAGCCTCCGGAGATTGTGTCTCGGCAGGCGGACCTTTCTGCTACGGCGGCTCCGGCTGCCGCAGCGACCGCACCAGCACCTTCGCGCGATCTACGTGCGCAATCTGCGGTGCCCGCCAATGCGCCTACGGCTGTAGCCACAGAGAATGCTAATACCCGGACAGTCGAACCTCATTCGAACGGGAACGGGGGTATCGAACTTCTCCAGACACAGCAGATGGTGGTAGATGACAAACTCGAACCCCCCGGTGCTTTGAAGAAAGTTGGCCTTGAAAACCCGAAGATCATTCTGGCTTCCAACACGACAGTGCGATGGCGATTGCTATCTGCGGGACGAATCGAACAATCGGTGGATAGCGGGATTACATGGATGCCGCAAAAAAGCGGAGTGAAGGTGGAGTTGCTCGCGGGATGGGCACCAAGTGAAGCGGTGTGCTGGATTGTTGGACGTAGCGGGACGATTTTACGAACAACGGACGGCGGTGGGCATTGGAGCAAAGTGGTTTCGCCGATCTCAGGGGACATGGGTGGAATTCGTGCTGTGGATGCAGTGACGGCGGAGATTTACGGAGCGAATAAGACGGCGCGCTTTATTACGCATGACGGCGGGGTGAGTTGGGAAGCGGCGAAGGAGTAGGGCGTGAATAGGCTCGGTGGTTGCGGGCTTCAGGGGCTAAAAAAGCCCCGTGGCGATGCGTTTATAAAATCTTAGAATGCAAGAAATTTGGTGGCGGTGGATTTGTGTGCGGCTAAGGCCGCGACTTACAGAGCGGTCTGGTGGACGTTTATAAAAGTTTTGGTTGCAAGAAATTCCGGCGGCGGCGTTCTAAGGGAGTACGACCATTCCAAGCGAGGTGATGTGATGAGAGCCCAGCGCCGTAGATTTCAAGGCAAATGTAAATTTCAAGGGAAAGTTGTTGCCACCGTAATGACTCTATTAATTGCATCGGGCGTAGGTACGGGAATTTATGCCAAGGGGCACCGCCGTAACGGCGGCGCTGATCAGGACACGGAAGCAAGCCGTGAGAAGAATGCCCAGTCCACTACACTCGACGATCAGACCGATCTGAACGTCACGGTATACAACTCAAACATCGCGCTGGTGCGGGATGTGCGGCAACTGACGTTGCCGACCGGCATGTTCAGCCTGAAATTTGCCGACATTGCGGCGACCGTGAACCCTGCGACGGTGCATTTCCGGTCGTTAACGGAGCCGGACAAGTTGAGCGTGATCGAACAGAATTATGAATACGATTTGCTGGAGCCGGCGAAACTGCTGAACAAGTATGTGGGCAAGGAAGTGACGCTGGTGCGCACGTCTCGCGAGAATGGAGAGCTCAAGCACGAAGACGTGAAAGCCACATTGCTGGCAGATAATAATGGGCCGGTGTGGAAGATCGGGAATGACATTGTTACCGGAGTTTATGCCGAGGGTTACCGGTTCCCGGAAGTGCCGGCAAATCTTTTCGAACGGCCCACGCTATTGATGTCGCTGGAAAATTCCGGCGGGCGCAAGCAGCAGATCGAGGCGTCTTACCTGGCGGGTAATCTATCGTGGAATGCGGATTACATTTTGACCGTGGGGCGCGAGGATAAGGCCGCGGATCTGGATGGCTGGGTGACGCTCGGGAATACCAGCGGCACGGCATTTCACAATGCGCGGCTGCAATTGGTTGCGGGAGAACTGAACCGCTTACCGCAGAACGGGAGATTAGAAGTAATGACGCGCGACTATGCAGCCAAGGCCGCGCCCGCTGCGCCGCAATTCCAGCAGGAAAACTTCAGCGAGTATCACCTTTATACTCTGGGGCGGCGGACTTCGATCGAAGACAAAGAAACCAAGCAGATCAGCTTGCTGCAAGGGACTGGCGTACCAACCGAGAAAATCTTCATCGTGAATGGGCAGAATTTTTATTACCACAATGCGCAAAATCCTGGCTCGCCGATTAAGGATGCAGTGCTGGTGTATTACAAATTCAAAAATGAGCAGAAAGCTGGACTGGGCATGCCGATGCCCGCGGGGAACGTGCGCGTGTATCAGAAAGACTCGAAGGGCGGCGTGTTGTTTATTGGCGAAGACCACATCGATCACACGCCCAAAGATGAAACGGTCACGGTGCATATCGGCAATGCGTTTGACATCGTGTCGGAGCGAAAGCAGACGGATTACAAACGCATCGATAATCACACCTGGGAGATGGAGTTTGAAATTACGCTGCGCAACCACAAAGACTCGCCGGTAGTGGTAGAAGTGAATGAGCCGATTGGCGGGGATTGGGAGATGCTGTCGTCCACGTACAAGGCTACGAAGACAGCAGCGTTTGCGGCGCAGTTTCATGTACCGGTGCAGAAGGATGGGACCTCGGTGCTGAAATATCGTGTGCGGGCGCGGTGGTAGAAGCACCAAGGATAAACCGGGAGAAATAAAAACCGCGCCCTTAAAAACAAAGGGCGCGGCTTTCTTTCTTTTCTACTAGTTAGAACTCTTCCAAACGTACAGTCCGGAAAACTCGCGTCTCCTATTAATTCAGGAGAGGACGGCGTCAGCTTCGATTTCGATGAGCATGTCGGGCGAAATGAGCTTGCTGACTTGCAACATGCTGGTAGCCGGGCGGATAGAGGCAAAAATTTCGCCGTGAGCGCGGCCGATTTTTTCCCAGTCGGCGATGTCCACGACATAGAGGCGCGTGCGCACCACATCGTTGAGGGTGGCGCCGGCTTTGAGCAACGCAGCCTCGATATTCTTAATGGTTTGCAGGGTCTGGATGTAAACGTCGCCCACGCCAACGATATTGCCGTCGGGGCCGGTAGCGGTGGTGCCCGAGACGGAAATGATGTTGCCGACACGCACGGCACGGGAATAGCCGACGATGGGCTCCCACGGTGCGCCGCTGGAAATGTTTTGACGAGGCACGTTGGTTTCTCCTTCGATTCGTTTCCTGCCGTTTTTCAGTACTGAGGTGCGTGAAGTCATCAGGATACCCAAGTGAGTTAAGAATGTTGAGAAAAGCTATTCCTACAGTGTGATTCGTCGCCCATACAATTCGTTACGATCATTAATACGTTGCTGAGTCTCCGCAGTAGGTTGCTTGCGAGGTTGCTTGCGCGGTTGTTTTAGCGATTACCATGCTGCGGCTGGTTGCCAATAAATCATGCCGCCAATGCAGCGCAAATTGCCGGCTAGCCACAGCCCGAGGACGCGATGAAGTGTAACAACATCCTGGAAGCCATCGGGCATACGCCACTGGTGCGCCTGAATCGCATCAATCACGGGTTGAAGCCGCAAATTTACGTGAAGGCGGATTACATCAACCCAGGCGGGTCGGTGAAAGACCGTATCGCCATTACGATGATTGATGAAGCGGAAAAAAAGGGCTTGTTGAAGCCCGGCGGCACGATCATCGAGGGCACTTCGGGAAATACCGGGATGGGGCTGGCGCTGGTGGCCGCGGTACGCAATTACAAAATGGTTTTTACCATTACCGACAAACAGTCCAAGGAAAAAGTGGATTTGCTGAAGGCCCTGGGCGCGGAAGTCATTGTGTGCCCCACGGCGGTCGAGCCGGAAGACCCGCGCAGCTACTATTCGGTGGCCAAGAAATTGGCGCGCGAAATTCCCAATTCTTATTATCCGAACCAGTACGACAACCCCATGAATCCGGAGGCGCATTACCTGACCACCGGGCCGGAAATCTGGGAGGACAGCGAAGGCAAAGTTACGCATTTTGTTTGCGGGATGGGGACGGGTGGAACAGTGAGCGGCGTGGGCCGTTACCTCAAAGAGAAAAATTCGGACATCAAGATTATCGGCGTCGATCCGATTGGGTCGCTGTATTACGACTTTGTTAAGCGGGGAGAAACGATCAGGGCCAAGACTTATGTGGTGGAAGGCATTGGCGAAGATTTTTTTCCCAGCACCATGAATCTAAAAATTCTGGATGATGTGCTGCAGGTTACCGACGAAGAATGCTTCGTCGTGGCTCGGCGCCTGGTGAAGATGGAGGGGCTATTTACGGGCGGTTCAGGCGGTGGCTGCATTTCCGCGACGCTGCGGCTGGCGAAAGATTTAGGCCCGGCAGCTTTTGTGGTGGCGCTGTTGCCGGATACGGGCATGCGCTACTTGAGCAAGGTTTATAACGATGAATGGATGCGTGAGCGCGGATATGTGGACGCTGCGGTGGCTATTACGGCGGCGGAAGTGGTGCACGCAAAGCATGCGACCCGCAAAGCGCGCGAACTGATTATCGCGCGCCCGTATCAAACGGTGTTTCATGCGCTGAAAACCATGCAAGAACAAGATATTTCGCAGATCCCGGTGTTCGAGGAGAACTTGCCCATCGGCACGATTTACGAGGATCAAATTTTGAACCTGGCGCTGCAAGGCAAGGATTTGCGCAAGCTGGTGGTGCGCGAAATGATGAGCAAGCCGCTGCCGCAGATTCCGGGGAGCGCGCCGGTGGAACGTATCACGCATATTTTGAGCCACGAAAATCCGGCGGTATTCGTGGAGATGGGCAACGCGCGGTTTGAAATCCTTACGAAGTACGATTTAATGAGCACGGTCGCCAGCCTGATGGAACAAAAGCGTTGATGGTGCCTTTCGCTTCCTAAAAATTCAAAAACACTGGAAAGCCAATTGAAGATTCAGGAATTTAATGAACGTTTGAAGAACGCGATTCTCATTGCCGATGGGGCGATGGGTTCGCTGCTGCATGAAACCGTGGGGCCGCAGCGCTGTTTCGACGAGCTGAACAGCACGGAGCCGGAAGCGGTTTTTCGCGTACACCAGTCGTATATCCAGGCCGGCGCGCAGATCATCGAGACGAACACCTTTGGCGCCAACCGCTTCAAGCTGGCGCCGCTGGGACTCGGCGATGAAGTGCAGCGGCTGAACAGCCGCGGCGTAAAAATCGCTCGCGAAGCCCGGGATTCGGCGAGCAGTGAAGTGCTGGTTGCGGGATCCATGGGGCCGCTGGGTTTGGGAGTGCAGTCACGGCATCCGGAGCCTGAAGAGATCAAAGAAATTTTTTATGAGCAGGCCCTGGCGTTGGAAGAACGCGGCGTCGATCTCTATATATTGGAAACTTTTACGTATATCGAAGAGCTGCTGATCGCTATCGACGCAATACGGTCGTTTTCCGGTTTGCCTATTATTGCGCAACTGACCTATTCCGAGGAGGGCACCACCTACGGGGATTTGCGCCCGGCGGCGGCTGCCGAGCAGATAAAACACAAAAATGTGCAGGTGGTGGGCGCTAATTGTACGCTCGGCCCGCAGGCTTTGCTGCCGATTTTGCAGGAACTGGCGGGCGTTGCGGATTTGCGCGTGAGCGGGATGCCTAACGCAGGATTCCCCAAGCGCGAAGGCGACCGCATCGTTTATCCCAAATCTTCTCCAGAATATTTTGCTTTGTTCGCGCGCGAAGCCGCGGCGATGGGCGTGCGCATTCTGGGCGGATGTTGCGGAACGACGCCGGCACACATTCATGCTATGGCTGAGGCGGTAAAGTCTCTGCGTCCGGTGAAGGCCGCTACGGTTGCACACGTGACAACCCCGGCGCATCCCCCGGCGGTGAAGGAACGCGAGCCGGAGAGCAAATTCTGGCGCAAACTTCAGAACAAAGAATTCGGCGTGTGCGTGGAAATCGATCCGCCAAAAGGAATTTCGCTCGACCGCGTTTACGAGCAAGTGGACAAAATCATGGCTTCGGGGCGCGTAGATGCCATTGATGTGAACAGTGGAGCGATGGCCCGCGTGGGTATGGATGCGCTGGTTGTATCCGGCGCGCTGGAAGCTCGCGGCGTGGAAACCGTGCCGCACCTAACCACCCGGGATTACAACATCATTGGATTGCAGGCCATGCTGCTGGGGGCGTGGACCGTTGGCGGCGTGCGCAACGTGCTGGCAATTACCGGTGATCCTCCGTCCGTGGGAGATTACCCGGAAACCAGCGGAGTGTATGAAGTCGATTCCGTGGGACTGGTGAAAGTTTTGCACCGGCTGAATCAAGGGACGGACTGGGCCGGAAAAACATTGGGCGGTGCGACAAATTTCGCGATCGGCGTGGCGCTGAATCCCGTGGCGGACGATTTGGACGGCGAGATTGAAAGATTTCACGCCAAGGTGGAGGCCGGCGCGCACTTCGCGATGACCCAGCCGCTGTTTGATCCCGAGCACTGGCATGCATTTTTGAAAAAATTGGGCGGCCAGCCTGCGATTCCGGTTCTGATCGGAGTGTGGCCGCTGAACAGCTACAAGCAGGCTTTACGGTTAAACAATGAAGTACCGGGGATTGTGATTCCTCCAGCGGTGCTGAAGTCGCTGGAAGTAGCTGGAGCCACGGCGCGAGATTGCGGGTTTGAGGTTGCGCGAAAAATGATGAAGTGGGCGCGCACGGAAATGGCCGGCGCTTATTTGATACCGCCGTTCAAACGCTACGAAGACATTTTGGAATTGTTGTAAGGCGCAAAACCGGTTGATTGCACGCACGGATCAAATTTTCACAATAAAATTTAAGACTTATTTTGGATTTGTGTCCGTGGGCGAAGCGCTGGTGTGGTCGTGGACGATGCGCCAGCCTTCGGGGAAACGTTGCAAGACCAAGGTGAAGACTCCGCCGATTTCGTCCTTTTGGCGCTTTAGATGCCAGTGTCCCAGCACCAGGGCGGCGTCTGAACCGAGAAAACGAAATTCCAGGTTGGAAAAATCGAGTGTGCCCATAGCATTGCGATCCGGATAATTCTTTTTGTAACGCGCCATCACGGCGTCCCAACCGCGGAAAATGCCGTTGCTTCCGGAAAAAGTGAGATTCGGGGAGTGCCAGTAGCCGGTGAGAAATGCGGCGATGTCTCCGCGATTCCAGGCTTCTTGCTGGCCCGTGAGGACCGCTCGAATGGCGCTGCGATCACTTTGGCGGGCCTTCGGTTCGTCAGCGGAGGTAGTGGCTGACCTGAGCGTAGATAAAGCGAACATCAAAAGAGCGACGAGCGTCGTTCCAGTTTGGAGGCAGCGGGAATTCAACATGTATTTCACCACGTGATTGCGCGGGGCAGCATAGTGCAAAGTGAGGACCCCGGCAATGCGCTCGTGGGGTAGGCTTGTAAGCCTAATTAATACAATCAGTTAAGTAGACAGTCCTACGAGCCTGGTACTTGTGAGCTATAGGGCAAAGCGGCAGCGAACGCGAGAATACGGGTGAGGAAAAATGCATGTTCGCCGCTATGCTCTTCGCCATATCAACCGTCGCCATAACCCAATTCGGGATGTATTACTGGCGGGCTGTTCTAGCCAGCGTGGCTTCTCAACCAGTTTCTGAGTCCGTGCTCGCGGCCATATCCGCGGAAAATCGGCCGCTACAAGCCGCTGACTTCGTGCAATTTGCCGGGCTTCATGCCATGACACCGGACTTGACTCCCGGCGGACGAGGCCTAGCGATGGTGCGGTTTTATTACGGATTGACCCGCGCGCTGAATATGATGGTCGGCGTGCGGGTCCCGGCCGTCGCGCAATGGATAGAACAGGAAGGCACGATTTGCGCGCGCTATGCCGCGGTGCAGATCGATCAGCGGTTGCAAGCGAACATGGAATTGGCTGCGGCGCTGCGCTCCTGCTGACGGCTGCTGACAGGCTATAAAATCCCCGGAACGCGCATATGCGTTTCGGACCCTGATTAGATTAGAGAAAATTCTCTAATCCTTTAAGAGTTGCGCGGCTTTCCTTTCATTTCGGGGACTCCATCTTTGCAGGCAAACTGCTTGCGGTTTGCGGACCTTCGAAGAGTGCTTGTACGGGGATCGTTACGGAACCCAATGCTTCGGAAGATGTATCGCGCGCGAAGACACGCACATCGGCGCTTTGCGCAGTAATGGTCAGGTGCTTAGCAAGCACAATACCAGCAGTGCTGAGATATTCGTATTGCTTCTCTTCGAAGTTTAGGCCGACGCGTTGATTTTCTGCCGCAACGGTTTCCCCCGCGGCGTCGCGCTGCACGAAATACAAATCCACGCCACCCTTGCGGTGATTATCCGCCGCCAGTAGCAACAATTGCTTCGGATCAAGGCTCACATGCAATTCGATTTTGCGTTCAGCCACGGGGCCGGCCAGTTTCCCACTCACAATCAGCCCAAGTCCCGCAGCTTCAAGTGGACTGAACGCCGCCGTGCGCATGGCTGCTTTAGCTCGGGCCTCGCCACTGTCGGCTCTCTCAGCCGCGGCATAATACCCTGCGCGGTAGCGCAACTTTGCGCCATCGATCGAAGTGTGAATTTTTAACTTACGAAATTTTCCATTCCACTCGCCGTGATTGGGATAAAAACCGATGGTGTAAGCGTAGCGTCCGTCATCAAAAGCACGACTCATCGCCGCTTTAATATCGTTGCTGCCATAAAACGCTTCGCCCCCAGTGGCATCGGCCATGGATCGCTCTGTATCCCGCAGGTCTTGCCTGTCAAACATGCCGGACGAAATTTCCGGGACCTGGTTAACGCAATCCATGCATTTGACTGCCGAGTCACTGTAAGGATTTTTAGGGTCCATCATGGAGTTAGGCGCGATCCCGGTGGCGTCCACAGGATACAAAACCATGTCCACGCGATTCAGGGCACGAGCCACCTGGGTGGTGTTTGAGGTAAGCGACTCTGACGAGCGGTCCTGCCCGCCGCGACGCGCTGTTTGCGTGGAACTGGCGGTATGCGACGACGGGGTGTTGTTGGTGTCCAGAGACTGCGACTGGCGATCCAAGCCGCCGATGGAATTCACAATAATCTGGCTGGGAAACGACCCTGAAACCCATATGAGGTTTTTGCGCCCAGGAATGGTGGCGAGGTGGTTAGCGATCGCGGTGAAGGCTTCGGCGGTGGTTTCCGCTCGGTTGGCTTTATTTCGGTCGGCGATCCTGGCGTCAGTTTCATTCAACGCGTTCTGAAATTGTGTCCAAGCCCCATCACCCGCCAAGGCGGGCACCTCAAGGCTCTGGCGATTGGAAGCATCATAAGCGGCTAGTTCTTTTGGCTTGAACTGATTGGCGGCATTCACAAGCGCGGAGGAATCCTGAGTAAATTCATGCAGCAGAAGTAATTTGGTGGTGAGCGCGTAGATGGCTACGTGGTCCTGCGGCTTCAGGGTCTTGAGAAATTTGACGACTTGTTGACGCACGTACTCTTGGTCCGGTGGGGACGTATTTAGTGAATCGAACAGCACCGCCGTGACAGCTCCGGGATCCTGGCCTTGCAAATCGTAGCGATTGGTATAGACATTCTTCGGCAAGGGCGTCGTTGGCATGGTTGGACGCGGGGCTTCGGCTGAAAAAAAAGCGATCTGCTGAGGATTCGATTCGTCCATGACCGTAAAATTTTCCTTTTTTAATCCGGTGATGGGCTGCCCCTTCTTGTCGGTAACCACCACGCTGACCTGCACAAGGTGAGTAGTAGTGCGGATCACCGGTGAATCCTGCGGCACGGGAGGCTGGTTAGAACTTTGCGGCGATTGGGGCACAGTCGAGGAAGTGAAGAGAAGAATCGCCAATAGCACGAAACTCAGAAGGACGGCACGCACACGCATACCCCGAGGCTCCGATCAGACCGTACAAAGGGACGATACTCGAAACTCTTTAATATGCCCAACGCATCAGAACGCCGCCGGTGGTGTAGCCGGCTCCTACGGCGACAAGCAAAACGAGGTCGCCTTTTTTCAGGCGCCCCTCGGCTACCGCGTCCCGCAGGCCGAGGGGGATGGTACCCGCGGTAGTGTTGCCGTAGCGATCGATATTCACCATGACTTTCGAATCGTCGATGCCCAGGCGCTCCTGCATGGCGCGGATGATGCGCAGGTTGGCTTGATGAGGAACGACGAGGGCGAGATCGTCGCTCTTGAAACCATTGCGTTCCAGCAAATTCACGGCTAGTTCAGCCATGCGGCGCACCGCGTACTTGAAAACCTGCGAACCCTCCTGGTGCACGACGTGCATATTCTTATCCACGGTCTCGTGGGTGGGAGGATGCAGCGAGCCGCCGCCGGGCATATACAGAAAATTGCCCCCGGAGCCGTCCACATCGTGCGCGAAGTCGAGGATGCCCTCGTTGTCGGCAGCAGGCTCGAGTAAGACTGCGCCAGCGCCGTCGCCGAAGAGAATGGCAGTACCGCGATCTTTGTAATCGATGATGGAGCTCATGGTGTCGCTGCCGATAACTAGAACTTTTTTGTGCGCGCCGGCCGCAAATAGAGCACCGACGGTGAGCGCGTAGGCAAAACCCGCGCAGGCCGCGGAGAGGTCGAAGCCCCAGGCTTTCGTTGCGCCTAGCTTCTCCTGAACTAGACACGCGGTGGCGGGAAACATCATGTCGGGGGTGACAGTAGCGAGAACAATCAAATCGATTTCCGCGGGATCTGTTTTCGTCTGCGCGAGAAGAGCTTTTGCGGCTTGGACGGCCAGATGCGAAGTGGGCGTGCCCTTTTCGACGATGTGCCGTTCGCGAATCCCTGTGCGCGTGCGAATCCACTCATCGTTGGTGGCCACCATTTTTTCCAAGTCGGCATTGGTGAGAATTTTGGGAGGAACGCAACCTGCCACACCTGTAATTTTTGCGGCGATGCGATGAGACATGAAACTCCTTAAAGAATGACCCGGTCAGAAGAATATGGATTTTATGCGATAGCGGAGCGGAGTTACAAGGAGTGCGCGCAGAAAGACACGGTGGTTCAGGCACATAGAAAAAATAAACCCCGGGGCGTAATGGAACCCCGGGGTTTTTAGCGTTTGTTTTAAGATGCGGAGTGCGCCCTAGCTTTGGGTTCGCTGAACAGCGAGAGCATTTCACGATTGAACGCGGGAATGTCCGTGGGCTGACGGCTGCTGACAAAGTTGCCGTCGCGCACGACTTCCTTGTCCACCCATCTTGCTCCGGCGTTGCGCAGGTCGTCCTGAATGGTGTGATAGCTGGTGACCGTGCGGCCTTTGATCAACCCGGCAGAGACCAGCAGCCACGGAGCATGGCAGATAAAGGCAATGGGTTTGTGGGCGTTGTTAGCTTCCTGAACGAATTGCTGTGCCGGCCGCACAACGCGGAGCGCGTCGGCATTTAAGGCGCCGCCCGGAAGCAGCACGGCGTCGAAATCGGCAGGATTAGCGTTGTCAAAAGTAGTGTCCACGGCAACTTTTTCAGACTTTTCGTCGTGCTTCATGCCCTGGATCTTGCCGTTCTTTGGAGCGATCACGGTGGTCTTTGCGCCAGCCGCATCCAAAGCTTTGCGCGGTTCCAGCAGTTCGACTTCTTCGAAGCCGTCGGTGGCCAGGATAGCCACGCGTAGTCCGTTTAATTGTTTGTCATTCATAAAGTTCCTCGACTTATTTGGATTGGAGCAACTGCTTGCGGCGAAATTAAGATCGCAAGGCTGTCTCCACGTTTATGGTTGGCCTACCAGGACAACTGTGGCAATCGGGGGAAGGCTTTAGAAAAAAAGTCCTAATAATAAAGGCGCTCTTAACATTATTAACAATTGAAACAAATCAGTGCGTCAGCTTCGATTAAGCCAAGCCGGATGGGGATTTACTCGCAAGTCTGGGAATAGTGTTTCTCGTTTCAAGATGCGGAGGCGATGCGCGGGAAGAATTTCTTGCCGTCAAGAATTATGCGGACGGCGTCCACGAGGTCATTGCCCGCGCGTGCTTTGGCGACGTAGCCCCAGGCGCCTACATTCGAAAGCTCGCGCATCATTTGCGGAGAATCATACATGGTGAAGAAAAGAAATTTTCATATTGGGGTCATCCTTCAGGCTTTGCGAAGCGGCTTCGATGCCGCTGACACCGGGCATGCCAACATCCAGAATTAAGAGGTCCGGACGCAATTCCCTGGTCTTGCTGATGGCCTCATTTCCTTCTATGGCTTCGCCGCAAACGGACCATTCCTCCTGACTTTCCTCCAGGCCCTGTAGCCCGCGACGCATGACCTCGTGATCGTCGGCGATCAGGATGCGTTTACGAATCTCCGCTCGGGTGACGGGAATTGGCTTGAAAATTTTCCTTATCCCGAAAAAGTTCGCTTGTTGATTGCGAGACCGATTCTTCCGCTGAAGCTTGCACGGGAAGTGAAGCATGCACTCGCGTACCTTCGTTGCTAAATTCCACTTCCAGCTGGCCACCCAACTGGCGGATGCGCTCGCGCATGCCGGGAATACCTACACCGAGAGTTGGCGCGCCGGTAAACGCAGGGCGCTCCGTTCCAGCCTTCACGCCTTTTCCATGATCGACAATTTCGAGGTGCACTTTGCTGGCGGATTGAAAAATGCGAATCTCTGCGCTGGGACTGCCGGAATACCTGTGCACGTTGGTCAGGCTTTCCTGCAACACGCGAAACAACGCCGTCTCGGCATCCGTGGTGAGTCTAACCAACTCTTCGTCTATGGATACGCTTAGATGAATACCACTGCGCTTTTTGAAACCTTCGGCGTACCAGAGCACCGCGGAAGCAAGTCCGCATTCATCGAGGAGCGGCGGGTGCAATAGATAGGACAGGGTGCGAATTTCCTCGCCAATTTTGCCAACCACGTCGCGAGATTCCGCCAAGGCATCCTTAACGTCAACTTTCCTGGTATCCACGAGCTTGGCCAGGCGATCGAGGGTCATGGACAGCACGGCAATTTTTTGGCCAGTGGTGTCATGCAAGTCGCGGGCGATGCGGCGGCGCTCTTCGTCCTGGAGTTTCAAAAGCCGCGCGGAAAGTTGCCGCAGCGAAAGTTCGCTGACGCGCAAAGCTTCGTTGGTTTCGATCAACTCCGTGAGTTCCGTAGCAACCACGCAAATGGTGTGGACACCCTGCTCGCGAACCGGACTAAGCGTTAAGCGAATAGTGCGGGGACGCTGTCTGTGACTATCCAGACGAATTTCACCGCGTACGATATTAATACCGGCGTCCGCGATCAGAGTGGCCAGCAGTTCACGATCTTCACCGAATACGAGATCGTTCAGTGGGGCACCGATGAGCTTTTCAAGAGCAACGTCAAAAATTTCGGCAAAACTGCGGTTGGCATAAAGAACGGTGCCGCCGTCGGAAAGAGTTGCCGCGCCTTCGTCGATGGTTTCGACCATCAGCCGGTAAGGATGCTCTGCACCTTGCAGAGTGAAAACTTGATCGCCTTGCGGGCCGGAGACCAGCACAGCGTCGACCTCGCCCATGCGGATGGCGCGAAGGGTTTCTTCGAGTTCCGCGACGCGACCCTGCAGATCGCTAACTTCCTGTGAGGCTCGGCCGGGCTGTTTCTTCCGCTTAGGCACTTCCCTGCTCCTCATTCAGCTTGATATCCAGTCCAAGAATTACGCGATTCTGGTCGGAAAAATCGCCAACCAGCCGGCGCAGCGGCAGTGGCATGGACTTAATCAGGGTCGGCGCGGCAATGATCTGACCTGCCGCGGCCATTGCTGGTTGCTGATAGATGTCGACAACTTCAAGGTCAAACTGACCGGGAATATATTTGTCGCACAGCGCGCGAAGATTTTCGACCGACCGGCGCGAGCGCGGAGTCTGTCCGGTGATATACAGCCGGAGAGCGTAGCGCATGACCGGCCTTTTAGCTGCCCTACCGCGCGTTCTTATTGCGGCGGTTTTTGTCTTAGGTTTCCTGATGCTTTTGACTTTCGCTTTCATGCCGCTTCCATATTATTTCGCCTGCGAACGGACATCGAGACCCACCAGGACGCGCTGGGCGTCTGAGAGGTCACCGATAATTTTGCGAATCGGCGGAGGAAGATTGCGCACCAACGTAGGAATGGCAAGTATCTGGTCATTCTGGGCCAGTTGCGGGGTCTTGACCAGGTCGATCACATGCAGCCGGTAACGGCCTTGCAGATGTTCCTCACAGATTTTTGTCAAATTCTTAAGGGCGATTAAAGATTTCGGTGTTTGACCAGCCACATACAGGCGAAGCTCGAGCGTGACATCTTTAGAATTCCCGGCGCCCAGTGCCTTGGGAGGATTGGCTTTCACCTTGGAGGTCCTCATGAGTTCACGACCTCGTTGGCCGGAGTTACGCCGCGAACCTTGCCCATTTCCTCGCGATCCAGGGCCAATCTTTGCTGGCGTTCGTTCCGTTGCCTGGTGAGTCGCGCAAATTCGGCTTCGCCGGAGGACAATTCGGAGCGCAACGCGGAGATCTGCAACTCCAGAACATCGCGCCTGGCGGAAAATTCCTTGCGCTTCTCCTCCAACTGTTGCTGCTCGCGCAGCGACTCGGCTTTTTCGCGAGCTTCTTGCGCTAGTCGTGCGGAACCAGTGTAAACGGTCCCAGATCGTACGTAGGCAGAAAGTAAGCGGACTCCGATGCGGCCAAGAACAAATTCGCGAATCTGGTTGGAATGCGCCATACCACGAGATTTTAAAACATACAGGCAGCGATTGCGTTCGCCATGCAGTTCCAAGTCGCGAAGCAGGATCCAGGTATCGGTCAGCGAGGAAATGCCCACCTCGGTTTGTTCTTCAGCGCCGCGATTGGCGGTGAGCGTGGTGAACATGGCGGTGATCTGGCGGTCTTTCAAAAAGTCCAGCAGGCGCATCAGCATGGCGTGGACTTCATTCAGATTCTCACTGACGAGATTGGTGATGGGATCGACGATAACAACTTCGGGATTGAATTCGTCGACCAGCTCGTGAATGCGCAACAAATGCATTTCCAGGCCGTGTTGAGTGGGGCGCGAGGCGTGAAACTTCAATAGACCTTTTTGGAAGTATTGCCCGAGGTTGATTCCCACGGAACGCATATTGCGCGTGACTTGCGCGGAGGATTCTTCGAATGCGATGAACAAGGCGCGCTTGCCGCTGCGGCAAGTCTCATTGGCGAAGTGAGCGGCCACCGTGGATTTGCCGGAGCCGGAAGTTCCTGACACCAATATCGACGAGCCTTTGAAGAAGCCCCGGCCTTCCAGCATTGCGTCGAGATCTTTTATGCCGGAAGAAATGCGATCTTTGGACACTTTGTGATCCAGGCGAATGGAAGACAGGGGCAATACGGAAAAGCCTTTCTTGTCGATCAGGAAAGGATATTCGTCAGTACCATGAGACGACCCGCGATATTTCACGATGCGCATACGGCGCGTGGAGATCTGCTCGTTGACGCGATGATCCAAGGAAACTACGCAGTCAGAGACATATTCTTCCAGGCCATAGCGCGTGAGGGTTCCTGCACCACGTTCGGCGGTGATCACCGTAGTTAGGCCGCGATCTTTCAGCCAGCGGAACAAGCGGCGAATTTCGGCGCGCAACATACCGGCGTTGCCAAAACCAGAGAAGATCGCTTCCACTGTATCCAGCACGACCCGCTTGGCGCCCACCGACTCCACGGCATGCTGAAGACGCACAAACAAACCTTCCAGATCGTATTCGCCGATTTCCTGAACTTCGCTGGGCTCAATCCGCACATAATCGAGGAATAGCTTTTTTTTGTCGACCAGCGATTGCATGTTAAATCCCAGCGACTCCACGTTGCGGCTCATTTCCTCGCCGGTCTCTTCAAAAGTCATCAAAACGCCCGGCTCGCTGAATTCCGTGGCTCCGCGAATGAGGAATTCCATGGCAAACATGGTTTTGCCGCAACCCGGACCGCCGCACACAATGGTGGGCCGTCCCGTCGGCAGACCGCCACCACTTATCTCGTCAAAGCCGCCAATACCACTGGGCGACTTTTTTAGCCGCGGGCAGGCGCGAGACGCAGCAGCGGTTTTGCGTTTTGATGCGCGAGCCATAATGGAGTTTTTTGTTCCTCGCAATGTGAAATCAGACGGTAACGGGGACAGACACTTGTTCAGCGAAACTCATTATCCACAGAAATCAGCGTTATAACAATTGTGGTATACGGAATTTATATCTATGGCCCGGGTGGGTGTGGGCAAATCACAGAGGGTGGCAATTCCCTCAGTGCAATTTTAGTTTGAACCTCCAAGTTACTTTTAGCAACGGCATAAATACCGCTGGCCAGTCCAGATTTGGCAGCGTCATCGACGTGAAACCCAATGAAGAGGTACCATGCGGGCACTATTCGGAATTAGCCATGAATTTAGCCACACTCAGGAGAAAACGATCATGATAGCCGCAAGAAAATTTTGGATTTTGGCGGTGATGTTTATGGCTACGCTGGCATCCAGCCCGCGAGCCTATGCAGGTCCGCCACAAAGTGGCACGACGGTAGAGACAAAAGAAGAACCTTACGTGGTGGAATACTATTACAAGACCAAATGGGGACATGCGGAGGAATTCCTCGCACTATTCAAGAAAAATCATTACCCGGTGCTGCGGAAAGAGATGGAGATGGGACGCATCTTACGCGTGAGCATGACCGCGCCGCGCCTGCACAGCACCGAAGACGGGCGATGGGATTACCGAGTGACCATCGTGTTCAAGAGCGCGGCTATTGCGAATGACAATTTCGACAGTGAGGGCATTTTGCGCCAGCTATTTCCGGATCAGGACGGTTATAAGAAAGAAGAGCAGAGGCGCTTTGAGATATTAGACGCGCACTGGGATTTACCGATCAAAGAAGTGGTGCCCGATAAGCGCTAGGGCACGTCCCTCAGGAGTGCGGCGCGGGAACTACTGCTGCAATTTCAATGATGGGATTTGGCAACTGCCGCATGGTGCGCACAAAAACCTCCACGATGCGCGCGTCGAACTGGGCGTCGGCGCAGCGTTCCAGTTCCTTGAGGGCGTCCGTAGAGGGGCGGCCCTTTTTGTAGACGCGGTCGCTGGTGATGGTGTCGTAGGCATCCGCCACGGCGATGATGCGCGCGCCCAGGGGAATTTCCTGGCCCGCCAAAGCATCGGGATAGCCCGAGCCGTCAAAATATTCATGATGATGAAGAACCATCTCGCGGATGCGCGCGAGGGGCGTAAGGGGCTCGAGAATTTTTGCGCCAAAGGTTACGTGGGATTTCATGGTCTCCCACTCTTCGGGATTCAAGGCGCTGCCTTTATTCAGAATAATTTCCGGGATGCCGACCTTGCCGATGTCATGAAGCACTGCGCCGAGTCGGATTTCGTCGACTTCGGCATCCGTCATGGACATGGATTCAGCGATGAGCGCAGCGTAGGCGGAAACTTTTTGCGAATGTCCCTGGGTGTAATGATCCTTCGCATCAATGGCGAATGCCAAGGAAGTTACCGTGTCCAGAACGGCTTGCGGCAGAGCCTGTGGACCTTCCACGACGGTGGGCTTATCGCTGACGATTTCCGTGGTCGCCAGTGATTCCGTAAATTGCTTAAGGCGCAGATAAATTTCCTCGAAAGCCTCAGGGCCGGTGGAGAACAAGCGCTTCAGCGTGACCCCCAGATAGGCTTCCAGAACGTCGCGCTTCCATTTTTTCGCTTCGTTGGGATCGAAGTGATCAGCCGTCGATACGGTATTGCCACCCTGATGCTTGGAGAGATACATCGAAGCATCTGCCACCTGGATTAATTCCTGCGGGGACGAGCCGTGCAAAGGATAGCAAGCGATGCCAAAGCTCGCGCTGATATTTTTTTCGCGCAATAAGGGATCGACAGCCACCAAGCCACGAAGCTTGGAAGAAAGTTGGCGTGCGTGCTCCATGTTCGTTTCCGGCATCAGCAGGACGAATTCGTCTCCGCCGTAACGCGCCACCACATCCGAGCGGCGGCAATTCGTTTCGAGGATATGTCCGACGCGTTGCAAAACAAGATCGCCCTCAAGGTGACCATAAAAATCGTTGACGAATTTGAAGCGGTCGAGGTCCATGAGCACGAGTGCAAAGGCGCGAGCGGCGCGCGTGGAACGCTTCCATTCGTTGCCCAGCGCTTCCATGAAAAAACGGTGCGTTTTGACGCCGGTGAGGCCATCGGTGATGGCTTGCTCCTGCGCTTTCTGAAAGGAATAGGCATTGTGCAGCGCCCCGGCGATCAGGTCGGCAAGGGTGCGGACAAGCAGAATTTCTTCTTCGGAAAATTCGATGTTGGCGGAGGACTCGATGAAAAGTATTCCGTGAAGTTGCTCGGCATAGAAGATCGGAAGGGCCACCGCCGTAGCGGTGTCCGGCAGGAGCGGCTTGAGCGCAGCATCAGCGACGTTCGCGCCACGATAGAAAGCCATCTCGCCATTACGCGCAACATGTCCAATGAGGCCCGCGCCCAGCGGTACGCGTTGCCCTAAACTGCCGCGTCGCTTGCCGGCTTCGGCCTGCACGACGATTTCGCGCGTGGAGTACTCCAGCACGCCAATGCCGATGTGATCGTAAGTGAGGCCGTCTTCGAGTTGCTCGGCGATTTTTGCGAGCATTTCATCAGGATTAAGAGTGGCGATGGCGTTTCTAGAAATAATATTGAGCAGGGAAAGATGTCGCGCCTTGGTGCGCTCTTCCTGGAAGAGACGTGCGTTCTCAATGGCGATGCTGGCTTCGCTGGCGAGCACGCGTAATAGTTCGAGATGGCCTTCATCGAAGGCGCGCTCGTTGTCCGAGAAAACCGCCATGGCGCCAATGGCGCGGTCGTAGGCCACCAGCGGAACGCCGCAGAAACAACCGCGTGTGCGGATGGGATCGACGCCGAGTTTTTTAACTTCCTCGACATAGTTTTCACGAATCAAGACGGGCTGACGGGTGCGGATAATGTATTCGGAAATGTGATTGCCGGAAGGACGCGTGCGTCTGGGCATGCGCGCACCGTCGATCATTTCCAGATCGAAGGTCATTTCATCGCTGTTGGATTCCAGCGACGCGATGTAAAAATTTTCAGCATCGAACAAACGCCGCAATTCTTCCCAAACTTTGCGCAACAAATCTTCCTTGTTGAGCGTGGAGCTAAGAGCACGGCCGATCTCATTGAGGACATGAAGCTCTTCGGAGCGCCGGGAAGTTTGCTGAATCAAATAGCTGTTTTCTACGGCCATGCCAATCTGATGACCTAGCGCGAGAAGCAGGCGAAGCTCCGCAGCGGTGAATTTGCGGCTGTCAGAAGTGCCTAATAGCAGAACGCCAAAGGCGTTTTCCTTGGCTTGCAAACTGATAGCGACAACGCTGCGCAATCCTTGAGCTAGAGCAATTTCTCGAAAGCGTCGAATGGATGGTTCCTTATCGAGCGCGGAGAGTGAGTCATCGCGCAAATCGCGAAAACCTAGCAGGCCACCAAGGCGAGCGACTAGGCCCACGAGATAGTCGTCCAAGCCCTCTTCCTGAACGGAGCGGCTGAAGGCGTCGTCCAAACCTACGGCGACCACCGATGTCGGACCCTGCGGGTCGCCATGATGAAGAAAGAGCGCTCCGGCAGGAAGGCGCACGACACCCAAAACGCGATCAAGAGCCTGTGAAAGCATGCGCTGGATTTCTCCACCGACGAAACCGGAGGTGGCCAGATTGAGATTCGAAAGTGCCAGCATGTTGCGCTCGATGCGGCGTTTCTCTTCTTCATACAACGCCATGACCATGAGCATGGCAACGAAGGCGGAAGGCACCGCCGCTATGGACATCAACGCAGTCCGCTGGCTTGGTTCGGTGTGCGGGAAAAATAAAAAGACCGATAACCTGAGAATGGCCCAGCAGGCAAAAGAAATAGCTAGCAAATGGTCGGCCAGGGTCTCATGACGCCGGGTTTCCTGCCAAAAAATGATAGCCACAGCCAGGAAAAGACACGCCGAAGGAACCACCACTGGAATGGGCACGTAATTCAGATAGTTGCCGATGGTCCAGAGGCCCAATATCCCGGCAGCAATACCAGCCGGCACCATCCAAGGCTTACGTTGAGCATATAACTGCGCCCCGATGAAAAAAGCGATCGACGCCAGAGCATAGATCCAGATGCTGAGCGAGGTTTCGATGGGACTCTCGGGAACCCCGCGCGAAAAGCTGGGAGCAAGAAAATGCAACGAGTACAAAGCCCAGCCAATGGTCCAGACCAGCAGGTAGGACTGGCGTTTTATGCTGTAGATATATGCAAAGAATCCGGCTACCAGGGCGGTAGCCGCGAGCAAGGCGAGCACGATTAAATCCTGGGGTATCAAGTTTTGATCGCTTCCTTACGCGCAGTCAGTGCCGTGATTCGGGCATCGCCGTACCAAATGCGCACAGCACCCGAGTGGCGCACCACTCTGAAAAGAGAGCGGAGGCAGGCTTCGAGGTGTGCACAAAATAAAGTACTTGCAATTATGAGGCATAGGATTTTCGGGAACAAGCGTACCTGCGCATTGGTAGCCAAAAGATAACGGAATCAGTTAATAGCAAGAATATGTCACAACTCCGAGGGCTCTCTAGCCTGAGCCGTCTCGTGACGCTCCCGGAACAACTTTGTGATAGGCTCTGGCATTCGTGGGGGCCCGTTTTGCGTAGTTTTGTGCTGATCGCTATTCCCATTGTAAATTTTTGTTCACCGATCAAAGGAGAGTTGTTATGAACCGACTTCGCTTAGGTATTTTTTCATGCGCGATTTTGGCGATGGGGATCGGGCTGACGTCGTGCGGAGGGGATTCGTATCACCAGAAAGAGGAGCGCTACGTATTCGTGACCACCAATGCGAATCTGCCTTACTGGCAGGAGGCTGAAGCGGGCTTCCAGGACGCCTCGAAATGGCTGGGCGTGAAGGTGGAATTCAGCGGGCCGGAAAAGTTCTCGCCGGAGGAGGAGTTGGCTGCATTTCAAAAAGCCGTGAGCGAGAAGCCCTCGGGAATATTGCTGTCCGCCTCGCGCAAGGAGATGTTCAAGGGTGCTATTGACGGGGCCATTGCGCAGGGGATACCGGTGATCTGCATCGATTCCGACGCGCCCAATTCCAAACGAGTATTGTTTATCGGCACCGACAATCTTCGCGCGGGCATGGAAAGCGGCAAGCGCATGGGCGATCTGCTAAAGGGCAAGGGCAACGTCGTGATCGTTTCTATCCCGGGACAAGACAATCTAGATGAACGGGTGCGCGGCGTCAACGAAGCGTTAAAAAAATTCCCAGGCATCAAAGTGGTACAGAACATTGACGACAAAGGGGACCCGCGCGTCGCCAACGATCAAATTTCGGCGCTGCTAGGCGCGAAAAATGCCAAAGAAAAGGTCGATGGCATTATCTGCTTGGAGGCTTCGGGAGGACCGGGGGCCGCGGAGGCCCTGCACCGGCTGGATCAGACCGGGAAAATTCCGATAGTAGCGTTCGACAAAGACCCGGAAACGCTAGACTTTGTGCAGCAAGGAGCTATCGCCGCGACGATCGCACAAAAGCCTTATGTAATGAGTTATTACGGATTGAAGTTCCTCGACGATCTGCATCACAACGCGGTACATGAATTCAAGGAATGGAACACCGCGCCAGCGCCGCCCATCCCAACGTTTGTCGACACCGGGACCGCTATAGTCGATAAATCAAATCTGGCGGCGTTTCGCGAAGCATTGGCGGCGCATCCGAAACCCCTGTAATAAGAGTCATCACGCAAGTCGATCGAGTGTCGCGCGACGCACTGCGGTTGTGGTGGGAGCACGGAAACGGCAAACGTCGGAGGCGTTAGCCTTTTTTGTGCTTGAAGTATTCCACTTGCTGCAATCTTTTCTCAGCTTCTTTTTTTGTTTTGTACGGGCCGCCGAGGTTTTTATTACCCTTCTCTGAAACAACCTTGTAGCCGCTTTCTGTTTTCTTGATCATGGTGACCTCCCGGACAAGCTCAGAATCTCTCCAGAGGAAGCCACAAACGCAGTTTTACCGTCCATACGGTTTGTTACTGATCGGCCGAAATGGTCTTCCGGCAATAGCGCGTGGTGCGGACGAGTAACCAAATGTCGCTGGCGATCATCAAAGCCTGATGCTCGTAGGGTTAGGCCTCGCGTTCGAGGTCATGTAGCGCTTACAGAATTTCCTGTTGCGTAATACGGTGATCCCGATCCGCTGTTCTATTGACACTGCTAACAAGTCGGCCTACACTACGGAGTTTTTAGATACCCTCAATAACTCACTGTGAGGGCGGGAATAATAATATGGATAAGAAACGATTAGAGTATTTTAAGAAAAAGCTTGCTACACGTCGCGAAGAATTGATGAAGACCATCGCGCGCACTCAAGAAGAGGGCCGCCAGGCGGATGACGATCAAACTGTCGATTTGGCGGATAAGGCTGCGAACTCCTACACCAAGGAATTTCTCTTTGGCATGACTAACACGGACCGCACCATCCTGAACATGATTGACGCGGCACTGAAGCGCATCCAGGTGGACGAGTACGGGGTATGCGCGAATTGTCAGGATGAGATGCAGCAGAAGCGGCTGGAGGCGGTGCCTTGGGCTAAGCACTGCATCAGCTGTCAGGAAAAGATGGAGCAGGGCCTGCTGTAAGCTTTTATTCCCATCTGGTTATATAACTAAATAATACTTAATTTTCAGGGCTGGGCAGGTAAGCTTCTCCCATGAGATCCGGGGGATTGCTTCGTGCCAATTGGCCTGCCGCGCGAGGGTTAACAGGCGGCTGGTTTAGCGAAGTGCGGGCAACGTCGCTCAGCGTGGTATTCCCTGCCGGTTGCCGTATCTGCGAGCGGCTGGCTTAGCGAAGCCACGCGCATTCCCATCTGCGTTGATTGTATTAGCTCGTTTGGGCCGATCACCGGGACGGTGTGCGACAAGTGCAGCAGGCCGGTCGAAGGAGCTGCTGAAATTCGAAAACATCGACCCGCTGGGCAAACTATTTGCGAAATGGCTCGCGGAAGTGGCCGCCGCCGGCGGGAGTGCTTTTCAATCCGACGTTGCGGTGCCGGTGCCGCTGCACCGTCAGCGCGAGCGCGGCTACAACCAAGCGGCGCTGATCGCCAAACCGCTGGCTAAGCAGCTGGGACTGCCCTACAAATCGGCGTACTCACTAGAATCCGGCCCCGTCCCGACAAGCATTTGCTAAGTTATGAAGAACGATGGGAATCGGTCCGTGGCGCTTTTGCCACACGTCCGGGCAGCCAAGTTGACAATTTACGCGTCTTACTGATAGATGATGTAATGACTTCCGGAGCGACGCTGGACTCGTGTGCCAAGACTTTGCGCGGGGCCGGCGCCAGATCGGTGATCGGGTTGACAGTGGCCCGAGCGGTTTCAAAGAACGCCACCGAACGTCTTCGTTAACATCGTACCCGAGGGAAGCGCGATGAGCGCACGACGGCCAAGCATGGTCGATTCCCGGGGGCGCCATACCCCCGATGCATCCGGAGCGTCTGTGCCCGGTTCCGACAGTCCCGCCGGCAGTAGAATCCCATCTCTAATAACGGCCCGCCGTATGGCGTTGATGCAGGAGCCTGTGTTGGTGCTGAACGCTACGTATGAGCCCATCAACGTGACGGCGGTGCGCCGCGCGATGGTGCTGATGCTGAAAGGCGTGGCGCAAGCCGAGGAATTGCATAACGCGGAAGTGCACTCCGCCGCACATTCTCACCGGGTCCCGTCGGTGATTCGGTTGCTGGCTTACCGGCATATACCGCAACAGAGTCGGGCGCTTTCGCGGAAAAATATTTTATTGCGCGATCGCAATACCTGCCAGTTTTGCGGGCGAATTTTTCCTAGCTCGGAGTTGACGCTGGATCACGTAGTGCCCCGCTCGAGAGGCGGGCGCTCGTCGTGGGAGAACCTGGTGGCCTGCTGTTACCGGTGCAATAACAGCAAGGGCGACCGGACGCCGGAAGAGGCAGGAATTAAACTGGCACGCAAACCTCGGCCGTTTACCCTACATACGTCAAGACAATTGATGCGATTAATCGGGCATCGTGATGAACGATGGCGTAAGTATTTGTTTTATTAGAGATTCTCGTATTAACAAAACTTAACAAGAAAAATTTGTGTGGTAGTGAAACCTTTTGCGCTACAGCACATCTAAGTTATCAATACCACTTCGAGGACACACCCCGGGAGGCAGCTAAGGCTTAACGCCTTAGCTGCTTCTCTCCTTTCAGGCCCATTCATTCCGCGTCCGCTAAATTAATAATCGTTAACAATAATGTAGTGCATCTAACAAGGCCCCCTAGCAGGGTTAAGACGTCCAGTTAGACACGCGTGTTGCGTCCGGTGGTTCTGAAACCATATCCCTCTTCTCACGGTCTAATAGATAACGGGGCGTATATGCATTCTGTGGCGCGGCCTACGTTCTCCACCATCGCAGCATTCGCGCTCCTGGCGCAGCCTATTTTTGCGTTTCAATCTCCGTTGTCCGACGAGTCCGTACGTGAGGCGTATTTCCTGGGCCAGCGCCACGATGGCTCGCTTGAGGGCTTGGTCGAAAAATGCACGCGGCGCTTCCCTGCACCGAAAACCGGTCCATACATTTCTTCCGTAATGTTCGTTACGCCGTTCGTGAGTGCCGCGCAACTGTCAAACAATTACATTGGAAATTACAGTGCCCAACAAGCTGAACTGGATCACCGCGAGGCGGGAAAAGAAATTGTTAAAGTTACGGTGCAAATTCAGTTGACGGAAACCTACGGCCAGTTTATCGCCGCGGCCAAACCGAATTCGCGCTCCGGTTCCACGTCAGCTCTGATTCCGCGACCTGATGATTTCTGGAGAGACTTCCAGGTGCAAATTTTTAACGGTGATCAAGCGCTATCTAACGCCGTCTATCACGGGCGTCCAAATTATAGTGTGGTGAATACGGACCTTGCATTTTGATTGGTGCGACACTCACATTTGAATTTCCGGCGGAGGCTTTTTCAGCTGATTCCGCCAGCATCACGGTAGAGCCGCCTGAGGGTGAGTCCGTCACTGCAAACTTCGATCTTGGCCTCCTGCGTTAAACGTAACGTTTCCGAACGGCAATACTTCAATTCATGGGATTACGAGGAAATTTAAAATAAGGCAAACGCACGCCGCGAATGAAAATCTGGTCGGCGCGTATATTTGCAGGCGCTTGAAATTCCGCCGCTCCGCCGGAGGTCACATAATCGTCTTGATCGACGCCATCACCACTCACGCCCAACCCGCCAATTAGAGCGCCATTGCGATAGAGGCCGGTACTGCCGGGAAAAAATACGATTCCGCTGTTATTTCCGCCCGACAGTCCGCCATCCAGACCTTGCGAACACGGATTAACCACGTCATTCATGAACAAAGGGAAGAACGGGCCGGCATTCGAATCATCAATGCCCGGCGGAAAAAAAGGCTGCGCGCCGAAGCTGATGGTGCGGTTGGTCACTGCGGTGCCGACGGGCACCTGGCTCAAATCCGCATCGCTGCGCTGGGTGCCATTGAAATACACCATGTTGCGCGCCTTGGTAGCCGCAACATCGATGCTAAAAATTGTGGCATCCCGCATGCGTCGCAACGCGATGATGTTTCCGTCGAGGTCGGATATCGCAATGACCATGCGCGCGCGCGATCCCAACGGAAGCCGAATGGATGCGCGCGTTTGATTCGCGGTGTTTTCGGCAGCATCCAGAATCTGTGTTGCTTCCGCCTGGCTCAGACCGCCGCTTGTCGGGTTCGGATTTATGCTGGGGTGCGGGCCGACGAGATCGCCTTCAGGTGCGGCTTGGCCTGCCTGGGGACTAACAACATAGCTGCCCGAGAACGTGCCGCTGCCGACTGATGCAGGCCGCGAAGTCTGATTGATCGCCGGAAGCGCCACACCACCAAGAAATACTTCGCCAGGAGCCGGAAGCGGAGTTGGCAGCGGAGAAAAACCGTTTGCCAGGGCTCCCGAAAAGGCCGTAAATTCGGCCACGTCCGCCGGCACCGCCGTCACGCCAATTCCCCCGACTAAAATCGCGCCTTTGTAAATCGGCAACCCTCCCGGATTCACAGCATTCGGATTGCTGTCCAAGACGTCCGCTTTACCGGTAATGATGCCCGGTCCAGGGCCGCCGCCGAGCGCCGTCGAAGGATGAATTCCTCTCGCCTCCAGTTCCGAAGAAAGCTTGCAGCCGCGATTGGTATTTTCTATTCCATATAAATCGGCGTTTGAGGCATTCGAAACTCCCGGCGGGAAATGGACGCCGCTGATGAATCGCACCGTGCGGCTCGGCAGAGGCGCCTGATCATTGCTGAAAAACGCTCCGGTGCGCGCCAGCCCAATTGCTACATCGTTGGTGCTGGTCTGCATGCCGAAATTTCCGGTCACCGTGAGTGGCGCATCCGGCTTGCGATACAGCGCCAGGACATTTCCCGCGCGGTCTACTACGGTAATGACAGCGCTAGTTGGCGAAGTAGCGGCTGCGGCCGCGTGGACGATGCTGTCTACATCAGCAGCAGTCAAAGTGATAGTTGCAGATGCGGAAGAAGGGGTTGGCGCGCTGACCACGGATTGGGGAGTGCTCTGGCTCCCGGCTCCGCAGCCGACCAGGAAAATCGAGAGCACCACCACCAGAATTACGGCAGCGGCGATGCTAACCATCAGCACGTTTCGGCGCCTCTGATGGGCGCGGCGTGCGGGCACGGGTTCTCTCAATGTATGCATTGACCTTGGGGGATGCCCTATTCAACCATCCTTTTACGCTGTGTTCAACGAGTTCGCGGAGCCCTGCAGCCAAGTGATGAACGTGCAGGTACATCGCATCTGACTGCATTCTGAAAATTGTTGCCCCTTGCCGCTGCTTACTGTTATGTAGATGCCGCTCCCGTGGCCTCAGCTTACTTTGAGCAGGACGAAAACGCGATGTCTTCCCCGCGGACGGTGTCTGTCGCACTCCTCACCGCTTGTGTCGCGGTTCTGCTTCTTGCGGCCCCAGCCGCGAAGCCGTCAAGCGTGGAATTTGCGCAGCTTCCTCAGCCGGATGCCCCGGGGCAGGCAACTCCTTCCCGCGAACAAGGCCCCGCAATGCGCATTCCGCGGCAGCAAGCATCCAGCACCGCGGGGCTGGACGGCGTGGTTCGCTCGAGCACAGTCACCGGCGGCAGCAACCCGGTTCCCGGAGCCCAACTGACGCTGCGCAACTTGCAAACGGGGCAACGGTACACGTCCACCGCGAACGGCGAAGGACTCTTCCGCATTTTTCCGTTGCCGCCCGGACATTACCAGCTGAATGTCGAGGCCAATGGGGCTGCCAGCAGCTTTGTTCTGCAAGATGTTGCGCTGGGGCCAAATGAAGTTGTCACGCTTGAAATTTCGATGACAATTACGGGAACAGCCGAAAGCGCTTCGCGACTTCCGCGGCTCCCCGAGTTAGGCCCCGCGCCTACGCCGAAACCATCAGGATCGGCCGGAAGCTATCGCGAATTCCGGCATCGTCTCGATTCCGATCCCGCTTACATTCAGGAGCTCGCTCCAGATTATCTGCCTCCGGTCGCCGATGTGTATAACGCTGTTCCTAATCGCTGGGCCCTTTCGCAACCGGATTATCGCCGCTACCCGCAAGGGGGCGAATATATCTACACACGCTCGCACTGGTACGACCCTTTCAATCGCAATCGCTACAAAGGTGACCAACCCATTTGGCCGAAGGTGCTCGGCCAACAGACTTTTCTGAATATCACCGCGTCGGCTGAATCTTTTTTTGATGGCCGGCGGGTGCCATTGCCCAGCAACGAGAGCTCCGAGCGCCGCGGCAGCAGCACGTTTTTCGGCAAGGGCGAACAGGCTTTCTTCGACCAGACGTTTCGCTTCACGTTTGATCTTTTTCATGGAGACACATCCTTCAAGCCGGTCGACTGGCGCATTCGAATCACTCCGGAAATCAGCTTGAACGATCTTGCCGCGCGGGAACGCGGAATCATTAGCCCGGATGTGCGCGCCGGCACGAATCGCTTTGATACTCACGTCGGACTACAGGAAGCTTTCGTCGAGCTAAAACTTCACGACCTGAGCTCCAATTACGATTTCATTTCTGTGCGCGCCGGGATTCAGCAATTCAATGCCGACTTCCGCGGCTTTCTTTTTGTCGATGAAGAGCCCGGCCTTCGCATTTTTGGAGATCTTCACAGCGACCGCATCGAATACAATGCGGCGTATTTCAATCTGCTCGAGAAAAATACGAATAGCGGGCTGAATACTGTTTTCGACCAGCGCCATCAACAGGTCATTCTCGGCAATGTTTACCTGCAGGATTTCTTTTTCACCGGCTACACTGCGGAATTTATTGGCGCGTTCAACAAAGACGATCCCAGCCTCCATTACGATGACAACGGTTTTCTGGTGCGCCCGGCGCCGATTGGCAGCGTTATCAACCAAGGAGTAGGTCCGATCCTACACGGTATTCGCGTCGGATATTTGGGCTGGCTCGGCAGCGGCCACATCGGACGCGTAAATGTGACGCACGCGTTTTATCAAGCTCTCGGCGAAGACACTTTTAATCCGATAGCGGGTCGGCGCGTTACGGTTAACGCGCAGATGGCCGCGGTGGAACTGTCCTACGACCGCGATTGGATTCGCTATCGCGTTTCCACTTTTTACACTTCGGGTGACGCCAATCCGCGTGACGGCCGCGGTCGTGGCTTCGATACCCTTGAAGACCTGCCAAGCTTTGCAGGCGGCTTGTTTAGTTTCTGGAATCGCGAAGGTATTCGCCTGACCGGTTCGGACGTGTTAATCAAGTCGCCCGGCAGCCTGGTTCCGGCTGTACGCGCCAGCCCGGAGGAAGGCCAGGCGAACTTCGTAAATCCGGGAATTTTTCTGGCCAACGCGGGGGCCGATTTTGATATCACGCCAAAGCTGAAAGGTTTTGCGAATGTGAATTTTTTACGATTCGAACGCACGGAACCGCTGGAGTTTCTGCTCTTCCAATCGCCGATCCATCACACCATCGGCACCGATTTAGGTCTCGGGGTCGAATACCGTCCGCCACTTTCCGAAAATATTGTTCTCACTGGCGGCGCGGCCGCGCTGCAACCGGGCCAGGGTTTCAAGGACATCTATACAGGTAAAACGCTGTTTTCAATGTTCGGGTCGGTGAAATTTATATTTTGAGAAAGCTTTTCATTTCCGGTGGCCGCAGTTTTGCGACAATTCCGCGCCGCTTGTCGCAAGATGGCCGCGCGAATTTTCTTTTATTGCTCAGTGTATCGATCGTGGCGGCTTTTTTGTGGATTGCAGTGCGAGCTCGAACGGCTTCCGCTTCGCCGCAGGATGAGTCGAGCAATTCTACTGCGCCGCTCTCGGGCCTGCGCGGCCAATCGCAGGAAGAAGCGCAACGCAAATCCGCGGGTTGCGTCTCCTGCCACACCGCGACCGACGAACCAACGATGCACCCGACAAAAACCGTGCAACTCGCCTGCACCGATTGCCACGGAGGTGACTCTACCGCGGGTGTGGCCTCAGGAGTTGCGAGCAATTCTTCCGAATACAACACGGTAAAAGAAAAAGCTCATGTGCATCCGAAAAATGCCGCATTTAGAAAACGCACGGCTGTACCCGAACGCGTCTACACCGCGTGGCTCAATGAATCCTACGAATATACAAAATTTGTGAATCCCGGCGATTTGCGCGTGGCGCCGGAGACCTGTGGATCGAGCGGCTGCCACGCCAGCGAGACTCGCGCGGTCTCCACCAGCATGATGACGCACTCGGGCATGCTGTGGGGCGCGGCGTTATACAACAATGGCGGCTATCCGACTAAAAATACTCGCTTTGGCGAAAGTTACGACCGCGACGGCAAGCCCGAATCGATAAAGACTTCGCCCACGCCAACGCCGGAAGAAACTCGAGCGAAAGGCGTGCTTCCGGAGCTTGATCCACTTTATCGCTGGGAAACTTCGCAGCCAGGCAATGTGCTGAGGGTGTTCGAACGCGGGGGTCGCAAGAAAAGCGAAGTCGGCAATCCCATCGCGGAAGAAAATCCCGGCAAGCCCGAAGACAAACTGAGCGATCGCGGATTTGGTACCGAGCTGCGTACCGATCCGGTGTTTCTCGGCTTACAGAAAACGCGGCTCCTCGACCCGGTTATGTCGCTTCCGGGAACCAATGATCATGCTGGCGATTACCGCTCCAGCGGCTGCTCAGCTTGCCACGTAATTTACGCCAACGATCGCGACCCGGCACACTCCGGTAGTTATGCAAAATTTGGACATTCCGGGCAGAGCGCATCCGCGGATCCGACTATTTCGAAAAGCGAATTCGGCCATCCCATCCGGCACGTTTTCACGCGCTCCATCCCTTCGAGCCAATGCATGATTTGCCACATTCATCCGGGAACGAACATGGTTACCACCTATTTTGGATTGACCTGGTGGGACAACGAAATCGATGGCGACAAAATGTATCCCCCGCAACAACGCAATCCCAGCGAAGAGCAACGCTACCAAGCACTCTTACGCAATCCCGAGGGTGCTGCCGCGCGCGGCCTGTGGTACGACGATAAATTTTTGGATCAGGTCGGCAGCCCGGAATTTAATTCCAAACTGAAGACCACGCAGTTTGCCGACTTTCACGGACACGGCTGGGTCTTTCGCGCGGTATTCAATCACGACCGCAAAGGCAATTGGCTGGACAAGGATGGAAATATTATCGCCTTTGAAGACCCGGAGCGCTTTTCAAAAGCGGTGCACCTTGCGGACATTCATCTCGAAAAAGGAATGCAGTGCAATGATTGCCATTTTGCTCAGGACAATCACGGCAACGGCAAAATTTACGGTGAACCGCGCGCTGCGGTAGAAATCGACTGCATCGATTGCCACGGCACCATTCGGCAGAAAGCCACGCTGGTTACTTCCGGTTCCGCCGCACCTGAAACAATTTCTTTAATTAACGGTGCGCGGATTTCAGAGCGTGGCCGCCATCTCGATACCTTGCGCACGCCCTGGGGACTGCGCCGTTTCGAATGGCGCGGCGAAGCGCTCATGCAACGCTCCATGTCCGATGAGCATAAAGAATGGGAAATCGTGCAAACCGCCGACAGCGTGACTCCCGGCAATGTGCACTTCAATGAAAAATCATTACGCGCCAAGCTGATCAATAAGGATGGCATGGTTGATGCCCAAATGCCCAACGACGACACCCACCTGGCGCACGGCAACAACAGGATGACCTGCTACGCATGTCATACCTCTTGGACGCCGACTTGTTTTGGCTGCCACCTGCAAATGACCGCCAATGCGCGCCGCCCGATGCTGCACAACGAAGGATTGCTCACACGCAATTACACCTCCTACAACTTCCAGGTGCTGCGCGACGACATTTATATGCTGGGGGTGGATGGCACGGTGACCGGACATCGCATCGCGCCAGCGCGCTCCAGTTGCGCGGTGCTGGTAAGTTCGCAGAATGCCAATCGCGAGTGGCTTTATTACACGGAGCAAACGATTTCCGCGGAAGGATTTTCCGGTCAGGCCTACAGCACGTTTGTTCCGCACACCGTGCGCGGCAGGGAAACCAAGCAATGCAGCGACTGCCACGTTTCGGTGGCGAACGACAACAACGCGTGGATGGCGCAGCTTCTGCTGCAGGGCACCAACTTCATGAATTTCATGGGCCGTTATATTTATGTTGCGACCGGAAAAGGCGGAATGGAAGTCATTGCCGTCGCCGAGCATGACGAGCCGGAAGCGATCTACGGCAGCGATTTGCAACGGATCGCCTATCCCGAAAACTTTAAAAAATTTGTTGCCCGGCATCGCGAACTCTCAGCGACTGCGGAACACGGCGGAGATATCCTCGATATTCAGGCGCGTGGGGAATACGCCTATACCGCCAATGGACCGGGCGGCTTGCGGGTCTACGATATCGCCAATATCGATAACAAGGGTTTTTCCGAACGAGTGGTCACTGCTCCGGTCTCGCCTATCGGCCAGCGTTTCTACGTGCCGACCAAAAACGCCCTCGCGGTTGCGTCCCCGTCGACGCTGGCGATCGACCCTCTACGTCAGCGTTTGCCGGAAAACGAGGAGCAATCGATTCATTTGTTGTATGGGTTTCTCTACATCGCCGATAAAGAAGAAGGTCTGGTCATCGTCGGCAATCCTGATCTGCATTCGAAGAGTCCGGGGGTTGGCACGCTTCTCGACGGCAACCCGGCGAATAATTTCCTCAAGCGCGCGCGTGCATTCAATCCTGAAAACATTCTCACCGGCGCCAAGCGCATCACCATCGCGGGGACTTACGCTTATATCGTGACCGACAAAAATTTGGTGGTGGTGGACCTAAACAATCCACTGGAGCCGCGAGTTACCGCGACGATCGGCGCGCCGGTCCTTGATGGGCCGGCAGCAATCGCCATTCAATTCCGCTATGCATTCGTGGTGGATCGCCAAGGACTAAAAGTTTTGGATGTCACGGACCTTGCGCAACCGAAGCCGGTTACAAATGCGCTGGTACCGCTGGCCGACGCGCGCAACATTTATGTTGCTCGCACTTATGCGTATATCTCGGCGGGCAAAGAGGGATTGGCCATTCTCGACGTGGAGAAACCAAACGCTCCGAAGCTCGATCAAATGTTCAATGCCGGCGGCCAGCTCAATGATGTCAACGACGTGAAAATCGGAATGGTGGCTGCCAGCGCATTCGCGTTCGTGGCCGACGGCAAAAATGGCTTGCGGGTCCTTGAAATTGTTTCACCGTGGGATGATCCTGCGCATTTCTCTGGCTTTAGCCCGCGCCCTATACCAAAGCTTATCGCGACAGCACGTACTCGGGGGCCGGCGCTGGCGATATCCAAGGGCATTGATCGTGACCGCGCAGTGGACGAATCCGGCAATCAGCTGGCAGTATTCGGCCGAAGGGGTGCCCGGCCCTTAAACGGAGCAGAAAGCCGCTTGCTGTATGTTCACGGCACAACGGGGACCCCCTATAAGGTGGAAGATCACATCGAAAACATCCTAAGGTCTCACGGTGAGACAGAGTCGGCCTCCCTGTGGATAACTCGATTCCTCGACTTTGTAATGCCCTAAATCGTATTCCTGCCGCAACTCCTGGATGTTTCGCTTTAGTTTTGCCCAACGGTATCTAAAAGGAACAGCTCATCTTGCAGCGCGGAACTGTTCCAAAATGGCTCATCTCCCTTGCTTTGTATCGTTTACCACTAGGCAGCATCTAACGTAATGTTAACATTGCGTTCAATCTTTTTACGCATAGCACCTATCAGAATTATTCGTGACGGTAACATTTGAAATAACGTTATCCTTGAAATGCAAGGCGGATTGAGTCGAGGCTTAACCCGCTGGTTTCCCCGTAAGAAGGAGTACTAGGACATGCAGAAACAGTATCTTTTGGCGAGTGATTTCGACCAAACCCTTAGCTTCAACGACTCGGGTGTGGTCTTGAGCGAACTGATCGGTTTTCACGGTTTCCATGACAAGGTCTCCGGCCTATCGCACATGAACCTGGTGCAGCAAGGCGCCGAACTGAGCTACCTCATTTTGCACGACCCGGAATTCCGCCACGTGCGCCGCTCGCACCTTGTCGAGACCGGCAAGCGCATTCGCCTGAAGCACAATGTCGCGCTGTTCGCGCGCGCGCTGGACACCCTGGCGGACGGTTACAATTTTCATTTCAACGTGATCTCCGCGGCGCCGCAGGAAATTATCCAGTCCGCGCTCGAGGGTATAGTTCCCGAGGACCACATCTTCGGCACTCGTTTTCGCTATAACGAAGAGACCGGCGAAGTCGAATCCATCATTCGCGCCACGGCAGGTTGGGGCAAAATTACGGTGTTGGAAGAAATTCGGGCTTCCCTCGGGATTAGCCACGACAACGTCATTTATATGGGCGACGGCAGCTCCGACTTGCCGGTCATGATGCACGTGAATCAACATGATGGCTTGACCATCGCGGTGTCGGAGGCGAAATTCATAACGCGCATCGCGCAGCGTACCGTGCTGAGCGACAACACCATGAGCGTACTGGTTCCAGTCTTGGAGGAAGTGCTGCGCTGGGATTCCGTCAAGATTCGGCGCTTCTTCACCGCCAGCGGCTTGATGCTTCGCGAGTGGGATAAAACCCGCACCGACATGCTCACTATCCAGGAGTCAACCCAGGATGTGACGGCTTCGGCCGTCACCGCACATTAAAGCTGGCTCGACAATTCCACAGCGGTCCTTAGCGACTCATGCCAGCGTAGAGCTCTAAGTCTTTAGGCTCAATTGTGGTGTGCCTGCTTCAAAATAATTTGTTAATCATCTGCGACACTATTTTGTCGTAGAATTCCCGCATTCAAATCTTGAGTCGGCGCATTCCAATGCGTGCGCGAGAATGGGGGCTGTAATTGTCTGCCACGGGAGCTGGAGTGACTGAGCCTAACCTCGACCTACTAAGTATCAATACTATCCGCACCTTATCGATGGACGCCGTACAAGCCGCCAATTCCGGTCACCCTGGCACGCCTATGGCACTCGCCCCGGTGGCTTACACACTGTGGCAAAAATTTCTGCGGTATGACCCGAACGATCCGATATGGCCGGATCGTGATCGTTTTGTGCTTTCGAATGGGCACGCATCAATGCTTTTGTATTCGCTGCTGCACCTTGCCCAGGTCAGGGCCGTCGATCCCGACGATAAGGTCCTGAGCTCCATGGCCCTTACCATCGACGACCTCAAAAAATTCCGCCAGATCGATAGCAAAACTCCCGGCCATCCGGAATATCGTTTGACCAGCGGAGTCGAAACCACCACCGGGCCGCTCGGACAAGGCGTGGCCAACAGCGTCGGCATGGCCATGGCGCGATGGTGGCTGGCTTCGTATTTCAACAAGCCGCGATTCGAAGTATTTAATTACGACGTGTACGCCATCTGCGGCGACGGCGACATGATGGAAGGAATTTCCGGCGAAGCGGCCTCGCTGGCCGGTCATCATAAGCTGTCCAATCTTTGCTGGATCTACGACAACAACCACATCACCATCGAAGGCAACACCAGCCTGGCGTTCAGCGAAGATGTGGCCACGCGTTTCAAAGGTTATGGCTGGAACGTGGAGCATGTCACCGATGCCAATGACACTGGAGCAATGGAAAAGGCATTGGACGTTTTCCGCAACACCACCGACAAGCCAACACTGATTATCGTCGACAGCCACATCGGCTGGGGCGCACCCCACCGCCAGGACACCAAGGAAGCTCACGGCGAAGCGCTGGGCGAGGAAGAAGTGGCGCTTACCAAGAAATTCTACGGCTGGCCGCCCGAAGCAAAATTCCTGGTACCCGATGGCGTCTACGATCAATTTAAAAAAGGCATTGGCAAGCGCGGCGGCGAAGCGCGCAACGCGTGGGTGAAACAATTCGACTCCTACAAGAGCGCATTCCCAGAGCTAGCTGAGGATCTAAACAAGATGCTTCACCACGCCTTGCCCGATGGTTGGGATAAGGGCATGCCGACTTTTCCGGCGGATGCCAAAGGCGTAGCCACACGCGATTCTTCCGGGAAAGTTCTCAATGTGATCGCTAAAAACGTGCCGTGGCTCATGGGCGGGGCCGCCGATCTCTATCCCTCCACAAAGACGCGGTTAACTTTTGACGGCGCCGGGGAATTCGAAGCCGCGACCCGCAGCGGCCGCAACATGCATTTTGGCATTCGCGAGCACGCCATGGCGGCCATTTCCAATGGAATGGTGTTGTGCAAGATTCGTACCTTTGCCTCGACGTTTTTTATTTTCACCGATTACTGCAAGCCAGCGATACGTCTCAGCGCCATCATGGAATTGCCGGTGATCTATATCTTCACGCACGATTCCATCGGCGTAGGCGAAGACGGCCCCACACATCAGCCCATCGAACAATTAATTACATTGCGCGCGGTTCCGGGGCTCGTATTGTTTCGCCCAGCGGATGCCAACGAAGTGATCGAAACCTGGCGCGTGATCATGCAGTTGAAGAAGGAGCCCGCGGTTCTGGTGCTGACTCGACAGGCGTTGCCCACCATTGATCGAACCAAATATGCTTCAGCCTCTGGTGTTGCAAAAGGCGCGTACATCCTGGCTGAAGCGCAGGGTGGCAAACCAGAAGCGATTCTCATGGCTACCGGAAGCGAAGTTTCCTTATGTCTCGCCGCCTATGAAACGCTCACCAGCGAAGGCGTGAAAGTACGAGTGGTAAGCATGCCGTCGTGGGATATTTTTGAGCATCAGTCGCGCGAATATCGCGATAGCGTGCTGCCGCCCGATGTCACCGCGCGAGTCTCTGTGGAACAAGCATCCATTCTGGGATGGGATCGCTACGTGGGGTCAAAGGGCAAAATCATTGGCATGCATACCTTTGGAGCCTCCGCGCCTTTGAAAGAGCTGCAAAAGAAATTTGGTTTCCAACCCGATAAGGTCGTGGCGGCAGTGCAGGAAGTAATCGGAAAGTGAGCGGCAATGAAAATTGTCATTGGTTCTGACCACGCAGGATTCCAATTAAAAGTAGCCATGGGGGACCTGCTGCGATCCCTGAACCAGGAAGTCCTCGATGTCGGAGCGTTCAATGAAAATCCCTCCGATTATCCGGACTTCGCCGAAGCCGTGGGCCGGGCCATACTCGACCGCAAAGCTGAGCGTGGCGTGCTCATCTGTGGCAGCGGTGTGGGGGCCAGCGTAGCGGCCAATAAATTAACAGGCATACGCGCAGCTGTGTGTCACGACAGCTACTCCGCGCACCAGGGCGTTGAACACGATGACATGAACGTTTTGGTGCTCGGTTCGCGCATCGTCGGCGTGAAGTTGGCGGAAGACCTGGTGAAGGCCTATCTCGCTGCCAAGTTTACCAATGAAGATCGCCACGTACGGCGTCTAGCCAAAGTAAAAGCTTTGGAATCGAAATTTGCGGTTAGTAGCTCGGCCAGGTAGCCATCCCAAAAGCGCCCCGAGAGCGAACGTTGCGCCGCAGGCGTACAATAAGAATTGAAGTCGGAAGGAGAATTGCAAATGAGCACCTCAGTGAGAACTAGCGATACGGAAGTTAGCAAGAGCGGCAAAAACCCCTTGAAGGGACTCCTCGATTACGGCCAATCGCCCTGGATGGACTATATCCGCAGAGATTTGCTCACCGGCGGCGAGCTGAAAAAGCTGATACACGACGACGGGCTGCGGGGCATGACCTCCAACCCCTCGATCTTCGCGAAAGCCATTTCCAGCAGCAACTTTTACTCCGATATTTTAGATTCGCCTGAAGCCAAGAAGCTGAACGCCACACAGCTTTACGAAAAAATCGCGGTGCGCGACGTTCAGGATGCCGCCGATATTTTCCGGCCGGTCTATGACGAAACCCGCCATCGCGATGGCTATGTCAGCCTGGAAGTTTCCCCAACGCTGGCTCTCGAAATGCAAAAAACGCTCGAGGAAGCACGCCGTTTGTGGAAGATGGTGAATCGTCCCAATGTCATGATCAAGGTGCCGGGCACAAAAGAATGCATCCCGGCGATTCGGCAACTTCTTGAAGAGGGCATCAATATCAACATCACGCTGCTCTTCGCGCAATCCGCTTACGAACAGGTTGCCGAGGCCTTCATCGCGGCACTAGAAGCCCGGGCCGCCAAGAATCAAAACCTCGCGCACATCGCCAGCGTCGCGAGTTTCTTCGTCAGCCGCATCGATACTTTGGCGGACAGCGTGATGGACGAAAAATTAAAATCGGCTTCCGACCCCAACCAAAAAGCATTGTTGACCGGACTGAAAGGGAAAGTGGCCATCGCCAACGCCAAAGTCACTTATAAAAAATATCAGGAGCTTTTCAGCGGACCGCGATGGAACGCTTTGAAGGCCAAGGGCGCGCAAACGCAGCGGCTGCTGTGGGCCAGCACCAGCACAAAAAACAAAGCCTACCGGGATGTAATCTACGTAGAAGAGCTGATCGGCGCCGACACCGTTGACACCATTCCTCCAGCGACCTTCGATGCCTTCCGCGACCACGGCAAACTGCGACCGAGCCTGACGGAAAATGTCGACCAGGCCTTCAAGACCATGTCCGATCTTGAAAAGGCGGGCATCTCTATGAAGCAAATTACCGACAAGCTACTTATCGATGGCATAAAACTTTTTGCTGACGCATTTACCGAGCTTCTGGAGGCCACCGGCAAGTCCGCTGGCGTGCGCGCGTGAGTCTAAATCGGCAGACCTACAAGCTGCCGGGTTCTCTTTCCGGGCCTTTTGCCGCCGCGCGAGACGATTGGAAAAAGAACGAAAAGGTCCGTCGCCTTTGGCAGTGCGACGGTTCTCTCTGGACCGGCACTGATGAAAACAAGTGGCTGGCCTGGCTGGGAATCACCGCCGAGCAACTCGCGCACCTCTCCGTTTTTCAGGAAATTGCCGCGGACGTAAAACAGGCCGGATTCAAACATGCACTTCTTCTAGGAATGGGCGGCTCTAGCCTCTGCCCGGAAGTGCTGCGCATGACCTTTGGGAAAATCGAAGGATACCCGGAGTTGCACGTCCTGGATTCCACCGATCCCGCGCAAATCAAAGCCATCGAAAGCAAAGTCGATCTCTCCAGCACCATATGCATCGTCTCCAGCAAATCCGGCAGCACCCTTGAACCCAACATCTACAAGCAATATTTCTTCGAGCGTGTGAAAGAAAAAGTCGGCGATGCCGAAGTCGGCAAACGCTTCATCGCCATTACCGATCCAGGCTCGAAACTGCAGGAAGTGGCCGAGCGCGATAACTTCCGCAAAATCTTCATGGGCGTGCCGGGCATTGGCGGCCGGTATTCTGCACTTTCCAATTTCGGCATGGTTCCCGCAGCCATCATGGGGATCGATGTTGCCAAATTTCTAAACAACACTGCGGAGATGGTGAAGGCTTGCGGCGCTGCCACCCCAGCGGATTCCAACGCGGGCGCGCTGCTCGGCATGGTACTCGGCGCGGCGACGAATCATGGCCGCGACAAGGTGACCATCGCAGCCTCGCCCGGAATTTTTGATCTGGGGGCTTGGTTGGAACAGCTGCTTGCTGAATCCACCGGCAAAGTCGGCAAAGGCATTATCCCTGTGGACCGTGAGCCCCTCGCAGCTCCCGACACGTATGACAACGATCGAGTCTTCGCCTATTTGAGATTGGAAACTGCCCCGGATAAATCGCAGGACACTGCCATTGCGGCACTCGAAGCCGCTGGACATCCGGTGGTGCGCATCACCGTCGATAATATTTACAACCTTGGCCAGGAATTTTTCCGTTGGGAAATTGCCACCGCCGTCGCGGGCTCCATCATCGGCATCAACGCTTTCAACCAGCCGGATGTCGAAGCCAGCAAGATCGAAACGAAGAAGTTAACCAGCCAATACGAAAAATCCGGCCAACTGCCGGAAGAAAGTCCGTTCTTTGATGGCGACGGCATCAAACTGTACGCCGACGACAAAAATATTGAAGTCCTCAAAGGAAAGCCGCGGCTCGCGGAAGTCTTGAAAGCGCATCTCAGCCGGCTGCGCGCCGGCGATTACTTCGCCGTTCTCGGCTACATCACCATGAATGATGCCAATGAGAAAGCCATGCAGGCCATACGCCTTGCCGTTCGCGACCGAAAAAAAGTCGCCACGGTGCTCGGTTTTGGTCCGCGCTTCCTGCACTCTACTGGCCAGGCTTACAAGGGCGGCCCCAACAGTGGCGTTTTTCTACAGATCACCTGCGACGACACCGTCGACCTTCCCGTACCGGGGCAAAAATATTCTTTTGGCGTTGTGAAAGCCGCGCAAGCACGTGGCGATTTCGCGGTGCTGGCCGAACGCGGGCGCCGCGCTTTGCGTGTCCACCTCGGCAAAGACGTGGCCGCTGGGCTGGCTACATTGACGAAAGCGGTGAAGCAGGCTATCGCCTAGTTAAATAATTTTTCAGAGCTTCAGGCAAATATTGCGGAGGGCGAGAAGATGCAGCTTGGCATGATCGGGCTCGGAAGAATGGGCGGCAACATGGTGCGCCGCCTGGTGAAAAACGGCCACCAGTGCGTGGTGTATGACCGGACGCCCGACACTGTAAAGAAATTCGCCAGCGACGGCGCCATCGGCAGCAACTCTCTCGATGAATTTGTAAAGAAACTCGAGAAGCCTCGGGCTATCTGGCTCATGGTTCCCGCCGGAGTGGTCGATGCCACCCTTCGTGATCTCGTCCCCAAGCTTGAGAAAGGCGACATCCTCATCGACGGCGGAAACTCCTACTACATCGATGACATCCGTCGCGCAAAAGAGCTAGCCACGAAAGGCCTGCACTACGTTGATGTTGGCACGAGTGGCGGTGTCTGGGGCCTGGAGCGCGGCTATTGCCAAATGATTGGCGGCGAAAATGACGTCGTGAAGCACCTCGATCCCATTTTCAAAACGCTCGCGCCTGGCCGCGGAAATATTGATCGCACTCCCGGCCGCGAAAAAGCCTCTGGGACCGCCGAGGAAGGCTATCTGCATTGTGGGCCGTCGGGCGCCGGGCATTTCGTGAAAATGGTTCATAACGGAATCGAATATGGCTTGATGGCTGCTTACGCCGAAGGCCTAAATATTTTGAAGCACGCCAACGTCGGCAAGTCCCGTCGCGAAACTGACGCAGAGACCGCTCCGTTGCGTGACCCCAGCCATTATCAATACGACTTCAATCTTGCTGACGTAACTGAGTTATGGAGGCGCGGCAGCGTGGTGGCTTCATGGCTCTTGGACCTGACCGCCATTTCACTTTTAGATAAACCCAACCTCGACGGTTTTTCAGGACGCGTCTCCGATTCTGGAGAAGGCCGCTGGACCATCATGGCCGCGATTGAGTCCACCACCCCGGCTCCGGTGCTCAGTGCCGCCCTGTACCAGCGTTTTTCTTCACAGGGTGAAGATGAGTTCGCTGGGAAGATTTTGTCCGCCATGCGATATCAGTTCGGTGGACACCTTGAGAAAAAAGCAGCGAAATAATTTTGAAGTCTTAGCAGCAATCGCAAACCAAAGGCAGGGCCCCGTTCATGAGCTTGAATCATCTGGATCCCAATCCCGTAGGGGCGCCCTGCGTCATGGTCATTTTTGGCGCGAGCGGCGACTTGACGAAGCGGAAACTAATCCCAGCGCTCTGCAATCTGGCAAGCGACGGGCTGCTCTCCAAGCAATTCGCCATCGTTGGTTTCGCGGCCAACGACTACACCACCGAAACGTTCCGCAAAATGTTGACGGACGAAATTCCCAAATATTCGGGCACGCCCATCGATCAGAAACTCTGGAACTGGTTTACCGAACGCATCTATTACGTAAAAGCTGATTTTCAGGATCCCCAGGCATACCAACGCCTCAAGGAACAAATCGAGGAAGCCGATAAACAGCACGATACCCTCGGCAATAAATTTTTCTATCTCGCCGTGGCGCCCAGGTTTTTCTCACCTATTGCCAAACGCCTGGGTGAAGCTGGACTCACCAAAGAAGAAGACCGCCATTGGGCTCGCGTGATCGTTGAAAAACCCTTCGGCCACGACCTCGAATCCGCTAGACAGCTCAACCAGGACCTGAAACAAGTTCTCACTGAGAATCAGATTTACCGCATCGATCATTATCTTGGAAAAGAGACCGTTCAGAATCTGATGGTCTTCCGTTTCTCCAACAACATTATTGAACCGCTGTGGAATCGCAACTACGTCGATCACGTGCAAATCACCGCTGCCGAAACCGTGGGCGTGGAACATCGCGGCAGCTTCTATGAAACCGCCGGCGCGCTTCGCGACATGGTTCCGAATCATCTTTTCCAGTTGCTGACCATGACGGCCATGGAGCCGCCTATTTCCTTCGACGCCGATGAAGTTCGTAACAAGCAAGCCGAAGTGCTTCACGCCATACAGCCTTTCGGTCCGGAGGAAGTGCTCACCTGCATGGTTCGCGGTCAATACGGCGAAGGCGCGGTCGACAATCAGCGTGTAGTCGGCTATCGCAGCGAACCCGATGTCGCCCGCGATTCGAACACTGAAACGTTCGTGGCCCTGAAACTTCAGATCGATAATTGGCGCTGGGCAGGCGTTCCCTTTTATTTGCGCACTGGCAAGCGCCTGGCGCAACGCGAAACCGAAGTCGTGATTCAATTCCGGCGCACGCCCTTCGTCCTGTTTCGCAACACCAGCGTGCGTAATCTGGAGACCAATCGTCTCATCGTTCACATCCAACCTGACGAGGGCATCTCTCTGAGCTTCGGCGCCAAAGTTCCCGGCTCGGTAATGAAGCTCGGCCTCGTCAATATGGATTTCGATTACGCCACTTATTTCGGATCGGAGCACAGCACCGGTTACGAGCGGTTGTTGCGCGATTGCATGGTTGGCGACGCCACGCTTTTCCAACGCGCCGACATGGTGGAAGCTGGTTGGAACGTTATTCAACCTATCCTGGACGTCTGGCACGCCTTGCCGCCACGTGATTTCCCAAATTACCCCGCGGGATCCTGGGGCCCTCACGAAGCTCGAGAATTGCTGGAACGCGATGGCCGTGAGTGGCACAACGCCGGCAACGAAGGGCTTGGCCGGCGCGGCCGTACGAGCGATCGTTCTATCCCAATTGACCGTGTAGGAATCGCGTGATGCCGGCCGCCGCGCAACAACGTGAAGTTTATATTTTGAAGGACAACGCTGCCATCGCCAGGCGCGCCGCTGAAGAGTTTGTAGAGTTGGCGCAATCCGCCGTTACTCGCAACGGATCTTTCACCGTAGCGTTGTCTGGCGGCTCGACGCCAAAATTGCTCTATTCCCTGTTGGCCACCGACGCCGCACTGCGCGCCAAAGTTCCCTGGGATAAAATGCACTTGTTCTTCGGCGATGAACGTCACGTGGGACCGGAAGATCCGCAAAGCAATTTCAAGATGGCTTCGGAAACCATGATTACCAAGGCTCCGCTGAGACCAGAGCAAATGCACCGCATGAAGGGCGAATATTCCGACGCTGAGCGGGCTGCCAAGGAGTACGAACAAGACTTACGGGCCCATTTCCATCTCAAAGACGCGGAGCTGCCTCGATTGGATCTGGTTTTGGCGGGCATGGGTGACGAAGGTCACACACTCTCGCTCTTTCCGGGAACGAAAGCTCTGCATCCTCAAGAAGGCCGCGCGGTAGTTCACAACTGGGTTGGTAAACTGTATACCGAGCGCATTACCATCACCGCGCCGGTAGCCAATAACGCTGCCATGATTCTTTTCATGGTCGCGGGAAAAGAAAAAGCGTTGGCGCTCAAAGGGGTGCTCGAAGGCCCTTACGAGCCTGAACAGTTGCCGGCACAACTGCTGCAGCCCACCAACGGAAAATTACTGTGGCTGGTCGACCAAGCCGCAGGCAGTATGCTCACTAACGCCATTCGAGAATAAAAGAGGAGACACACATGGCCACCAGCACAAGCACCGGCAAGATCGAAAGCTATTTGGGAGCCAAGGCGGAATTTCTCTTGGGCTTCAATTCGCCGAAAATTTCAAAAGATCGTTTGCATTTGCCCGGACCCGATTTTGTCGACCGCATCTGGGCAATTTCGGATCGTAATATTCGAGTGCTCACCAATTTGCAGCGCATGTTCGGTCGCGGCCGCCTGGCGAATACGGGTTATCTTTCGATTTTGCCTGTCGATCAGGGCATCGAGCATTCCGCCGGGGCCAGCTTCGCGAAGAACCCCGACTATTTCGACGCGGAAAATATCGTCAAACTGGCCATGGAAGGCAACTGCAACGCTGTAGCCTCTACCTTTGGTGTGCTGGGCGCTGTGGCGCGCAAGTATGCGCACAAAATTCCCTTCATCGTAAAGATGAACCACAACGAATTGCTGACTTATCCCAACAAAGCCGATCAGATTTTCTTTGGCACCGTGAAGGAAGCCCACGACATGGGCGCCGCGGCCGTGGGCGCCACGATTTATTTTGGCTCCGAACAAAGCGGACGGCAGATCGTGGAAGTCAGCCAAGCCTTCGCCTCGGCACATGAGCTAGGTATGGCCACCGTTTTGTGGTGCTACCTCCGCAACAACGCCTTCAAAAAAGACAAGGACTATCACCTCTCCGCCGATCTCACCGGCCAGGCCAACCATCTGGGCGTAACCATTCAGGCGGACATCATCAAGCAAAAGCTGCCCGAAAATAATGGCGGCTACGCAGCGCTGAACATGGGCGATTCCAGCTACGGGAAATTTGATAAGCGCATCTATACCGAACTATCCAGCGATCATCCCATCGATCTTTGCCGCTACCAGGTGGCCAATTGCTTCATGGGCCGCTCCGGCCTGATCAACAGTGGCGGCGCTTCCGGCGCAAATGATTTTGAAGAAGCCGTGACCACTGCGGTCATCAACAAGCGCGCCGGCGGCACCGGGCTCATCTCCGGCCGGAAAGCGTTCCAACGCCCGATGAAAGAGGGAGTGCAATTGTTGAACGCCATCCAGGACGTTTATCTGAGCTCGGAAGTTACCGTCGCGTAAGCAATTGGCGCTTGTAACTATCATTTATGAAAAATAATTGATCGTTCGGTCGCCGTCGATCATCAAACGTTTCGGCACCGCCGGAGAAATTACTCCGCGGCGATTTATTTTCTAGGAATAGCCCGTTCCCCATGTCGCGTAAATAACGGGAGGTAAGATGTCCAATCGCCTGCAAGACAAGGTCGTAGCCATCACCGGAGGCAATCAAGGTATTGGACTGGGCATCGCCCAGCGTTTTGTGCAAGAGGGCGCGGCTGTGTCCATCTGTTATCTCTCCGACAAGCCCGGAACGGAAAAAATTGTCGAGGGCCTTCGCGCCAGCGGAGCTAAAGCCATTTCTGTCCAGGCGGATGTCTCCAAACTTGCGGACGGCCAGCGCTTTGTCGAAGAAACTGCGCGGCAACTTGGCGAGATCGATGTGCTCATCAACAATGCTGGTGTAGAGAAGCGCGCTGAATTCTGGGAAGTTACTGAAGCCGATTACGATTTCGTTTTGAACGTAAATCTAAAAGGTCTGTTCTTCATCACCCAAGCCTTCGTAAAGCATCAGATGCAGGCTAAGGCCGGCGGCAAAATCATTAACCTCAGTTCCGTTCACGAAGAGCTGCCTTTTCCGCATTTCTCCACCTACTGCGCCAGCAAAGGTGGGGTTAGAATGTTGACGCGCGATCTTTCGATCGAGCTCGCGCCGCTGGGCATCACCATAAATTCCATTGCGCCCGGCGCGATCGAAACGCCCATCAACAAAGCGCTTTTGAACGACCCGGTAAAGCTGAAGGCTTTGCTCGAAAATATTCCCCTCAAGCGCCTCGGTGAGCCTGGCGACGTAGCGTCCGTCGCCGTTTTTCTGGCCTCCGACGAATCCAGCTATATCACCGGCACTACAATTTTCGTTGACGGCGGCCTGCTCTGGAATTATCAGGAGCAGTAACGCTCGCGAGGACCGCATGACACCTGCAAACCCTCAAAAACCAGTACGCTTGGTTATCGCTGATGTCGACGGCACGCTGGTAACGCAAGAAAAAATCCTGACGCAGCGCGCCATTCAATCCGTTATGGCCTTGCGTGCCGCGGGCATCAAGTTCGCCGTCACCAGCGGCCGTCCCCCGCGCGGCATGGCCATGCTGATCGATCCACTGAAAATCGATGAGCCGCTGGCCGCTTTCAATGGTGGCGTCATTACCAAGCCCGACCTAACCACCATCGTGCGCGAAAATTTCCTGCCACGGGCCATGGTTGAAAAAGTCATCCAAATAATTCTCGATCATAAACTGGACGTCTGGATTTATACCGGGCGTGACTGGTATGTGCGCGATGTGAATGCTCCGCACGTGGCGCGTGAACAGTGGACGGTAAAATTTGCGCCCGTTGTGGTGCCCGGCTTTGACAACCTGCTGGAAAGCGTCGCGAAAGTTGTGGGCGTCAGCGACGACCTGGAAGCGGTACAACACTGCGAAAAAGACACCCAGGAAGCCTGTGGCAATCGGGCCTCCGCCGCGCGCTCGCAGCCGTACTACCTGGATGTGACCCATCCCAAAGCTAATAAAGGCGAGGTTGTGCTGGCGATGTCCGAGCTTTTGAACACGCCGGTGGACCAAATCGCTACCATCGGCGACATGCCCAACGATGTGTTGATGTTTCGCAAAAGCGGCATTAGCATCGCCATGGGCAATGCCAGCCCGGAGGTGCAGAAATCCGCGACTTACGTCACCGCTTCAAATGAACAGGAAGGTTTTGCCGAGGCGATGGAGAAATTCGTACTGCAAAAACGTGCTGCAAATTAAGCGCGCGCGAGTTTCGCGCCCTTGGCGGCCTGCAAAAGATTTCTGACGTTTTCCCCGATGTTCCCGCTTCCAAAAACGGCATTCCCCGCTACCAATAGCTCAGCTCCCGCGCGCACCACATCCGCAACTGTCTCCAGCGCGATCCCGCCGTCAACTTCGATTCTGAAATTCAGCCCTAGCTTTGCCCGCGTGTTGGCAAGTGACTCGATCTTTCGAAGCGCTCCGCGAATGAATTTCTGCCCACCGAAACCTGGATTCACAGACATCACCAGCACGTGGTGAACGATGTCCAACACTTCATCGAGCATTTCTACCGGGGTCGCCGGATTGATCACCACTCCGGGCCGGCAACCATGCACGTCGATGAGATGCAGGGTGCGGTCCAGATGCACGCAAGCTTCCTGGTGCACCGAGATCCAAGTTGCTCCTGCTTTCGCGAAAGCCGGAATCAATTCGTCCGGCCTTTCAATCATCAAGTGGCAATCGAAAATAACGTCCGGAATCGCTGCGCGCAGCGACTTAACTACCGGCGGACCAATGGTGATATTCGGCACAAAATGGCCGTCCATCACGTCGACGTGCAGCAACGTGCCGCCGGCCTCCAGCGCAGCCTTGGCTTCCACGGCAAGCTGCGCGAAATTCGCGGACAATATCGACGGGGCTAGCTCTATCTTAGGCAACGCAGCGCTCCTGCACCAGTTCTCACACGATTATACGCAACTCTACCAAGCTATCGTGCAATGCGTCCTGCTGCTCTCTTGCGCCATCTCCAAAACCCGCATCACGTCCAAGGCGTATTCAGGAGTCACCGCCGGCGTGGCGCGGCCTAGAATGGCGTCTCGGACGTTGGCGTAGAAATCGCGGTAATCGCTTGTCGCACCTGGCACCCTCCGTTTCGTAACTGCATCGTTCTCCACGGTAGTAAGAACGCCCCAATCTTCTTCAGGCTCGCCACCCCACGGTCCACTTTTCGGAATATATCCACGCCGCAAATTGATCTCTTGCGGATCGAAGGTCTGCTTGAAAAATGATCCGCGCGTCCCGTGCAATACAAATCTTGGGCGCGGCGCCAATGCCAGCATCGTCGAACGCAGCACCGCGCGCATCCCTGCGGGATAGTGCAGCATCACATCGAAAGAATCATCGACCGCCGCAACGGCCCTTTCCAGCCGGATATCCGCGGTAACCGCTTCGGGCAGCCCGAAGAGCACCAGTGCATGATCGATCAGGTGCGGCACGAGGTCGAACAAAATTCCGCTCCCAGGGCCAACGCGTTCGCGCCACGCTCCAGGCTTCAACTCTGGCCGAAAACGATCGTAATTTGTTTCGAAGCGAACGATTCGCCCCAACGTGCCATCAGCAACAATTTGTCGAATGGCTTGAAAATCTCCGTCGTATCGCCGGTTTTGATAGACAGTAATCAATCTTCCGCATTTTCGCGCCAGCGCAACGAGCTCTGCAGCTTCTTTCAATGTTGTAGCGAATGGTTTGTCCACCACTACGTCGCGTCCAGCCTCCAGGCATTGGCGGGCAATCGGCGCATGCGTCTCATTCGGCGTGGCGATAACAACGAGTCGAATCTCGCTCATACTCAGTAACTCTTCAACGCTGCGCACCACCCGCACATCCGGATACATTTCCGCCGCTTCATTCCCACGCCGTTGCACAATCGCCGCCAGCCGCAATCCGGGCGTCGCCCCAATCACCTGAGCATGAAATGCGCGGCCCGCTAAACCAAATCCAATCAAACCAACATCAATCATGGCATTCATCTCAACACAAATTTTACTTCAGCAACTCTCAATTCATGTCATGTAGTCCGGCGGAGGGAAATCTCCACTCGCGAAAACGGCGTGTGAGGCGCCCGTAGCCAAAGTTCTGCTGCTCTAGAAACCAAAGAGACACTGATTCGCCACGGAGCACTACTGTCTCATTGCCCGCAACCCGCACCTCGCGCAAAATGACAGCGCACATGTTGCCGGCCTCCACCACCCCAGAAGCCCGCCACCTCAAGATCGTCCAGGCAGCGCTATTCGCGGGCTTCGTAATCAGCGGCATGATCGCCACAATTCTCGGCCCCAGCCTTCCAACTTTCATCGCGCGCTGGGCTCTAGACGATACGCAAGCGGGCTTATTCTTTACCACGCAATTCACGGGATCGCTGCTGGGCGTATTGCTCTCAAGCGCGATTCTCTCGACGCGCGGCTATCGGGACGCGCTAGTGCTGGGCTTTTTTCTCATGGCCGTGGGAGTTACCGGGCTGAACAGTGCCAGCCGGTACATCGCGTTGTTGGCCACCGCATTGTATGGCTTCGGTTTCGGAATAGCCATTCCGGCGACAAATCTGTGCATCGCAGAAATTTCCGGGGCGCGACGCGCTGCGGCGCTAAATTTAGTAAATATGGCTTGGGGGATCGGCGCCATAGCCTGTCCCGTTCTGTTGTTGGCCGGACTTAGAGCTGATCGGTACACTGCAGTTTTGCTTTCCATAGCCGCTTGCGCGCTGCTTCTAAGCATTTTCTTTGGAAGCATGAAATTCGAAGCGCTGTCTCCGAAATCTCCCAGCGCCGCGACCGCTGAACAAAAATTCACGCCAGCGCATCCGATTCACGTTCCTGCGGCGCTAGCGCTGCTTTTTTATCTATACATCGGTACGGAGAATGGCATCTCCGGGTGGGCAGCCGAGCAGGCCCATCGCGTCAGTACAGGAAATGCCTCCACAGTCATGCCGATGTTTTTCTGGGCTGGGCTATTATCCGGCCGCGCCATCTCCGCATTGATTCTTACGAGAGTCAAAGAAACCTCGTTGGTAATTGCCGGCTTGCTGCTCTCCACCACCGGAACAACGTGGTTGCTCCTGGCCGCCACGCGCTCGCAGGTAATTCTCGGAGTAGTGCTGGCTGGTTTTGGTCTTGCCGGCGTCTATCCCATTTTTATTTCCTGGCTTTCCAAATGGTATGGCGAACGGGCCCGCCGGCTGAGTGGCGTGATGTTTTCGATGGCGGCGGTGGGCGGCGCGACGATGCCCTGGCTGGTAGGATTTGTTTCGCAACACGCCAATAGTTTGCGAGTGGGCTTGCTGGTTCCGCTCCTCGGTTGCGTGGCTATGATCGTGCTCGTGACCGTATTGCGCCGCCGCATCGCCGCCTGAGGTATTCTTTTCCGGTGCAGCCCGTGCAAAAGCTCTCCTCCCAGCGCTCGCCGACCATCGGCCTGCTTTTCGGCTTGATCATTACACTGGCCGCGGTGCTGGCTTACGCGTCCTACATGACCGTGCAGCTTGCGGGTTTGCGCCGGCTGCAAAGCGACATGGTCGACCGCAATCGCAAAGATTCCCTGCAGCTTCTTCGCATTCAGAATGACTTGAATTCCATAGCCTTGGCCATGCGCGACATGCTTGATGCCGCCGAGCCTTATCCCCTCACCGCATGGTCCGCACAATTCGATCGCATTCATGCCGATCTGGATGCCGCGCTTAAATTGGAAGAAAAACTTGCCGGCGGCAATCGCACTCCGGAGCAGCGTCTTTATCTCGATCAGTCGCTTGCGCAATTCTGGAATGCGGTGAATCGCATGTTCGCTTTAGCCAGTGCTGCCAAAGAAGCCGAAGCACGCGAGCAAATCCGCCTGACACTTCAGGCCCGCCAGCAGGCTTTAAGTACCGCCGTATCACGCCTGCTGGTGGAAAATAATGAAGGCGAGGAACAAGCCGCTGCACGCATCGCGCACATTTACGACAGCGTGCAACGCCAGCTTTATCTTTTTCTTGCCGCCACGCTTATTGCCATCGTTCTCACCAGCCTTTACCTCATCCTCGCCAACCGGCAGATTTTTGCGCGGCTCGCCGAACTCTCCGAGCTGCGCAGCGATCTCGCCCAAAAATTAATCTCTACGCAGGAATCAACGCTTCGACACATCTCACGAGAATTGCACGATGAGTTTGGACAAGTCCTCACCGCCATCGGCGCCATGCTGGGACGTGCTGGAAATCAGGCCCCCGAAGGTTCGCCGCTTCGCGCGGATCTTCAGGAAGTCCGGGAAATTGCCCAGTCCACGCTGAACAATATTCGCGGTCTTTCACAGGCGCTGCACCCCGTCTTGCTGGAAGAAGCGGGGCTCGAGAGTACCCTGGACTGGTATATTCCTACGGTGGAGCGCCAAACAGGCATTCGTTTGCACTATGACAAATCCGGTAAGCCATTTCCTGTAGACACCAGCGCGGGTGTTCATCTTTATCGTATCGTTCAGGAAGCACTTAACAACGTCAGCCGCCATGCCGCTGTTACCGAGGCTTGGATTCGCCTAAAATTTCTGCCGCATGCTCTTGAACTGGAAGTGGAAGACCACGGAACAGGATTCGTCGCCAGCCCGAACACGCCCAACGGAAACATTCCACGGGGCATCGGTCTCGTCGCCATGCGTGAGCGCGCCGAATTGATTGGCGGCGCTCTGGAGATCTCGCACCCCGCGCAGGGAGGAACATTGGTTCGTGTGAAAATTCCCCAGGACAAATTGCAAACACATGCCGCGTAAAATTACTGTTCTGCTCGTCGATGACCACGCCCTCGTGCGCCGTGGTTTCCGCCGCATGCTGGAAGATGATCCAGAAATCTCCGTCGTCGCGGAAGCCAGCGATGGCCCCGAAGCCGTTCGACTGGCGCTCGAATTGCGCCCGCAGGTAATCGTGATGGATTGCGCGCTTCCCGAATTCAATGGGATTGAAGCCACGCGGCGTATTCGCAAGGAATTTCCGAACGTGGAAATTTTGATGTTGAGTATGCACTCCGAAGACACCTTGGTGCGCCAAGCACTCGATGCTGGCGCGCGCGGATATGTTTTAAAAAACGCCATGGAACTCGATCTAGTCAGGGCCGTCAAAACTGTCGCAATAGGCAAAGCGGTCCTGGACCCGCAGGTTTCCAAACCGGCATCGCTTAAGGGCGAGCGCGGCTCTGGCCTTACCACCCGCGAGCTGGAAATTCTTCAACACATCGTGGCGGGAAAATCCAACAAGGAAATTGCCGTCGACCTCGGCCTCAGCTCCAACACCGTGGCCGTGCATCGTGCCAATATCATGGACGCGCTGGGCATTCACAAAACCGCCGAACTGGTGGTGTACGCCATTCGCAACGGCTTGGTCAGTCTTCCATGAAACCTGGCAACGATGCGTGGGCTTCCATGACGTGTGAGCTTCCATGAAGCGTCGCCAGTTTGTTGCCGCAGCCGGCGGCTTGGCGCTTGATGCCGCGTTCGCACCACGCAATCTTTTTGGCACGCCACCCGCGCCGCTAGGGTTCAGCTTCGCCGACGTCACCAGCGCGGCAGGAATTCAGTTTCAGCATAATAGCGGAGCCTTCGGGGGAAAATTTCTGCCCGAAACATTGGGCTCGGGTTGCGCATTTCTCGACTACAACAACGACGGATGGCAAGACGTTTTGCTGGTCAATGGCATGGATTGGCCCGGTCACAAGCGGCAGAAATCGACTCTGCATTTGTACCGGAACAATCGCAATGGGTCTTTTACTGACGTTACTCGCGCCGCCGGCCTCGATATCGAAATGTATGGAATGGGAGTGGCCATCGGCGATTACAACAACGATGGTTTCCCGGATATTTTCATAAGCTGTGTCGGGCAGAGTCATCTCTTCCGCAACAATGGCGACGGCAAATTCACGGATGTCACGCGCGCCGCCGGACTTCTGAACCACCAGGGCTTCAGCACCTCCGCGTTGTGGATCGATTACGACCGCGATGGTTTGGTGGACTTATTTGTATGCAACTATGTGCGCTGGTCGCCGGAGCACGATGTGTTTTGCAGCCTCGATGGCACGCATAAATCGTATTGCACTCCGGAAGCGTATCGCGGCAACACCTGCTGGCTTTTTCACAATCGTGGAGATGGCACATTCGAAGATGTCACTGCCACCAGTGGAGTATTTGACAGCAGCTCCAAATCGCTCGGCGTGGCCATGTTTGATTACGACCAGGACGGCTGGCCCGACCTGCTGGTGGCCAACGATACGCAGCCAAATAAGCTCTACCGCAATTTGCGCAATGGAAAATTCAAAGATGTTGCCGTGGAGGCCGGACTGGCCTTCAGCTCCGAAGGCAAGGCTCGCGCCGGAATGGGCGTGGACACTGGCGATTTCGACAACTCCGGCCGGCCCGGCGTGGCTATCACAAATTTTGATAACGAAATGATTGGATTGTATCGCGCTGTTTCGGCCACGGCCTATGATGACATCTCACAAGCAAGCGGCGTCGGCGGCCCTTCCAAAAGCACTTTGGGCTTCGGCTGTACTTTCCTGGACGTGAATCTAGACGGCTCCCTCGACCTCGCGGTCGCCAACGGTCACATCGACGAAACGGTACGCAACATTCGCGGCAACGTCGGTTACGTGCAGCCTCCGCAATTGTTTCTCAACGCTGGTAATGGAAAATTTCGAGACATCGCCACTGAAGTGGGCGGCGGCTTCGAGAAATCAAAAGTGGGACGCGGCTTAGCTTACGGGGACTTTGACGGCGACGGCGATCTCGACATTCTTATGACCACCAACAATGGGCCCGCGTATCTGTTTCGCAACGACCAATCGTCAGGCAATCGCAGCATCCGCTTTCGCCTTATCGGCACGAAATCAAATCGCGATGCCATCGGCGCTTGCGTGCGCATTTTCTACAACGGTCAAAGTCAATCGCGCTTGGTGCACGGCGGCTCCAGCTACCTTTCACAGTCGGAGTTGCCGGTCACCTTTGGTCTCGGCAAACGCGACAAAATCGAGCGCGTCACCATCGATTGGCCCAGCGGCCGAACCGAAGAATTCAAGGATCTCGCCGCAGGCCGCTACGAATGCACCGAATCTAAAGCCATAAAAGCATTAACCACCTAAAGTTGGGAATTATTTCGCACGAATCAAGTGTCCACACGAAAAATTACGAGACAACACAACCGGATTACCAACAGCGTTCATTCCGAGCGAAGCAGGCCGATGTCTTTTCCCTTCGTTCGTCCGCGAACGAGTCGGTCTGCGAAGTGGGGGAATCTCTCTTCGACCCCTCACATAGTTATTCACTTCGAAATACCGTGGAGAATTCAATTGGGAACGCGCAACAGTTCACTTACCGCCCGATAAGCCTGGTCCATCGCTTGATCCGTGTAAGCCGCTGCTGCAGCGTCAGCGTTGGCAATGGTAATCCTGCCAAACGGCTTGCGGCCAATTTCGCAAGGCGATTGACCCGGCGCCCAGTCCGGGTCGAACAGCGGATTGTATTCATACGCGTAACCGTGCGGCCAGCGATTGACGATGATGGCATCGATGTCCCGCGCCGGATCGAAGCCTCCAGCACCGAGCACGCGATAAAGCTGATCGCGAAGTTTGCGCTCGAAAGTTTCGAACGGCGTCACTAGCAACTCCGCTCTGCCCACCTTATGTTGTTCGCGTTCCGGGAGACCAGGAGCGCACGGGGTTTTCGTCAACCGCACCAGGATCGGCTCTTCCGGCGACAAAGGAGCCTTGTAATCGCCGATGGTCACGGCATTATCCAGCGAAACGTGGGTGTGATACATGCCCGGACAAGACACGTGATAGACCCCCAGTTTCTCGAAGGCCTTCCAATTCTTAATCGCAACGGAGGAATAGACCAAAGGCACTTTTGTGCCATAAAGCAACGCATCCTTCTGCGTTTGCGGCAGCTCCGGGCATACATAGGGAATCACCGTATTCCAGCAGGCCATCACCACACCCTTGCCATGCACGGAATAAAGTTTCCCTTCGCGCGAATAGCTGACTTCCACTTCCCGCGCTGACGACACATCGCCGGCGTGACGAGCCTGTACCACCGTGCTGTTCAAGCGGATTCGCACCGCTGAACTGGATTGATCCAGCTTGCTGTAGTCCGCCTTGGCGGTAACAATGTCCTCGGCCGTTTTCCCGCCAATTGATCCAGCAATCAAAACGCGAACTAACATGCGCGCGATGGAAGCGTTGCCGTCCGGATAATGAAATTCATAATCGGGTTTGGGAGTGGCAAAACCTCGCGCGGTAAAGCCCATCCGTGGATGCGGCCCCGGCGCCAGTTTCAACCCTGCGAATCCGGGACTGCGCAGTACCCAGCAATCGAGCGCGCTGACCGCGTCAATTCCCACACCATACAGGCTTTGCGTTTGCACTTGATAAACGGGAATGACGCCTGGATCGACCTTCACCACCTTCAACAAAAAATCTTTGTAGCTGATGCGCGACAGGCGGTCTTTTTTTTCATCAGAGGAAAGTCCCGGAAAAAAGTCCACAGTCGTTTCATTCAAACGTAAAAAATCGCGCCTGGCATTTTCAGACAAGGGAGTGTTCTGAACGAAGTCACTGAGATTGTCAGCGCCATTCCGGTTGCGGCGGCCCGGCCCGCCGCGAACAAACTTGTCGGACCCAAATGTTTCCTTGTCAAAAAAGTAAGCACTCTGCAGATTCTTGTAAGCGTCTTTGACGTCGCACTTTTCCGCGAGTGCCGCTGGGTCAATCTGTAGCTCGGCCATCAATCCAGCTGCTTCTTTGCTGTACGGGAAGGGCGACTCAATCGCCCACGTTCCGCCGTTGGCAAGCAGCAGCCGCCCGCCCGGGCGAAACTCATTGCGCTTGGCATGACCGCCAAAATCATCGTGGTTTTCAAGAATCAGAATTCGCGCGGACGGATTTTGTTGGCGATAAAAATATGCGGCCGCCAGCCCGCTCAAGCCGCCGCCCACCACGATCAAATCGTAGGCTTCGTCAATACGTCTCGGTTGACCCGCTTTCTTCCAGAAATTTCCATCCCGCAACGCATGCGCAGCTTCATACGATCCGTCCGTGCTACCACGCATTCCTGTAAGTGCAGGGGGATAGTACCCAGGCTGGTCTTGAGCGAATGCTTCAGCAGTTTCCGCGGCCAGGTCTAATCCTGGTAGAGCCGACGTAGCTATTGCTCCACCAATGGCAATGCGCACTCCGTTCAAAAAATCCCGTCGCGTAATGCATCGATCCATCCCCAATTGCCGATCGCTCTTGTTCATCCGGTCTCCGGGCAGTTCGTCTATTTCAGTTGCAAGTTCAGAGAGTAATTATCACGCGAGCTCACGACACATCCACTGTGCCCGCCAAACTCAGCCTACCCTAATGTTTTTGCATTATTGCCAGCAATTCGCGCTCGCCTTATAACTTTTCTATAGGACACCCCGCTTCCCGGTCGGCACTTGGCTGGCTCGGAAGCAACCCCAAATGCACCGCGGCCGGATGATCGAAGCCATCCGGCCGATTTTTTTATATGCTGGGGCGTGAGCGGCACCGCTAATTCCCGCTGGAGCGCATATGACCTGGATCAAGACTGTTCGAATGGACGAAGACGAGCGCGTTAAACGCGCGATGGAGTCCCAGCGCAAACTTTATCCTATCGAATACGCCACACCCGTTGCAGTGGTCGACGACGCGGGCGAAGCAGCCGGGATTGTCGCTTCACACACCTTGCTGCCCGACGTTCTCTTCCATGCCTTCAGCACTTTTGGCGCTTTGATGTCTCCCGATTTGCCGCTGACACGCCATCAGCACGAAATGATCGCCACCATGGTGTCGCTCACCAACCGCTGCCACTATTGAATCGAGTCACACGCAGAGTTTCTGCGTCGCGTAACGCTGAATAAAGAAATGGTTGAGGCGCTGCAACGTGATTACAAAAGCGCCCCCATCAGCGAGCAGGATCGCGTGATGATCGATTATGTAGTGAAGTTGACCAAAGATGCCACGCAATGCACCCCGGCAGACCACCTGGCACTCCGCGCAGCAGGCTTTGATGATCGCGGAATTCTGCAGATCACTTTGATCGCGTCCTGGTTTAACTATATCAATCGCGCAGCGGACGCCTTGGGTGTCGGCCGCCCCGGATAGCGCGACCGTTCGTCTGAGCGGTCACGAGAATACTCAGCAAGGACCCGTTGATAACGCTGCTGCCAGTGAGGTTCGGCCCCGGCATCCGCACGGTCCTACTGCGCGCTCGCCTCTGGTTCTCTGGGGGCTTCTGTAGGAACTTCGGACTTGTCGGTGGTGACTCGAACAGCCTCGATTTTCAATCCCTTGTTCATATCGAAGCGTTGCTTTCGATCCAAACTTTTCACGAATTCGCGAGTGGCCTTTCCAATCGCACCACCGATACTGGACGCATCGATCTTGATCGTGCGGCCGTCCGGACCCGTTTTCCGGTCTTCATATTTCAGAGTGACATTGTAAGTATTCAAAATAATCTCCAAACTGTTAGTTAGTTGCGGCCGAGCTTCGGGGTCGCTTCGTATGGATACTGACTTATCTTGTACGTCTGTTTTTACTCGGTCATAATCCCCGGTTTCGCAGCATTTGGCAAGTTTTTGGCAGCGATACCGGGATTCTCCTTGGTACGTCGAACTTTTCTCAACAATACTGGCAAACTCCTCTATTGTAAACGCTTTCGCGCAAACGGCTCGTTGGAAAAAACCAGTATTGATGGCAAGTTTTCCCCCGCCAAATTCAAAAAAATAGTCACAAATAGTCCCACGACGGAAAATTATAACAGCGGTTCCGAGGATCGTCACGTCGGGCCTTATCTCAATTTGCTGGGGGCTTCTACGGGTGAATTTCCACTCCAAGGGTCTTGACTATAGGACCGCAAAGTTATTTGATCGGTACAGTCGCTCCAGCGTTCGGGGTAAAAAATCTAAATGTCGCTGACTCGACGTTTCTAGCGTTGGAGCGCCAAATTCGAAAGATCGCGAGCGAAAAGGCCCGGCTTAACTGCGGCGACGGTTCGAGTGATTAATTTTCTCAACTGTTGTTCTGTTTGTTCGGCAGCGGAGGCAGTGGCGGACGCTTCCGTGTCCATCTTCCGGTGTTCTGGATCGAACCCCTCTCTGTCTTGAGCGCGATAGAGCGATTCACACCCAATATTATTTATCGAGTTCGGACTCATCGTCCTGTAGTTGCGCTTTCCTTCGACGACGGCCCACATCCAACTTTCACGCTCGAAGTCCTAGCTAAGCTAGAGATTCTTCATCGGCACGACGCCAAGGCAACTTTCTTCCTCATCGGCGAACGAACCGTGCGCCACCCCGAAGTGGTTTCTCAAATCAAGCTGCGGGACACGAGATTGGCAATCACTACTTCAGAAACGGACCTACTTTGGGCCACTCCGATACCGACTTCGTTGATTACCTAGAGCAGACTGAGAAAGCGATCGGGATCGTTGCGGGACCGAAGCTTTTGGAAGGCACTGGAGCTTGATGATACGCTCGCAGAGGCACATGCTGCGCTAGCTTACGCCACCTTCTTTGACTGGGACTGGCCGGGTGCAGGGCGAGAGTTCAAGCGAGCAATCGAGCTAAACCCGAACAGTGCGCTCTCCCATGCTCGGTATGCGGAATGCCTGAAAACGCCAGTCGGCGTCCCGGACTACCGCGCCCCCGTAGACCAAAAACTCCGCACCGCCGGCGAGCTCTACCGCTTCATGGTCGACCAGTTCAATCAAACCCGCAGCTTCGTCCTCGAACTCGCCGTAGTCATCATCCTCGTCATCAAATTCTTCTTCCTCTTCCGCGGCAAATAATTCTTTTCCCGTCACCTGTAGGGCACGATATATCGTGCCCTCTCATCGCAGTCGATCTGTAGATTTGCACCAGCCACATCGCCCAATCAGCCCACCGCCCCTTGTGGAATCCAAAGGCCCAATTGCATCAAATTTGGACACTAATGCAAATTGACTTACCCCTCCGCTAAACCTACAATCCCCCTAACCTTCGGTACTCGTCCCATGATCGAGCAAACGATCTCGCATTACCTCATCACTGAGAAGCTCGGTGCTGGTGGTATGGGCATCGTTTACAAAGCGCTCGACACCAAGCTCGAACGCACCGTCGCTTTGAAATTCCTGCCCGAAGAGGTTGCCGTCAGCGACGAAGACAAGCGAAACCTCCTTCGCGAAGCGCGTGCCGCTTCCGCTCTCGATCATCCCAACATTGGCGTTATCCACGGCCTCGAAGAATCCGATGACGGTCAACTTTTCATCGTCATGCAGTACTGCGACGGCGAGACTCTCGCCCACAAGATCTCACGCGGCGTAATTCCGGTGCGCGAATCGCTGGACCTCGCTATCCAGATCGCCTCGGGCCTTGGCGCCGCTCACGCCCACAACATCGTGCACCGCGACATCAAGCCTTCGAACATCATCGTCACCAGCGCAAATATCGCAAAGATTGTCGATTTCGGGCTGGCCCGCGTGGTTGCCAGCATGAGCGGTACGCAAAGCGTCTCCGCAACTGGCACATTGCCCTACATGGCGCCGGAACAAATCCTCGGTCAATCCATCGACCAGCGCTGCGACATCTGGGCTCTCGCAGTCATCATCGTTCAGATGATTACCGGCAGCCATCCTTTTATACGCCCCAGCACCGCCGCGATGACCTTCGCTATCCTCAATCAGCCGCCAGCCGCCCTGGACGCGGTCCCCGCGCCGCTGCAACCCATCCTCTATCGGGCTCTCTCGAAGAAGCCGGAGAATCGCTACGCCCGCGCCAACGAGATGCTCCGCGACCTTGAAGCAGCGCGCGTGGAAATCATTTCGCACCCGGCCGCAACGGAACCCACTGGCTCTAACGCCATCACCCCGCGTGAGCTGAAGCAGTACATGCAGCATGCTTCGACTCCGACCTGGACCACCGGCAGCTCGAAGAAAGTCAGATGGCTCAGCGTGGGATCAGTCGGGCTAGTCTTGGCCGGCGTAGTCCTTTTTTTACTCCCTCCGGTCCGCGAACGCTTCGCGGCACTCGTCTATGCCAGCAGTGAAAAACATATCGCGGTCTTGCCGTTCACAAATTCCGGCAATGATCCCGGCTATCAGCCCGTCGCCGAAGGTTTGATGGATTCGCTGACCAACGAGCTTTCCAATCTGGAAGCCGCCCAGGGCTCTCTTTGGATCGTTCCGGCCAGCGTCGTGCGCAGCCGGAACGTGAGCGATCCTTCTGCCGCTTTTCGAGACCTGGGAGCCACCATGGTCGTGCAAGGCAACGTCGCGCGTAAAGGTTCGGACGTTTCTTTAACGGTCGTTTTGATTGATTCGAAACGTCTGCGCCAGATCGGCTCGGCCGAGCTGGATGATCCGTCCGGTAATCTGGCCGCCTTGCAGAATCAAGCCGTCGTCCATCTGGCTCGCATGATGAAAGTCAACACCTCAGGCGTTTCGAATCCCGCTGCAGGCAACGTTCCCGGCGCTTACGAGGCTTATCTCAAGGCCCTTGGATACTTGCAACGTTACGATAAGCCCGGCAACCCGGATCTCGCCATTACCGAGCTCAAATCCGCCGTTCAGCAAAACCCTCGCTTTGCGCTCGCTTATGCGGCCCTTGGCGAAGCCTACCGCTTGAAATTCGTGATGGACCATAACCCCGCTTCTGTCGAGCAATCTCTCGCAAATTGCCGCACGGCCCTCGAGCTTGATAAGCGTCTTCCGGTCGTCCACACCACCCTCGGTCATCTTCGCTCGAAGCTCGGCGAAAATGATCTGGCTGTTCAAGAATTTCAGCAAGTGCTGGACATCAATCCACGTGACGCGGACGCTATGATCGGCATGGCCGGCGTGTATGAGCGCATGACCCGCATTCCCGATGCCGAAGCCACCTACAAACGCGTCATCGCCCTTCGCCCCGACTACTGGGAGGGATACCGCGCTCTCGCCGAATTTTACCGCCGGCAAAAACGCGTGCAGGACTCCATCGCCCAGTATCGCCGCATCATCGAACTTACTCCGGACAACCCCGAGGCCTACAGCGATCTCGGCGTCGAATACATGGACTTGCAAGACTCTCAATCCGCTTCCGCGGCCGAAGCGGCCCTTCAGAAGTCCATTCAGCTGGCTCCCAACTATCAGGCCTACATGAATCTCGGCTGGTTGTACATTCAACAGAAACGCTACCAAGACTCAATCGCACCCACCCGCAAGGCTATCGAACTCAACGACCGCGACTGGCGCGTTTGGTCCAATCTCCAGCTCGCTTATACCTGGCTCAAGGACGACCAAAACATGCTTCGTGCGCGCGAGAAAGTTGTCACTCTTCTCGGGCAATACGTTTCTGTCAATCCGCGAGACGAGCGAGCCCAATCCATGCTCAGCATGCTCTATGCGGAAGACAAGTCGCGCGAATTAGCCATCTCCCATGCCAAGGCTGCCCTGGCTCTGGCTCCTAACGACCCATGGATACTTTCTGACATCGCCGAAACTTACGAGAACCTCGGCGACCGTAAGCTCGCCATTCAATACGCCGTGCAAAGCCTCGACCGTGGCTACTCGGTGGACGACCTTCAACGCCAGCCCGCCTTACGCGCGCTTCTGGCGGATCCCGCTTTTCGGGCCCACGTAAAGCAATCCACTTCCACACAATAATTTTTAAAGGAGAACACAACCCATGGGTACTTCAGCAACGACAGAAGCAAAGGCATTACCCCAGTTTTCAACCATCACCATCACCGATCAGAGGCCAGAACCTCGCGGGAAGGTTGAGGTAACACCCAACGCCGGCCGGATTCTCTTCCAAAACAATGATCCAGTCGAGTATCGCATCAGGTTCTATAAGCCAGATGCCGACCCGAATGCTGGCGGCAGCATCGATCTTCTCCTTCCGGCAAAGGGATTCCTGACGCTCCTCATCCGAAAGGACGACGCATTCAGCTACTCCGTGATGGACCCTCATAGCGAGAATGCTATGACCGGCAAGGGTGGTGGACCCGCTACAAACTGAGCCGCAAGACAGTGCTAGGTAACGCACCCTTTGGAATTGGCTTTCCCAAAGGGTGCGGTTTCACATTGAAGTTCAAGTTTTCTCGCTCGATCGTCGAATGGGGCTTCTCAATTCTCGCAAAGATTAGACGTCAAACATGTCGGCGTAGTCGGACATTCGAGGGGCGGATGGTCCGCCATCGTCGCTTGCCGGAGGGATGAGCGCATAAAGGCATGCGTTAACGAAGACGGGAATGCTGGTGGCCAAGGACTTCAATATCCGGGCGCGTCAATCCCGAAACAGTCCATTCTTTACATCGAGGTTTCTCCCGTGTTAAAGCCCGGCACAACTGCGGATGACTGGATCGTCCTCAAGCAACTCAATCTAACGGCTGAGGAATGGGTGCAGCAGTGGCACGAAACAGTGAACAGAGAATTCAACAGCTTCCCCGCAGGAGGCTACTTCGTAGATTTGAAGGTTCCTAACTTGGAGCACTACAGTTTTTCAGAGAAGTC
>Ga0193728_1000020_pt1 | contig 67379 bp, 47 predicted proteins | sample U1c1metaG_FD_143037 | JGI IMG/M metagenome (GOLD analysis project Ga0193728, IMG submission 143037) | Soil microbial communities from a riparian zone of the East river system, Colorado, United States - U1c1 | ecosystem: Environmental > Terrestrial > Soil > Riparian zone | place: USA: East River... | reverse complement strand
TCCCCCTCTCCAGAAATTATCCCACATTCTTTTTTTGCCTGCCCCGGTCAGCCTGCCGCTGTCTTCGTCTACCCATGCTTTATTCGTGGCGGTAAAGTCGACATTGATGGATCGGGTGAGGTCCCATCGCAACACATACAGCCGGTCGAAAGTGAAAAATTTATTGTAGGTCTCGGGTAATACGCCTTTGGGTCCGTCGATATTGCGCGAACGGTATGCGCCAAACTGTCGGTTCACATCTGCCCGGAAAGTCAGGATGGAGGGCACAGGGTTCACATTGATATCCTTCACAATGTTCAGCCATTTCGATTTTGATTTGATCCTTTTCTTGAGCGGCTCCCAGTATTTGGCCGTACCGACATAATTATATCCCAGCCCACCCTTATACACAATCAACTCGTCTTCCTCCGCAACAGGACTATGGTGTTCAGAACTTGTATAAGAATAGGTCAGGTCAAAATTTTCAATGCTCCATAATTTCAATTTCTTACCCGTCGTATTGTTCTTGCGCACATTGGTGAAATTAAAGCTCTTGATGGTGGTGGCATCAATGGCTTGCTGTTTGATGGAATCCCGCTGAGCTGCCGGGGCAGCCTTGATTTTGTCTTTTAGTTTAATATCCAGGTCATAGGGATCGTATTGTGGCGTACTCACGGTCTTGGATATACTCGCATAAAAAGGAATCGAGATACCGGCCTTTTTGGGCAGCAGTTTCCCTAGTTCCAGGTTGGTGGCAGCATCGAGCTGCGTTCGGTCATCGAGCGATCGCTGGTTGATGTTCTGGTCGATGGACCCGAAACCCACTGTGCGGATGCCTCCCGACAAATACATGGTGCCCAGGTCGGCGAGTTTGATGTCAACCCTCCCGGTGGCCGCGTACCCGCCCTGGTCATTGATCTCCGACAAACGCAGTTCATCGAACCACACTTCCGTACAGACATTGGTGGACCTTCGGTTTTGCACGCCCAGGAAAAATGCCTGTACCTGCCCGATATTCGGGTTCCCGAATATGCCATAAACCCTGCCATTAGGATCTATTTCCGTAAAATACTTATTCGAGGTACCGGCATTGTTCCGGTCTACCTTGAGCTGGATCAGCCGGTTCAGGTTCAGGTTCAAACTGTTTGAATCCGGCCAGATTTCGGTATCCAGCGAGGTGAACCATTTTGTTTTGCGGAGTGGTATCTTGATCTCGTAATAGTTGTTGATGAAATCACTGCCCAGCCGGATGACCGCATACAGGTCACCGTCATTCAGGTCATCAACCGCCCCGGAGGCTTCGGCATGGATGAACATATCCATTTTGCCATAACGACGCAGATCGAGGTTGACATTCTTAAAAACGCCACGTGCGTCGTTGGGCACCAGGTTACAGATCTGTAAGCTCATCGCCTGTTCGTTCAGCAGAATATTGATGTTGTTGGTGCTCAGCTGTTGCTGGCGCTGAATGCCGGGCGGGATCACATAAGGAATGGGTGTGCGTGAACTGTTTTGTTCGATATTGACTGCGGTAACATTAAAATTGGTTGCACTGGCAATCGGGATCGGCACATAGGTGCCCGTGGTATCGAGCTCATAATTGAAATTGCGCCAGTTGTCGCGGATCAGCTGGAACTGTGCAAAACGGCAGACCACCGAATCCGTGAAGCCCGTCAGGTACATGCGGATAAAACGGATGGATTTAAAATCCGGGATATTCCCCACTTTCTGGTTATAGGAATTGATGGGGATCCTGAACTGGTACCAGGTCTGCTGCACCGAGCTGCCACTTTGGGTAAACTGCCTTTTGTCGGTAATAAAATTAGATCCCACATTGGCCAGCCCCGGCGGCGACAGATCCACCTTATACTCGAAATATTCTTCCAGCTGGTTCAGCGTATTGTCGTGATCCAGGTCCTCCTGGTCGGGATAGAGCGTGAAAGCATTCACATACTGTTGCCCCGGCGTGGCCACGGGTGAGTTGCCCTGCGGGCTGTTGATGTTCTTATAACGGCCAAGTATACTTGTTTGTGACTGGTCATAGCTGGCATCCCGGTAATTGAGGAAGTCATCCAACGATGGGTCATTCGATGCGGTCTGGTAAATGGTTGAACCGGTACCGAATGTGGCCGCCAGTTGGTTCAGGTAATTCTGGAATTTGATCTTTTCGCCAGCATCGTCCAGGCCATCGAAACCGACATCCTGGTATGGACGGTCAGAAGGATCATTACTAAAGGCATTCGTGACCTGTATCGGGTTGGCCGGAACCGTACCCCAAACCGAAGTCTCATCCACAGCGGCTGGAATATTCGGCGTGTTCAATCCATTTTCATATTGTCTCCTGCCATCCCGCAGTATATCTTCTGAAATGCTGCCCAGGTCAAAATAAAGCTGTCCGCCCGTACTGGATGGATTGGTGAGAAAAGGGCTCTGCATCCAGAATTCAATATACTGTACGTTGCTGGTTTCAAAATCGGTCTGATCAATGGCGCGCATAATGCCGCCCCATCTTTTTTCCGGGTTGAGTAATTTGCCGGATGCCGTTACGCTTGTGGCCCTTGCATCAAAATTATATGGCCCCTTGTCGGTGGGATAATAGGCCATGTCAAAAGTGATCAGCTGTGCCTGCCCGAACTCCGGCGTCTGCTGGGGAAAAAGCTGCTGCACATTGATGGAGGCGATCCGCGGATCGGTAAAATCCTGGTATCCCTTGACGGGGTTGTTGGGATTACTCTTATCCTGTAATGTGGGTTCAATATTGTACCAGGCGATCTTTGCGCGGTTGAATCCGTAATCCAGGCTATCGTTCAGACTGGCTTCCGGAAATAATCCATTGCCCTGAGGGGCGGAGGCCAGCGCCCAGCTGGTGAGCGGGAACCGCAAATCAATCGAGCTGGTCGATCCTTCAAAATCATCAATATAGATCGTACCGCTATTTCCCTTCCCGATCTGGGGCGGATGACCGGGTTGTAAGAAAGCCGCTTCGCCGGTTGCATTGATCGTACTCATTTCCTTGGTGGAATAAAAAGGAAGTTTATTCAAAAGCCTGGTGATATAGGGTGTTTGCGTACGGTAATTGACATCGCCTCCATACATCGTATTCCGAATGGGATCCTCATTGTAATTGGTCTTGGTAAAGAACGGCCGCTCATTCAACCTTTCGATCGTTCCACCGATTGCCAGCGATTCTGTCGGCGTACTTTTGGCGAGATAATCCAAACGCAATCCCATAAAACCCCTTTGCTGTGTGCCGAAGCTGCCATTGTTCTCGTACGATACGGTCGTTGGAACGCCGGAATTGATGATGGCCTGGTTTATGATCTTGACTGTTCCGAGATTATAGTCTACCACATAATCCACATTTTCTTTGAGGGTCTGTCCGCCCGCACTCACGATAACCGACCCGGGCGGTACATTGAATGCGCCCAGCTGAAGGTCCGTGCTGGCCTGTCCCTTCGCTATTCCGCTCAGATAGTACCGGTCAACGTTAGCAAAGGTCTTGGCGACTTCTTTGATGGTGTCGTATAGTTGGGTAAAGACATAATTTTTCTTAACGGATTGCGAATTCTGAAAAGCCAGGGCATCCAGGTCCTTACCAAAGGGTTCGAGCAAAGGAAAAATGATCCTGGCCTGGGTGGATACGATGGTAAATCCTTCCAGGTAATCGAATACCCCATCGGGTTGGGGATCATTGTGCGCATTCAACCGGTCGAGGTTGAGGATGGTCAGCAGGGGGACACCCGTCTTATCGCCTTCGGGCAAATATCTTTTGGTGCCTTTGCTCGGCTCCTCATATAAAATGTTCATCTGGAATCCCGAAGGCTGAATGTTGGAAAGATAGCTGCCCGTGCCGGTTTTCAGGGTGTACACATTTTTCATCATCAGTCTCCAGATGGGCAGGTTCGTTCTTTGCGAGGTGGCTTTCAGCAATTTCAGGTACAATACTTTCTGGGCGCCGGGGTTGGTGCCCAGGGTGGTGTCGGGCGGAACATCCTGCGAAAATTCTCCTACCTGGTAGATGCGTCCGTTATAACTGTATTGGTAAGCGACCGCCAGTACATCGTTGGGTTGCAGGGTTTGTTTGAGGGATATAAAACCCACCTGCGGATTAAAATCATAATCCGTCGGGTTTAGTTTGCGCGCAAACACCTGTTCATAATCCTGCACCTGGGTCAATCCCAGTGCGGTCAATCCGCCGATGACCTGCGACGAAACGCGGCTGTTCGGGTTGTTGATGATGTTGCGGTATTCGTCGTTCGCATCATTGAAAGGATAGGCCAGGCTGGTTTGCGAATGCACGTTCGGGTTGTACGGCGCTGATTCACCGAGGTCCATCAAACCCACGATGCTCCTCGCCTGCGTCGTGGTACCGTTACGGTTAGTAACCCATACCTCTATGCGCAGGATCTGGACCGAAGAGGTCACGATCGGCAGTTTCGACATCGCCTTGTTGTAATTGTCCTTGAAATAGTTGGCCAGCAGAAAGTGGCGGTTCTCATCGTAGTCATCCGCCTTGAACTGGTACGATGTGGTGGCTGCTCCTCCCTGGGTGCCCAAAGATTGTGTTTGGGATCTTTGGTTGGCCAGCACGCCGGTGACAAAAAGTTTTCCGAATTGCAACTGCATTTTGATCCCGAACAGGGATTGCTCGCTGGCCATCAGGGTGCTCTTCGTGGTGAAATTGGTATTGCCGGCTTCGATCTTTTTGATGATCTCGTCACTGGTTCCCGTGTACTCGAGTTTCAACTGGTTCATCCAGTCGAAGGTGGCCTGGGTGTTATAGGTAATGGGCAGTTTCAGCTTGCTGCCGATATTGCCCACGACATTGACATTGGCATCCATATTAAAATCGAGGCCACCAGTCTTACGCGCCCTTTCCGGCAGGGTAGGATTCTGTACATTCTGTCCCTGGTAGCCCGCGAGGATGTCCACGTTGCCTGTGGGCCTGATGTCGGGCTTTCCACTTCCGAACAGGCGGTTGAATAAACTTTCAGTAGCCGTGAGTTTGGGTTTGGTCTGTTTATTCAGCGTGCTCAGCATGTCGGCACGCTGGCGGAAATAATCATTTTCTGCTTTTTGGGCCTGCAGTCTGTTAAATTCATCAAATGTGAGGTAAGTGGGTTTGCGGTAATATTTGCCGCCGATCTTTTCAATGATATAATACTGGCTGGTCTTGGGATCGTAGATAATAGAATCTTTGATGTTGACCGGGTCTTTGAGGTTGAAGGGGTTTTTATTGGGATTCGAAATTGCGTCCCCATGACGATCCTCAATCGGAAATTTTAAGGTGTCTGTTTGTTTTGGCTTTGAGGTATCCGCTTGTTTGGGCTTTGTTGTATCCTGCTGGAAATAGGGATTCGCCGAAGCAGTGGAGCAAAAAATCACTGTTACGGCGATCGCGGGTATCGCAGCGGTAGCCAATTGATACAAATACCGGGTCAAACTTCCTCAAGAATTAGTTAGGTAGAGAAACTGCTGATAGGCTATAAAATTTTTAAAACTTTCTTAATGATGTCTTCTAATTTGTCTGTTCCCTGTTGACCGGAAATCACCTTTCTGAGGGCCTGTTCTGCCACCGGTCTGGCTATTCCCAAAGCAATCAAGGCATTCAACGCATCCTGATCCAATGTATTGTCTATCAATGAGGAAATATTTGTTTCGGGTATAAACCGGCCTATTTTATCCCTCAGTTCCAGCACGATGCGTTCGGCCGATTTTCTGCCGATCCCTTTGATCGTTTCCAGTAGTTTGGCATTGCCCTGCACGATGGCCCGGGCGATCTCATCGGGCTTCATGGAAGAGAGCATGATCCTGGCCGTTGCCGCCCCTACACCCGACACGCTGATCAGCTGAATGAACATGTTTTTTTCCACATTGTCGAAAAAACCATAAAGGGTTTGGGCGTCCTCCCTTACCTGAAAATATGTCTGCAGGATTCCCTTGTCGAGCTGCTCGATTCGGGAGTAGGTATGGAGGCTGATCTGCAGTTCGTAACCGACGCCATGTACATCCATATGGACCAGGGTCGGCGTCTTCAGCACAAAATCGCCTTTGAGGAAAGCTATCATAGCGCGAAAATAGGGAAAGAGTGTGAGGAACACCAAATACCGTAATTTTGCCCCCCTCAGAAAGAACCCATCATGAATCATAAAATGACCGCAGCCATTACCGCCGTTGGAGGTTTTGTACCTGAAGAGAAACTAACCAATGCCGACCTGGAAAAACTTGTCGATACCAATGACGAATGGATCCGCAGCCGCACGGGAATTGCTGAAAGAAGAATATTGACAGGACCTAACAAAGGCAGCTCCGACCTTTGCGTGCCCGCCGTTCTCCAGCTCTGCGAAAAAAGAGGCATCAGTCCTGCTGAAATTGACTGCCTGATCGTGGGCACCGTTACACCGGATATGTTTTTTCCTTCCACCGCAAATATTGTCTGTGATAAGATCGGGGCTGTCAATGCCTGGGGTTTTGACCTGGCCGCAGCCTGCTCCGGTTTTCTGTACAGCCTTACCACCGGCGCGGCCCTGGTCGAGAGCGGAAGGTATAAAAAAGTGGTGGTGGTCGGCGCCGATAAGATGAGCGCCATCGTGGATTACAGCGACCGCAGCACCTGCATCATCTTTGGCGATGGCGCAGGCGCCGTTTTGCTGGAACCAAACGAAGAAGGACTGGGCGTGCTGGACAGCGTGCTGAAAAGCGATGGCAGCGGAAAATGCCATTTGCACATGAAGGCCGGCGGCTCGCTGAAACCCGCTTCTTATGAAACCGTGGCCAGCAAGGAACATTATATTTACCAGGAAGGCCAGGCCGTTTTTAAATTCGCCGTAAAAGGAATGGCCGACGTGAGCGCGGAATTGCTGGAAAGAAACCAACTAACAGGGGAGGATATCGCATGGCTCGTTCCGCACCAGGCCAACAAACGCATTATCGACGCCACCGCTTCCCGCATGGGGCTTCCCCCTGACAAGGTCATGATCAATATCGAACGTTACGGCAATACTACCGCGGGAACAATTCCATTGTGCTTATGGGACTGGGAAGACAAACTCAAAAAAGGCGATAACCTCGTGCTCGCTGCCTTTGGCGGTGGATTTACCTGGGGGGCGACCTTGGTGAAATGGGCGTACTGAGCATACTGTTAGCCGTTGGGCGATGGCCGTGGGCGGGGTCAAAATAAAAAAGGGCTCGGATAGAAATCCAGCCCGCATAAAAATCCAATATCCTATGAAAAACCAAAAAGATAAATTCAATCCCTATGCCAAATAATTTACTCAGTTATTTTCGCTTATTGCGGCGGCATCGGGATCATCTTTCACCAACTTTGTAGAATTCCTGCCCCATTGAAGAATCGCCTTGCCCATATTTTCTTTTTCAACAAACAATTCATAAATACGCCTTAAGTACTTTCTTTGCTCAATCAAATTTTCTAAAGGCGTATGTTCAAGGCGGTCAACAAATTTTTTTGTCTCGTCAATTAAAAGTCCCCGTAACGCAAATGCAGTTAATTTGTCCAATTCCTTTTCCATGCCCAGGATTAAGTACCGCAAAATGCGCAAAAATCATTCCTTCTTTGACAACGTAATTTTACGATTGCGCCCTTTGCCCACCGTTATGGCCTGTTTTCCCGGGTCCACACGATAAAATCGGTGGCCGGAATCTCATTCACGCCAGCCTGGTGCAGCATCGTAACCAACTGCCCGTTGTGATAAGTCCCATGGTTGAAGATATGCTGTAGCAACTGGTAAAATGGCTGCCGAAAATGATCACCCCGCAAATTCTGGTAGCTCAATTCCTCCATCAGCGACGCATCATTTTTTTGCGCCACCCAATCCACCCATTGCTGATCCACCTGCAATAAGGCATCGGATAATGATGGCATGGACCCGTTGAAAGGATCTCCTTCAATTCGTTTTGGCGATCCCTGTACTCTCGTGAACCAAATCGTTTCGGAACCCCACACGTGCAGGATGGTCTTGTATAAACTACTAAAGCTGCTCGCGATGTGCTGTGTCTGTTGTTCAGCATCCAATTTCCCGATGCAGCCGAGTAATCGCTGATGCGCCCACCGGTTGTATTGCGCGTAGGCATCTAATAAAGTTTTCATAAACAATTATGATTTATTTTTGAATTCTTTGACAAATTTAATTTCATAATACAGATGCAGCACAAGAATTTCGAATTCACCGGTTTCAGTTCCCTTGCCATTCATGCAGGACATCACCAGGATCCTACCTACGCCCACCTCACCCCCATCTATGCCAGCAGCACTTTTGTGTATGATGATGCAGAACAGGGCATGCGCCGGTTCAGTGGAAAAGAAGAGGGATATATTTATTCGCGCTGGGGCAATCCTACCTTCACCGAGGCCGAAGAAAAAATCGCTGCGATGGAAGCATTCGGCATCAATATGCCATTGAAAGCCATCCTGCATTCCTCGGGCATGGCGGCGATCAGCACCCTCATGCTGATGAACCTGAAAGCCGGCGATAAGGTGCTCACACATTTTTCTTTATATGGAGGCACCGAGGATCTTGTGAACAATACCCTTCCCGCGCTCGGCATTGAAGCCATCATTGTCGATCTACGCGATCTCAATAAGGCCGAAGCCGCTTTCAGGGCCAATCCCTCCATCCGGATGTTGTATCTCGAAACGCCCGCCAATCCCACTATCCAGTGCGTTGACCTGCAAGCCCTGTCGAAGCTGGCGAAAACATTCAATGCCATCGTGGCCTGCGACAATACTTTTGCGACACCCTACCTGCAGCAACCTTTCCGTTACGACGTGGATTTTGTGGTGCATTCCACCACCAAATTCCTCAATGGGCATGGCACATCCATCGGCGGCGTTTTATTGGGAAGGGATATCGAATTCATGAAAGCCAAAGCCTACAAAACGTATAAAATACTCGGCGGCAACAGCAATCCATTCGACGCCTTTTTATTGGTCAATGGCATGAAGACGCTCGAAGTGAGGATGGACCGTCATTGCGAAAACGCCATGCAGGTTGCCCAATTCCTGGAAAAACAAAAGGCTGTTGCCAGGGTAAATTATAACGGACTAACCACGCACCCCGATCATGCGGTGGCCATGAAACAAATGCGTCATCCCGGGGCCATGATGAGTTTCGAATTGAAAGGCGGCTTGCAGGCTGGCATCCGGTTCATGAATAAATTGAATATGTGCACGCGCACAGTTTCGCTGGGGACCTGCGATACTTTATTAAGCCATCCTGCTTCCATGACGCATTACAGTGTTCCCAAAGAAGCCAGGGAAAAATATGGCATCACGGACGGGCTCATTCGCATGAGTGTCGGCATGGAAAACCCACAGGATATTTTGAATGATCTGGGACAGGCATTGGAAGAGAATGGAGAATAGAAAATAAATACGGGTCTGATGGTCCCCGTCTGACCCTCCCGATCACAGAGATTTATCTGACCGAAAGAGAAATAAGAATATTTTTTGTAACATGCGTCCATAGAATAACCCAAAACACGATCATGAGAAAGTTTTCAACCCTGCTCCTTTGTTTCGCAGCGCTCATCTGCACCGCCCAAAATGAAAAACCTGATCATCGTTTTGCCGGTCTGGATACGGCTTTCGCCCGTGTCCTCAAAGACTGGCATGTGGCCGGCTTTGCTGTGGCGGTAGTGGAAAAAAATAAGGTCATATATGCAAAGGGTTTTGGTTATAAAAATTACGAGACGAAGGCGCCGGTGACCTCCTCTACCCTTTTTGCCATTGGTTCCTGCACCAAGGCCTTTACCGCTTCCCTGCTGGGCATGTTAAAGGACGAGGGTAAAATAGATCTTGACAAACCAGTGCGCGATTATCTTCCCGAGCTAAAATTCTATAATAATGAATTGAATGATCAGATCACGTTGCGGGATATGATGAGCCACCGCACGGGTTTGCCCCGGCACGACTATTCCTGGTATTTCTTTTCCACGACATCGCGCGACAGCCTGATCCAAAGAATTCAATACATGGAGCCTTTCGCCGGACTAAGAGAAAAATGGTATTACAACAATTTCATGTTCCTGGCCCAGGGCGTGGTCGTTGAAAAGCTCACGCATAAAAGCTGGGAAGAGAATATACGGGAAAAAATATTCCAGCCCCTCGGCATGACTGGTTCAGTGATGACGATCGAAGAAATGGAAAAAAATCCCGAAGCATCAACCGGGTATGGATTAAAAAATGACAGCGTCATCAACAAAATGGACTATTATCATATCGGCGCGATGGGCCCCGCGGGAAGCATCAACAGCAGCGTGCAGGATATGGCCAAATGGGTGATCACCTGGATCAATGGCGGCAAGTATGAAGGAAAACAGGTGATCCCCGCATCCCATGTAACCGACGCCATGGGATCGCAGATGGTCATCGGCGCAGGACTTCCCGACAAAGACAAAAAGGATATTTATTTCGCCAATTACGGGCTGGGCTGGTTCCTCGGATCCTATCGCGGGCACTACCGTGTGGAGCATGGAGGTAATATTGATGGCTATTCGGCAAGCACCTGTTTCTTTCCATCAGACAGCGTCGGCATCATCGTGCTGTCAAACCAGAACTCATCTGCAGTACCCTCCATCGTGCGCAACCTTATTGCCGACAGGATGCTTGGTATAAAATATTTCGACTGGAACACGGACCTGAAAAAAACGGCCGACAAGGGAAGAAAGGAAGGCAAGGAAGCGCAAAAAAATGCTGTATCCAGCCGCAAGCTCAATACAAAACCTTCTCATGAATTAAAGGACTATGCGGGTTTGTACAACAACAAGGGCTATGGCACCATGGAAGTGGCGCTGCTGCGCGATTCGCTATTCGCTCTGGTGGGCACACATACCTGGTGGCTGCGGCACTATCATTATGATCAGTTTGAACCATTTGAAAAAACCCCGAAGGAAGGCATTGACACCAGCGACAAAAGCAAACCCCTGCAATTCCAGACCAGCCAGATGGGCGAGATCGAATCCGTGCTGATGGAATTGGAGCCTGCACTCAAGCCGATTGAATTCAACAGGATACCCAGACCAAAAGCAGTAAGCCGGGATAGTCTGAAGAAATTTGAAGGCGACTACGATCTCGGTGGTGTCGTAGCGAATATTTCCCTGAAGAATGATAATGCGCTGCACCTGCTGGTGCCGGGACAGCCCGATTATGAACTCGTCCCGATCGACAACAATAAATTTTCTATTAAGTCACTGACCGGCTTCACCATCCAGTTCAACCTGAATGATAAAAATGAAGTCATCGAGCTGATGTCCATTCAACCCAATGGAACCTTCAAAGCGGTAAAGAAAAAATAATGGCAGAGCAAGGAATGGAAACAACAATCAGAAGGGCCGTCAGATCAGATTGCGCGCGCCTGCTTGAACTGGTGCGCGAGTTAGCCATATACGAAAGAGCGCCGGAGCAGGTCACGGTCACGCTGCAACATTTCGAAGAGAGTGGCTTTGGCGAAAAGCCGGTATGGTGGGCTTTTGTTGCAGAGATACCCGACGCGTCTTCATCCAATGGAAAACAGATCGCCGGTTTTGCGCTTTACTATATCCGTTATTCTACGTGGAAGGGACAGAGGATGTATCTCGAGGACCTTGTCGTTACAGAAGCAGCAAGGGGCAAAAGCCTCGGCACATTATTGGTGGACCGGCTCATTGAAGAAGCCAAAGAGAAAAAATTAGCCGGCATCACATGGCAGGTGCTCGAATGGAATGAACCGGCGATCAATTTCTACAAAAAATACAATGCAACTTTTGATTCGGAGTGGGTGAATTGCAGCCTCAATGTTGAATAGAAAAATAGAGAAAAGAGAATAGGATCTGGTTAGCTGACTTCAACAATTTCGACCTCCTTATTGATCTTGTGAATCAACCCGCGCAATACTTTGCCGGGACCTACTTCTGTAAATTTTGAAGCGCCGTCGGCGATCATGGCCTGAACACTTTGTGTCCAGCGCACGGGATCCGTGAGCTGGTCAATGAGATTTTTTTTGATCTCGTCTTTATTGACCACGGCTTTGGCAACCACGTTCTGGTATACCGCGCAGGTAGGATTGTAAAAAGTTGTTTTTTCAATGGCCGTCTGCAGTTCTTCCTTAGCAGGCGCCATCAGGGGCGAATGAAAGCCACCGCCAACGGGCAGCATCATCACTCTTCTTGCACCCGCGGCCTTCAGACGTTCTGATGCAACATTTATCGCGTGAACGGTTCCGCTGATGGCGAGCTGGCCCGGACAATTATAATTCGCGGCCACCACAATTTCACCTGTTTCAGCCTGTACCTCAGCGCAAATTTTTTCCACGACCTCATCGGTCAATGCAAGCACCACAGCCATTGCGGATGGCAGCAGTTCACAGGCTTTCTGCATGGCTCCGGCGCGCAGGATCACGAGTTCCAATGCATCTTCAAAACTCAGCACGCCATTCGCAACCAGGGCAGAAAACTCGCCAAGTGAATGGCCGGCCACCATATCCGGTTTGATGTTATCAATCCCCTTAAAAGCAATAACAGAATGGAGAAATACAGCAGGCTGGGTGACTTTGGTTTGCCTCAGATCTTCAACCGTTCCCTGGAACATGACATCAGAAATGCGGAACCCGGCAATTTCATTGGCCTGCTCGAACAATTTTTTCGCAAAAGCGCTGTTCACATAATGATCCTTGCCCATTCCCGGGAACTGAGTGCCCTGGCCCGGAAAAACAAAAGCATACTTCATAGTCAGGAGTCCATTTACCGCGCAAATATGCCACAAAGCCCGGATTCAGCAAAGAATATTTTCACTCAGAAGCGCGCAGAACACTTAGTGTAGGTCAGTTGAAATCAATTTGGTGAACTCGCTGCGTGTTTCATTTTTTTCGAATTCACCCCAGAATGCCGAAGTGGTGGTGACCGAATTTTGTTTTTGCACACCGCGCATCATCATACATAAATGAGAAGCTTCGATGACAACCGCCACGCCCAGCGGATTCAGGGTTTCCTGGATCACATGCAGGATCTGCGTCGTCAGTCTTTCCTGTACCTGTAAACGCCGGGAAAATACATCGGCCACCCGTGCGATCTTGCTCAGCCCGGTGATCCATCCATTGGGGATATATGCTACATGGGCCTTGCCAAAAAAGGGCAGCATATGGTGTTCGCACATGCTGTAGATTTCAAGTCTTTTACAATGATCATTTCACTGACATCCTCATGAAATTTAGCCGAATTGAGGATCGCATGCGCATCCTGTTTATATCCCTGCATCAGGAACTGCATCGCTTTGGCCACGCGTTCGGGCGTTTTCAATAAGCCTTCTCTTTCGGCATTCTCTCCCAGCAGGCCGAGACAGTTTTTATAATGCTGTTGCAGTTCAAGCGTGGTTTGATCGTCATACTGCTCCAGTTTTGAATAACCCATGAATGAAAGTTTAGTGATGTATAATAAAATGAACGGCGATCAACGCACAGGGTATTCTACGAAATTTCTTTCCGTTTCATAGAGCCGCACCGTCAGGTCAAAATCTTCCCTGATCTTCTTTCTCAAAATTTCGTAAATCACAACGACAATATTTTCCGCCGTCGGGTTGATGCCCTTAAAATATTCCGTATCCAGGTTCAGGTTTTTGTGATCGAATCTTTCCAGCACGTTTTCATTGATCAGGTCAGAAAGTTTTTTCAGGTCATACACATATCCCGTAAGCGGGTCAGGTTCACCCACTACTTTTACCACCAGTTCGTAATTGTGCCCGTGAAAATTGGGATTATTGCATTTCCCAAACACCTCATCATTCCTGGCATTATCCCATGCCGGAACAAACAGCCTGTGCGCCGCATTAAAATGTTCTTTTCTGAAAACAGCCACTTTCTTACCCATAGCGCACAAAATAGTTAACCGAAAATGAAATTATAGTCCGTCAGCCGACGATAACTAATCAACCTATCAACTAATCAACTCACCACCCTATTCCCCCAAAATACTCCACAAAAATCCTCGGCGTTTCATACAACTTAATACAATGCAGCCGAACAGGCTCCGGCAAACTTGGATTCAACTGCTCCCAGATGCCGATCGCCAGGTTTTCGGTGGAACACATTTTACCCTGCATAAAATCCACGTCCATGTTCAGGTTCTTATGGTCCAGCTTTTCAATGACCTTTTCGTTGATGATCTCGCTGAGTTTTTTGACATCGTACAGAAAACCCGTGTCCGGATCAGGATTACCTTTGATCGTCACATACAGTTCATAGTTATGGCCGTGCCAGTTTTCATTGGCACATTTGCCAAAAGCCGCCTCATTCCGCTCCCTGCTCCAGGCCGGATTATACAGTTTATGCGCTGCGTTAAAATGCTCTACCCTGGTCAGGTATACCATGCAAATAAAAAATTTTTGCAAAGGTAATAATAGTGCCGGAATGTGGATGATTATAGATATTTGCGCTATGGACATCCTTTTGGCCGCTGCTACGACGTTCGAAATTGCCCAAGCAGGACAGTATCTGACAAACCACGACAACAAAATCGAAGCGCATCGTGTTCAGCTACTGATCGCCGGTCTCGGCGGAGTCTCCACGACTTATTTTCTCCTGAACGAATGCAAAAAAACCAGCCCTTCACTCATCATACAAGCCGGAATAGCTGGCGCTTTTTCGGCAGATGCCATCGGCGAAGTGCTGGTGATTGCCGAGGACAGGTTTGCTGACCTTGGCGTGGAAGAGCAAAAAAGCTTCAAAACCATTTTCGATCTCGGCCTGGCGGATGCCAACACGCATCCCTTTAAAAAAGCTGCATTGCCCAATCCTTACACGAAATTGCTGACCTTAACCGGCCTCCGGCAGGTCAATGCAATCAGCGTAAACGAGATCAGCAACAACGCCGAAAGAATCCGCTGGCATCAACAAAACAGCGCGCCCGTTGTTGAAAGCATGGAGGGTGCAGCTTTCCACTATGTGTGCCTGCTCGAAAAGATCCCCTTTATCCAGCTGAGGGCAGTATCGAACCTGGTCGGCGAGAGGGACAAAACAAAATGGCGCATGGCGGAGTCCATTGCTGCTTTGAATCAACGATTAATCGCACTGATCAATACACTGGCCCATGCCGACGAAACTGACTTTAGGATTTAGTCCCTGTCCCAACGACACCTTTATCTTCGATGCCCTGGTCAACGGGAAGATCGATACCGGAGGATTGGTCTTTGACGTGATGCTCGAAGACGTGCAGACCCTGAACCAGTGGGCGATGGAAGAAAAACTCGATATCAGCAAGATCAGTTATGGCGTGCTGCCCCTGGTTTCATCAACGTATAACCTGCTGCAAAGTGGCGGTGCCCTGGGCATGGGTGTTGGCCCCCTGCTGGTGGCCAGAAAGATCATCGAGGATTATACGCTGAAAACCGCTACCATCGCCATTCCCGGTGAAAACACCACGGCGCATGTATTGTTTTCACTGGCATTCCCCGAAGCTAGGCGCAAGCAATTCATGGTCTTTTCGGATATTGAAGCCGCGGTGCTATCGGGCAAGGTCGATGCCGGCGTTATCATCCACGAAGGACGTTTCACCTATGCACAAAAGGGACTGATCAAATTGGAGGACCTGGGAACATTTTGGGAAGAATCCACCGGTTGTCCCATCCCATTAGGCGGCATCGTGGTGCGGAAGAATATAGCATCGGATGTTCAGGAAAAACTCTCGGCACTGATCCGTAAAAGCGTTGAGTACGCTTTTGCAAATTATCCCGGGCTGCCTGATTATGTCCGAAACAATTCACAGGAGATGGAAGAAACGGTGATGCGCCAGCACATCGACTTGTATGTGAATGATTATTCCAAGTCGTTGGGTACCGCAGGCCGGCAGGCCGTCAGCACTTTTCTCGAAGTGTATGCCGACATGAACCAGTCGCAGGCCCCTGTTGTATCATTGGTCGGCTGATCTAACGGCCCGACTAAGCATTTGCCTGAGTAACCAAAATGCTTTCAACCTTTTTAGCCAGGCTGCTTCCGATGCTGAGCCCAAATTCTTTTTCCCCGAAACGACGAACGGGCCTGATGCCGCGGACGGCATTACTGAGAAAGATCTCGTCGGAATGTTTCAGAAATTCATCGTCCATGATCTTTTCCTGCGCCAGGAAACCCATCTGCTGCATCTGTTCCAGCAGAAATCGGCGCATTACGCCCGCAATACCCCCTTCTGAGAGAGGCGGCGTATAGATCATCCTGTTGCGGATGCAAAAAACATTGTCGATCGTAGCGTCGCAAATGCGGTCATGTGGGTTCAATACCAGGCAGCTATCCAGTTTATTTTTTAGCACATATAAATGCGACATCGAATACAGCAACCGGTTAATGGTTTTAGAGTTAGCAAACGAATCAATGGCCTTTCTTCCATCAGGAAAAAGATCAACGACCAGTCCCGGGTATTCCACGGCGACTTTCAGCGGCGAGCTTTCAATAGTATAGTACAAGGCCTGGCCAGCGGTGAATGAGGTATTTCCCCTGCTAACCGTCAGGCGCACCCGTGCAGCTTGTTCCTGCTTGTTCTTTCTGCAGAGTTGTATGATCTCCCGGGTCAGTCTTTCGCGGGTAAATCCGGCAGGCACGTCGATCTGCAGCGTCTGCATGCCGTTGAACAGCCGGTCGAAATGATAGTCGCCCAGCGGAATGCGGCTCTGCATCAGCCTCATGGTCTCGAACACGCCATCCGCCTGTCCTGGCAGGGGCTGGTCCGAACTCATCAATAGGCCATTTACATTGACGTGTGACTCCAAGACCGAAAGGTCTGAAAAAAAAGGCAAATACAAGCTATTACAAAAAATAGAAAGATGGAAATGGGGCTAATTAACAAAATGAAAGCAAGATTGGGTCATCCCTCCCTGATGGGGTTCTGTTCTGGAATCCGGAATCTTGTAGGATATCCAGAAATTGTGTTTCAAGAAAATTCGCAGGCGTTGCCGTGGAATAAACGATTTAATGAGTTATAAATATTTCTTCAAGTTCTTCTAATGTTTTTCCTTTCGTTTCCTTCACCTTTATTTTTATAAATAAAAATCCTGCCAGGCATATAATGCTGTACATCCAGAATGGACCATAAGCGCCTAATTTCTCTACCAAAAAGGGAAAGGTAAAGACCAATAAAAAATATGCGCTCCATAATGATACAATAGCTACTGAGGAAGCCAATCCACGTATTGTGTTGGGAAATATTTCCGAAATCAATACCCAGGTGACGGGAGCCAATGAAACGGCATAGGTACTGATTGCCGTAAGAACTACCAGAGAAACCCATATTAAGGCTACGTTATTTTTAAGCAAGATCGCTAAAAGAACATATAAAAAAGCGAGGCTGCCCGAGCCAAAAAGCATCAATGTTCTGCGACCTATTTTATCAACCTGCCACATTGCCACAATAGTAAAAATGAGATTTACAATCCCTATAAAAATTGTTTCAAATAATTGCTCATTTAACGTTGCCCCTAAGGATTTAAAAATCGTAGATGTATAGTTGAATACTACATTAATACCACATAATTGTTGAAATACTGCGAGCACAACGCCTACCATAACTGCAGGTCTGACGCTTTTAGCAAAAACAGCAGCATAAGATTGCTTTACTGGATGATCTGTCATGGAAGATTGAATATTATCAAAAGCGTTTTCCGCAAACCCGGGATTGCCAATTTTATTTAAGACAATTTTTGCCTTTTGAGATTTATTGGCCTTTATTAGCCATCTTGGACTTTCCGGTAACCAAATTAATCCTACCAGGAAAAGTGCTGAAGGCACAAATCCTAAACCAAACATCCAGCGCCATACATTGGCTCCATTAGCGGATAAGGAATAATTAATGATATTGGTTATTAAAATACCAACAACAATAGTCAATTGATTAATTGCTACATTTCGTCCGCGGGTATCTGCAGGGGAAATTTCAGCAATATACATAGGACTTAACATAGAAGCCATTCCTACACCAATACCTGCAACAAAACGCATTATCAAAAAAACATTTAATGTGGGTGAAAGCGCCATGCCGAGTGAGGAAACGGCAAATATGATAGCAGCGATCATTAGCGAAGGTTTTCGGCCATGCCTGTCTGCAAGATTACCAGCTAATAAACAACCCACAATACAACCAATCGCAAGCGATCCGGTAAGAAATCCTTCCCACACCGGTGTCAATTGAAAGGCTGTTCTTAGAAAAGGTAATGCGCCTGATATAACCGCAAAATCAAACCCAAAAAGATAGCCACCCAATGCAGAGACAAAAGAAATCCGCAGGATATAATACTTGTTGAACGCCTGATTACCCATATAATATTATTTCGTGTCGCATTGCATCCATCCTGATAAAAAACAGTTAAGGTTGACCGGCTAATGATAAGTAGTGAATCATTTGCATATGAATAGCTGCCCCCTGATGATGTTTGTTCATGGTTAATACCTTTTCGAAATGTTCTTCTGCCTTTTTCAAATGATCATTTCCTAATCCAAGATGTCCAAGGCCAATCAGGTACAGACAATGAATTTTATTAAGGTAATTCAAATCTGCATCAAACACTAATAGATCAGGAAGTGAAACCGCAAAGTAATCTATGGTTATATCATCATTATAATGCTGGCTACCAAAGCTAATGAGCATGTCAAAAATTTTGTTTGCTTTTTCTTTTTCATTCAATTTTATCCACGCAAGTCCCTGGTAAAAAATTTTGTCCGGTTGGGGATCATTATAAAAAATGGCCTGCCCTGGTTCACTTATTCCGTTGGTAGCAGCCCGATAAAATTTGATTGCTTTTTTCTGGTCTCCGATTTGTTCATATACAATTCCTTTAAAATAATAAATGTCATTTTCGGGAGTAGCATATAATTTACCTTCACCGAGGTTGGGCGGATAGTTTTCCGCTTCCTCAAGCAACTGCAGAGCATTTTCAAAATCGTGTGTTGCAATAGCTTGTTTTGCCAATTCAAGATGGCATATTAAGTATTGACCAACCACTTTACCCTCCCCGCCTTCCCAGGGATGAAAATTATATGAAGCGATTAGCTCCCTGGCTTTACTGTAACCGGCCAAACGATTGTATAAAGTAATCCTTTCCAGGTATAAATCGTCCCGTGATTCCACCAAAGACATATGATCTTCAAGAAAAGACAAACGTTTGTGCGGAGTAATATTTAATTTTTTATATAGTTGGTCAAGCTCCATGAGTACACGGGCGTCTTTTATGTCTAAAGAAAATGCCTTCTCCATAAATTCCAATGCTTTTTCCGGGTGATTCAACTTATTATAATAAGCCAATGAAAGATTCCGGTTAACCGTGGCAAATCCGGTGTCCGTTTTAACGGACTGTTCCCAACATTTGACGGCATCAGCATATTGACGTTTATCGTACCAAAGATTTCCCAAATAATAAGAAGCCTTTGCGTCATCCTTATTCATTTTAATGGCTTTTTCCAAAACAGGTATGTCTTCAATTCTATTGGGAAAGCAATAATCAGGTTTTAAAGAGGCAGCCATTTTAAAATAGTTCAAAGCTGTTTCTATATCCTCCAATTTGTATGCAAACCAGCCCAGATAATAATAAATCATTGGGTATGGCTGTTCAATCTGCGTGATATGAACCTGTAAAAACTCAGATGCATTTGCGTACATGCCTGCATGCGCATAGTCCCAGGCATATCCAATAAAATTATGAACCCAGTTCCGGCTTAATTCCTTTAATTTATTCAACGCGATTTCTCCTTCATTCCGATTATTTTGTTTCAGCAGGAGGTACTTTTCAAACAAACAACCAAAGTTGAAAGGATCCATCTCCAGTGATTCATTAATTAATGCAACAGCCTCATTATCACGTCCGAGTTTTCTTAATAAGAAAGTTTTTACGTGTCTTGCGGTATGACTATGATCATTTTTTACGAGCGATTTATTGATCAGTATTAAAGCCTCTTCATCGTCATTTTTTTCACATGCAATCCTTGCCAGTTCCAGATAACCGGCATGTTGCCATGCGTCATTCCATATACATTTGTAAAAGGCATCAAATGCTTCTTCATATTTTCCTTGCATTTTTAGTGTCCAGCCAAGACTATAATACGGCTCTCCGTTATATGGATTAGGATTTCGTTGAGTAAGTGTTAAAATCGATTGCCTGAAAAAAGATTCAGCTTTTTCAAATTTCCCTCTGCCCAGGTGCCATGATCCCAGTGCGTTATTATTACGGGCATCCTCTGGATCCCTACGGATAGCTTCTTCATAATAGTCTTTAGCAACATAGGTGGCATGTCTGTATTGCTCAATATGCAAACCTGTGAGAAATAATTGCTCATTATTCTCCACTTCCAATGGCAATTTTGCAGCACAGGCAGGAGCCGGAATAGCCTGGTGATGGACTGCTTCTTCCTGATATGTCACCAATACTTTACCAGATTTCTGATCCGTGACAATGATCTTTATATTCTCAGGAGGAATATTTTTATCCATCACAACCTTTTTAGTGTACGGATGAGAAGGAGAGCTACTGACCACTTCACTAAAAAGTTCGTGGTGGTTATCAACAAGCGCTATTTTAATTTCATCATAATTACCGGTCAGATATAGTTTAACATCGGCCTCAGCCCCATCAAAAGTAATACCGACTACTGCTTCTTTCGTTGCATTTTTTACCATCCCTACTTCACTATACGGCATAAAATATTGGATAAAATCTTTTTCTTCATATGGCTGCAACCAGGAGAAATCAGGTTGGTTGTCGGTATATACACCAGCCATTAACTCGATGTAAGATTCATCCTCGTCGGTGAGATTTCTATTCCACGCTTCACCGAATTCACCATTACCCCAGGTCCATAGTTTTTTTCCGGGTGAAATATGATGATCGGCCACATGCAACATCCCTGCACGCGCATCGTGTTCATAGCCGCCAATGAAATTGTATTTTGAGGCAATGGCCATATATGAAGTAGGAACGGGGATATTTTTATATCTTGAAATATCAGTGCCTGGTGAATAATCAACTTTATAATAAACACCCTTTGCAATGGGAAATGAAGATACATCGCGCCTGCCATGATCATATACAGCATATACATCAGGCGGAAAAACAGACTGGTAATTTTCATTCACTTTCACTGCGGGGTTTGCCCACCATAAAAATGTTTGCGGAAAAGGCGTACGGTTATATATTTTTCCTTTTACTTCAAGAAAAGCCTTGCCTGGATAAAGTGTAAATCCAGCCATTCCTTTCGTCCCGGTAATTCTTTCTACCTCGTTTATCCAGACTGTCTTGCTTCCATCTTCATTTTCTATAATTGTAAAATCAACCGGTTGAAAAGTACTTGGACGATGATGTTGCGGCCAATTAAATTCTATACCTCCCGAAATCCATGGCCCTGTTAAACCCACCAATGCCGGTTTAATAACCTGATTATAGTAAATGAAATGTCGTTGTTTTATTTTATCATAGGCCATCTGAATTCTGCCCCCAAGTTCGGGAAGTATCATTATCCGGAGGTAGTCATTTTCAAGAAACACAGCCTGATAAGTCTTATTTATTTTTTCGTCATAAATTTTTTCTATAACAGGATGAGGATAGACAACGCCGCTGCTGCCCTGGTAAACTCTTTTTTCCAAAAACATCGGATTTTTTTCAGGTTCGCCGGTTCCATAGGTTGGTATAACCACTTCTTGTTTCCAAACCTGGACTGTATTATTCATAATTGCTTACCTTGATTCTTGAATTATTTAAATACTGCCATAATATTTTCGATGGAAATATCTGCTACAGGATTAAATTCGCTACCCACCATATATTTTTTCAAACTATATAATAGTTGTTTTGCCTCGGGTCTTTTTTCCTGATCCGAAACCAAATCTATTCCCGAAATAAGTAACTTACCCTTTGCAACCTTGCATTCAAAAATCAATGCCAACGGACGAGCAGTAAACCAATCATCTATTACTCTTACTATAGGTTTAATTGTTGGAGATATTGCATCCAGGCGGATCACATTACAATGACTCATGCCATCTCTCCATTGCCAGTTGCTATAATATTCAGTCGGGAATGCCTGCAGGGCAGGATGTTTTGGATTGCAAAGAATGCCAAGCGTATGTGGTGGCTGATTATCTGTCCAGGCTGTATTCCAGAAAATGCTCGAAAATCCTACTGCAATATTTCCTCCCATTTCAGCCTTAATAGATCCCTGCTTAACAGTAAGTAATACTTTACCTCCTTTTTTGAGTATACCCAGGGCATTATCATCTAGTTGCTGGGTTATATAAACTTCTTCTTTTAGAGGCGGTAAACTATCAGGATAAACAAAAATATCCCATGAATTTTGAAAATTATTTAAAGATACGGTAAGAATAAGCTTCATTGGTTTTTTTATTGATACCAATGACTGTCTGATTTCTCCAAGCTTAAAACCATTACCTACAGGAATATCTATTTTGGAAAGTTTACCATGAAAAAGTATTCTACCCGAAATATCTTTTATGTTCCACAGTGGTATTGCATCTTTTAAAGATTTTTCTCCAAAATGGGCAATTTCAACGGGTACATTCAATTCCTCATTATTAGTGTAAATCATCTTAGACAATCGTACCAATGGAACTGTCGAATTACAAAAGTGCCTGTATTCTTTTCCTGTAACATATCCTTTATCATTCCAGAAAGGATTTACGACACCAATAAGGGCAGTTCCCTGTCCGGGAAAATCATGCAGGTCAAGTAATTGAAATCCGCCAAAATTCTTCGTTCTTAATGCGGCTTCAATATCTGCCTTATAACAAAGCACTTGTAGTTTCCCTGACGCAAACAAAAAGCTGTCTGCAAGATTAGCCATACCATGTTCTGTTAGCTTATCTCTGAATATTTCAAAATTTTTGGGTTTTAATACGCCCGTATATCCAGCCATTTCTTTAAAATCGGGGTACACACACCACTGGCCAATTTCATGACTCACACTGGGCTGTGACCATTTACTTATAGTATCAGCCCAATCATAATTGGTATTGGGAAGTTTTGCATTAATGATACTCATCAGGCCTTCACCCCAGTGCTGAATTCTTGGATCCGGCGTAACATTGTAATCATTTTCAGCAACAATAGGCCAACCCGATGCTGTGGTATATAACCGGCGATTATCTTTGGCTTTCCAGTATTTGACAAAACCAGTGAGAAATTCAACCAGATGATCACCACCTGGTTCGTTTCCGTAAGCCATCATACAAAATGACGGATGATTACCGAAATTTCTCACAATGCGGTTGCTTTCATCATAAATGAATTGATCAATAGCCTTGCCGTCACCAACAGTTGCCCAGGCAGAACATTCTATGGAAAGGTAAAAACCCAAACGATCTGCAGCTGCGAATGCCGCTTCCGGAGGGCACCAGGAATGAAAGCGAATATGATTTAAACCATAAGAACGGCAAATACGAAAAATTCGCAACCATGCATCTATATCCGTTGCGGGAAATCCTGTTTTAGGAAATATGGCACATTCCAATGTGCCCCTCAAAAAAACAGGCCTGCCATTAATTGTAAGTTGTTTTTTATCGGGAATAAATTTACGCATTCCAAAACTCATCTTCCCGGAATCCGTTCCACCCGCACCTGTTAAGGAAATATTTAATGAATACAGGTTTGGATGAAATTCGTCCCACAAATAGAGGTTGGAACCCATTGGATAATTGATTTCTATAATAGTGGAATCATTTTTAAGATTAATGTTCTTACTGACTGGAAGAAGTGTAAGAGAAGGGGATAAATTACTATTCGATACAGAGAACTTAAGTTGCTGATTTGTTTCCTTACCTGTTATATTATGTATAACGAGTTTTATATGAAGGTTTTTTTTATCTATATCAGAAAACAGCTGCACGTCAGAAAAATAAACCGCCGGTCTGCTAATAAGCATCATTTTACCGACCACTCCATTCCAATTGGTTTGTGTATTATCCGTTATGCTATGAGCATCCATCCCGGGATTGATTTCTTTCACGCGGTTATCTATTCGCAAGGTGATTATATGGTTTCCCGGCGTCAATAAATTATCCAACGGATATATATGTGGCGCTCCCAGCGCATTCTGCATTCCTGCCTTATGGCCATCAATCCATAAAGTCGTTTCCCAATGACAGCGTTCGAGAAACAATTCAATATGCTTTTCTTTCCATCCGCTGGGAATGTTTACTTTTTTCTGATACCATGCCGCTCCCACATAATATTTTACCGGTTGCAGCCAGAAAGAAACTTTTATATTTCCGGGCTCCCGGTATTTAGCATAGGCGGTATCCTTGAACCAGGCGGAGTTCCAAAAATTACCCGTCCATTTGGTATCAACAGTAATGTCATTCCCTTTGCCGTTGGTAGTCATGGAACCGGGAAGTTTTATTTTATCAACGAGTTTTCTATTGAACCATGCTTCTTCTACCCCTTTATCCAAGGAATCCATTTCAAAACTCCAGTTGCCCGAAAGATCAATATTGTTAAGCAATTTCCCGGACTTGTTTTTATTTACATCCTGAGCTAATGAAATATTTACGCATAATACCAGCAGCAGCACTACAGGCCATGCAAAATATATCCTTCTGTTCATCATAATTTAGTTCTTTTTTGAGCTCTTGAAAGAATAAATAAGGCATGAGCAGCTCCGCCGTTATCATCCGGAAGAACCGCAACTTGCAGTTTTTATAATTTGAAAATTAGATCAGTACCCGGGATTTTGCGTCAATTTTTTGTTTTGATCAAGTGCACTTTGAGGAATTGGAAATAAATAATTTTTTGAAGCGTTAAACTTTCTGTCACCGCCTGGCACAGTAACCGGAGCGTATATTAAGGTGCCTCCTGAACCTACCGTTATAGATATACCATGTAACTGTTGATTCAGGTTGATGTGAGCTATGTTCCAGCGAATTAAATCCCACCAACGTTTGTCTTCAAATGCCAATTCAACCCGGCGTTCCCTGCGAATAGCAGTGCGCATGGCATCCTGGCTCAACCCCGGGGTCAATGCAGGCAATTGTACTCTTGCCCTGACTTTATCTATAGCATCGTAGACAGATAGATCAGGGCCCACCGTTTCATTTTGCGCCTCGGCATAATTGAGCAATACTTCTGCATAGCGGAAATAATAATAATTCTGCCCGCCACTTGCACCATCCCAATTATCGGAGCCGAGTGTGATCTTATCATTACAGCGTTTGCGTATATAATATCCAGTTTGTGTTGCGTCATTATGATCCGACAAGTCAATTTCATTCGCGCTGCCAATGCCCTGTCTTGTATATATCGTATCATTATACCAAAATGAACCATCGTATACAATGGATTCATAAAACCTTGTTTCACGATGCACATAAGGTTTCTGTGGGTCATATCCTGAGGCCGGATCTGAAATAGGCAAACCGTTGTCCATTTCATAATCATCCACTAATTCCTGCGTTGGGTTGACACCTCCCCAACTTGTTTCAGCTCCACCTTTCGTAAAGGTAGAAGCATTATATCCTTCATTACGTCCACCTTTCACTCTCGGCACATACTGGCGATAAAATATACCTTCATTGTTTGCATTGTTTTCGGGCATAAAAAGGGTACCATAGTCAGAGAACAAATTATATGTCTGGCCGTTACCGAGCTCATCAATGATCTGTTTATTGGTTGTTGCGGCATCTGCATATTTATGCGCAAACAATTCGCACCATCCTTTTAATGCAAGAGCTGCACCTTTTGTAGCTCTGCCTGGATCACCTGTCACGGGAAGATCACTGGCGATCGCGGCAAGATCCGTTTGAATAAAATTAAATGTTTCATCAAAAGTATTCCTCGCATGAAAAATACTATCCCCCTGAGTCGCCACGCTTAAAGGTTCTGTAATAATAGGCACGCCCCCGTACGACATCCATAATAAATGATAAAAATAGGCTCTCAGGAATTTTACTTCTGCCAATCTTTTTTTCTTATACTCATCAGTTAAAGTTGAGGCAGTTACTTTGGCAATAAATAAATTTGTTTTCCTGATGTTGTTATAGTTGGTTCCCCAGTCAAAAGGCAGGCCGGTCCAGAAAGCCAGGGTAGAAGGAGTATAATTCACCTGCTGTGCATCCGTTCTTGATAACGGCCATCCAAAACCGCAGATAGAATTATCCGACCAGTTGTCAAAAGGATCATACCAGTTATTACCATCAGGTAACTGGCCATAGATATCATTCAGAAAAACATCGGCGGTGCCCGCATCAGTCCAGACTGAGGCATCCGTCAACCGGTCGTGCGGCGTTATATCGAGCGTTTCATCCAAAGATTTCTTACAGGAGGAAGATCCCATCAATAATATGATTATCAAAAAGCTGCCGATTATTTTTATTTGTATCCTGTTCATTTTTCCTGATTTAAAATCAATGTTAGAATGTTACGTTCAACCCAATTGAAATCACTTTTTGTTGTGGGTAGTATTGGCCGGTACTGGAGCTGATTTCCGGATCGAAATTTTTAATTTTACTCCAGGTTAATAAATTTTGTCCCGAAAGATAAAAGCGGGCTGACTGAATCTTGATACTCCTTATTACTGTTATAGGTAGTGTGTATCCCAACTCACCCGTTTTTAACCTGAAATAGGCCCCGTTGCGTATCCACCATGAGGAGGTCTGTGTATTATTGGGTGTAGGTTGCGTGGTGATTCTCGGGTAGACTGCATTCGGATGCGTTGGCGTCCAATAATCAAGCGCGTCTATTATTGCGGATGAGGAATTATCAAATGCAAAAACCGACATATAAAAATCTCTGCTTGATGCTCCCTGGAAAAGTAAGGACAAATCAAAACCTTTGTATGCAACGGAAGGTATAATTCCATATATAATTTCCGGAGTGGCCGGATGCCCGATTGGAACTATATCATCCGGTGTGATCATTCCGTCAGGTTTTCCGCCGCCGGGACTGGACACATCCGCATATTTGATATCTCCGGGATGAAGTGTTGTGCTAAATGCCTGGGTTGGAATTCCTGCTTTTAACGTACCATCAGGATTAAAATCATCCTGTGTAAAATAGCCGATTGCCTTGTAGCCGAATTGGGTGCCCAAAGGTCTTCCTGTTTTCCTGCGATTAGGATTTTTAAATGTAGCATCTGTTTCGAAAACCTGTAATAATTTATTTCTTGCAAAAGTGAAGTTGGTCTTTAAGCTAACGGTTAGATCTTTAGAGAAATGACGCGTACTACCAACACTCAGTTCGAACCCACGATTACTCATTGCACCCGAATTAACCTGCGCGAGAGCCACACCATATTCTAAGGGAACAGTAACAGTAGGGGGAAATAACATGTCAGTCCTTTTTTCGTAGAAGTAATCCGCTTCGACGGTCAATAATCCATTCCAGAAATTTGATTCAATGCCTACATCCGTTTTTTTAGCCCGTTCCCAGGTAATGTTAGTATTGGCTTCTGAATTCTCATATAAACCCTGGGTAGTAGTGCCATTGAGTACAGACGCATTTCCATATAAAGTATATGAGCTCAGGTATTGAAAAGGAGAACCAGCTAATGCGCCAGACTCGCCGTAAGAACCCCTGATTTTTAAATTAGTGATCCAGGGAAACTTGTTTTTTATAAACCCTTCTTCAGATAAACGCCAGCCTGCAGCAAATGCCGGGAAAAAACCAAAGCGATGATTTGGCGCGAAATAATAATTACCATCATACCTGCCCGAAGCTTCCACTAAATATTTGCCTGCATATCCATAGGTTACTCTGTAAACAGCTGATTTTTGTTTTGATTCCGCAGAATAGCCGTAATTGCTTATATCTGTAGAATTAGAACTGCCATTATTTAATTCAGGAACATTCACACTGTAATTAACTCTGCCCGCGCCAAATACAGAGGATTTTGTATTTCTTGCCTCCAATACGATGAGACCGGTAACTTCGCTTTTGCCAAAATTATTGTGATAATTCAGGTATGCCTGGTAAGTGAACGCCTGGCTTTGATAATATGACTCTGAATATTGAGGCTTGGCTGGACCATCATTTCCTGACTGCGGATAACTATTGGTAGCAGAATCATAATTATAGTAAAGAATAGGCGTAAGCCAGGTTCTGTTAAATGTAGTGATGGGAGCAAACGGATTTCCCGGATCAGTAGGATTAAATGGATTGAAATCGTAGCTCACTAGTGCTTTTACACTTAGGCCTTTAACGAACGGCAGTTGTTGCTCAATAGAAATTTGATTTAATAAAGTGTATCCAACTGTTTGAGTATAACCACTGCCAAAAATATTTCCGTAAGCAGATCTTCCAATATAACTGCCAGGCAGTCCATTACTAAAAGTCAATGGGGCATTCGGGGGTGTCCTGAATGCCTGGTAGAATATTGAACCGGAAGACACACCAGGGAATCGCCTGTCTTCAACACGCCCATTAAGAGACACATTTACTTTAGTTGTTTTAGTTGCGTCGGCCTCAATATTTGCGGTTAAATTGTAACGTTTATATTTAGTAGGTCCCCACATTCCGTTCTGTGAAAGAAAACCTATACCCGCATAATATTTTATTCTCTCTGCCCCTCCCGAAAATTCGAGGTTATGGTTGGTAATGATGGTGTTGGGCGTAATTAATTCCTTTAGTACATTATGATCAGGATAAAGATCCGGAGCACTATGATCTTTATACTTTTGTAAAGCATAATCTGAATAGGCATGCGGTGCCCCCTCATTGTCGTCGGCCGCATTAAACAAAGTTGCAAATTGGTAGGCATTGACAAATTTAGTAAGCCTGGTTGGATTCTGCCAGCCCACATAAGCATTATATGTTAAAGTAGGGGCGCCTGTTTTCCCTTTTTTAGTAGTAATAAGAATGACGCCATTTGCCCCACCCATTCCATAAGGTGCAACAGCAGCGGCATCCTTTAAAATACTGATAGAAGCTATGCTATTAGGGTCTAATTGACTGAAATTTCTGGGTATTCCATCTACAATCACTAGCGGCTGCGCATTACCTGTCGTACTAATTCCCCTGATTAAAATATTAGATCCATCATAACCAGGTTCACCACTGCCCTGTGTAAATATAATACCCGTTGCGCGACCACCAAGGCTGTTACTTAAATCGGCGACAGGCTGTGAAGCGATTTCATCTCCATTTATAGTAGCGACTGCCGCGGTTATAGAAGTTCTTTTTTGCGTTCCATACCCAACCACCACTACGTCTGCCAATGAAGCATTGCCCGATGTAAGTTTAATAGCGAATGATGTCGTTTTACCTACAGGAATTTCGAGGGTTTGATATCCCACATAGGAAATTACCAATACGGATTTGGAGTCGGGAACGTCCATGGAGAACATGCCTTTGGAATCGGTTTTGGTTCCCGCAGCATTACCTTTTACAGTTACGCTGCAATCGGCCAGTGGCGTGCCATTATCGTTTGTAACCACCCCGGTAACATGCAGTTTATTTTGCGCCGATACTATGACACCCAGAAATAAAATAACCAACAAAAAAATAAATTTTTTAAACCCTATTCCAGGCAAATGCTTTAAGGAGTGTACATTACATACATAAGACGCAGCTATGCATTTTTTCATAATGGCAGCTTTAGTTGGTTTTGGCAATCGTTTTTGTACCCGAATCATTCATAGCCAGGAAAACATATCCCCTTGCAGGCACACCATTATCCGGCTAATTTTTATCAAACTTAGGCAGGAAATAAAATAAAGTAAATGGACGATTTGTTGTTTAGGATGGATTATCTTACTGAATTATTATCGTTCTGAAGATCTTACATGACCTTTCACGAACAAACCTATTAGTTGAATATGAATTATTATAATTGTATAATCGTTACTGTGACTATTTTATAATATTTTATTATTCCCGAATGCAGATTGTTGCCAACAAAAAAAAAGATGGCTTTGCCGGTCAAAAGGCTGTTGTGATACCAAGACAGATCCTTTCTAAACAATGTGCCATCAATGCTATTATATCAACGCTTTATGTCACTGACATTGGGTTCTACCCGCACGCAAAATTTCATTACCGCGAACGCACGCATGGCGCCGACCAGCATATCCTTATCTATTGTATAGAAGGGAAAGGACAATTGGAAATCGGTAAAAAGAAATATGTGATCAGCGCAGGTAATTTTTTTATTATTCCTACGAATATCCCACATACATACAAAGCCGATGAATATGATCCATGGACAATCTACTGGATACATTTCAAAGGGAGCCATTCAAATGCCATCGTTGATCTTCTGATTAAACAACTCGAAAGTCACGAGGGGTACCTTTTTTTTAATGAAGACCGCATTCATTTATTTAAAGAAATGTACTCACACTTGGAAAGAGGTTATAGCATGGATAATTTATTGTATGCAAATATGTGTTTATGGCATTATCTCAATTCCTTCATTTTCAGTGAAAAGTTTAATATCACAAAAAAACCCGAACAACAACTTGGTCTTGTTGAACTTTCCATAGAATTTATGAGAACTAAAATTGATCAATTACTTTCCCTGGAAGAAATTGCGCAATCTGTGAATCTTTCAGCATCTCATTTTTCCTTTCTGTTTAAAAAAGAGACAGGTTTTTCACCAATAGTATATTTTAACCACCTTAAAATACAAAAAGCCTGTCAGTTTCTCTTATTCACTGAACTTCGGATAAAGGAAATTGCTTATCATTTAGGTATTGAAGATTGCTATTATTTTTCGAGAATGTTTACTAAAGTAATGGGGATTTCACCTAATGAATATAAAGTAAAAAAAGTTCATTAAGATGAATAATTTTAAATCTCGCAAACCTCATCTCTTTTTCGCTATAACAGTAATCGCTTTTTTCAGCTGTAATAATAATTCCTTAGAAAAGAAACCTCCCGTTATTAACTCCAATACCTTGTTTACGTTATTGCCACCAGAGAAAACGCATATTGACTTCACCAATACATTAACAGAGGGCCTGAATACGAATGTATTAATTTATGAATACTTCTATAACGGCGGAGGTGTAGCTATTGGCGACGTGAATGGTGACAGCTTACAAGATATTTATTTTACGGGCAATATGACAAATAATAAACTTTACCTCAATAAGGGTCACATTGAATTTGAAGATATAACAAATATTTCCGGCGTTTCCGGAAGGCCAGGTCCCTGGAAAACAGGTGTGACAATGGTTGATATTAATGGCGATGGAAGGCTGGATATTTACGTTTGTTATTCCGGAAAACTGCGCGGAGAAAAAAGAGTCAACCAGTTATTTATTAATGACGGCAATGACGACAAAGGCATACCTCATTTTAGCGAACAGGCACAACAATACGGCCTTGCAGATTCTTCTTACAGCACACAGGCTATTTTTTTTGATTATGACGGAGATGGTGATCTCGATATGTTACTCGTTAATCACAGTATTGTGAGAAGAACTAATCTTGATGAACCTACTATTGAAACACTTCTCCGGGAAAACGATCATTTAAGCGGATTAAAATTTTTCAGAAATGATCACGGACATTTCACAGAAGTCACTTCACTTACCGGCATAAAAAGCACTGTTTTATCCCATGGACTTGGCGCCGGAGTTGCGGACCTGAATGGTGATGGATGGCCGGATATTTATATATCCAATGATTATCTCGAACCGGATTTTATATACATTAATAATAAGAACGGAACCTTTACTGATCAGCTGCAAAAGAAATTAGGACATACTTCCTTTTTTTCTATGGGAAATGATATTGCCGACTTCAATAATGATGGATTGCCCGATATTTTTACACTGGATATGTTGCCTGAAGATAACAATAGGCAAAAATTATTGTTCGCCCCCGATAATTATGAAAAAAATGACATCAATATCCATTCTGGATTTTATTATCAGTATATGAGCAATATGCTGCACCTGAATAATGGCAATGGAACGTTTAGCGAAATTGGGCAAATGGCCGGTGTATCGAATACTGACTGGAGTTGGGCTCCCCTGTTTGCAGATTACGATAATGATGGATGGAAGGATTTGTATGTAACTAATGGTTACCTGCGTGATTACACAAACATGGATTTTCTTAAATATATGGGAGATGCACTGCAAAACAGGCAGGTGTTGAGAAAAGACTTGCTGGCACTCGTTCAAAGCATGCCCTCATCCAAAGTGAAAAATTATATGTTCAGAAATAATGGCGATCTCAGCTTTCATAACATAGGTAAACAATGGGGATTTGACACTGCATCCAATAGTAACGGGGCTGCCTATGCGGACCTTGATAATGATGGCGATCTGGATTTAGTAATAAACAATATTAATCAGCCTGCTTTTATTTATGAAAATAAAACGGACAAGGAACTTAAGAACCATTATTTGCAACTGCGGCTGGAAGGGGAAGGACAGAATACACAGGGCATTGGAGCGAAAGTAACTATTTACAATAAAAATAAACAACAATACCTTGAGCAAATGCCTACACGCGGTTTTCAGTCCAGCGTTTCCCCTGTATTGCATTTTGGCTTAGGTATGGACAAAATAATAGATTCTTTAAAAATTGTATGGCAAAGCGGGAGAATGGAAATGCTCACAAATATTAAGGGAGATCAATTGCTTACTTTGAAGGAAAAGAATGCAATGATGAGGTCTCAACAGGTTAAACCAATCAATCCCGTATTTCAAGCAATAAAATCACCTCTCGTATATCATGCCGCAACAAATACTATTAACGATTTCAAAAGGCAGCCATTACTCATTAATCCCTTATCATTCCAGGGGCCATGTATGGTGAAAGGGGACGTCAATGGGGATAAGCTCGAAGACATCTATGTTGGCGGAGGCAGCGGAAAACCGGGGGCTCTGTTTGTTCAGCAAAAAAATGGGCAATTTATTCAAAAAGCTGAACCAGCATTCGAAGCCGATCATTTTTGTGAAGATGCGGATGCTATTTTTTTAGACCTAAACGGTGATGGCTTTCCGGATTTGTATGTAGCCAGTGGCGGCTATCATAATTATACGCCAGAAGATCCCTTATTGCAGGATCGATTATACATTAACGATGGGAAAGGCAATTTCATCAAGACGACAGATGCATTGCCTGCCATGCATGTAAGCAAAAGCTGCGTCCGGGCGGCGGATATTAATAGCGACGGTTATCCTGATCTGTTTGTAGGTGGCAGAGTAATACCGGGCCGTTACCCGGAAACGCCGCAAAGCTACCTGCTTATCAATGATGGCAAAGGCCATTTTACCGATATGACTGCTTCTATTGCACCAGCATTGCAAAAATTAGGCATGGTTACGGATGCTGCCTGGATAGACCTTAACGACGATAAAAATTATGACTTGGTAGTAATAGGGGAATGGTTGCCTGTAACTGTTTTCATTAGCGTCAATGGAAAATTAGAAAATAAAACAAAGGATTATTTTGATGAAAACTATAGCGGCTGGTGGAATAAATTATTAACAGGAGATTTTAATGGTGATGGCAAGCAGGATTTGATCATCGGGAACCTTGGATTAAATACGCAATGCAAGGTGAATGATAAAGAACCTGCGGAAATGTACTATAAGGACTTTGATGATAATGGTTCTGTTGATCCTATCCTATGTTTTTACATACAAGGAAAAAGTTATCCTTACGTGACAAGAGATGAACTCCTCGACCAGATGAGCAATATGCGTACCCGGTTTATAGATTATAAGAGTTACGCAGATGCCACGATCAAAGATATTTTTACAGAAGAAGAATTAAAAAATGTAAATCATTTACAGGCCAATTGTCTAACAACTGCTTATTTTGAACGTTCGACGGACGGCAGGTTTCATGAGAAAACATTGCCTGCGCAAGCACAGTTTTCGCCGGTATACACCATCACTGCATTAGATTATGATAAAGATGGTAAAGAGGATTTATTATTGTGCGGTAATATCAATCATGCAAGATTACGCTTTGTAAAATACGATGCAAACTATGGCATTTTATTAAAAGGGGATGGCAAAGGCAATTTCAGCTATGTTAATCAACAACAATCCGGCTTTAATTTGCGGGGAGATATAAGAAGCGTAATAAATATCCATAACACATTATTATTTGGAGTCAATCAAAAGGAAATAAGTGCATATAAATTAAGGTAATGATGAGAAAATGGTTTTGCAGTATTCTGATAATAATGATCTTTTGTTTGCATGGTTGTAGGCAACACCAGGAAAATTTGCAGCGGTTTAGCAGCAAAGACATTAGTCATGTTATTACGTATATGACCGATCTTATGGTACATGATATTACTAATCCCCCATTGGCAGCGCGTTTCTTTTCCTATGCCTGTCTTGCGGGTTATGAAGTGATATCGCAGAATGACAACATTACCAGACAAATGCAGGGAGTGTTAAACGGTTATCCTGATCTTTCAAAGCCGGATTCTATTGCAGGATATTCTTATCAATTAGCAGCCTTGCTTGCTATGATTGAAACTGCGAAGAAAATTCAGCCATCGGGGAAGTTATTTGACCGCTATGAAGAAAAATTTTTAGACTCCCTCAGGCAGGCAGGGTGCCCAGAAGATGTGATCGGAAATTCCAAAAAATATGCGCTGGCGATCAGTAAACAAATTCTTTCCTATGCCAAAGCAGATGGTTACAATAAAATCAGTAACCTGCCAAGGTATACGCCGCTGGATAAGGAAGGTTGCTGGTATCCCACCCCACCGGCATATATAGGCGCAGTTGAGCCCTATTTCAAAATCGTAAGGCCATTTACATTAGATTCTTCTTCGCAGTTTAAACCCAGGCCACCAGTGACCTTTGCAAAAGATAAAAACTCTGCCTTTTATAAAATGATGCAGGAAAACTATAAGGAAACGTTTAATCAGCCGCAACAGCACAAAGAGATAGCAGGTTTCTGGGATTGTAATCCTTTTGCTGTACAGGATAACGGACATTTACTGGTGGGGTTGAAAAAAATTTCCCCTGGTGCGCATTGGCTGGGCATTACGGGCATTGCATGTGAAAAGGCAAAAAAAAGTTTTTCCGAAACAATGCAGATATATACTTTGGTATCCATTACTTTAATGGATGCATTTATTTGTTGCTGGGATGAAAAATACAGGAGTAATCGGATACGTCCTGAAACAGCCATTCGTAAATATATAGATGCTACGTGGAATCCTTTGCTACAAACACCACCATTTCCTGAATATACAAGCGGCCATTCCACCATCTCTGCGGCATCGTCGGTAATATTAACTTATTACATTGGGAATAATTTTTCATTCAGAGACAGCGTAGAAGACAGATATGGATTACAACCCCGCACTTTTACATCTTTTCGACAGGCCGCTGATGAAGCGGCTATATCAAGATTTTATGGAGGCATTCACTTTATGGATGCCAATATAAATGGTAAAGAGCAGGGGAGGCGGGTAGGTGAATGGGTATTGCACAAAATATTAAAAAAACCATAGTCAGAAAATTTAGGGACATTGGATCCGCTATGGACTGTTTAATTCAGGATTGTTTCTTTTAACGTATAACTCATCTATGCAAATAATTAAAATAGAGAGAACCGGAATAGCTAAAATAATACCTATAACTCCAGATAAAGTGCCCATGATCAACTGACTCATCAGCGTAAGAGCGGGTGGAAGGTGAATAATCCTTTTCTGAATCAGGGGCGTTATAATACTTTCAACCAGGGTTTGACAGATAATATAAACCAGGGTAACAACGACTGCCGTTTTCACGCCAATCGTTATTGCCAGAAGAACTCCCGGTATCATGGCGATTATAGGACCGAAATTGGGAACAATTTCCAGTAGTCCGGTGATCAAACCAAGCACAAGTGTGGCCGGTAGACCTGCTATAGCTAAACCAACCGCAACGAAAATGGTGATAAGTGCCATAGATACCAGAATGCTTTTAAGCCATGCTTTCAGGGATATGCTGATCCGGGACAAAATAATTTTTGCGACGTCTTTTTTATTTGGCGGAAAAAGGAAAAGGATCCCTTTCTTATATGATGATGGGTCTATGGTAAAAAAAATACCAAAAAAAATGATTATATACAAATCACCTGCGACCCCAAAGCTGGTACTGAAGAATGCCGTTGCTGTGTCCAATATCTTTTGGGAATTGTCTCCTGAAGAATATTTGAGCATTTTTTGTCCAACAAGCGTTTTGGATAACTTTTCCTTTACTGAAATGATCGTTTTTGGCAACGTATCGCTCAATTCAGAGATCTGCGACTGGATTTTAGCTCCGATGAACCACATCAACAGGAAAAGAAAAATAAGGGTCGCGAAAATGGAAATTAAGACTGCAAATTTTCTCCTCAATTTAAATCGCATTTCTATGAGATCAGCCAGCCCGTGAAAATATACAGCGATTAAAACCCCCGCCAGCGCCATAAGTAATATATTGAAGGCTACTCGAAGGATCAATATAATGGAAATAAATAGGCAAATGACAGCAGTGGTCTGCCATACTTTTGCTGGATAGGACAAGTCTTTTTTTGCAGAATTATCTGATTCCATTTCCATCAGGTTACTGTTGCAAGAATTCAATTAAATATAAAGATTTTCTTCATTGAATCTTCAATTTTCACCTGTTGCGGCAAAATGCAGTTAAAAGAGCTTCAATCATCACTCATTCCTCAAGGATTGTATCGGGTTACCCTTGGCCGCTTTAACCGATTGCCATGCCATGGTAGCCAATGCTATCCCCAGCGCGATGATGCCGGCTTCTATGAATACGACCGGCCCTATCGTGATGCGGAAAGCAAAACCCTGGAGCCATTGATTCATAGCCCACCAGCAAAGCGGGATCGCAATAACAATGGCGATGAGTATGAGTTTAATGAAATCCTTCGACAAGAGCATCACGGTACCGGTTACTGAAGAGCCCAGCACTTTACGGATGCCAATTTCCTTTACACGCTGTTGGGCCATGAAGGTGGACAGGCCAAAAAGGCCAAGACAGGCAATACAAATCGCCAGACAGGCAAAGAATGTAAATAATTGTCCGAAATGCTGGTCGGCTTTATATTGCGCGCTGAAGGATTCGTCGAGAAAATGATACAGAAAAGGACGTTGCGGCACCATCTGGTCCCAGGTTTTTCTCAAGCGGGCAAGGGTTGCTGGTATATTTTCGCCTTTGATGGAAACGGAGATCCGGTTGAGGTTGTAGGGATAGCCGTATCGTAAAGTCAGCGGTTCTACTGCCTGGTGAAGAGACCGGAAATTGAAATCCTTTACTACGCCTACGATGGTTCCTGTTCTTCCCCATTGGGCAAACTTTTTACCTACTGCATCCGCGGGTCGCGTATATCCATACAGCCTGGCAGCGGCTTCATTGATCACCATGGATTGCGAGCTGTCCGTCCGGAAAGAACGGGAATAATTTCTGCCTGCCACCAAAGGTATATGGTATACGAGAATGAAGTCGAAATCTATTTCATAAATGAATGGTATCTGGTTACCCATTTGTCCGTCGGCCGTCTGTATCTGAGTACCAGCATTCGGAAGATATTCTCCGGGTACGGCTCGTGAAGCAGCTACGGAAATAACACCCGGCTGATCAGCAATGGCTTTTTTAATGGTCTCAATATTTTGCTGCACCCTTTCGTCGCCTTCAAAATCGACGATCAGCATCTGGTCCTTCTGAAATCCAAGATCATGCCGGTTCAGCCATTTCAATTGGTTGTACACAATGATCGTTCCGGCAATCAATGCAATGGACAAAGTAAATTGAAAAACGACCAACGCCTTGCGAAATGAAATGCCTTCGCCAGATGGATTGAATTTTCCCTTCAGTACAGCTATGGCCTTGAATCCGGATAAGAACCAGGCAGGATATATCCCTGCTATCATTCCAACTATCACGGCAAACAGCAGCATGCAAAGGAACATTAGCGGAGTGTAGAAATTTACATACGAGAGATCCTTGCCCGATAATTCTCCAATCAATACAATACCGGGCCGCGCCAGTGCGATTGCTATAATCGCGGCTGCCAGGGACATCAGAACGGATTCAAAAAGAAATTGCCACATCAGGCTGGATGGTCTTACGCCGAGCACCTTCCTCACCCCCACTTCTTTTGCTCGTTCCAGCGAACGTGCAGTGGACAGGTTCATAAAATTAATGCAGGCAATAACCATGATGAAAACGGCAATACAGGAAAATAAATACACATTGAGCAGGCTGCCGGTAGGGCCTGGTTGCCTGATCGCAGCGGAATGCAGGTACGCAGCGGTCATTTTTTCAAATGAGACCGCATAGCCCTTGTCTTCGCTATTATGCCTTTTGACAAAGCCAGCCGCTTGCGCCTGTAGTGGTTGGATACCGGCGTTTTCTTTAAGCAGCAGGTAAGTATAAAAATCCACGTAGCCCCACATGTTAAAAATATCCGGATTCCGTTTTTTTTCTGTAACCATGGAGATCAATCCGTTGAATGTGAATTGCGAATTGGCCGGAACATCTTCCATTACACCGGTGATCAGATAATTGTCCGCGTTGTCCACCCGCAGCGATTGGCCAACCGGATTCACATCGCCAAAGAATTTTTGTGCAACAGTACGGGTGAGTACGATACTATTGGGCGCCGTTAACGCAGTATGCGGATTTCCAAATAACATTTTCCAGCTGAATACATCAAATGCTGTTGAATCCATTAAGAGCAGATTATCCTGTTGAAAGCGTTTTTCGCCATGTTGCAGCAGCAGGCTGACAGGATGCATGAACTGCACCACTTTTTCAATTTCAGGAAAATCGGCCTGCAGCGCCGGCCCTACGGGAGCGCAACCCCAAACCCAGAAATCCTCCGGCGCCGGCGCGCCGGGGTTTACTCCGTTCTGGACACTGCGGAAAGTCTGTGTCACCCTGAATATGCGATCACGTTTGCTATGGTATTGATCGTAGGACAACTCGTTTTGTATGTACAAGGCAATGAGCAGGCAACACGCCATTGCGATGGCCAGTCCGGCGATATTGATCAGACTGTACAATTTCCGTTTCAACAGGTTGCGCCAGGCGATCTGAAAAAAGTGATGGATCATGGTTCGTGCGTAAGTGTGTGAAATGCGACAAAATGTGTGCCATTGCGTCCATACGCCCGAATAGAGAACGTCACGGCTGGCACCTGTTCACTATCGGACAACTGATGTACGTTTATGGTACAATAAAATAGCTTAACTTATAATCCTAATTTGTTTTATGTCACCCGACGAATTCCTGCTAAGTGAATTTAAAAAGGTACTGCTGAAGAATACCCATGAAAAGATCATTAACCTGGATGATACTTTTGGGCACGATTTTGATTTGTATATTGAGCGAGCTGAGAATATATTTAACGATACCGATGTCCGGGCGATACCACCTAACAGATGGTCGTACCATCGGATGATATTGGTTAATGAAGGCTCTGTTGATTTTATGACCGGTATATATAAATTTTCAGCACAAAAAAATACTCTTGTTGTTATTCCGGCACGTGTAATAACGTCCAGCAAAAACTGGTCACATGATATTAGAGGATATCTGGCTTTGTTTAAGCTGGATTTTTTTCTGCAGAACAACTTTCCCCGCCAATGTATTGAAAACAAGAAAATACTCAATCCCACAGCAAGGCCTTATGTGAGTGTTACTGAGGAGCAGGCAGAAGAAATTGCACATGTTTTTGAAGCGATCATGAGAGAAAAAGAATCAGCCGGTAAAAATAAGGATGAGCTGGTCGTTTTAAAGGTACTCGAGCTGTTGATACTCAACGAGCGTTTGTTTGAACACCAAAATAATTTTGACGACACGCCCCCTTCATCGTCGGTCATAAAGAAATTTATCGAATTACTCGATGAAAATTATTTAAAGAAACGCTCCGTGAGTTTTTATGCCGCACAATTGTCAGTTCATCCAAATTATCTTAATGCAGTAATTAAGAAACATACAGGATTGACAGCCAAGGAAACCATTCAAAACCGTCTGATGCTGGAAACAAAATATTTGCTTCATTCAACAAACCTCAGCATAAAAGAAATATCAAGCCAATTGGGCTTTAATGATCCAAATTATTTTACTTCCTTCTTTAAGCAATTTGAAAACATCTCTCCTGCCAATTACAGGTCTTCCAAAGTTTGAAAATCAAAGGTCTTTCTTTGTTTAACCAAGGATTAATCTTTCCAAAAGAAAGAACTTTGCCGCCATTTACAAATGAAAAATATGTTGACACAGAAGAGAATGGATGCGGGTAATTGCGATGAAAATTATCATTCGTTGTTTGAACAGGCCACCGATGCCATTATGGTAACCGATTTCACCGGGAATTTTAAAGACGTGAACGCCAGTCTTTGTGCTTTGTTTGGCTATGCTAAGGAAGAGCTGCTTCAGCTCAATGTACACGCCCTTCTTGACCCCGAACATATAAGATCAAAACCGCTGCGGTTTGATGTCCTGGCAAAAGGTGATGATATTCTCAATGAAAGACAAATGGTTCACAGAAATGGAACAACTATTTATGTAGAAGCCAATGCAAAGAAATTAAGCGATAACCGGGTGCTTGTCATTGCACGGGATATTACCGAAAGAAAGAAAGTGGAGATGATATTGAAAAAATCAGAGGCCAACCTCCATACGATATTTGATACAACGGATACGATCTATGTTTTGTTGGACAACCACCTGCGCGTTATGTCCTATAATCCCCGTGCCCATGCGTTTGCAATAAATGAATTAAAGCATTGCATCGAAATCAGCGAATATTTCCTCGATTATTTTCCCGAAGATAAAAGGCCCGTATTGCTTAATTATATGGAACAGGTATTGACTGGAAAGCATCTCAATTATGAAGTCAGCTATCCCCAGCCGGGAAATGTGTTCAATTGGTATCATGTAAGGATGTTCCCGATTTCGAAAGGAGACAATAACATCTATGGATTGATGGTAGCTGTGTCTGACATTACCGTGAAAAGAAAGCTCGAAAAAGAATTGCTGGCGCAAAAAGTAGAGGAGCAAAAAAATATTATACGGGCAGTTCTGAAGGGACAGGAGGTAGAAAGAAACAAGATCGGGCAGGAGTTGCACGATAATGTAAACCAGATATTGTCGACCCTGAGGTTGTACCTGGGTGTGATGGAAAAGAATCGAACCTTTGACCATGAGGCGATCATAAGATCAAAAGAAATTCTGGATACAGCAATAAATGAAATCCGGTCGTTATGCAGGGAACAGGTAACTCCTCCACGGAAATTTGACCTTAAAGAGTTAATTGAAACGCTTGTTTGCTATTTGAACGAGAACCCACAACAACATACAAAATTTTATGCAATGATTTCCTGTCATTTGTCCATTGATGAAGACCTGAAGTTAAATATTTACCGCATTGTTCAGGAACAGGTAAATAATATCTTGAAATATGCGTGCGCGTCAAAAGCAAGCATTTCAATTGGCGAAGAAAACAACACGGTATTGATCACGATACAGGACGATGGCAAAGGGTTTGATCCATTATTGAAGCGAAAGGGCGTGGGCATTTCAAATATATTCAACCGGGTTGAGAGCTATAACGGAGCAGTTACTATCGAGAGCAGCCCTGGCAAGGGCTGCGCAATAGACATCACTGTACCAATAGTTTCTTTTTATAGCTAGCCGAAGTTTTGTCAACCAGCCGTCAGGATAAAGGTTGTGCCGAAGCCAGGCTTTGATTCTATCGAGATGCTGTAACGAATGGCTTTAGCCAGGTCGCGTATTAAATGAAAACCAAAACCGGAACGGGCATTCACCGATTGGCCTTCTGTAAAAAGATTTCTTGCCTGTTCCTCGAGGATGCCTGGTCCGTTGTCCCTAATGGAGAGCATGGTTTTTCCGCCGGACGTCCAGGCCTTCCATTCAATCTTTCCTCCGCGCGAATCCCGTAGTGATTTGATCGCGTTGGCCGTCAGGTTCTGCATGATGACCTGCAGGTAATTTTCATCTGCTAAAACTTCCAGTTGGTCTGTATCGCTGAATCGGATTTGTACAGGGGCTGCGTGCACAAAGAATTTTTGCAGATAGTCGAACAAACGGCTTACCGGAATCCGCTTGATATCCGGTTTGAAATGCTCCATCTGTTCCTTGCTCCAGAGCAACATGGTTTCCAGGGTTTGCAATAACTCCTGTGTGGATTGCCCAATTTGTTGCTGTCCGGACAGCTGATCCGCCGGTGACAACAGATCCGGTGCGTGATTCAATAAGTGTAAATAATTTGCCAGACTTGAGATCGGACTGCGGAGATCATGGCTCAGAATGCCAAAGATTTTTACTTTGATTTTATTGGCCTCATCCAGCTGATTGTTTAATACCATCAGGGTCGTATTGGATTTGGTTCGCATCCTGTTTTGCCAAAAAAGAAGTCCTCCAATAGTGGCCAGCAAGCCCAATCCAATTACCAGCAGCCAGACTGTTTTTTGTTGACTGACAAGTTTCAGTTTATTAAGAGAGATTTCAGTATCCTTAAGTTCCAGCTTATACTTACTCTCCAGTCCGGCCAGGTCATTTTTTTTATCCTGCGAAAAAAGCGAATCATTGATCGAATAGTATAATTTGAAATTTTCGAGTGCCGGGCGGTAAGCTGCGCGGGCTTCCTGAATTTTTGAAAGGGTCAGATACATCCCGGCCTGGTATTCGATATTGTTTGTTTCCTTACAATAGGCGAGTCCACGGGTCAGATAGTATTCGGATTTATTCAATAGGTCATTTTTGGCATTCCCGGTCGACTGCGTCGCCACCCTATAATAAGCGTCACCGAGGTTGGCCAGGTTTCCGATAGCAGTTAGTGACGAAGGCCCGGTCTTGTCCAGTATCTTCTGCGCCTTGAGCAAGATCACAATGGCTTTTGCATAATCCGGGTATGCCAGGGTAGCTTTTTGAGAAAGCACCTGCACGATGGCTGATTGATTGCCCATCGCTTCAAATACGGCCAGCGCACTATCGATGTATTTTTCCGCAGTCACAGAGTCTTTGAGGGTCTGTTTAATAATGCCGATTTCCAGCAATGCTTTTCCGATATTATTTGGGGTTTGCGAGACTCGGGCGCTGTGCAGGGTCATGGTTGCGTATTCCAGTGCCTTGTTAAAATTTTTTTGAGCAAAGAAGCTGGCGGTTAGATTGGTGCCAACCAGTGCGATCTGTTCATTGTCCTTGCTTCGCTCGGCAATGGCCAGGGCTTTGAAATAATAATCGAGTGCATTTGCATACTTCGATTCACGCTGAAAGCTTCGACCGATATTGTTGAGGTTGCTAATCATGCCATGGCTATTGTCGAGGGCTTCATTCACCTGATAACTCCGCTCGAAATAAACCCGGGCCTGGGTATTGTTTCCCGTGTCGCCCACCAGCAAACCCACGAGGTTGTTGAACCTGGCAATACCCCTTTTGAAGTTCAGTTTTTCAGCCAGGGTTAAAGCCTTTTGTGCATACGCGATGCCTTTGGCCGGATCGATCATCCAATAGGTCTCTGCGATTTTACCCAGGGAGGCGAGTTGATTCGTGTCTTCTTTCAGGACCGGAAGTCGCTGCACGATCGAATCGATCAGTGCCTGTCCTTTTTTCTGCGCGTGGGCTGTTTGAATGCATAGAGTCAGGGCCAGGAAAAAAAATAATTTCATGCTGTTAGCGGTTTAGCCATTCATCCAGGGATTTTTTATAGCTCCTGCCAATCGGCAAAGCGCGGCCCTGAATGATGATTTCGTTTGAATGGATCTCCCGGATCAATGGTATGGGCACGGCATAGCTCCGGTGGATCCGGATAAATTTCCGGAAAAAATCGTCTTCGAGCAGGTTGCCCAGGGAAGCGAGTACGCAATATTTTTTTTCCCGGGTGATGATGCCGGTATAGTCTTTCAATGCTTCCAGATAAATGATATCGCTGTGTTCGATCTTGATGCGCCGATGTCCGTCCTTTATGAAGAGACTGTCGCCTTCCAAACTATGGTCGTACCATTCCGCCTTGCGCTGGATGTCGAGGAAATAATTCAGCCGTTGCATGGCGATTTCGAATCGGTCGCTGTCCAGCGGTTTCACCAAAAAGTCCAGTGCGTTTACTTCAATGGCGGACAATGCATAATCGGGATAGGCTGTAATGAAGATACAGGCTTTTACTTTTTCCAGTTGTATGCGCAGGTCAAGTCCGCTGATGCCCGGCATGTCGATATCCAGGAAAACGGCATCGGGGGGAGATTTTGCAGCGGCATCCAGCGTAGTCTGAGCATCGGCGAATATACCTTCAATGCTCAGAAAGGGATATTTACGCACAAAGGAGACTACGGCTAGCCTGTCTAGCTGATTGTCGTCTACGATAAAGCACGGATAGGCTTTTTCATCCCTGATCATGGCTGGCTTTAATTTTTCCAATATACTACTAATCCCTGAAAACCCGGTCTCTGGCGCAGATGGCCTCCGGAGAAACCATGCGTCAATGTTGCCCGATTACAGCGCATTGTCCATAGGATTTTGTAAATTTAAGAACAGGTAAGTCATAAAAATGATTGCCATGAAATCGAAAACAAAAATTCCCAGAAGAACATTTATAAAGCTTTCCGCATTGTCGGGAGCGTCCCTGTTTGCAATAGGGTTCCTGCAGTCAACCGGTAAAGAACCTGAAATAGTAAATTTATCCGGCGAAGACGTGCTCGGTACCAGAATGAATGCCTATATATTTATCGATACCCTTGGCGCAGTGACCATATTCAATCATCGCCCCGAAATGGGACAAGGCACTTTCGAATCCATCCCTATGATCATAGCGGAAGAACTCGAAGTCGACATCAATGAAGTGAATATTATGGCATCGCCGGCTAACCGTTCCCTTTATGGCAATCAGATGGTCGTGGGCAGCCAAAGCATCCGTAGTAATTATGAACTGATGCGGAAAATTGGCGCTTCCGCAAAGGAAACATTGGTCGCTGCTGCAGCCAGGCGCTGGAATGTGGCTCCGGAAGAATGCTATGCAAAAAATGCAACCGTAATTCATCGACCGACGGACAGAAAAATAAAATACGGTGAACTGGCAGAAGACGCATGCAAATTGTCTCCGCCACAAAACCCAAAACTAAAAGATCCGAAGGACTTTACCATTATCGGCAGCTCACCGGCAAAAAAAGATATTCCTTCAAAAACAAATGGACGGGCCGTATTTGGTATCGACTGCAACGTAAAAGGAATGTTATATGCGTCGATTGAGCGTTCACCCGTTTTTCTGGGCAGGCTGATTGGCTTTGATGATTCAAAAACAAAAGAAGTCAAAGGAGTAAAATTCGTTCTGAAGACCCAGCGTAATGTGTGGGGGCACACGAGGGAAGGCGTAGCTGTTGTAGCGGACAGCTATTGGGCAGCAGCGGAAGGAAGAAAGCTGTTAAAAATACAATGGGATAACGGCGATCTTGAATCCTGGTCATCGCAGAAGATCAAGGAAGATTTTAGGACCGCTTCAGAGCGGGAAGGTGATTCTTTTAAAGAAACAGGCGATTTCAAGAATGCTTTTGACCATGCGGCCATCAAAATAGAAGCTTCTTATGAGACGCCTTACCAGGCACATGCTCCTATGGAACCGATGAATGCCATCGTATATGCAAAAAAAGACAGCTGCGAATATTGGGGTTCCACACAAAATCCCAATGGGTTTCGTTCGCAGTTGGCAAAGCAATGCGGAATACCTGAAGAAAAGGTAATGATCCATTATACTTATATGGGCGGCGCTTTCGGACGTAGAAGTTTGACGGATGTGCCCGAAGAGGCGGCCGATCTTTCTTTGAAAACAAACGCACCCGTGCAGGTCATTTGGAGCCGGGAAGACGACATTACACAAGGTCCTTTCCGCGCTTGCTCACTCAATAAATGCAGAGCGGCTTTGGATAAGGATGGAAACCTGCTTGCACTTGAGCATAAGGTCATTTGTCAGCAAATTCAAAATCAAACCGGCAATGATGACCGGGCTGGCGCTGAAATTTCCGGCGGAATAAACACAGAATATTCCATCCCCAATATTTCCATCAGGGGCGTACTGCGCCAATTATATATTCCCATTTCGTATTGGCGCTCCGTATATCACTCCACCAACTGCTTTGCACATGAATCCTTTATCGATGAGCTGGCCATTGCTGCAAAAAAGGATCCGTTGGATTTCAGGCTTTCCTTGCTTCAGGCCCATGCACGGTATACCGCTGTACTAACGACGGTTGCCGAAAAATCGGGCTGGCATCTGCCGCGGGATAAGAACAGCGGTAAAGGTGTAGCCATCGTAGAACGTTCAGGTTCCTTTGTTGCAATGGTCGTAGAAATTTCCAGGTTAAATGGAAAAATAAAACCGGTAAAAGTCACAGTGGCCATAGATAGCGGCACACCGATCAATCCGGACATACTGAAGGCGCAAACAGAAGGTTGCGTTGTGATGGGACTGACCGCTTCATATAAAAGCGGACTAACGATTGCCAAAGGCAAAGTAGTGGAGCGGAATTTCAACAGCTACAGCATGCTTGGGATCGATGAATGTCCGGAAATAGACGTGTTTGTGATGAAAAATGATTATCCGCCAGAAGGTGCAGGTGAAGCCGGCCTGCCTCCGGTCGCCCCTGCCCTGACGAATGCCATTTTTAACCTCACCGGGAAGAGAATTCGGGAATTGCCTTTCCGACTGGATGTATTGTAAAGTTGATCGTTGTGGCGAGTGGCTAGTAGCGAGTGGCGAGTTGAAAAAATAAATTCTCCACTTGCCACTCGCCACTAACCACTCGCTTTTAACCCCTCGCCGTAAACAGGCCGCGGTAATGTTTCCGGTAAGCCCATCCCAAAAACACATTGGGAACCATCAGGGTAACGCCCATCAGCCAGCCCGACGGCACCAGGAGGGTATGAAATAACAATACATTCAGGCTGATCGGAAAAAGTACAACCGCCGAGAACGGCGCATATCGGTCAAGAAGTAAGGATAAACCGCCCAGGATCTGGATCATTTTCATCATGGGATAGATATAACCCGTGCCCTTGAGCCCGGCGACAAGCGCCCCCGGCTTACCTGTATGGAGGGGCTGATAAGGTATGAAATGAAAAAAATAATCGAGCCCGAACACGAGGTAAATAAACCCCAGCAGGCAGCGGGCAATCAATACCCAGGTTTTTATTTTCATCACTGTCTCTTCATTTGTATTTTTTAGTCCGCGCATCAGTGATCGCGCCCTTCCAGTTAAGACCGTAAGCGAATGCATATACATGTCCTTCACTATCAACATGGCATTGCATATCCTGGGGAATATCCTCTTTTTGTGCTTCGACAGTTTGCATGTCAGCAGGCATTTGCAAAGGCAGCAAACCAGATGGTTCATAAGCGCCGGAAATAATATCCATCAATGCCTGGTCCTGCACACCAAATGAAACCATCAGGCCTTCGATCTTTGGTTCAAATTCTGCAACGACAGCGGGGTTCGACAATGCCATGCAAACAATAACCGGTTTTCCCTGCATCGCTGCCTTAGTATCCAAAATAGTTTTGAGATCGGTGGTATTGTTTGCTGTAACGGTCTTGCCCTGATAAGAACGATTCAATATCGTTGGATCGACCACGGGGTCGCCGGCCGCGATACTTTTTGGCCTTGCGCTACCAGCGGTATAGGGTTCATATTGCAAGCTGATCGGCACATAACCATTGCCTCCATGTTGCCTGTCTTCTTTGCTGTAGCCAACACCACCCGAAGGACCCTTTACCAATACGATCGCAACATCAGCCATGGCCGGATCATCCGTTACATCGAAATATTTTTTAACAATGCTCATGTTTATGGGATATTCAACCCGTTCAGGGGTCGTATTTCCAAAAAAGTCCCTTCCTGCAGGAACAAATCGTTTGGGTATATACAGTTTCTTTGTTTTTGCAAGAGGTAACACATTACCCTTGTTTTTTAGCAAAACGATTGATTTCAATTGTGCCTCATAACCCGCTTTCATAAAATCAGCATTGCCCACGACCTTTACAGATTGGGCAGGATCGAGATAAGGATTTTCAAATAAACCCACCTGGAAAATATTGCGTAGTAAGCGAACCGCGGATTGCTCAAAACGCTTGCGCATAAAATCTTCACCATGTTCTTTAACACCCATTTGGTAAGCGTCCAGAACGGGCCCTGCTGCATTATTGCCGCCAAACTGGTCAACGCCGGCCATCAACACTTTATAATGTCTTTCAGACACGGTAAGTTTTTCAACACCCCAGGACTTTCCGGCGAAAATATCCGGCGTCTTTCCTTCATCTGCAGTAACTAACCAGTCTGTACAAACCACGCCGTCGTAAGCATATTTATTTCTTAGCAGGTCCGTGATGAGGTATTTGCTGTAGCCGTTGCCTACATTTTCTCCATATTTTTTGTCCTGGTCATAAGAGATGGTATAGTAAGGCATCACAGCAGCCGCAGTTTTTGTTTTGCCATTCAATTTAAACGCACCGTCAATAAATGGGGTAAGTTGTATTTGAAAATTATTCCCTGGGTAAACCGCAAATTTACCATAAGCAAAATGTGCATCACGTCCGGCTTCTTCCGGCCCCCCGCCAGGCCAGTGTTTTACCATGGCATTCACACTGTGATAACCCCATCCGTTCTTTATTTCAGCAGAACCTATCGATGTTTGAAAGCCATCAATATAGGCTCTTGCCATATCTGCCGATAAAGTTGGGTTTTCACCAAAAGTGCCGTTGAACCTGCTCCACCTGGGTTCTGTAGCCAGATCCACTTGTGGAGATAATGCTGTAGCAATACCCAGGGCCCTGTATTCCTGTGCCGCGGTTTGTCCGAATGTCAACACTACGGATGGGTCAAAAGTCGCAGCAAGGCCGATGGATTCCGGCCACATCGAAATCGTACCTCCCGATCCCAGGTTATACTCCGCATTGGCAACCACATTATTGCGTGGGTCTGAGCTATTGTTTGCGGGAATACCTAATCCCAGGGCTTCCACAAATGCCTGCACGTGGTTATTCCACATAGCGGCAACCGTCGGACTTTTCACGCGGGTTACCAGCACATGACGCAGGTTATCCTCTTTTAAAAATTTCTTTTGCTGGTCAGATAGATCATAGGGCTGCAGGCCACTTGAATCCAGCGTCTTACCATTATAGGTACCCGCACCTAAACCTTTCGAGTTAGCGGGAATTGCCTGGTGAGCGCTATACAGCATCAATCCTGCGATCTGTTCAATGGTCATTTTACTGGCAAGATCTTTTGCTCTTGTATCAACAGGTAAACGCCAGTCCTCGTATGGATCAAGTTTTCCATTCTTGTTCAGGTCCTTGAAATGAAGACTGTTCAGTGTGAGAATCACTACACCGGAAGAAGGGGAATAACCCAATGTAGGCCCATTCGTATTGGTTACGGTGTTGAAATCGGTACCGGGCTGAATCTGTGCAAAGCCAGCAACGCTGGCCGTCATGAACAAAAGCAGGCAGGTGCTGATGTTCTGATAAATAAAAGATTTCATGTGCAGTATATTTATGGAAACAATGAATAAAGATCAAGGATCATCATCCCAACTCTTCAAACTGTCCGGTCTGCTTATTCTTGCGCACATTGTTCCAGTTGAAATACCGGCCGTTCATTGCAACATACACTCCATGTGGAAGCGCCTGAACAAAGGCCAATGCGCAGCCCAGGTTAAAAAAACCGTCAGAACTGCCGAACTTATATGGAATCATTGCGCCGGTCAGTACAATCGTTTTGCCCTTTACTTCTTCAGCGAGCACTGCTGCGGTTACAGCCATCGTATCCGTGCCATGGGTAATGATGATCTTATCTTCCGCCGCGCCCAGACACTGGTTCACAATAAGCGCCCGGTCATCGGCCGTCATGTCAAGGCTGTCGATCATCATGAGCGTACGAACCGTCACGTCTGGTTTAACCCTGCTGCGGGTGATCATTTCCGGAAGATGGGTTTCCTTGAAAAAAAGCTGGCCGGTGATCTCATTGTACTCCTTGTCAAAGGTTCCACCGGTAACAAAAATGCGGATAGACATGTTCCAATCGTTTTGGGAGCCGTTAGAGTTACCGGAAATCCTGATTCGGTAAAACTTGCCAGTGAAAGTAAGAATTAGTCATGAAATTGTAACATCATAAAACCACCCGAATCAAGAAAATGAACTGTAAAATACTGTTTGTTCTATCCCTCCATGTAAGCACACTGTGTGCAATACATGCGCAGACCGGTAAAATACCCACATTAAAGGGAAAGTATTTGGGACAAAAACCGCCGGGGATGGACGCTGTTCTTTTTGCAAAAGGAATTGTATCCACAGATTCTATCGAGCATAGCGCGCCTGCATTTTCTCCTGATGGTAACACGGTGCTCTGGACAAAAATTTATACAGGCAAACCGGCTTTTTTGGTTGAAATGAAAAAAAAGAATGGCGTATGGACCCAACCTGCCATCCCTTCATTTGGGAGTTCCGGTGCAGATGATTTTTATCCGGCTTTTTCAGTTGATGGCAGCAGACTATATTTTAGTTCGAGAAGACCATTACCTCCGGGATATCCAAAAAATGAAGATATGTGGATCTGGGTGGTAGAAAAGAAAATGGATGGATGGGGCACTCCCCTACCCTTAGACTCAACTATTATGAAAGGATTTGAATATGCACATTCAGCTTCAAAAAAAGGAAATATTTATTTTTCGTCCAGACGGCCGGGGGCGGAAGCATTCGATATTTTTTCTGCTGAATGGATAAACAATCAATACCAGCGACCGAAACCATTGGGCGATGGTATCAATACTTCGGGCTATGAGGATGGTCCTTTCATTGCACCGGATGAAAGCTATCTGATTTTTGAATCCCAAAGGCCGGAATCCATTGAAGGCAGTATCGATCTTTTTATCTGTTTCAAACAAAAGGACGGAAGCTGGAGCCATCCCAAAAATATGGGCCCGAAGATCAATACAAAATATTCAGAACGGTTTGCGATGGTCTCGCCCGATGGCAAATATCTTTTTTTCGGAAGCAACCGGGGGCAGCCATCCGATAATCTTTATTTTGATATTTATTGGATCGATGCACGGATCATTAATGAATTGAGGAGGGATCAGCAATAACAAATTTTTCACGAGTACTGCTCTGTGTGTTGGTTAATACATTCATTTAGCAGTATATTAATGCGGATCGCGTTACGCCTTATTATATCCAGTAATTCAACATCATCGCTCTTGAGCTTAGATTCAAGCATTTCGGCCGCTAACATAATGTTTGTCAATGGATGCCTGATTTCGTAAGACAAGACAGAATCAGACGAATGCGGATGATTATCTGCAGGCGTTTTCACTTTGTAGGATGTTGAGCGGACAAGATACGCTAATGCATTTGGTTATTCATTACATAAATCTTTTAAATACTTACACAATTCACAGGTTTTCAGCAAAAACAGGCTTTACTTCCGCTAATAGGATTACACGCTCTTATATTTACTTTTTAAGGTTCAAGTGTTCTTCACTCAGAACGTAAGGACTTCACCGGGTTTGCCAGTGCGGCCTTTACGGATTGAAAACTGATCGTTAGAAATGCTATAATCACCGCCACTGAAGCCGAGCCGATGAATATCCACCAGCTGATTTGAATCTGACTCACAAAATTCTGTAGCCAGATGTGCATTATATAAAATGCAATTGGCGAAGCTATAAGAATCGCTAACAGCACAAGCCCGATGAAATCTGTAGAAAGCATCATGAAGATGCTTCCTACTGAAGCTCCAAGCACTTTACGAATGCCTATCTCTTTCTTTCGCTGCAATGTGGCAAATATAGATAGACCAAACAAGCCCAGGCAGGCAATGAAAATTGCCAGACCTGAAAAGATGGTGAACACCTTGCCGAATAGCTGGTCGCTGCTGTATTGCTGGTTAAATTTCTGATCCAGAAAATAGTAATTAAATAAATTCCCAGGGAATATGGTATCATAGTTTTGCTTGATGGCATTAATCGTCGCGCTAGGGTGGTGAGGGTCAATTTTAACAGAAAATGGGCCGGAGTAGCCCTCGGCCGGTAAAAACACAGTTGGTTCAATCGGGTAATGCAGAGATTTCTGGTGAAAATCCGATACGATCCCTACGATATCGTATTCCCCTTCCCCCAACCATACCTGCCGTCCAATGGCGTTTTCAGGCGATTTAAACCCAAGCATCTTAATTGCAGCTGAGTTCAAAATCACCTTATACAGATAAACTCCCCGGCTAGTATAATCCGTGTTGAGAAATGGCCGGCCGGCAAGCATTTTCATCTGGTATACGCTGATAAAATCAGGGCTGATACCGTCAAACTGGATACTATAATGGGTTGAGCCTGGCAGATCACTTGCCCGGATTTCGAAATGGCGACCTAATTCGTCGCCGGGCACACTCCATGAAAACGCCGATCCCGAAACGCCGGGTATCTTTTTTATCTCAGCTATGAATACATTTTTTTTGCGGAGAAGCGTCGTGTCCAATTCAATCAATTCGGGATTATTGATGACAAGGATCTGCGACATATTGAAGCCCAGGTTCTGTTCGCTTACAAAGCGGATTTGCTTGTAAACCACGACAGCGCTGATGATCAATGCAATCGTTATGGTAAATTGCCACACAACAAGCACCTTGCGTAAGATGACTCCCTTCAGGGTATTAATAAATTTTCCTTTTAACACCAATACGGGCTTAAAAGAACAAAGCATGAATGACGGGTAAAAACCGGAAAGAAATATGCCAGAAAGAATGAGCACCAGCAGTAAAGCGGAGAAGCTGTAACCGCCAAGACTTTTTCCGAACAGATCGCTTAGTGACAATTGTTGATTGACCAGAGCGTTAAATCGGCCTTGTACAAAAGCAATGATCACCATCGCGATGACAAATGAAAACAAATTGATAATAAATGATTCTGTCATGAACTGGATGACCAGTTGCTGTTTTGTTGCTCCGGCCACTTTACGCACGCCCACTTCTTTAGCTCGTTCCATTGATTTAGCTGTGGCGAGGTTAACATAATTGATCCAGGCGATAATCATTATCAACGACGCTATGATGAATAGTCCCCAAACAACCGTAGCACTCGCGGTATGACCGATCTCATACTCAAAATCAGAATACAAATGCGCTCGCAGCAGCGGCTGCAAATAAAATTTTTCCACACTGCCTGAAACTTTATTGCCATCAAAATGGCGCTGGCTAAAACCGGCAAACTTCGCCTCTAAATCCTTATAATTTATACCAGGCTTCAGAATAATATAATGCCAGAAAACTGGTTGGGTAAAACCAAAATCAGCTTCCTTCCATGAATGTCCACCTGCATAAACTGAGATATAAGAACGAAGTAAATCAAACTGCAGGTGAGAGTTTGCGGGAACATCACTGCATACTCCGGTAATTTTCAACAACGTCGAACTGTTCCCTATGATGATATTTTTACCCAAAACAGAAGCCAGGTCATTATCTCCTGCATTAAAAAGTTTTTTGGCCAGGGATTGTGTCACTACTAGCGTGTTTGGTTCAGAAAGCGCCGTTTTCGGATCACCCGCCAAAAGACGATAGCTGAAGATGGTTAAAAAAGAATTTTCCACCAACAATTCTTTTTGCTCCCCCAATTTTTTGCCATTGGAAATGATAATCTCCTTGTCCCCGTGTAATACCCGGGTATAGTCGATGATTTCAGGAAATTCTGCATGCATGGCTTTGCTCACAGCCGAATACGTGATGGTACTGTGCTGGATAAGTTTGCCATCCTGGAATCTATCATTGTATATGCGATAAATGTTCCCGGCATTTTTGTTAAACTGGTCGAAACTCAGCTCGAAGCTGACATATTCAAAAATGAGCAGGCTTGCGGCTATGCCAATGGAAAGCCCCAAAACATTGATCAATGAAAAAAGCTTATTCTTCACCAGGTTACGCCACGCGATTTTCATGTAATTTCTAATCATGACGTTATACATTTTAAGTTACAATTTGAAGCCTTTCCGAAAAATCCGAACCTCATGGCTCTTTAAATGACCTAAAACCCATTGAATATACAACGAAGGCTGTTAATATTGGAAAACCCTCTGCCCTGAAAATGACGAAGTGTGCGGTGTTATATGGAAATGTTAACTTGTTTATTGAATAAGAAATATAACCATGCTTAAAAATTATTTCAAAACTGCCTGGAAAAACATTTTTAGAAACAAGGTTTTTGCTATCATCAATATTGGAGGACTTAGCGTGGGTATTGGCTGCTGCATGCTCATCCTTCTGTATACTGCTGATGAACTGAGCTTTGACCGTTTTCATAAAAAGGCAGATCATATTTACCGGATAGTGTCCATGTTTACAAACTCGGATGGCAGTATTCGCAGAAGCGGCAAAACGGGAATGATGCCAGGCCCAAATTTCAAAGAGGCTATTCCTGAGATGGAAGCGTATGTTCGGATTCAAAGTGGTGGTTTGACCGTAAGACATGACGGGCAGGTATTTGAACAGGAAAATTTATTCGTGGATGATAATTTCTTTTCTGTTTTCACTTTTCCTTTTACAGCTGGGGATCCACATTCGGCGCTCGTAAATAGTCATTCCGTGGTCCTTTGTGAAGAAATTGCCGAAAAATTATTTGGCAAGAAAAATGCGATAGGGCAAGTTCTGGAATTGAAAACCAGGGAAAATTTTGAACCTTTTATTGTTTCAGGAGTCACAAAAAAATCGCCCCAAAATTCTTCCATAAAAATAAAAATGATGGTGCCATTAAAATCAGTGATGAAAACATGGAATAATAAAAGCTGGGAGCATAATTTTCTAAACACATTTGTCATCCTGAAGGCGGGTGCAAATGTAAAAGCAGTTGAGGACAAATGCAATTTTATATACAATACTCTTGACGCGGAGGAATTGAAAATGAACGCTGAAACCGGGAGGCATACCAAAACACAGTACAAACTTCAACCACTTCCCGAGATGCACCTGAGTACCGAATTCACGCCAGGCCAAGGCTTAAACCAACCGGGCAATCCGTTGAATTCCTATATCCTCAGTGGGATTGCCCTATTCATCCTGTTGATCGCCTGCATCAATTTTATCAACCTCACAGTCGCCCGCTCTCTTAAAAGAGCCAAAGAAATCGGCATCCGCAAAGTTGTCGGAGCACAAAGATGGCAATTGATCGTCCAGTTTTTAGGGGAATCCTACATCTTAAGTTTTATTGCGTTTTTATTGGCGTTTGCTTTGGTTCAGATACTGCTTCCCTTTTTCAATTCGGTTGTCAATAAGGCCTTGTCATTTGACTACTTGCTGGATTATAAGCTCGTGGCCGTTTATATCTCATTGTTTCTAATTACCGGGCTGTTGGCGGGATTCTATCCAGCCTTGGTCCTATCAGGGTTTGATCCTGTGCAAACACTATATGGACGCCAGCGATTTACGGGAAAGAATTATTTGTCAAAAGGGTTGGTCATACTTCAATTTACATTGGCTACTTTCCTGACCATCGCTACAATCACGATCAATTCCCAATTCAATTATCTGACGCACTATAACCTTGGATACAATGATAAAAATGTGGTAAAAGTCTATCCAGGAAAAATCCCCAAAGATAAAATAGATCTTTTAAGAAATGAATTAGGCCTGGATCCTTCCATCAAACTGGTCACGGCCGACCAGGCGGATTCCTGGTCAATGATGGCACATGTAAACAATGAACAGGGAATAGAATTCGTCATCAAACATATTGATGAAAATTACGTGCCTCTTTTCGAGATTCCGATTGTAAGTGGCAGGAATTTCTCACAGGCCCACCCTTCGGACAGCGCGCTGTTCGTACTCGTTAATGAATCATTCGTCAGAGAAGCAGGCTGGAAAGATCCCATTGGGCAAACGGTTGATTTCTTTAGTTTGAAAAGAAAGTATACGGTAATCGGAATAGTTAGAGATCATCATTTTCAATCCCTGAGACAAAAAATAAGACCGGAATTATTTACAATGGATCCCAGTTATCCTTTTGACAATGTATATATCAAATTAAGAACCGGTAATACCGCTTTGGCAATGAACCATATTGGGAAATCATTTAGGATTTTATTTCCTACCCAGCCTTATCAATATCATTTCCAGGACACTGAAAATGCAGCACAATACGAGAGCGAATCCAAAACAAAGCAGATCATCAATTTTTCTGCCATTTTAACCATATTTATTTCATGCATCGGGCTTTTGGGGCTGGCCACGCTGTCAGCTGAAAGGCGCACGAAAGAAATAGGAATAAGAAAGGTATTAGGTGCTTCCGTTTCAACTATCGTGCAAAAACTTTCGATGGACTTTTTAAAACTTGTCATCCTTGCCGCTTTGATCGCTTCACCTATGGCATGGTGGGCCTTAAATAAGTGGATGGAAGATTATCCTTACCATATACCAATAGGTGGATGGATATTTGGTTTTGCGACCGTTTTGATTGTTTTGATTGCCCTACTCACTGTGGGCTTTCAGACTTTTAAAGCAGCAGTTTCTAATCCTGTTAAAAGCCTTCGCGCCGAATAATGCTTCGGCTCTCAATGAGAGTTTGAGGTTATTTCATCTTTATCTCTTCCCACGCACCATCGTGAAAAGCATGAATCGTTGTGTCCGACTCTTTTTTATTGCTATCATAAAGCTGGATAATGTAATCACTTAGCATCTCCCCGCGGTCGTTCATTTCGTCCTCAATGTATAAAAGAAAATATCTGATGGCCTGGTCCTTCATTGCCGCGAAGAATTCTTTAGAAATCTCCTCCTTCAAGCGTGTAGGACCGTCCGACGGAGTTGAAGAGGTATGGGCGCCGTCTTCATCATCGTTCATGGAGCATACATGAATATATGCCCGATGACCAGGATCACTTTTCATCCATTCAAGAAATGCTTTTACACCTGGAATGAAAGACGATTCATCATGGTTCATTTCATCTGGTCCATTCGCCGAATTCTTGTCAGGCAGGGACTTTGGAGCCTGATAATTAAAGATCGCAATAATGATGTCTGGGAGGCCATATTCATCGGCTACTACCTGGGCAATATCAAAAGTTCGATCATAATCAGACATATCGCCCAGGAATGGGATCAGTTTACCCATTTTTGCGGCCCCACAAATGCCTTTCATTTCTTTAAGTTCTGTGATATTGCCGACGGGAATGATCAGCTTTGCACCCCTTTGCAGGAAAGATTGCGCAAGACCCGCCCCCAGCTTATTGCATCCATTCACAATAAGCGCGTTTTTGTCGAAAGTCTGTATGGCGAGCTTTTCCATGATACAAATTTCGTATTTTGAATAATAAAAAAGAAGTCCTGTTTGCCGGGACTATTGGTTGAATCGGCGGTTATTCATTCAGATTCATATATTCAGACGGCGATACCCCCACATGTTTCTTGAAAAATTTTCCAAAAAAAGACTGGTCCGGGAAATGAAGGGTGTCGCTCACCTGTGAAACATTCAACTCCGGCACTCTCAATAATACCTTCGCTTCCAAGATCACGGCTTCGTCAATTAGTTCTCCCGCGGTTTTTCCAGAAACCTCCTTGATGACTTCCATCAAATACTTAGGAGAGACATACAGCGCTTCGGCATAGAACTTTACCGTCCTTTCCTCCTTGAAATGGGCAAAGAGCATATCCTGAAATTGCTTATGCAATTCTTCCTTCCTGGTAAGTTTTCTCTTTAGGACCGATGATTGCTGTTGGTATAGCCCATCTATTTCATAGAGCACGGAGATGATTAAATTTTTTGCGATCTCCTTTCGGTGAGGATGTTCCATTCTGGCGCTTTGTTCTTTTATAAAAGAAAAAAATTGAAGCAGATTTTCCGCCTCCGAAGGATCCAAACTAATAGTTGCAAAAGCATCGGGTTGAAAACAAATCAGCGTATCCAGGAAATGGGAATCGATTTGTTTGCCGGATAGAAACTGCTTCGTGAAAATAAGAACAGATACTTTGGCGTCAGGGCTTCGTTCTGCAATTTGTGTAATCAGCTGGGGTGTTACAGAAAATAAAGTATTCGGTCGAAGGGTATACTCCTGCAGATTAAATTTAACTTTTCCAAATCCACCCGTGCAGATGCCCACAAAATAAAATGCATGGCGAAAGGCATAGGTGGGCGGTATCCAGTTCACCTCTTCAGTAACAAGAAAATCCCGATCCAATTCGTCCAATCCCCTCTCTGAGATTAATTGCGGAAGCGTTACTTCTGGTATTGCGACAGTCTTCATGAATGAAAATGCCCCGTCTCCTCAAAACGGCTTTAGTTTCCTTAAAATGGTTTTGGCAGCAATAATTAAACAGCCGGGTACGGGTGCTTATGCTCTTCACACAGTTACCGGCATTCAGACTAAGGTTCCCGCCGTTTAGCCCTTCATCGCATTTTCATCCTGTCAGAACTTTGTGACAATAAATAATAACCAATTAAGATGAAAAAAGTTTTACGTTTTTTATTGCTATGGACGCTCCTTCCCTTTCTCGAAGTCAATAATACCTATGCGCAGAGGACCGAAGATGCCTTAAATGAACCAGCCCGGCTATTCAGGGTATACTGGGATGATGATTATTTTAACTATACCGGAAAGGGCACCGACCAGGCCTATACGGATGGCACAAGGTTTGAATTGTTTTATACCAAAAGGAGGCCCTCCCGTTTTTTCGTTGACCGGGCCATGCCAAAGGCAGGCGATAGCAGTGTGAACATCTATGGCTGGGGTCTGGTACAACTGATGCTCACGCCCAACCATATCGCCCGGCCTGATTTTCAACCCAATGATTATCCCTGGTCCGGCGCCTTATTTGCCACGCATACCCTTTTTTCTTATAATCAGCGAAAGAAGTATGATGTTCAGACAGAAATCGATCTGGGCGTTACCGGCCCAGCTTCTCTGGCAGGGCAAACCCAGGATTTTGTTCACCAGCTCATTCACTATCAGCGTCCGAAAGGCTGGAACAATCAATTTGGTAACGGTTTCGTGCTCAATATCAACTTTGCCGCGGAAAAGCAATTCATGAGCTATCATCAATTCATAGAAGTCATTGGCGGGGCGCAGGTATTTGCAGGAACAGCTATGAATGGTATGAATGCGTTTTCCCTGGTCAGGATCGGAAAGATGGAGCCTTATTTTAATGGGTTCATGAAACAATACAGCAGCTCAGCGCACCGAAACAAAGTGCAGTTTTATTTCGTCTTCAAGCCGCAGGTGAATTGGATGCTCTCCAGTGCCCTTGTTCAGGGTGGTATCAATTCTTCCACGCCGGAAGAGATCATAAATAAAAATGGGGTTGCCGTAACGGAAAGGTATCATCCGATGAGCCATATAATCTATACCTTCGCTTTTGGTCCGGTACTGGTCATGGGTCATTTTACTATTTCGTCACTGCAAACAAGTTCCAGCGCCTGGATGAAGGGCTTGTATGACCAGACTTTCGGCAATGTGTCTTTGTACTACAGCTGGTGAGACGAAATTCTCTGATCTTGTACCCAGAATCCTCATATCCGCTGCACATATGAATTGCGTAATTCACTCATTTCAAAGATCCTCAAGTGTACTGCGCTTTTTGTTCTTTATTTTTCTGAAGAAGGATGGGGTCAGTCCGGTCATCTTTTTAAACTGGTTGGACAGATGCGCCACGCTACTGTAGTTCATTTTCCAGGCGATCTCCGTAATATTGAGTTCATCATAGACCAGCAATTCCTTTACCCTTTCAATTTTGTGGACGATATGGTAATGCTCAATTGTTATTCCCTGTGATTCCGAAAACAGGTTGGCCAGATAAGTATAGTCGTGGTGTAATTTCTGACTGAGGTATTCAGAAAGATTTATTTCCAGGGGATCTTCGTCATAATGGACCAGTTCGACGATGAGGGTCTTGATTTTTTCAATCAGGATGCTCTTCTTGTCCTCCATGAGTTCAATGCCCGATTTCCTCAATGCTCGGTCCAAAGTAGTCCACTGCTCAGGTGTAATATCTTCTTCAATTTCCGCTTCCCCCAGTTCCACCATTCGGTAGCGGAGTCCAAGTTTGTCCAATTCAGCCTTCACCAGCATTTTACAGCGAATACTCACCATATACTTGAGAAAAAGCTTCATGCAATAGTTACTGTTCGTTAAATTAAGAAAAACCTTCGTCTTCTCTGTCCCAGCTCCCTAAATGGCTGGACTAATCAGCAATTCAATTTAGTCACTTAAATTTAGATCATGGGAAGACAACGCAGAAGTTTTTCTGTGGAACAGAATGGGATTAAAATCTCATTTACCCTTGCTTTTTTTTCCTGCACTGCCATAGATATTTACTACCCACCTGCGGGGTAGGAATCTTATTATGGTGGAACTGATTTTGGCCAGTGTCCCGGGAACAATGATCAGTCTTTTATTGAAAGTTTTTTTCACTGCTACCTCTCCAACTGTTTTCGGATCGAGCGCCATTGCATTACCAAACCATCCAAGTTTAGCTTTTGTGTCTTTTACGATCTCGGGTTTAGTGTAAACCGGACCCGGGCAAAGGCAGCTAACACTGATATTTTTGTCCTTTAACTGATATCTTAAGGAGTAGCTGAAAAAGATAACAGCTGATTTGGTAGCAGAATAAATGTTCTTACTCGGTATAGGAGCAAACCCTGCCATGCTTGCAACATTAAGAATATATGAAGGCGCGTTTTTCTCCAATAGTGGCAATAATGTAAGCGATAGCGCCATGCAGGATTCAATATTCAGATGGACCATATAACGTAATGAATCCAATGGAAACGACAAATAATCATTAGCTCCACCCAAGCCGGCTACATTACACAGCACTTTCAAATGAATATTCCTTTCTGTGCACCATTTTGCAATTTCAGCAGCCGAATTCTCATAGCTCAGGTCCATCGCTAATATTTCCACCTGGATGGGATGGGCTGTTTCCAATTTTTTTTTTTGCCACCAAAAGTGTATCCATATGCCGTGCTATCAAGATTAAATTATATCCTCTTTTAGCCAATGCTTCGGCAATCCCGAAGCCAATTCCCTTACTTCCACCAGCTATCAATGCGTATGGCTTTAAGCTGTCGCTTTGAATTTCGTTTCCGGTTATACTTTGGGCAACACATCCCAAACAACTGAAACAGATAATAAAATAGAGGATTATATGTTTCATATTTAATAATTTGGCCAAGTTTATTGTAGAGGAGAGACCACGGGCAGGTTTGGATCGATGTGGTTCTGTTATTTGCCAGAGTCTTGAATGGTTTATTTGGTTATTTGAAAAGGACGATAGTTAGGCTAAGAATTTAATCTTCCTTTAAGTTATTTCTTCAATTTAACATTCGATTGTTAGTTCTTATTTGATCCGCGAGAAACAAAAAACATTATCACGCCAACTATTGCGCCAACAATGGTCAGTAAAAGCATTTGCAATTGGAGGAAGCTGCTTTTGTCATTTTTGATAGCGTCTACAAGGTGTTTTTCGGTATACATTTGAAATTTAAAAATCAAACTTCACGTCTGATCACCTTTAAAAGGAAAACGATAATGGCGATTACTAATAAAACGTGAATAATACCTCCCGCATGATATCCAAAAAATCCTATAGCCCAGATAATAACTAAAATGACCGCGATGGTGTAAAGAAGATTGCCCATGATTGTTGATTTTATTTTAAAAAACTATTGAAATACTACGATGCTTTAGATTCAATTTCCATTCTGGAAATACCTTGACTGGCTTTTTCTTTTCCTTATCTACTCTCTTATCTTTCAAATCGTTAAGGCCGCCTACCCATTTCTTCCAGGTTTCAGAACCCTTGGCTGGAGCTAATAAAATTCCAATTACGACATCCACCATTATCACCAAAAGGCTTGTTTCATAACTATTAGTATAAAATATCCATGCAAAAGGCAGGCCTTGGTCATTTCAATGCATATAAATGGGGTAGATTCTTATGAAATATCTAAGGAGTCTGCTCACGAAAATTACCTTCTTGATCAGGAAATACAAGTCTGATCAGCCAAAATGACAAAATGACCCACATTACTCCAAAACAAAATCCAGCTATCACATCTGTTGCATAGTGAACATTCAGCACAATTCTGCTAATCCCAATCATCAGTGTGAACGTAAAAAGTGCCGCGATCAGCAGCAGTTTCCAAATTTTAGGCAGATATCCCTGCCATACTAAATAACCAAGAATACTCCAAAAAATAAAGGAGGGTAGGCACAATGTGCGCCATCTTATTTTGTCCTATCTGTTATGTGTCCCTGTTCAAACTCATATTCCAATTCGGGATCTATATTTTGTTCTTCGACTTTTCTTTCTTTTTCAAGTAAATCTTCATGATGTTGCTGCAGCCATGCAAGTTTCTTTTTGCCATAAGAGAACCGCGTAAATAAAACAAACAATACAGGAACAATAAAAATAGAAATTGAAGTAGAAGCGACCATTCCACCTAAAACAGTTACGCCAATGGTATTCCGGGAAACGCCTCCAGCGCCTTTCGCCAGAACCAACGGCATTACACCAAGAATAAATGCAAAAGAAGTCATAATGATTGGGCGCAAACGAAGCCTCACTGCTTCCAGTGTCGACTGAATCAATTCCTCACCACGGTCCACCCTCAACTTCGCAAATTCTACAATCAATATTGCATTTTTTGCAGAAAGACCGATTAATGTAATAAGTCCAATTTGTGCATATATATTATTCGTCAACGTCGGTACGATGGCAAGCGCCAAAATAGCGCCAAATGCACTGACGGGAACAGCCAGCATAACCGATAAAGGAACGGACCAGCTTTCATATAAAGCAGCTAAAAAAAGAAAAACAAACGTAATGCAAAACGCAAAAATGTACAGCGTCAATGAGCCCGCTTTTATTTCTTCGTAACTAAGTCCTGAAAAATCGTACGCATATCCCCGAGGCAAAACTTTTGCTGCAATTTCTTTCAACGCTTCAATGCTTTGTCCGCTACTATATCCGGGTGGAATAGAACCATCCACTTCCGCTGACCGGAAAATATTAAAGTGTGAAATGAGCGGCGCAGCAATATCCGGTTTATAACTAATCAGTGTACTCAATGGAACCATTGATGCCGCACGGTTGCGAACATAATATTTATTCATGTTCGATATCAACGCACGATATCCGGTATCGGCCTGAATCACCACGTGGTAAGTTTGACGATACTTCGTAAAGTTGCCGACAAATAAACTTCCCATGAAAGCCTGCATCGTGGTGAACACATCTGAAACATTTACACCCAATTTTTCACATTTTTCCCTGTCAACAGTAAGATTATAACTGGGCGTATGCGCGGAAAAATAACAAAATGCAGTTGCGGTAGCCGGATTTTTTTTTGCTGCGGCAACAAAATTAGTGACCACCTTTTCAAAAGCGTGAATATCGTCTGTTGAAGTGCCTTGTTCAATTTGCATGGCAAATCCCGCAGCAATACCAATTCCGCGTATTGGAGGAGGTTGGATAACGGTAACGGTTGCATTTTTTATTCCCATAGCAAGTGCTCTTTTCCTGATGGCATTCATAATGCCCTGCACCTGCAGGCTGTCGGCTTTACGCTCGTCCCATGGTTTTAACATAAGAAATGAAGAGCCCGAATTGGAAGTTGCTCCTCCATTCAGGATATTAAATCCCGAAACAGCCGTGTAATGCAAAATGCCGGGAGTGGAATTTAATACCTGCATGAGTTTATTCAACACATCTACTGATTGCACAGTGGCAGAAGCATCGGGTAATTGATAAGTCACCAGCAACCTTCCGCCATCTTCCGGCGGCACAAACCCGGATGGTTTTGTTTTGAATAAAAAATAAGCGCCAACACAGATACATAATAAAATAATTACGACAAGTCTTGCGTATTGAATGCTTTTTTTTACTCCGTTGGTATAGCTCGCCGTAAATTTTTCAAACCGCTTGTTAAACGGGTTGAAGAATTTATCCAGCAGGTTCGGTTTCTTTTTTTCGCTCGAAGGTTTCAATAACAATGTGCAAAGAGCCGGCGTCAATGACAACGCAATAAACGCCGAAAAGATAACAGATATGGCGATCGTGACGGCAAATTGTTGATATAATCTCCCCACTATACCCGGAATAAATCCAACCGGAACAAATACGGCTGCCAATATCAATGCAATAGCCACTACTGGTGCAGATATCTCTTTCATTGCCCGGTAGGTTGCTTCTTTCGGCGACATTTTTTGCTCGTCGATATAATGCTGCACCGACTCTACAACAATAATGGCATCGTCGACCACGATACCGATGGCCAATACAAAGCCGAACATGGTCAGCGTATTAATGGTGAAACCCAGTGGAATAAAAAAACAAAATGTCGCAAGGATAGACACAGGGATGGTCAGTATCGGTATAATAGCAGAACGCCAGTTTTGAAGAAAAAGAAATACAACCAGGGCTACGAGCGCAACCGCCTTTAATAGTGTATCTATTACCTCATGCATCGAAACCCGGATGATGGTGATGGATTCGAATGGCACAACATAATCCACATCCGTCGGAAAAGACTTCTTTAATTGTTTTAGCGCTGCATACACGTTATCAGCTGTTTTCAAAGCATTGCTGCCGGGGGTTTGATATACCATCAGCAACGAACATCTTTTACCATCCACAAATGCATTGCTCGAAAATGTAAATTTTCCAAGCTCCACACGTGCAATATCTTTCAGGTAAACCAATTCTCCCGTTAATGGATTTGATTTGACAACTATCTTTTCATATTCTTCTGGTTTGTTCAGCATACCGTTTGCCAATATGCTTATTTCGTGGGTTTGCGTTACCGGCTGTGGCGGCGTTCCCACGGCACCCGCGGCTACATACAAATTTTGCGTGTTCAGCGCAGCAACAACATCTGCCGGCGTCAAATTATGCGACGCCATTTTATCGGGATTCATCCAGATACGCATGCTGAACTGATCCGTGCGTGCACTCACATCGCCAACACCCGGCACGCGTAATATGGCATTTTCAATAAAAACATTTGTGTAATTGTCAACGAATGTAATGTTGTGGGTGCCTTTTGGTGAGTAGATCGCGATCAGCATCAATTGATCCGGATTGCTTGCCCGCACGGTTAATCCTAACCTGCTTACAACTGAAGGCAATTGTGGCTGCGCTATGCCAACGCGGTTTTGAACATTCAATGCGGCAATATGTACGTTGGTGCCAATATTATACGTGATGCGTACATTCACTCCTCCGGTATTGGTGCTGGTGCTTTGCATATATTCCATTCCCGGTGTGCCATTTATTTGCTCTTCGATCGGAATGGCAACTGTTTGCTCAACTGTTTGCGCATCTGCACCGGTATACGATCCGTTGACAGAAACACTGGGCGGTGAAATATTCGGATATTGATCAACTGCGAGGTTGAAAATACAGATGGCTCCTGAAATACTTAAGACCAAAGAAATAACTATTGCAGTGACGGGCCTTTTTATGAATGTATTTGCAATCATGGCTCAGCTTGTAGCAGGATTATTTTCTGCATGTTCCTGTCTTGATTTTTCAATTTCATATTCCAATGCTGCATCGATATCCTGGCGCTCCATCCGCTTTGCTTTTTCCATCAACTCGTCATGATGGGCTTTCAACCATTCCAGTTTTTCTCTTCCGTAAGAAAGTCTCGTAATCACGACGAATAAAACCGGAACAATAAAAATAGCAAGCGTTGTGGCAGCCGTCATGCCGCCCAGCACAGTGTAGCCGATCGTTCTTCTTGCTACTGCACCGGCGCCTGTCGCTAATACAAGCGGCAGAACGCCGAGTATAAATGCAAGCGATGTCATAATAATCGGACGCAGGCGGAGTTTCACTGCATCTAATGTGGATTGAATCAAATCTTCTCCGCGGTCCACACGTACCTTGGCAAATTCAACAATCAAGATGGCATTTTTTGCCGCTAAACCAATCAGCGTAATCAATCCTATCTGCGCGTATACATTATTCGTTAAACTCGGAACGAGCAGTAAAGTAAGGATGGCGCCAAATGCACCGATGGGCACCGCAAGCAGCACTGAAAAGGGTACGGACCAACTTTCATATAGTGCAGCAAGGAAAAGAAAAACAAAAGTGATGGAGAATAAGAAAATATAAACCGTCGTCGATCCTGCGCGAATTTCTTCGTAACTGAGTCCCGAAAACTCATAATTATATCCTTCGGGAAGCACACGGTTAGCAATAGCAATTAATGAGTCTGTTGCCCGCGTGCTGCTAAAGCCGGTTGCTGCAGCCCCATCAACTTCTGCTGAGCGAAAAATATTAAAGTGAGAAATGAGGGGTGCTGTTTCTGTCGGCGCGTAACTAATTAAAGTTCCCAATGGAACCATCGTGCTATCCTGGTTGCGAACATAATATTTGTCCATGTCTGAGATCAACGTTCTGAAAGCAGTGTCTGCCTGCACAACAACATGAAAAGTTCTGTTGTACTCTGTAAAGTCATTTATATACAGGCTTCCCATAAATGCCTGTATCGTGGTAAATACATCGCCGATATTGACGCCGAGCTTTTCACATTTCTCCCTGTTCACGATAAGATTGTAGCTCGGTGTATGTGCTGAATAAAAGCTGAATGTATTGGCGATAGCCGGATTTTTATTTGCTTCCGTTATAAATTTATTTACCACGTTCTCGAACGCATGCAAATCATCGTTTGTAGCACGCTGCTCGATCTGCATGCTGAAGCCAACCGTTTCCCCGATGCCCGGAATAGGCGAAGGTTGTATTACTTCCACATTCGCATTTTTTATTTCTGCATCGGAAATTCTTTTCTGCATCACGTTAATAATTCCCGGCACCTGCTGATCTGATTCGCTGCGCTCGTTCCACGGTTTTAATTGCACATAAATTGTTCCTGCATTGGAATTGGTCGCGTTATTCACGACATTCAATCCTGATAATGCTGCATAGTGTGCAACACCGGGCGTTTCGCTTACCACTTTCATCAATCGTTGCATGACGTCGACCGACTGAGTAGTGGCTGAGGCGGGCGGCAATTGAAATGTTACATATAAGTTGCCATCATCTTCAGAAGGAATGAACCCGGTTGGTTTGTGCTGGAATAAAAAATATGCGCCTGCACATAAACAAACCAAAAGAATCACCACATAACGAGACGCTTTGATACTTCTTTTAACTCCATTCGTATAACTTGCCGTGATCTTATCGAACCATGTATTGAATTTGAAAAATATTTTATTTAATCCTTTTTTTTGTTTTTCCGGATCGGAAGGTTTTAATAGAAGTGTACATAAGGCAGGTGTTAATGATAATGCAATAAATGCTGAAAGAATAACTGAGATGGCAATGGTAATGGCAAATTGCTGGTATAATCGTCCAACGATGCCTGGAATAAATCCTACGGGAACAAAAACAGCAGCTAATATCAATGCAATGGCAACCACCGGGGCGGAAATATCTTTCATTGCATAATAGGTCGCTTCTTTCGGCGACATCTTTTGCTCATCAATATAG